>Ga0137374_10010964_pt1 | contig 10641 bp, 10 predicted proteins | sample SagtaG_20_FD_104811 | JGI IMG/M metagenome (GOLD analysis project Ga0137374, IMG submission 104811) | Vadose zone soil microbial communities from Sagehorn Ranch, Mendocino, California, USA - Sage1_R_100_16 metaG | ecosystem: Environmental > Terrestrial > Soil > Vadose zone | place: USA...
CGCGCGACGTCGGCCAGGCGTACCGGGACCCCCGAATCGCTGACCGAGAGCGGAATCTTGCGGAAGTCATCCAGCGACTGCAGATAACCGCTCGCGCGCACCATGTACTCGGCTTCGCCGAGCTCGAGCACCGAGCCGCCGGTCTCCTGGTTGCTCCGCTGCACCGCCTCGATCACCTTCGTCTGCGCGATGTTGAACGCACGCAGCCGCACCGGGTCGAGCACGATCTGGTATTGCTTCACCATGCCGCCGACGCTCGCCACTTCCGAGACGTTCGGCACGGCCTTCAACTCGTACTTGAGAAACCAGTCCTGCAGCGCACGCAACTGCGACAAATCCATGCGGCCGCTGCGGTCGACGAGCGCGTATTCGTAGACCCAGCCGACTCCGGTCGCGTCGGGCCCGAGCGAGGTCTTCGCCTGCGGCGGCAACCGCGACTGCACATGGTTCAGGTATTCGAGCACCCGCGAGCGCGCCCAATAGGGATCGGTGCCGTCCTCGAAGAGGATGTACACGAAGGAATCGCCGAAGAACGAATAGCCGCGCACGGTCTTCGCCCCGGGCACCGAGAGCATCGTCGTGGTGAGCGGATAAGTGATCTGGTTCTCGACGATCTGCGGCGCCTGCCCCGGGTACGTGGTGCGGATGATGACCTGCACGTCCGAAAGATCGGGAATCGCATCGAGGGGCGTCCGCAACACGGCCCAGATTCCCCACGCCGCGAACGCGACCGTGGCGAGCAGCACGAAGAACCGGTTTGCGATCGACCAGCGGATGAGCTTCGCGATCATTTCTTCATCCCCGCAGCGTCCTTGCCGGCGGCTTGGCGCACGGGCTCGATCCGCGTAAGCGTGAACTTCCCTTCGGGCGTCTGCCTGAAACCGAAGGACACGGAATCCCCGACCGCGAGGTCTTTCGGCAAGCCGGAAGGCGGATTGCGGAACGGCATGGTCATCGCGCCCCAATGCAGCGACTCGATCGGCCCGTGCGAGATCGTGACCTCCTGCTCGCCGATCGCGACGAGCTTGCCTTCGCCACGGTGAGATGCAGCACTTGCTTGCGCGTCCTCCGCGGGTGCCATGCGTTCGACGGTCGCCGTCAGGCTCGCCTCCGAGTCGATCAGGAATTGTCCAGAGACGACGACGTTCTGGCCGAGCTCGAGGCCTTTGCGGATTTCGGTCCGGCCGTTCGCTTCGACTCCGGTCTCGACCTCGACAGGTTTGAACCTGCCTTCTCCCAGCGCCGTGACGACCACGCTGCGCGTGCCGGTATGAATCACGGCTTCGGAAGGAACGAGCAGCGCTTCGGGTGCAGCCGCTGAAGCAAGATCGACCGCCACGAACATTCCGGGCACGAGCCGGCCTCTTGGAGTCACGAGCTCGATGCGCGCCGTCACCGTGCGCGTCGTCTGATTCACCTGCGGCAGCAAAGCCTGGATGCTTCCTTTCCAGACCACCCCGGGATAAGCGGCAGCGCGCGCCTCGACCGGTTGCCCGGGCTTCAACGCTGCGGCCCGGGCTTCGGGCACGTCGGCGTTGATCCACACGCTGGCGAGGCTGTTCAGGCGGAACAGCGCCGCCCCCGCCATCACCGTCATGCCCTCGCGGGCGCCGAGCTCCGCCACGACGCCGCTCACCGGCGCGTACAGGACCGAGCGCGCCTGCACCTTGCCGCCGTTCTCAAGCGACCGGATCGCCTCATCGCTCATGCCGACGAGGCGCATGCGCTGGCGCGCAGCGTCGCGCAAGGATTCAGCATCGGGCGTCTGAAGCTTGCGCAGCGCGAGATACTCCTCCTGCGCCGCGACCCAGTCGGGCGAGAGGATCTCGACCAGCGGCTGCCCTTTGCGCACCGGATCGAGCGGTGCGCGCACGTGCAGCTTCTCGACGAAGCCGCCGACGCGCGCCTGAACGAGCACCAGCTCGCGCTCGTTGTAGGCGACGTTGCCCACCGCCTGGATCTTTTGCACGATCGATCCCTTCACGACTTCAGCCGTGCGGATGCCGAGGCTCTGGACAACGCGCGGACTGATGGCAACCGCGCCCCCCTGGCCGGCTTCGTCCGCGTAGACCGGCACAAGTTGCATGTCCATGAAGGGCGATCTTCCGGGCTTGTCGAACTTCTGTCCCGGCACCATGGGATCGTGCCAGTAGAGCACGCGGCGCCCCGTCTTCGGGTCGATCTTGCCGCCCGGCGCGGCGGAGGAGGAGTCCAGCGCGGACGCGCCCGTCTGCGCGCCGGCGCGCGTACCGAGCGAATAGGCGGCGTAGCTGGCGATCCCGAGGGCGCCCAGGACGAGCAAGCTGATGACGGCAAATATCCTGCGGTTCATTCGGTTCATTTCGATCTCCTGCCGGTATCGACACTGGTATTGGACGATTCATGTTCGGGGACGAGGAAATTGAGCTGTGCCCACGCGCGCGCGGTGTCCGCTGCGAGCTGGAGGGCCTGCACGCGCGTGTCGCGTTCGTTGCGGCGCGCTTCGAGCACCGCGCTCAAGGTGCCCGTGTTTCCGCGATAGGCGGCTAGCGTCGCCTCGCTGCGCTGCGCGGCAAGCGGCATGAGCTCGGTCTCGATGCGGCGCAGGCGGTCGCGCCCGGTTTCCCATTCCGCGATCATGGCGCGCACTTCGGCGGTGTGCATGCGCAGCGCGTCGTCGAACTGGGCGCGCGCCTGCTCCGCCATCGCGAGCTTCGCCGCGACGTCGCGGTCCTGGCGCTCGGCCGGGGCGATCGGCAGCGGAATGCTCACACCGATCGAGACCATGTTGGAGAACGCCGGCCCGCGCTGCTGGTAGGCAAGCTCGACGCTCCAGTCCGGTTTCGTCGCCGTTCGTGCGAGGCGCACCTCGGTCTCCGCGAGCGCCACCTGCTCTGCCAAGGCGCCGAGAACCGGATGATGCCGCAGTTCCTCGTCGAGCCTCGCGATATCGAGGCTCAAGGTTCCGATATCCGGCGGCGGTCCCTCGAGCGGCCGCTCCGCATCCGCGCCGATCCAGCGCGCGAGCGCGATTTTCGCCGCGCGCAGCTGGCGCTCGAGCATCGCCCGGCGATCGTCGAGCATCACGAGCATCGCGCGGGCGGCGAGGACGTCGCTCCGCGTGCCGCGCCCGCCGCGGTAAGCCGCTTCTGCGGCCTCGATCGACGCGCGCGTTTCCTCGGCGAGCGTGCCGAGCACCGTGCGCATTCTCTCGACGTAGTAGCGGTCCAGCCACGCGAGCGCCGCATCGCGCTGCACGTTCGCAAGGACATTGCGCCGGTTTGCCAACTCGCGCTCGGCCTCGTGCCCGCTGCGCTCGCTCTTCAGCCGGCGTTTTTCCCCGCGCGTGAGCTCCTGCATGACGCCGACGCGGCGCATGGTCATGAAATCGGCCGTGGTGCTGAAGCGATCCGGCCCGTTGACCGGCAGATTGTCCACGCCGAAGCGCAGCACCGGATCGGGAAGCTGGCCCGCGGAAACCGACATTTGTCTTGCCGCGGTGACGGCGGCATCCTGGGCGGCGAGCTGGCGCGATTGGTTTGCAGCAAGCTTCAGTGTTTCCGAAAGCGTCAGCGGCGGCGGGGTCTGGCCCCACGCGCTCGTGCAGATGGCCAACGCCAGAGAGCCGAGCGTCCAACGCAAAATTCGCGTACTGCCGTAATCCTTGAAAAACGTCATATCAACTCCACGCGTCCAGCATTTGTGACGACTGATAATGGGCATCGCCTAGCAGCGCTCCAGGCCTCTACGCGTGCCGCTATGCCAACGGACTTCGAGGCGCGCGAGACCCCCGCAGGTCTCGGGATGCGAGCAGATTTCCTCGCATCGCCGACAGACGCGGGGCTAGGCGGAAGCGCGACGCTCGGCTGACCGCCGAGCGCTCGCGCGATGGGGAGAGAGGGTTTAAGTCTGGTAGCTGCAGAAGAGAATCTGCAGCGGTGGTCCAACGGCAGATACGCTGGAGAACGATACCGGCGCGCGTACGTCCTGCCACGAAGGCACGGGGGAAACGACCTCCGTTACAGGTGGCGCGACCGCGAGAAAATGAAGATCAACGGCTTGGTTCGCACGGTCGGCATGCAGGCAATGCGCGAGACAAAGGCGCTTACCGAGAAGTACGCCTTCGCAATCATTAGCCGGGTCGTCGCTGTTTAGCAGATGGACTGCCATCGGCTTAGTCAGCGTGCACGCCTGGGCCGCGACCACCGCCTGGGCGAAAAGCAGGAAGCCCGCCATGAACAAGGCGATGTTCTTTATCGCTCTTCGCTTAAGGACTCGAACCATCTGTCCTCAGACAGGAACCCGCTCAGGGGGTTCAATTAACGAACAATACCATCTCAGGCTTGGTCGCCACGTACCGCTCTTGCTGCGCGAGGTGCCAGTATACACCCGAGCCCTACTTGCCCGTATAGAGATTGGGAAACTGCCGCTGCAGATTGGCGATCTTCGGCAGATCGTTGATCACGATGTAAGGCTCGTACGGATGATGCACGAGGTAGTCCTGGTGGTAGGCCTCGGCAGGATAAAACGCCTTTGAGGGAACCACTTGCGTGACGATACGCCGGCGGAAAACTTTGGCGGCCTCGAGCTGGGCGATGTACGCGGTCGCCGCGCGTTTCTGCTCGTCGTTGGAATAAAAGATGGCCGACCGATACTGCGTTCCCACATCCGGACCCTGCCGGTTCAATTCCGTGGGATCGTGGGCGACGGAAAAATACACCTTCAGAAGCTGGCCGTAGGTGATCCGGGAAGGGTCATAGGTGATCTGCACCGATTCGGCATGCCCGGTGGTGCCGGAGCTCACCTTGTAGTACTCGGCGGCTTCTTTGGTGCCGCCCGAGTAGCCCGCGATGACCCTTGTGACGCCCTTCACATGCTGGAACACCGCCTGCACGCCCCAGAAACAGCCGCCCGCCAACACGGCGGTTTCCGTCCCCTTCGCGGTCGCGAGAGGCGTATCGGTGACAGCATTGGGCAGCGGCGTTGCGGCATCGGACGGCGTACATGCCGACAGCACGATCAGCGGGAGTGCGCCCAGGGTCCTGAGCAATCTGCGTAGAGATAAACGAAGCATGCCATGTCCTCCTAAGGTTTCGTTTCGCGTTTGTCGCATTGGCCGACAAGATCTTACACTTCCAAATGGCTTCTTTGACCTTGCGCGGCGCAAAGTGGTCGGGCACCGCCACGATGAACTGAACGTCACTTGCATGATTTCTTGATGAAGTTGCTTATGTCCTCCGGCGACGCAAAGACGACAGAAGCGCGGTCCCCCTGCATGCCGGCGCCGACGATGACCGGCTTGCCCGGCGCGGGGCCGTCCTTTCCCGAATCGGTCTTGAAGCGCAGGTTGAATTCCCAGACCTTGTCCACCTTGCCGTCCGCCGTCTTCACTGTATAGGTGTCGCGGCAATGCTCGATCGCGGTCACCTGCCCCTCCGGCGGCGCCCTTTTCAGATCGGGCTTACGCCCCATCATGCCTTGCCGGTCGCCGGCCGACGCCTTGCCCTCCGAGACCGATTGCAGATAGGCAATAACATCCTGGCGGTCCTTGGCCTCCCGTATCCCGGCAAAGCTCATGCTCGTTCCGGGCAGGAAGCGCTGCGGATTCGCGAGCCACTTGTCGAGGCTTGCGTCGTTCCACGCGACGCCCGATTTCTTCATCGCGTCGGAATAGCGAAGGAAGTCCTCGACCGTGCCGGCCTTGCGGTTCCAGATGTGGGCAAGGCTCGGGCCGGTCATGTGCTCACCGGGCTGGACCGTGTGGCAGGCGATGCACGCCTGAAAAACTTTCGCGCCGCGCGCCGCATCGCCGGCGGCCCGCGCTTCAAGGCCAAGGACAAGTCCGGCGGTCAGGATTCCATACCGACACGCGTGCACGAAGCGGTTCATGGCCAAGTCTCCTTGTTGATTTTCATGTTGCGATGTCGCGTTCCGGCCTTGCTGCGGCTCGTGCGAGGTGCAACACGGCGACCGGGATCACTATCCACTGCGCGAGAGGCGACAGGCCCGTGCCGAGAAACGGGACGACCGGCATTAGAGCCGAGTAGGCCCAGCTTTCGCGCCACACCGTGTTCATCGACTCGCTGAAAATCGTGTACGCCAGGGAAATCGCTATCATGACGAGCGTTACTCGACGGATTCTCCACGTCTCCGGCCGGCCCGCCCGCGTCGCGATCAACGCAAGCATCAGCGCGCACAGGCCGATGAGGACGTCGCCGGCCGTGCAGTGCACGACGGCGAAGGCCTGATATTGCCATTCGCGCTCCCAGACGTCGTAGAGAGGAAGCTGCGCGGCTTCCCACGCGAGGTTCAAGGCGGCAAACGGCGGAACGAAACGCACGACGATCCACGTCCAGGCGTCGCGCGATCGGAACCACGCGGGTGCGCCGCTCACCGCCGCGTTTCCCGCGATTGCGCCAGCATCTCTTCCCTGACCTTCGCGACTTCGCCCGACCAGTGGCTTTCGATGTAGGCGAGCACGGCGCGGATGTCCTCGTCGGAAATTACCGGGCCGAAGGCGGGCATGTCGCTTGGGTAGCCTGTCGGCGCGTACGGCGGCACGAGGCCGTTCTTGACGATCGCGAAGAGCACCTCGTCCGGGTGGTGCCAGGTGTGCCCGGTGTCGTCGTGCGGCGGGGCGGGCAGGCGGCCGTTCGGGAGCCGCACGCGCCAATTCGGCTGCCCTTCAAGCCGTTGTCCGTGGCAGCCGGCGCAGCGTTGCTCGTAGACAACGCGGCCGCGGACGAGCTGCGCCGGGTCGCGCGCGTCGATGCGGAGCTCCGGGTGCGCCGATGTGAAGTAGAGAACAGCCACGGCGACGGCCGCGAACACGGCAAGAAGGACGAGATAATTTCGCGGCACGCTATGCGCGGACCGAGTAGTTGCGCATCATCCCGGCGTCCCCGTGCTCGAGCATGTGGCAGTGGTACGGAAAAAGGCCGGCGTAGCGGCTGAAGGGCGCGAGGATCTTCACGCGCTCGCCGGGGAGTACGAGCACCGTGTCCTTGAGTCCCGCGTCAACGATGCTTTCCCGAAGCTCGGTTTGGCGGCCGGAGGACGTGCGGTCCAGCACCCGGAACTGCGCGCCGTGCAGATGCATCGAATGCGGCATCGCCATCATGCGGGAGGTGTCGTTCGCAAATTCCCAGACCTCGCTCGTGCCGAGCTTGACGATCTCGTCGTCGGCGACGCCGTCCATGTCGAAGGTCCTGCCGTTGATTCCCCAGCGCATCATCCCCATCGTCAGGCGGAAGGGGCGCGGCGAGCCGAAGTTGACCGTTTCCTCTTCCTTGGGAGGCGGAAGCGCCGAGAGGCGCTCGGGCAACCGTGCGGAACGGCCGTCGCGGCGGTCCACGCGGATTCTGAAGACGTCGAAGGCCGCGCCGCTTGGCAGCTTGCCCTGCCGCATCATTCCGCCCATCATCCCGCCCATCGGGTCTTCGAACGCGAGGCTGCGCATCGCGAGCGTCGCGCCCACCGACCGATCGCTGAAATCGGCAAAGAGATCGATTCGCTCCCCGGGCGCCAATGTCACCGCAGCGCGACGCTCGGGCCGCTCCAGGAGCCCGCCGTCGGTGGCGATGATCGTGAGCGGCGTGCCGTCGCCCCACGCGAGCCGGTAGATGCGCGAGTTCGAGGCGTTGAGCAGCCGCAAGCGATAGGCGCGGCTCGCGACCGGGAAGACGGCGTCGCGGCGGCCGTTCACGAATATCTCGTCGCCGAGGAAACCCATCATCTCGCTCATCATGCCCATCATGCCGCCGCGTATGCTCCCGCCCATCATGCCGCGCCCCATCATTCCTCCGCCCATCACGCCGCCACCACCCATCATCCCGGAGCCCGCGCGACCGCCGTCGCCTTCTTCCAAAATGTAGGCGAGCTGGTTGTCGCGACCGAACGTGCGGTCCTGAAGGACGATCGGAAGGTCCGACTCGCCCTGCGGCAGGCGCAGGCCTTGCTCCTCCTCGTCGCTGACGAGGAGCATTCCCGCAAGCCCCATGTAGATCTGCCTGCCGGTGATCCCGTGCGTGTGCGGGTGGTACCAGTACGACCCGGCGCGGTTGATGACTTGGAACTCATAGACATACCGTTTGCCCGGCCCCACGGCGTAGCGCGGATGGCCGTCCATCGCTTCCGGAAGATGCAAGCCGTGCCAATGCACGATGGCGGGATCAGCCAACTGGTTATTGAATTCGATCCGGACGCGTTGCCCCTTCTTCAGGCGAAGCGTCGGCCCGAGGTAGCCGCCCGGCGAAGGCTGCACGCTCGCGCCGTCGCCCTTCAGCACGCGCGCGCTGAAGCGCCACACCCCGGTCGGCTTGCCGGACAAGAGCTGTGTTTCGCTGCGCGATGCCGTCAGCGCGAGAATTAAATCGGGTTCGGAAGACTTAAGAGACGCGGCCCGCACCTCGCCTGCGAACGAATCGAGCAGCGCGCCCGAGGCGGCAAGCCAGGCGGCCGATCCGGCCGCGTAGCGTAGAAATTCCCGCCGGCCTGTTACGCATTCATGAGTCATCGCGCTTTCCATTCTCCCGTCGGTTCCGCAACTCGAAATCTTGGTATACATCACCGGATCACTTTGGACGCCGCCAACAAGCGATCGATGAGGTCGCTATAGAAGCTGAACAGGTCTTTTGCGTTGTCGCTGCCACCGATAGTGGTCGGCAGCACTACTATGGGAAGCTTAGTGCGTTCTGCGAGCCATTCGACAGCGTGCCCGTCGTTGTATTTGGAGCGGACGATCACGTCGGCGCGCTCGCGCTGCAATGTCGCCACCACTTCTTGCAGGTGCGGAACGGTCGGCTCCAAACCCGGTTTCGGCTCCAGCACCGCAACTTCGCGCAGCCCGAGCCAACGGCTCAGATACGGCCACGCCTTGTGGTGTTCCACAAGTCCGAAACCTTTCAGGGGAGAAGCCGACTGTTCCCAGCGCTTCATCGCTTCCCGCCAACGCACCGAAAACGTCTTATAGCGCGCTTGAAAGTAAGTCTCGTGAGCCGGGTCGATTTGAGCCAAGCGTTCGGCGAGTGCCTTTGCAACGATCAAAATGTTGCGTGGATCGCCTTGGATATGGTGATTTCCTTGGACGTCGATGTGGCCCTCAGCACGATCCAATCGCTTGGGAACCTCGAGTTTCTCGACATAATCCCCCGCCACCAGATAACCCGGTTGCCCGGCCTGAATCCGGTTATTTCCTGATTCGCGCAGCAGGATCGGCAACCATCCTTCCTCGATTCCCAGGCCGGTGCATATCAACAGATCGGCGTTGCGCACCCTCGCGATCAAGCTGGGCCGAGCTTCGATACGATGCGGATCTTGGAGGCCGGTTGTTGCGCTGTAGACCGTTACCATTGTTCCGCCCAATTCCTCGGCCAGAGCCGCCCACTCCGGCTCGCAGGCCAATACGCGGTGGGCGAGCGCGTCCCTCATAAAAACAATCAGCAGGCTTGAGAGCGCCCAAACCCATATTTTTCTTCTCGGTACGTTCATGTCTACCGGCTCAATTCTTAAACAGCGGTCGAATCCTTGACTCCAATTCGTCAACGCTGAACGCACCAAGCTTGGCGAGAACCGCTTGCCCGCTGCGGTCATAGATGACGCTGAAAGGCAGCGCGCCCGCGCTGTTGCCAAGCGGCCGCATGATTTCGACTGCTTCGAAGCCGCCGATCAGCAGCGGGTAATTGACGCCGAACTCGCGCGCAAAAGCACGCACTGGATCAGGCCGGTCGATCGCGAGGCCCACGATCTGAAGGCCGCGAGCTCCGTATTTGTCTTCCATCGCCACAAATAAGGGGATCTCCTCGCGGCAGGGCGCGCACCAGGTCGCCCAGAAATTGACGACGAGAACCCGTCCTTTCCACTCGTCGAGGTCGCGTTCGCGACCTTCGAGATCGGGAAAACGAGCCGTGAGCAAGCCGCTTGATGTCGCTCCCGCCGCCTGCTGCGGAGCACTCGGGGCGTGATCTTCGGCTCGCCACATAAGCAGTGTGGCACCCAGGGCAAGCGCACCCCCCAGCGACGCCGCGACTGCCGTGCTCAGCTTCATGTCACAACAGCCCGAGCCTGTCCAGCGTGGCGAGGAATTCGTCCGGCCCCTGATAGCCGATCACGCGCGCCGGCAGCTCCCTGCCGCCGCGATCGAAGAAAACGATCCCGGGAGGACCGAACAGGCCGAAGCGCTTGAGCAGCGCCGCGTCATCGGCCGTATTTTGAGTGACGTCGGCCTGAAGCAAGACGATCTGCGACATCTTCCGGCGGATGCGGTCGTCGCTGAAGGTGAAGCGCTCCATTTCCTTGCAGGTCACGCACCAGTCCGCATAGAAGTCGAGCATGACCGCGCGTCCTTGTCCCGCCGCGGCGGCGACGCGCGCGTCGAGCTCCGCAACGGTCTTGATACGCTCGAAGGCGGTCGCGGAGCTTTCGCCGGAAGGGGTGCCGGCGCGGAACGCGCCGAGAGGCTGCAAGGGATCGCGCGCGCCGGCGAGCGCACCTGCGAGGAGCGCGGCACCGACGAGCAGCGCGACCACGCCGGCGCCTTTCGCGAACCTGTCGAAACCCGACGCCTCCGCCGGCAGCGGATCGAGCGCGTGGAGATACACCGCGCACATGATCAGCAGCAACGCCCACAACGTCATGTGAGCGGCGAGAGGAACAATCGGCGAC
>Ga0137374_10010967_pt1 | contig 10639 bp, 8 predicted proteins | sample SagtaG_20_FD_104811 | JGI IMG/M metagenome (GOLD analysis project Ga0137374, IMG submission 104811) | Vadose zone soil microbial communities from Sagehorn Ranch, Mendocino, California, USA - Sage1_R_100_16 metaG | ecosystem: Environmental > Terrestrial > Soil > Vadose zone | place: USA...
GGCCCTGCATGCGCTCCACGTCGAGATCGCAGCCGAACGCGTTCCCGCGTGAGAGTCCTTCACTCCCCGATCAACATCGCCGGCGGGCCGGGCGCGATCTCGCAGGGCCTGCGGGAGCTCGGCGTCGAGAGCACGCTGCTCGTCTTCAACGAGCGGCCCTTCGAGCGCGGCTTCGACCGGAACCTGCGGCTGCGCGACACCAGCCGGCTCTCGAGCCTCCCGTTCAACCTGCCGCGGCAGCTCGCGGCCTTCGCGTGGGCCGCGCCGCGCTTCGACGTCTTCCACTTCCACGCGGGCCTGACCTTGTTGCCGCGGAAGCTGAACCTGCCCGCGCTGCGGCTGCTGCGCAAGGGGATCGTGTTCCAGTCGTGGGGCTCCGACCTGCGCGGCCGGCCGGCGTCCGACGTGCAGTACCTGCGTTCAGCGGGCGCGGTCATCGTCGGCAGCTTCTTGACGCGCCGGCTCGCCCCGCGCGGGCCTTGGCCGGAGTACGACGTCGTCCACCCGGCGATCGTGCTGACCGACTGGCAGCCGTCTCCCGTCGAGCCGGGCGACGTCCTGCGGGTCGCGCACGCGCCGAGCAAGCGGGCGGTCAAGGGGACCGAGACCGTGCTCGCCGCGGTCGAGTCGCTGCAGGCGCGCGGCGCGCCGATCGAGCTCGACCTGATCGAGGGCGTCCCAAACCGCGAAGCGCGACGGCGGTATGCCGCGGCCGACGTCGTGATCGACCAGCTCCGAATCGGCTGGTACGGGATGCTGGCGATCGAGTCGATGGCGCTGGCCAAGCCGGTCGTCGTGCACCTGGACGAGGAGGCCGCGGACGAGACGGAGGAGGCGTTCGGCGTCGAGTTGCCGCTCGTCCGTGCGGACGAACGGAATCTCGCGGACGTGCTCGAGCGGCTGATCGAGACGCGCGAGTCGCTACCCGAGCTCGGCCGCCACAGCCGCGAGTACGCCGAGCGCGTCCACGGCCACCTCGAGGTCGCGCGCCAAGTGCTGGCGATCTACGAGCGCGTCATGCCGGCAAGCTCGTAGAACCCGATCGGCGACCACGAAAACCCGCGCACACCCGGTTTGATCCGGACGTACTCGGACGGCTGCACCAGCGGCACCACCGGAACCGCCGGGCGCAGCTTTTCGCCGAGCAGCTTGCGCTCGATGGCGTAGCGCTTGCCGTCATCGAGGGTCCTGACGGCCCGGCGCATCAGCGCGTCGTAACTCGGATCGCACCAATGCACGACGTTGAACGCGCTCCCGCACGGGAATAGGTCGAGGATGTTGTACTCGTCGAAGATCTTCGGGCTCCACCCGAGCAGAACGAGATCGCCCTTCGAGCCGGGCCGCACCGAGAGGTGGAAACCGGCGAGAGTTTGTCTCATGCTGGCGATGGCCTTCGAGGCGAGCGCGTCGCGCGGGTCGTAGGCAAGCCTCAGCCGGCGCGGCCGGAGGTGGCTGGGTACGAGCAACGCGTTCGAGATCACCTGGTCGCGCCCGGGCATCGCGGCCGGCACGAGCTCGTTCAGGGTCGCATCGCCGAAGCTGGTGGCGATCGTCGCACGGTCGACCGCAGACAGCTTCTGCGACAGCCAGACGAGGCGCACCGCGAGCGTCGGCAGCGTGCGCCAGCCGGGGCCGGTCGGCTGCTTCGCGGTCTGAACCCACGGCAAGCCCGGCGGCGCGAGGCCGCGGGGGAGGATCGCGTCTGCGCCCTTCGTCTGGGTTGTCAGGACGAAGCGGCTCGGCTTCACAGCGCGGACGTTCCAGTAGTTGAAGTTGCGTTCGAGGACGGCCCGGCCGGCGAGGCGGAACGGCCCGCTGAACGCATCCGGGCGGTAGGCCGACGCAATCGGGTGGGCGACGAGCTGATCGAGCCAGGGGATCGGATGCTGGAGGGTCACGCGCAGGGTCCGGTCATCGACGGCCTCGACCCCCACCGCGCCACGGCCGGTCGCGTGGAAGGCGCGGGCGCCGCGGACGATGCCGAGGTCGGGGCCTGCGAGCGGCGCTCCGGTCGCAGGCGCGAGCGCGCGCAGCCAGGAGCGCCGAAGGTCCGCCGCCGTCAGCCGACGGTCGTCACTCCAGCGCAGGTTGTCGCGCAGATGAAACGTCCAGACCAGGCCGCCTTGCTCGACGTCCCACGACTCCGCGAGATCCGGCTTTACGCCGGTTCCGGAAAAGCGCGTCAGGCCGGCGTAGAGCTCGTGCGTCACGTTCAGCGAGGGCATGTCGGCCGCCTTTGCCGGGTCGAGCGTCCGCGGCAAGATCGGCAGCGCCAGGCGGAGCGTCGGCCCGCCGCGCGGCGGCGGCTTCGTCGACGAGCCGCAACCCGCGAGCAGCGCGGCGGCTACGAGACCAGCTTGCGCCAGACGTTGTCGAGCAGCGTCCACGTGAGAGACCTGCGCATCCGCAGGAAGCTGTAGTTGCCGGTCGCGAAGACCTCGCCGCGGCCCGCCCGGGACCAGGCCAGCGCCGCGTTCACGACTCCGTAGTTGCCGGCGATGATCGCCTCGGCCGCGACGATGTGGTCGCGCGGCGTCAGCTTCGGGTCGATCCGGTCGCTCTCGGAGCCCGCGTAGCCGAACGCCTGGCCGGGCCCTATCCCGGTGCCGCGGAAGAGCCAGCGCACGCGCTCGAAGTCGCGGCCCCGGGCGGCGACGTAACGCGCGGCGCGGGAGCGCGGGAAGCAGCAACCGTCGTAGCCGACGCCGGCCAGAGCGAAGTCGGAGCGGCCTTCGCGCGCATCGAGGTCGGTCATCACCATCGCGTTTCGCCCGCGGTCGAGTCGTACCTGCCGGTAGAACGGATTCGCCTGCAGGAAGACGAGGTGCCCACCGCCGTCTCGGTAGCGGCGCAGGAGGTCCCAGGTTGCCGGCTCGTAGTACTCGCTGTGGCCGGGGAAGACGACCGCGGCGTAGCGTCGCAGAACCGCGAGCGGCAGCCGGCCGAGCTCGACGTCGGTGACGCTCTGCACGCGTGGCCGGCGCGAGCAGAGCCAGCGCGAGAACGGCACCGCTGCACGGAAGTCGTCCTCGGTGCCGCCGGGCAGAATCGCTCCCACGAGCGAGACGCGGCGCTGGCGCCAGAACTGGTACCAGCTGTCCGGGCGGCCGTCGAGATTCGCGTCGTAACGGTTGTAGGCACGCCAGGTCAGGTACGGCCAGACGAGCAGCGCCGTCCGCGGCGGAGGGTGGTCGAGCGCGAAACGATCGTTCCGGACGACTACCGGTGCCCGAAACTCGTCGCCGGCCGGGTCCCCGACGACGTAGTGGTAGAGGCCGGAGGCCAGCCCTCGCGGTAGCGTCCGCCCGGACCAGCGGCGTCCAGAGCAGTCCTGCTCGAGCTCGACCGTCGCCTCCCCATGGTCGGCCGAGACGACGAGCGGCGGCCGCGCGCCAGGTTCGTAGCTGCGGGTCGAGTCGACGAACGCCGCCAGCCGCTCGACCCGAACGACCCGCGGGCGCGGAAGACACCCCGAGCGCCGCCACGGCGGTCGCGAGACCGTCGCCTCCGCGAGTCCCGGGCGCCGCTCAGCCGGCGCAATCACCGGCGCCAAAAGCCGTCCCGCGTCCTTGTAACAGACTGTTACTAAGTAGCTTCCGTCCTGGACCGTCGCCTGCCACGTCGCAGCGGTCTCCGCCGACACCGCCCGCACCGTCACGCCGGTTCGAATCCGGCGCCAGCCGTGCAGACGGCCGCCCCACACGTACGCCCGCAGGCCGAGCTCTGTGCCCGGCGCGGCGCGCACCCGCAGCCGCAGGACGTCGTTGACGCCGTTGCCGTTTGGGCTGATCACCGCCGGCCCGTAGCCGAGCAGCCGGAGCCGCACCGTCCGCTCCGCCGCCGCCCCCGGCACGGCGAGCACGGCCGCCGCCGCGGCCACGACGAGAAGCCTCACGCCTTGGAGGCCAGGCTCTGCACCGGGCGCCGCTCGCGGTACCAGGCGATCGTGCGCGCGAGGCCGTCGTCGAGATCGACCCGCGGCTCCCAGTCCAGCAGCTTGAGCGCCTTGTCGACGTTCGGGATCCGCATCTCGACGTCGGTGTAGTGCAGCGGCCGGAAGACGATCTCCGACTCGGAACCGACCAGCCGGCGGATCCGAGCAGCCAGGTCGAACACGGTGACGACGGAGCGCGGGTTGCCGACGTTGAAGACCTGCCCGACCGCCTCCTCACGCTCCAGGATCGCCAGCAGCGCGTTGACCACGTCGTCCACGTAGCACCACGCGCGGATCTGCGACCCGTCGCCGTGGATCACGAGCTCCTCGCCCGCGAGCGCGCGCACCGTGAAGTGGTGGATCGCGCCGCTGCCGACCTGGCCGGGTCTGTAGACGTTGAAGGCCCCCACCGAGACCGCCGGCAGCCCGAACTCGTCGAAGTACGAGTGCGCGAGGTACTCCCCCGCGAGCTTCGACACCGCGTACGTCCACCGCGCTTCCCCCACCGAGCCCTGCGTCGTCACGTGGGTTTCCTCGACCTTGTAGGCATGCGTGCCGAAGACCTCGCTCGTCGAAAAGTCGACCAACCGCTCGACCGTCCCCGCCTCGTGCGCCGCCTCGAGCACGTTGTAGGTGCCAATCAGGTTCACGCGCATCGTCCGCACCCGGCTCTCGAGCACCTTGTCGACCCCGGCGATCGCGGCCATGTGGACGACGTGCGTCGCGCCTTCCGCCAGCGTTCGTAGGATCGGGAGGTCGAGGACGTCGCCCTCGACGAAGCGCAGGTTCGGGTGCTCGGCGAGGTCGGTGCCGGTCAGCGAGTCGCGGTGGAGGTTGTCGAGCACCACGAGCTCGTTGTCGGCGACCAGCCGCCGAGCGAGCGACGTGCCGATGAACCCGGCCCCGCCCGTCATCAGGATCCGCTTGCCGGTCAGCGCCACGCGCGGAGTCTAGCCGTGCCCTGTGGCGTTTTCGGCGGATGCAAGCGGATCGACCGGTCATTTCAGACGGCCGGGCGAGCGGAGCACGCCCGGCCTGAGAGCGGCGCCGCAAGCGGCGCCTTGCGCCACAATCGGGACGTGCTAGCGCGTCAGCTCTGGCGGCTCGGCAAGCACTCGGCCATCTACGGGCTGGGCGCGGTCGTCTCCCGCCTGATCGGGCTCTTCCTGCTTCCGGTCGTCACGCGGTACCTGTCGCGCAGCGATCTCGGCGCGGTGGACACCCTTATCGCGCTGTCGGTGGTGCTCGTGATCGTGCTCCGCGCGGGCATCTCGATGGCGTTCTTCCGGTTCTACTTCGACGCCGAGGACGAGCGCGGGCGCGTGCGCGTCGTACGCACCTCGTTCTGGTTCACGATGACGGTGGCCACGGCAGGGCTCGTCGCGGGAGTCCTCCTCGCCGGCCCGATCTCCGAGGCGCTTTTCTCGACCCACTCGCGTGCAGGACTCGTGCGGGCGGCCTTCGTCCTGCTCTGGGCGCAGATGAACTACGAGCAGCTGACCTCGCTGTTCCGGGTCGAGGAGCGCTCGCTCTCGTACGTCGCGGCGACGCTCGCGAACGTCGTGATCACGCTGACGGCGACGATCCTGCTCGTCGCGGTCTGGCACAAGGGCGCCGTCGGCGTGATCGTCGGCAACTTCACCGGGACGCTGGTCGTCTTCTTCGTCCTGCTCGGCTACCGGCGCTTCCAGCTCGGGCTCGAGTTCGACCGGCCGCTCTTCCGGCAGATGCAGCGTTTCGGGCTGCCGCTCGTTCCCTCGGGCCTCGCGCTCTGGGCGATCGACTTCGCCGACCGGTTCCTGCTCCTGAAGCTGAAGAACGCGGCGGAGGTCGGGCTCTACTCGGTCGGCGTCCGCGTCTCGACGGCAATCCTGCTGCTCCTGATCGCGCTGCGCACGGCGTGGCCGGCGTTCGCGTACTCGATCACCGACGACCAGGAGGCCAAGCGCGCGTACGGCTTCGTGCTCACCTACGTCCTGTACGTCTCCTGCTGGATGTCGCTCGCGCTCTCGTTGCTCGCGCCCTGGCTCGTGCGGCTCCTGACGGCCCCCGCGTACTACGCGGGCTCGCGCGTCGTGCCGCTGCTCGCGTTCGGCGCGACGGCGTTCATCGCCTTCAACGTGATGTCGATCGGGATCGGGCGGGCGAAGCAGACGCAGTTCAACTGGGTCGTCACCGGCGTCGCGGCGGCCGTCAACATCGGGCTCAACTTCGCGCTGATTCCGCCCTACGGGATGATGGGCGCCGCCGCGGCAACGCTGGTCGGCTACACGATCATGTTCCTCGGCATGACTGTCCGGGCGCAGCAGGTCTTCCACGTGCCCTATCAGTGGCGGCGCGTGGTGCTCGCGGTCGGGGCGGCCGCCGGGCTAACCGTGCTCGGGAAGGCGCTGGAGGTCCCGCTCCCCGGCGCCCTCGCGCTGTCGGCCGTCTACCCGCTGATCCTGCTCCCGCTGGGGTTCTACCTGCCCGTCGAGTTGCGTCGCCTGCGCGCGCTCCTTCCGGCCGCGCGGTAGCGAGGGGACCCGCGCCGCCACCGCCGCGAGCGCGAGCACCCCCCAGACGGTCGGATCCTCGAAGAACGCGTTGTAGAAGAGGCTGTGCACGCCGATCGCGGCGAAGACGAGGCCGCAGGTGAGCGCCGTGAGGCCGGCCAGGTCGCCGCCGAGGCGCCGGAAGGCGAGGGCGAGACCTGCGTAGAGGAGCCAGGCGAGCAGGACCAGGCCGGGAATGCCGGTCTCCGCCGCGACGGTGACCGGCGTGTCGTGCGAGGCGCCCGCCTTCGGCTCCTTCGAGCGCAGGTGCGCCTGCCTCGCGTAGGCGTGCTTGAAGCCACCGATGCCGACGCCCACCACGGGGTGGTGGACGGCGATCTTGATCCCGTTCGAGATGAGCTTCGAGCGGCCGCTCGTGACGCGGTTGATGCCGCCGTTGGAATCGTTGAACACCGCGTGTCTGACCCTCGGCGCGGCGGCTGCTGCGATCACGAAGACGAGGGCTCCCACGCCGACGACGATGAGAGCGCGCCGGCCCCAGGCGAAGATCGCAGCCAGGACGACGCCCGACGCGAGCGCGACGAAGCTCGACTGCGAGAACGAGAAGAGCAGGCCGGTCCAGACCGCGGCGATGCCGGCAGCGCAGGCCACGGCGATGCGCGGAGAGCGCGTGTGCAAGGCGACGACGAGCGCCGCCAGGATCGCGACCACGAGGAAGCGCCCGTAGATCGACGGGTCCCAGAAGACCGAGTTGACGCGGTAGAACGGGGCGTACGTGTTCCCGACGAGCAGCTTCGGGTTCCAGAAGATGTCGCGGGTGACCCACTGCTCGATCCCGATCGCGGCGAGCACTAGCGCCATCAGCCCGAGCTCGGCGAAGAGGGCCAGCACCGAGCGCCCGCGCCAGTCGAGACGTGAGAGGGAGACCGCGAGCAGGCCAAACGGCAGGAAGAAGAAGAACAGCTCGATCGCGCCCTGATGCAGGTCCTGAGTCCACGCGAGCGAGAGGCCGCTCCAGGCCACGAAGACCGCCAGCGGCAGAGCGACCGGGCCGAGCTCTCGCGCGCTACGCGTTCCATCACGCGCCAGCTCCCAGGCGAGCGCGAGCGCGGCGGCCGCGACGACGCCGTAGAGGGGGACGAGCAGGTTCGCGTCCGTGGATCCGACACTGACTGGGATCCTGGCGGGCACGCACGCGAGCGCCGCGAGCGCGAGCAGCCACGGCCAGCGGCGGAGCAGGACGGCGCCTCCGGCGGCGAGAGCCAGCCCTAGGACGGCTACGGCGGCGAGCACCGCGGTGTGTCCTTTCGGGGCGAGGTAGACGGCCAGCCCGATCGCGCCCAGCGCCCAGACGCCGAGGCCCGCGAGCCTGTGCAGCCGCGCCGGCGCCACGAGCAGAGCCACGAGCCCCGCGGCTCCGACCGGCCCGGCGGCTCGCGCGAGCTCCGCCGTCATCGTGGCCCCACGATCACGAGGGAGCGCGCCGAGTGCCCGTTCGCCGTCACGATGAGGACGTAGCGGCCCGGCGTCCCCGAGCGCAGCACGAGCAGCCCCGGCCGCGAGTTTCCGCTCCGGCGCCCGAACGTCCAGTGGAAGGCGCGAGCATCGGTCCGGACGCGGAACCCGATCCGCGCGTGCGCCAGCGGGTGCAGCACGTGTGGGCGGATGCTGATGAACCGAATTCGGACGACCCCTGCGGAGACCGGCCCCGAGAGGTTTCCGGCAAGGTCGACGGCACGGAGCACGAGCCGGTAGCGCCCGGCGGGCAGCCCGGACCCGAACCAGCGCATCACGCCCGTCTCGGCATAAGGCCGGAACTTGACGCGAAGCCGCCCGTTCACGAACAGGAGCCCGCGCGCGGGCTCGCTCGTCCGGTATCGCAGCCTGACGAGGTCGCGCCGGCGGTCACCGTCGGGCGAGAAGACCCGCGACGAGACGGACACGAGCGCGATGCGCGGCGCGGCCGGGTCGACGCGGATCGGGTTCGGCATCAGGATCGTCCGGCGGTCGCGGGCGAGGTGGATCCGCGGCTTGTAGACGCCGGCGCGGACGACGAGTCCCGAGTCGTCTCGACCGTTCCAGCTGAGCCGCTGCAGCCCGGCTGCGCGGGGCCCGGAGTCGAGCAGCGTGCGGACGACCCGGCGCCGGGAGTCGACGATCGTGACCGTCAGCGTGTCCCGCTTCCGCAGGACGAACCGGATTGGGATCCGAGCGAGGGCACAGCGGCAGTTCGGCCCGAGGAGCTTCCCCACGTCCGTCCGGAAGACGGGGCTGCGCTCCAGCTTGAGCTGCTCGGTCAGCGCGAACGCCGCCGCGCTCCCGCCGAGCAGGCCGACCACGACGACCGCCGCGACGACGCGTGCGCGGCGGAGCCCGTCAGACCGGCTCGACACCAGGACCCTCATCCGAGGTGTGCGCCGACAGGCAGCAGCCCGTCGACGCCCTCCACCTCCTCGAGCACGAGCCCACCCTGGCCGCACGCGACCACCGCGGCCTCGCCATCCAGCCCGACGACCGTCCCCGCCGCCGCCGGCTCCTCGAGGTCGACCGGCCGCGCCCGCCAAACGACGAGCTTGTCCTCGCCCAGGTACGTGAACGCGCCCGGGTAAGGCCGTGTCTGCGCGCGTACCCAGTCGTGCAGGTACGGCGCGCGGGTCTCCCAGTCGATGATCCCGTCGGCGGGCGTCCGCTTGGGCCAGACGCTGGCGCGGCGCGGATCCTGCCGGACGCGCGGGGCGGTGCCATCGAGCAGCTGCGGCAGGAAGCGGCGCACGAGCTCGCCGTGCGCCTCCGTGATCTTGTCGTAGAGCGTCGTCGCCGTCTCGTCCGGGGAGAGCGGCACCTCGACCTGACCGACGATCGGCCCGGAATCCGCCGTTCCGTCCGTGATCTCGAACAGCGTCACGCCCGTTCGTGCGAGCCCGCACAGGATTGCCCACGGAATCGCCGCTCGGCCGCGGTGTTTCGGGAGCAGCGTCGGATGCATCCCGAAGACGCCGTGCCGCGGCAGCCCGATGAACTCGTCCAGGACGAGCTGCGACCAGCCCACGATGAAGATCAGGTCCGGCTCGGCCTCGCGAACCGCGGCGATCGTCTCGGGCGAGTTGACGTCGGCGGTCTCGATCAGGCGCGCGCCCAGCTCCGCCGCGAGCTCGTCGAACGAGCACTGCGCGGAGCGGTCAAGGTCGATCGGCCCCGGCAGCGTCACGACTGCGACCACGTCCGCTCCGGCCTCCGCGGCGGCAGCGAGGCAGTCGCGGCCCATCACGTCGAAGCTGACCCACGCGAGCCGCATCCGCGGCCCATCCTACGAACTACACGAGGACTAGGACACGGCTTCCGGGCGTGGCCGGCGGCCCGGCCGTGTCGCGAGGGCCCACGTCGAGAGCGCGAGCGCCGCGACCACGATCCCGGCAGCGATCACCCAGTCCGCGTGCGGGAAGTCGATCAGCTTGAGTCCGCTCAGCATCAGGACGGCCGCGAGGCCCAAGCGCAAGATGCGATCAGGCACCGTCAATGTCAGTTTGCTCGTCAGCAAGATCCCCGGAACCGAGCCCGTTAGCAGCCAGCCCATCGTGCGCAGGTCGACGTTGCCGGCGGCGAGGTGGCCGAAGCCCGCGACCCAGAGCAGCGCGGCGGCGTGGAAGATGTCGGTTCCGACGATCTTCGGGATCGTCAGCGGGAAGACGAGCACCATGATCAGCCCGAAGAACGTCCCGCTGCCGACGGAGGTCAGGCCGACGACGAACCCGCAGGTGGCGCCGATCGCGACTGCGATCAGGCGATCTCGCCGGGTCAGGATGAACGGGGCGTTGCTCGGCTGTACGCCGCGCTTGAGGAACGTCTTCGCGACCAGCCCCATGCCGCCGATCACGAGCGCCGTCCCCACCGCGTAGGCCTCGACCGACTCGGCGCCGCCGTAGTTGTGCTTGAGCCAGGTGGCGACCGCGACTCCGAGCAGCGACATCGGGCCCGAGCCGAGGAACATCCAGAACGTCAGCCGCGCGTGCACGGTGCCGAGCCGCCGGTGCCGGACCGCGCCGAAGCTCTTGAAGATCGCGCCGTGGAGGATGTCTGTGCCGACCGCGAGCGTCGGCTTGAAGCCGAAGACGATGACGAGGATCGGAGTCAGCAGCGAGCCTCCGCCCATCCCGGTCATCCCGACGAGCGCGCCGATCAGGAACCCGCTGAGCGTGAACTGCCAGGTCAC
>Ga0137374_10010983_pt1 | contig 10631 bp, 13 predicted proteins | sample SagtaG_20_FD_104811 | JGI IMG/M metagenome (GOLD analysis project Ga0137374, IMG submission 104811) | Vadose zone soil microbial communities from Sagehorn Ranch, Mendocino, California, USA - Sage1_R_100_16 metaG | ecosystem: Environmental > Terrestrial > Soil > Vadose zone | place: USA...
GCTCGAGGGGAAGAAGGTCGTCGCGGTGATCTCGGGCGGCAACATCGACGTGAACCTCGTCGCGCGCGTCATCGAGCGTGGGCTCGTGAAGGACGGGCGGCTCGTCCGGGTCAGCGTCGCGCTGCAGGACAAGCCCGGCCAGCTCGCGAAGGTGTCGTCGATCGTCGCGAACGTCCGCGCGAACGTCATCGAGGTGCACCACACGCGCGCGTTCGCGTATCGCTTCGGCGACACGACGCTCCAGCTCACGCTCGAGACGCGAGGCCCCGAGCACGTCGAGGAGATCCTGCGGGCGCTCCGGGAGCGCGGCTACCAGGTCCAGCAGATGGGGCTCTAGGGCATGCGGACGAGCGAAGGCCGGCGCGTGGTGATCCTCATCCTCCTCGCCGCGATCGTCCTCGGCTTCGTCCTCGGATGGTTCGCGCGCGTCTTCGTCGAGCCCTCGCTCGAGTCGCGCTCGCGTGAGGCGGTGGAGGAGCTCCGCACGCGGGCGCGCGAGCTCACGCGCTAGCGTCGCCCGGCGGCGCTACCCCCGCCGCCCGAGGAGCCAGAAGAGCAGCGTCAGCACGATCGACACCACGATGGACGTCCCGAGCGGGAAGTAGAAGCGGAACCGCTCGCGCTCGACGGCGATGTCGCCCGGCAGCCGACCGATCCGCAGCCCAGGGAAGCGCTCCGCGACGACGAGCAGGACCCCGACCGCGGCGAGGACGCCGCCCGTGACGAGGAGGAGCTTGCCGAGACCGCCGAGGCCGCCCTGAGGCATGGGACGATCCTAACGCGGGTCCGCGCGGTGCGCGCGAGCGGAAGGGCTCGGCGTCCCGGCACCCACCTCGCCGCGCGCCGCCGCGGCGCTGCGGCGGCGGCGCCGCACGAGGAGCGCGACGCCGATCGCGAGCGCGACCGCGCCGAGCAACGAGAGCTGGACGAGCCGCACGCCGTGCCGCGCGCGGTCGAGCTGGTGCCAGAGCAGGTACCCGGCGCCGACGACGAGCGGGACCGAGGCGAGCGCGGAGAGGCCGTCCGCGAGGACGAACGTCGAGAGCCGCACGCCCGTCGCGCCGGCGAGCGCGAACGCCGGGAAGCGGACGCCGCCCGTGTGGCGCGCGACCGCGATGGTCCAGAACGCGTGGCGTGCGAAGTGCTGCTCGAGCTTCTCCTGGCGCGCGGGGGTGAGCACGCGCCGCGCGGGGCGCGTCGCGAGCAGCGAGGGGCCGTGCCTCCGCGCGAGCAAGAACAGGACCGTGTCCCCCGCGACGATGCCGACCCAGACGACCGGGATCGCGAACCGCACGTCCAGGTAGCCCTCGTGGGCGAGGGCGCCGGCGGTGAGCTGCGTCAGCTCCTCGGGGAGCGGCAGGCCGAGACCGGCGCCGACGAGCGCCGCGAAGACGGCGACGTAGCCGAACTGCGCGAGGAAGGTTTGCACCGTCCGGAAGATACCGCCTCGCGGGGCGTCCCGCCTCCATGCGTCACCGAGAGAGGCGGCAGGCAGGAAGGGCGGCGGGCGGAGGCGGCAGCTCGCGCAGCACCTCGGCGAGCGCGCCGAGGAAGGCGTCGACCTGCGCCTCGGTGTGGCCGGCGGTGAGCGCGACGCGCAGCCGGCTCGTCCCGCGCGGCACGGTCGGCGGGCGGATCGCGCGCACGAAGTAGCCGCGCGCGCGGAGCCCCCTGGACGCGGCGAGCGCCCGCTCCTCCGTGCCGAGGACGACGGGGAAGATCGGCGCGACGACGCGAGAGAGGTCGAACCCGAGGGCCTCGAGCCCCGCCTTCATCCGGGCGGAGAGTGCGCGGAGGCGCTCCCGCCGGGCGGGCTCCGCCGCGAGCACGTCGAGCGCCGCGAGCGCCGCGCCGCAGGCGGCCGGCGGGAGCGCGGTCGTGAAGATGAACGTGCGCGCCTTCGAGACGAGGAGGTCCACGAGCCGGCGCGACCCGGCGACGTACGCGCCGAACGACCCGAGCGCCTTGCCGAGCGTCCCCATATGGACGTCCACGCGGTCCCCGACGCCGAGCGCCTCGGCGAGTCCGGCGCCGGTCGGGCCGAGGACGCCGGCGGCGTGCGCCTCGTCCACGTACAGCATCGCGCCGTGCCGCTCGCAGGCCTCCACGATCTCGCGGAGCGGCGCGGCGTCGCCGTCCATCCCGAAGATCGAGTCGGTCACGACGAGCTTCCGCCTCGCCTTCGTGCGCGCGAGGAGGTCGTCGAGCTCGCCGACGTCGCAGTGCCGATAACGTACGAGCTCCGCGCGCGAGAGGAGGCACCCGTCCACGATGGACGCGTGGTCGAGGACGTCGCAGAAGACGGCGTCGCCGCGCCCGACGAGCGCGGGCGGAACCCCGGCGTTCGCGTGGTAGCCGGTGTTGAAGAGGAGCGCCGCCTCGGTCCCCTTGAACGCGGCGAGCCGTCGCTCGAGGGCGCCGTGGATCGGGAGGTCTCCGGAGACGAGCCGCGCCGCGCCCGCGCCTGCGCCCTCGCGCTCCGCCGCCTCCGCGGCGGCACGCCTGAGCCGCGGGTCGGCGGCGAGGGCGAGGTAGTCGTTCGAGCAGAGGCTCACCATCGGGCGGCCATCCACCATGACAATCGGCCCCTGCGCGGAGGCGAGCGGCTCGAGCGAGCGGCGCAGCCCCTTCGCCGCGAGCGCCGCGAGCTCGCCGTCGATCCAGTCGAGCGCGGTCTTTCCCACGTCGAGCCTCCGCTGTCCTACCGCACGATGGGGAGCGCGCCCTTCCGCTCGCCTTCGACGGCGCGGCGGTTCCAGTCGGCGTCGTGCGGCGCCTCGCCGTGGTACGCCCAGGGCCGGCCGGTCTCGGGCGGGCGGAGCGCGAGCCCCTGCCCCTCCGCCATCGCCACGGTCTGGTCGGGCGCGCGCCCCGCGCTCGTGAGGTAGTTGCCGACCATCGTCCCGTTCGCGCCGGCGCGGAAGATCAGCTCCTGCCGGTCCCCGAGGTTCACCTCGCGCCCGCCCATCACGAACAGGTGGGCGCCCGGCATCATGAGCCGGTAGACGGCGATCGCGGCGAGGCACTCGCCGGCGGTGATCGCGTTCACCTTCGCCATCGGCGTGCCGGGGCGCGGGTTCAGGAAGTTCATCGGCACGCACTCGACGGCGAGGCCCCGGAGCTCCTCGGCGAGCTCGACCCGCTGCTCGGGCGTCTCGCCCATGCCGAGGATGCCCCCCGAGCAGAGCTTGAAGCCGAGCCGCTTCGCGGTGCGGATGGTCTCGAGCTGCGACTCGTACGTGTGCGTCGTGCAGACGTTCGGGAAGAAGCTCGCCGCGGTCTCGAGGTTGTGGTGGTAGTGCATGAGCCCCGCCGCCTTGAGGCGGACGAGGTCGGGCTCGCGCACGAGGCCGAGCGAGGCGCACGGCTCGACCGCGGTCTCGGCCCGGAGCCGGCGAACCGCCTCCTCGAGCGTCGCGAGCTCGCGCTCCGTCCCGAGGCGCGTGCCCGAGGTGACGATCGAGAACTCGCGCGCGCCGGCGCGCTCGGCAGCCTTCGCCTGCGCGACGATCTCGTCCGCGGAGACGAGCGGGTAGACGGGCGCGTCCGCCTCCGGGAAGTGCGCCGACTGGGAGCAGAACCCGCAGTCCTCGGCGCAGCGGCCGCTCTTCGCGTTCGTGATGCCGCAGAGCGCGACCTCGCGCCCGTGGACCGCCTCGCGCACGGCGCGGGCGCGGTCCATGAGCGCCTCGAGCGCCGCGCCCGAGTCGTGGCGGATGAGCCGGCGCGCCTCCTCGGCGGAGATGGGCTCGATGCCGGGCGGCAGCGGGCGGACGTTCGTCTCGCACATAGGGGCCGAGAAGATACCAGCCGGGACCCGTTCGTCAACCGAGCGTCCGACCGCGGTTGACGATACGACGGAAGAGGGCAAGCCCGGATGCCGCCTCGGGTTTCGTCCGGTCGCGCCGGCCGAGCCCCGCAGGGGGTCTCGGGGCGCGGTCCCCACGCGGTTCACCGGTGGCTAGGTTTCCGCGAGGGGGGGAACACAATGCTCTGGACGATCACGGTCATCCTGCTCGTGCTGTGGGCCCTGGGGCTCGTCTCCGGGTCCGCGATCGGCGGCTGGGTTCACATCCTGCTCGTGCTCGCGGTCATCTCGCTCATCTTCGCGGTGATGCGGCGCGGGTCGGCGACGGTCTGACGCGGCGTGTGTCGGCGACGGCGCTCCGGCGCGCCTCCGGGTGTGTCGGAGCGCCGTGTCATGTTCGCGCGCGATGTCCCGCGCAGCCTCCCGCCAGAAGACCGTCTTCGCCTGCGCCGACTGTGGCCAGTCGAGCCCGAAGTGGCTCGGCCAGTGCCCCGGCTGCAAGCGCTGGAACACGATGCAGGAGGAGGTCTCCGCGCCGGAGCCGAAGGGGCCGGCGCGCGGCTGGGGCCCGCACGCCACGGCGGCGAAGCCGATCCCGCTCCACGAGGTGGAGGCGAGCGACGAGGCGCGCCAGAAGACCGGCATCGGCGAGCTCGACCGCGTTCTCGGCGGTGGGGTCGTGCCGGGCGCGCTCGTGCTCCTCGGCGGCGATCCGGGCATCGGGAAGTCCACGCTCATGCTCGCCGTGCTCGACCGCCTCGCGCGGACGCGGCCCGACCGGCCGGTGCTGTACGTCTCCGGCGAGGAGTCGGCGCGCCAGGTGAAGCTGCGCGCGGACCGGCTCGGCGCCGGCGCCGAGAACCTCCAGATCCTCGCCGAGACCGACGCCGAGCGCGTGCTGCGCGCCGCCGAGGCGCTCGAGCCCGCCGCCGTCGCGATCGACTCGATCCAGACGCAGTACCTGCCCGAGCTGCAGAGCGCGCCCGGCACGGTCACCCAGATCCGCGAGGTGACCGCGCGGCTCATGGCGTACGCGAAGACGACCGAGACGCCGGTCTTCCTCGTCGGGCACGTGACGAAGGACGGCGCCATCGCGGGCCCGCGCGTCCTCGAGCACATGGTGGACACCGTCCTCTACTTCGAGGGCGGCGGCGCTCACCCGTACCGCGTGCTGCGCGCGCACAAGAACCGCTTCGGCTCCGCCTCGGAGATCGGGGTGTTCGAGATGAAGGCGGGCGGGCTCGCCGAGGTGGCGAACCCGTCGGCGCTCTTCCTCGCGGAGCGGCCGGAGGACGCGCCGGGGAGCGCCGTCGCGGCGGTGCTGAACGGGACGCGGACCGTGCTCGTGGAGGTGCAGGCGCTCGTCGCGCCGACGGGCTTCGGCACGCCGCGGCGGACCGCGCTCGGCATCGACTCGAACCGCGTCGCGCTGCTCGCGGCGGTGCTCGAGAAGAAGGTCGGGATGGAGATCCTGGGCTGCGATCTCTTCGTGAACGTCGCGGGCGGGCTCTCGGTGGACGACCCCGCCGCCGACCTCGCGACCGTCGCCGCGCTCGCGTCGAGCTTCCGCGACAAGGCGATCCCGCGGCGCACGCTCCTGCTCGGCGAGGTCGGGCTTGCGGGGGAGGTGCGCGCGGTCTCGCAGCCGGAGATCCGGCTCGCCGAGGCGGCGCGGCTCGGGTTCGAGCGCGCGATCGTCCCGGCGGCGAACGCGAGGCACGCGGAGGTGCCGCGGGGCATCGCGCTGGAGGGCGTGGAGTCGGTGCAGGAGGCGCTCGACCGGATGGGGTGATGGAGCAACCGAGAGCTGGCGCGTTCGTGCGCGCTCGCGTCACAGCCGCAAGGGCAGCGCGACCGTGAGCTCGAAATCGGGAGCGGCCGGAGTGACCCCGACGCCGGCCGCGACGTTCAGGAAGAGGTCGCGCGCCACGATCGTGTAGAGGCCGATGTTCAGGACGCCGCTCAGCCGATCGGTCCCGGGCTCCGTCACGCCCTTTGCCCTCGTTGCGAAGACGCTCGCGACATCGAAACCGATGAGGAGCGAGGTGTCGGGGGTGGCCGCGAGCACCATCGCGTGCCGCATCTCGGCGAGCGAAACGACGACACGCCTCGACGGGGACGAGGACGCGGTCCCGCACCCAAGACAAAGGGCCGCGCACCAGCAGAGGCGCCGTCGAGCTCGTGGCCAGGAGGGCACCCGGGTGCGTTCGATGGCCGGCATGGATGCGTGGGACGGCACGTTCGTGAGCGCGCCGTTCCCGGCGCGACCGAATCGTATGCACCTGGCCCGTGCGGCCGGGAGGCGCGGTATGGGCCAGCGGGAACGGGCGGGCAGCGGGGCCGACTGCGCCGCGAGACCGGCAGCAGGCGGGCGCCAGACCCCGGTCCGGCTACGCCGCCTCGAGCGCCTTCCTCCACCTCGCGAGGTGCGCCTCGCGCTCGAACGGCGTCATCCTCGGCTCGAAGCGCTTCCCGACCTTCCAGTTCCTGCGGATCTCCTCGCGGTCCTTCCAGACGCCCGTCGCGAGCCCGGCCAGGAACGCCGCGCCGAACGCGGTCGTCTCGATGAGGCGCGGCCGCTCCACCGGAACGCCGAGCAGGTCCGCCTGGAACTGCATGAGCAGGTCGTTCTGTGACGCGCCGCCGTCCACCTTGAACACCGGGATGGGCCGGTGGGCCTCCGCGCGCATCGCCTCGGCGAGGTCGTTGATGAGGAACGCGATCCCCTCGAGCGTCGCGCGTGCGACGTGCGCGGCCGTCGTGCCGCGGTCGATGCCGCGCAGGACCCCGCGCGCCTCCGGGCGCCAGTGCGGCGCGCCGAGCCCGGCGAGCGCCGGCACGAACGTCACGCCGCCCGAGTCCTTCACCTGCTTCGCGAGCGGCTCGACGTCCGCCGACTTCTTGATGATCCCGAGGCCGTCGCGCAGCCACTGCACCGCGGCGCCCGCGATGAACGACGAGCCCTCGAGCGCGTAGGCGACCTCGCCGCCGACCTGCCAGGCGACGGTCGTGAGGAGCCCGCGCGAGGAGAAGACCGGCTCCGGGCCGGTGTTCTGCAGGAGGAACGCGCCCGTGCCGTAGGTGCACTTCGCCTCGCCCGGCTCGAAGCAGGCCTGCCCGAAGAGCGCCGCCTGCTGGTCGCCCGCGATCCCCGCCACCGGGATCCCGTCCGGGAGCGCCTTCACGCCCTTCGTCGTCCCGTACACCGCCGAAGACGGCCGGATCTCCGGCAGGACGCTCCTCGGCACGCCGAAGAGGTCCATCATCTCGCGGTCCCACTCGCGGGTCCGGAGGTCCATGAGCAGCGTCCGGCTCGCGTTCGAGACGTCGGTCACGTGCGCCGCGCCCGCGGTGAGCCGCCAGGCGAGGTAGGTGTCCACCGTGCCGAACGCGAGCTGGCCGGCGTCGGCCTTCTCGCGCGCGCCCTTCACGTGGTCGAGGAGCCAGCGGATCTTCGTCGCCGAGAAGTACGGGTCGATGACGAGGCCGGTCTTCTCGCGCACGCGCGCCTCGTGGCCCTCGGCCTTGAGCCGCGCGCAGTCCTCGGTCGTGCGCCGGTCCTGCCAGACGATGGCGTGCTGGAGCGGCCTTCCGGAGCGGCGCTCCCACAGGCCGGTCGTCTCGCGCTGGTTCGTGATCCCGATCGCGGCGATCTCGTTCCCGCGCAGCCCGGCCTCGCGCAGCGCGCGCTGCACGGTCGAGATGGTCGAGCCCCAGATGTCCTCGAGATCGTGCTCGACCCAGCCCGGCTTCGGGAAGATCTGCCGGAACTCCTGGTTCACCTTCGCGCGGACGCCGAGCCGCCGGTCGAGGATCAGCACCGTCGTGCCGGTCGTGCCCTGATCGATCGCGAGGACGTGCGTCGGGGCCATGGTTCACCTCGTCCTTCGTCGGGCCGCGCGCGCGGCGCGCCGGCCGGGGAGCGGGAGCGCCTCGAGGAAGCGCGTCGCCTCGTCGGCGCAGCGGTCGCGCTCGACGTCGATGCCGACGAGGTGCCAGCTGCGCCGCAGCACCACGACCTCGGCGGGGCCGCTGCCGATGCGGCGCGCGAGCCGGCGCGCGCCGGCGAGCGTGACGGTGTGGTCGTGCGCGCCGTGCACGACGAGCGCGGGCGCGGCGATCCCGGGGAGCTGCCGGTCCACGTGCCGCTCGAGCCCGAGGAGCTCGGCGACCGCGGCGAGCGGGACCGCGTCCATGCAGGGGTTCCGCCGGCGCATCTCGGGATCGGAGACGTCCGAGCCCGCGCGCTTCGGGACGATCGTGCGGCGCAGGATCGGCAGCGCGCCGAGCAGCGCGCCGAGCTTCCCCGAGAGCGTCAGCTCGAGCGCGGGCGCGAGAAGCACGAGCCCGTCCACCCGCGCCGGCTGGTCGTGGGCGAGGGCGCACGCGACGAGCGCGCCCATCGAGCAGCCGACGACGAACGTCCGCCGCGCCCCCTCGAGCCGCGCGAGGTCCCGCCGCGCCTTGCCGATCCACTCGGTCCACGGGACGCCCGCGAGCTCCAGCGGGCCGGCGGCGTGGCCCGCCATCACCGGCGCGAGACAGCGCATCCCGGCGGCGTGGAGCGACTCCGCCACGGGGTGGAGCTCGAACGTCGAGCCGGTGAGGCCGTGCAGGAGGAGGACGGCGTCCGGCCCCCCTGCCAGCTCGAACTCGCCGCCGTGCTCGATCCGGGTGCGCGCCAAGGCGAACCACGGTTACCCCCACCGCGCCCGGCTTTCAACGTTCCGGTGCAGGACGCCCCGTCGCGGCCGGCCCCGATTCCTGTTAAGGGCTCGCCATGGCCGACAAGCCCACCCCGTCCCCGCAGCCCTTCCAGATCCAGATCGAGATCGACCCCGCCACCGCGAACGGCGTCTTCGTGAACTCCGCGCTCGTGAACCACACCGAGACCGAGTTCACGCTCGACCTCATCTACATCCAGCCGCAGGCGCCGAAGGCGGCGGTCCGCGCGCGCGCCATCACCACGCCGAAGCACATGAAGCGGCTCCTCCACGCGATCCAGGACAACATCGGGAAGTACGAGGCCCGCTTCGGCCCGATCGACCTCGGCGACACCCCGCACTTCCCGCCCCCGGGCCCGGTGAACTGAACGCGTCGCGGACCGCGTCGCGGCCGCCCCGGCCGCACCTGAACCCGCGTTCCGCCCTCGCGCGCCGTGATCTCGCGGCGTTGGCGCGGGCATGCCCCCTGCTCCGCCTCGCTGCGGCGCGCGACGAGCGCGCGCCCAACGAAACGGAGGACGTCATGAGCGAGGCGAACGGAGCGGGAACGGGAAAGCGGCTCGCGGTGCTCGCGGTCCTGGAGCGCCCGGACAAGGACGACGAGACGAAGAAGCACACGCGCTGGGTGAAGATCGGCGTCGGTTGGGCGAACCGGGACGGCAGCATCAACCTCTACCTCGACGCGTTCCCGGTGGGGTCGAACAAGCTGCAGATCCGCGAGGACGACCGCGTCCCGCTCGCGCCCGGGACGCGGCGCAACGGCATGGAGACGATCGAGGTGCGGCCGTGACGGCGCTCCTCCGCGGCCTCGTCGTCGCGGCGGCGCTCCTCGCCGCCTCGCCGGCGCTCGCCGCGAAGAAGCTCCCGCCCGGCGAGCGGATCGACCTCAACCGCGCGAACGTCACGGAGCTGATGCGCCTCCCCGGCGTCGGCCAGCGGAAGGCGCAGGCCATCGTGGCGCACCGCCAGAAGCAGCCTTTCCGGCGCGCCGAGGAGGTCGTCCAGGTGAAGGGGTTCGGCCCCGCCTGGTTCCAGAAGGTGAAGGGAAACCTCGTCGTCGGCGGCGCGCCCGCGGCGGCCGCCGCGACCGCGGCGACGGCGGCGCGGAAGTAGCGCCGCCCGGGACTCGTCCGCGCCCGTCCGCGCCGGAGCGACCCCGGCGTCCGGACGGGCGCTCTCTTCGCGTCGCCAAGGTCAACGCGCTGGGCGGCGCGTGGCTGTTCGTCCGGGGACAGATCCCGTTCTACGAGCGCTTCAGAGGCGAGCAGGACCAGCTCCCCTCGGTGGTCACCGGTATTCAGTACCAGGTGCGATAGCTTCGAGCTGGCTCACGCGGACGCGAGGTGACGAGCGCGCGACGCCTCTCCCCGGCCGTGCCGGGGCGAGGGGCTTCGTGCTCAGCGCAGCGTCGCCGCGGCGAGCAGCGCAGCCTCCGCGATCTCGATCGCCGCGCCGTAGACGTCGCCGGTGAGCCCGCCGAGCCTGCGGCTCACGCTCAGCGCGACGGCCGCCGCCGTGGCGAGCGCGGCCGCCACCGGCACGAGCGACGCCGGCGCGAACGGCGCGACCGCCGCCGCAGCCAGCACCCCGGCGATCGCGATCTCCCGGCCGCCGGCCGTCCCGCGGAACGCGCGCCCGAGGCCCTCCTCGCGGGCGGAGGGGAAGAGGACGAGGAGCGGGACGACCGCGAATCGCGCGACCACCGGCGCCACGACGAGCGGCCAGAGCGATCCGCGCGCGAGCAGGTCCGAGAGCGCCGCGACCTTGACGGCGAGGACGAGCACGAGCGCCGTCGCGCCGTGCGCGCCGATCCGGCTGTCCCGCATGATCCGCAGCGTGCGCTCCCGGTCCCCGTGGCCGCCGCCGAGGCCGTCGAACACGTCGGCGACGCCGTCGAGGTGGAGCCCGCCCGTCATCCAGGCGAGCGCCGCGACGACGAGGACGGCGGCGAGCGGAGCGTGCAGGTGCGGCCCCGCGACATGGGCCGCCGCGGCGACGAGGAGCCCCATCGCGGCGCCGGCCACGGGAAACCACGCGGACGATCGGCCGAGATCGGCGCCCTCCGCCAGCCGCGGCGGGACCGGCAGCCTCGTGAGGAA
>Ga0137374_10011000_pt1 | contig 10621 bp, 11 predicted proteins | sample SagtaG_20_FD_104811 | JGI IMG/M metagenome (GOLD analysis project Ga0137374, IMG submission 104811) | Vadose zone soil microbial communities from Sagehorn Ranch, Mendocino, California, USA - Sage1_R_100_16 metaG | ecosystem: Environmental > Terrestrial > Soil > Vadose zone | place: USA...
GTGATGGCAGTGCGAGGTGAGCCGCGCTCGGGCGGCGAGCCGAGCCCTTCAGTGACCGATGGCAGTGCGAGGTGAGCCGCGCTCGGGCGGCGAGCCGAGCCCTTCAGTGACCGATGGCAGTGCGAGGTGAGCCGCGCTCGGGCGGCGAGCCGAGCCCTTCAGTGACCTAAGGAGGCTATCCATGACCCCGCCCGTCGATCCGAACGAAGTCCTCATGACCGGTGAAAACTCGTTCGTCCGCCTGAGCCGGGACAACGGCCAGACGATCTCAGAGCGCTTCAGCCACTGGCGCGTCCTGTGGTGCCCCGCCGGGACCGGACACGCGCTGTTCGCCAAGACGTCCGCCTTCGGCGATCTGGCGCGGGTCTACAGCGACAACGTCGCGGTGGCTCGCTGGCTCCAGCGAACGATCGAGACGCTGCTCTTCCCGGCGTTCGCCGACACGAACCTGCCCGTGTTCTCGGCGACGTTCACGCGCGCGGGCGATCCGCGCTCGTCGGCCGTCGAGAGTGTCGTGGCGGGCCAGGACGTGATCCGCCTGACCTGGTGGGACTGTATCGAGCCATTCGTGCTGAACGCGCCGCCCGGCTTCAACGACCGCCCCATCGGCGTGTTCAGCACCTTCTTCCCCGCGCAGGCCGCCCAGGTCGAGATCAATGGCGCCGTCGTCGCCGGCCAGGTCGTCCCCGAAAAACGCGGCGACCGCCAATCATCCAGCGCGTGCCTCGCCTGGTCCGAAACCTGGGTCCGCCCCCGGAAGTAGGTTATGGGGTCACCCCGGAAGTAGGTTATGGGGTCAGACTTTGACTCTTACCTATCTTGAACGAGACGGTCGGCGATTACGGCGGCTGGCTCAAGATAGGTAAGAGTCAAAGTCTGACCCCATTACGCGCCGGGTCCGCGCTCCATCGAGTAGGGCTGCCAGCGAAGTAGGGCCGACTTCTCGAGGACCGACGGATTGACGCAGCTACGGGGCCAGCGGCCGCCGAGGACGAGTGCGAGCTCCTGGCCGACGCGTCGACGCCGCTCGGGATCCATGCGTGCCGAGGCCGACGCCACGTGCGGCGTGAGGATCACGTTGTCCATGGCCAGCAGCGGGTTGTCCGGATCCGGCGGCTCCTTCTCGAGCACGTCCAGCCCCGCACCGGCGATCCAGCCTTCCCGCAGCGCCTTGATGAGCGCCGTCTCGTCCACCGTGGGTCCGCGCCCGGTGTTGATGAACAGCGACTCCGGCTTCATCAGGCGGAAGTGGTGCTCGGTGAGGAGATGGTGGGCGTCCGGCGTGGCGGGCAGGTGGTTCGAGACGATGTCCGAGCGCTGCAAGAGCTCGGTGAGGCCGACCGGCTCCACGCCGTACTGCGGCATCACCAGCTCCTCGACGTACGGATCGTAGGCCAGCATGCGAACGCCGAAGGGCCGGGCGCGCACGGCCACGGCGCGGGCCACGTGGCCGAAGGACACGAAGCCGAGCGTCTGCCCCATGAGCCGCGGGAACCGTGACAGCAGCGGCCGGCCCTCGCGCCAGCGGCCCTCTCTGACGTACTTGTCCATCGTGAGGAGCCGGCGGAACGTGGCCAGGATCAGCATCATGGCGTGGTCCGCGACTTCCTCGATGAAGGTGTCGGGGACGTTTGTCACGGGAATCCCGCGCGCCGTGGCCGCGGCGATGTCCACGGAATCAGCACCCACGCTGCCGAGCGCGATCACCTTGCACCGCTCGAGCCCGTCGATGATCCGCCTGGTGATGGGCCGGCCCTTGGCGATGAGCGCGTCCGCGCCGCGCGCGGCGGCGATGAACTCGTCCTCGGTCGTGGCCCCCACCTCGACGATCTCGGCGTCGCAGCCGCCGAGGCCTTCCAGCTCGAGCTTGTAGCCACCGCCCGACACGCCAAAGCTCGTTCCCGCCGCCTGCTGTGTGACGATCTTGAACTTTGCCACGGTCTTCACCTCACGGGTTCGAATGGGACCTATTTCTATCACGCACGGCCGCCACCGGGGTGGGGAACTCGTCCGGGTCGATCGGGATCTCGATCACCGCGGGCTTGCCGGCGCCGAACGCCGCCCGCACGGCGTCGCCGACGTCTTCGGGGCGGCCGACGTAGTAACCCTCGGCGCCGAAGAGGCGGGCGAAGTGGTCATAGCGCGGGTTGCCGATGTCGCAGCCGATGTAGCGTTCGGCGTAGAAGTGTTTCTGGTAGGCCTTCTCCGAGCCCCAGCAGTTGTTGTTCATCACGAGCGTCACGACGTTGATGCGGTGCCGCACCGCCGTCTCGAGCTCGTGGGCATTCATGAGAAACCCGCCGTCGCCGTGGATCGCGAGCACCGGGCTGTCGGGACGCCCGAGCTTGGCGCCGAGCGCCTCGGGGAAGGCGAAGCCGAGGCCGCCGAGATCGAGCGGAGTCAGGAAGGACGCCGGCCGCGTGAACTGCAGCCGATCGTAGCCGTAGGCGGGCGCCGCGCCGGCGTCGAGGGCGACGATGGTGTCTGCCGGCAGCGCGCGGCGCAGCTCGGCGTAGACGCGCTGCGGCTTCATCGGCTTGGCGTCGAGCGCGACCTCCGCCGCGAGACGGGCCTGACGCTGGCCGCGCAGGGTCTCGGCCTCCTTCCGCCAGGCCTGCCGTGAGGCGCAGGCGTTGTCGCGGTCGAGGACCTCGAGGAGCGCGACACACGCCTCGCGCGCGTCGGCCTGCATCCCGACGGCGACCGGGTAGTAGCGACCGATGTCGCGGCTGTCGACGTCGATCTGGATGATCGGCGTCCCCGGCCGGATGTAGCGATCGTCGAAGTGGGACGTGAAGTGCGCGAGCCGCGAGCCGACGACCAGGAGCAGGTCGGCCAGTCGGCAGGCGGCGGCCGCCTCGGGCGATCCCGCGCGTCCCAGGGGGCCGATGTAGAGCGCGTGGTCGTTCGGGACGGCGTCGTTCCGACCGTACGCCGTGATCATCGGAATCGAATGACGCTCGGCGAGCCGCACGACCACGTCATTCGCCCCGGCGTGGGTCACTCCGCCACCGACGATGAGGAGCGGACGCTGCGCGTGCTGGAGCAGGCGGGCGGCCTCGCGGATCGCGTCGGGATGGGGCGGCTGCGGATAGGTGGCACGATACCGCGCGGGCGGCACGGCGGCGGCCTCCGCGATGTGGTCGTTGAGCACGTCGCGTGAGATCTCCACGAACACCGGCCCCGGACGGCCGCTCATGGCCGCACGGAAGGCCGCGTGGAGCAGCTCGGGGATGCGCTCGGCCTTCGTGATCTGCAGCGCGAGCTTGGTCACCGGACGGAACATGCTCACCAGGTCGTATTCCTGGAACGCGTCCTTGCCGTAGTGGTCGAGCCCGATGCCGCCCACGAGCACGACGACCGGTGAGTGGGCCACGTGGGCCGCCGCCACTCCCGTGAGCAGATTCGTCGCGCCCGGCCCCGCGGTGACGAGGCAGACACCCGGCCGTCCGGTGACGCGGGCGAGGCCGTCGGCCATGAAGGCGCCCGCCTGCTCGTGACGGACGTTGATGTACTCCACGCCGTGGTCGTCGTAGAGCGCATCGAGCACGTCGAGGAACGTCGCGCCGACGATGCCGAAGATGTAGCGCACGCCCTCGGCCTTCAACAGCTCGACCACGGCGCGCCCGCCCGTCACCTCGCTCATCGCCGTCCTCCTCGGGTCCTTTCGGATGTCCGCACACGATAGCGCAGGTTATAGCCGAGCGCGTGGGACCCGAGGGTGAGGTCGTGGGCGTCGAGCGCGAGGCGCCGCTCCTCGCCGTGGCGGGGGACGTGATCGAGGAGCGCGGGTTGACGAACGTGCGACTGGTGCAGGGTGACGCCACGGCCACCGGGCTGCCGCGCGCCGCCTTCGACCTCGTGCACGAACGGCTGCTCCTGATGATCACGCCGGCCGTCGGCCGCGTGCTCGCCGAGATGATCGCTCTGGCGCGGGGAGCTCACCGCCCTCGTCGACGCGGTGCGGCGCCATCTCGCAACGCCGGGCACTCTCGTCCTGCAGCCCCTCCTGACCCAGGCGTGGCGGACGACCCCACGTCCCGCACGCCGTGATAGGCTGTCGGCGCCGAGATGTGCGAGCCGCAGGACGTGGCAGTGCGAGGTGAGCCGCGCTCTGGCGGCGAGCCGAGCGGTGAAATGATCGGGGTGGGGCTGGGGCCCCGCCGTCCGAGGCGAGCCTATGAGATGAAGCCGCGGGTCGAGATCGAATACTGCACGCAGTGTCGCTGGCTGCTGCGGGCGGCCTGGATGGCGCAGGAGCTCTTGACCACGTTCGAGGCCGAGATCGGCGAGGTGGCGCTCGTGCCGGGAACGGGCGGGATCTTCGAGATCCGCGCCGAAGGGCAGGTCGTCTGGTCGCGTCACGAGCGGAAGCGATTTCCTGAGATCAAGGAGCTCAAGCAGGCGGTCAGGGACACGGTTGCTCCCGGCAAGAGCCTCGGGCATGCTGACCGCTAATCCACGGGAGGGGTTATGGGTACGGTAACGGGGTCCGAGATTCTGGCAAAGGCGATGAAGTCGCAGGGTATCGACACGATGTTCTACATCATGGGCGGGCCGATGCTGGAGACGGAGGCCGCGGCGATCAGCCTGGGCATCCGGGCCATCGACACCCGGCATGAGCAGGCCGCCGCGTTCGAGGCGCAGGCGTGGACCCGACTCATGCGGCGGCCCGCGGTCTGCATGGGCGCCTCGGGTCCCGGCGCCACGAATCTCCTGACCGGCGTCGCCAATGCGTTCACCGATGCCTGCCCACTCATCGCCATCGGCGGCTCGAGCCCCCGGGTGTTTTACGGCCGAGAGGCCTTCCAGGAGATCGACCAGCTCGCGGTGTTCAAGCCCGTCACCAAGTGGGCCGAGCGGATCTACGACGCCAAGCGCATCCCCGAGGTCGTCGCGACCGCTTATCGCCAGGCGATGACGGGCCGTCCCGGGCCGGTCTACATCGACATGCCCGGCGACACGCTCGGCGAGAAGGTCGACGAGGACTCGGTCGTGTGGCCCTCGGCCTTCAAGATGCCACCGCGGTCGCTCGGTGACCCCAACGCCGTCCGCGAGGCGGTGGCCCTCCTCGCGCGCGCCGAGAAGCCGGTGATCCTCGGCGGCAGCGGCGTGTGGTGGTCGGACGCCGCCGCGGCGTTCCACGCGTTCGTCGACGCCACCGGGATCCCGTTCTACACGACGCCGCTGTCGCGCGGCACGGTGCCCGAGGACCATCCGCTGGCCTTCCTCAACGCGCGCAGCACCGCCTTCGTCGAGGCCGACGTCTGCCTCGTGGTCGGCACCCGCTTCAACTGGATCATCCAGTTCGGCGCGGCGCCGCGATTCAACAAGGACATGAAGGTCATCCGGGTGGACATCGACGGCTCCGACCTCGGCCACAACCGCGAGGTCGACGTGCCGATCCTCGGCGACGCCCGCGCCGTCCTGGAGCAGCTCCTGGCCGAGGCCAAGGGCAAGATCAAGCCCGACAAGTACAGCGCCTGGGTGAGCAAGCTCCGCGTGATCGACGCCGAGAAGGCGGCCGAGAACGACAAGGTGATGTCGAGCGACGAGGTCCCGATCCATCCGCTGCGCCTCTGCAAGGAGGTGCGCGACTTCCTCAAGCGGGACGCGGTCCTCATCGTCGACGGCCAGGAGATCCTGAACTATGGTCGCCAGTCGATCCCGACCTACACGCCCGGGCATCGCATGAACTCCGGCACCTTCGGCTGCATGGGCGTCGGGCTGCCGTTCGGCCTCGGGGCCAAGGTCGCCAAGCCCGACAAGCAGGTCGTCGTGCTCCACGGCGACGGCTCCTACGGGATCAACTCGATGGAGATCGACACCGCGGTCCGTCACAAGATTCCGGTCGTCTGCGTCATCTCCAACAACGGCGGGTGGACGGCCAACACCTCGTGGGGGAACCCGCTGCCGAAGCCGGGCCGCAACCTCGGTCGTACCCGGTACGACAGGGTGGCCATCGAGCTCGGCGCGCACGGCGAGTTCGTCGAGAAGCCGCACGAGATCCGCCCGGCCCTCGAGCGCGCCTACGCGTCGGGCAAGCCTGCTGTCGTCAACGTGATGACCAGCGATCAGGCCCGCGCCCAGACCGTGCGCTTCTCGGCCTATCAGACTTGATTGAGATCGATTACAACTAGGACTCAATGGACGTCGCTTACGACTAGGACCGCCCCGGGGTCATCCCCGGGGCGCCCCACCGTTTGGGGGGCTTGGGGGGCCATTTCGGGGCCCCCCATCTTTAAGGGAGGGCAATGATGGCGAAGGCACTGGATGGGATCCGAGTCCTGGACCTCTCGCAGTACGAGGCGGGGCCGAGCTGCGCCGAGACGCTGGCGTGGCTGGGGGCCGAGGTCATCAAGATCGAGCCGCCTTCCGGCGAGCCGTCGCGGCGCGCGCTCAGCGAGCGACCGGACATGGACTCGGTCTTCTTCTGCCTGCTGAACGCCAACAAGAAGGCAGTCACGCTGAACCTCAAGTCCGAGCGTGGCAAGCAGATGTTCACCGAGATGGTGAAGACCGCCGACGTCGTGCTCGAGAACCTGGGGCCGGGCTCCATGGAGCGGCTCGGCTTCGGATACGAAGATCTGGCGAAGATCAATCCACGTGTCATCTCCGCCTCCGTCAAGGGCTTCGGAAGCACCGGACCCTACGCAAGCTACAACAGCTTCGAGATGATCGCGCAGGCGATGGGCGGCGTGATGGCGCTGACGGGCACCGCGGATGGCCCGCCGCTTCGTATCGAAGCGGGTCTCGGCGACACGGGCTCCGGCCTGCACGCGGCGATCGGTATCCTCGCCGCGATCGTTCAGCGCAACGTGACCGGCGTGGGGCAGCGGATCGAAGTGGCCCAGATGGACGTCGTCGTCAACCTCACCCGCATCCACTTCCGCGACCACTACCTCGGCATCAACCCGATTCCGCGCAAGGGCAACCGCTCGCCGGCGGCGTGCCCGTCGAACACGTACCGCTGCCGTCCGTTCGGACCCAACGACTACGTCTTCATCCACACCGCCAACACGGACATGTGGAAGGCCCTCACGCGCGTGATCGGCCAGCCCGAGCTCGGTGAGGACCCCCGATACACGGAGCGCCAGGGCCGCATGGCTGCGGTCGAGGAGCTGGACGCGCTCGTGGAGGCGTGGACGCAGAAGCGGACCAAGCACGAGGTGATGGAGCTGCTGGGCGCGGCCGGTGTCCCATGCGGCGCGGTCCTCGACTCCGATGAGGTCATGTCCAACGAGCACCTCCGCCAGCGCGGCATGATCGTCGAGGTCGACCACCCGACGCGCGGGCGCATGGCGATCCCCGGGAACGCGATCCGCATGTCGGCGTCGCCGACCGAGGTCACGAGCGCTCCACTCCTCGGCGAGCACAACGCCGAGGTCTACGGCAAGCTCCTCGGCTACGGCGAGAGCGATCTCGCCACGCTCAAGCGCGACGGCGTCATCTGAAGCACGTGCGGGTGTGACCACCGCCGCGATCCCCACGGTGCAGGTCGACACCGCCGAGGTGCGGGTGACGGAGTGGCGGTTGCCGCCGCAGAGCGCCATCGGCCATCACCGGCACGCGTACGACTACGTGGTGGTGCCGATCACCGACGGTGAGCTGACCGTGGTCACCACCAGCGGGCCGGCGCCGAGCCCGATCAAGGCCGGTCAGGCCTACTTCCGCAAGGCAGGCGTCGAGCACGACGTGCAGAACACGACGGCCCGCGGGATCGTCTTCGTCGAGATCGAGATCAAGAAGAGCGGCTGAGGCGATCACATCTGAGGAGACCCGAATGAACATCGCCATCCTCGACGACTGGCAGAACACGATCCGGACGTTGCCATGCTTCGCCAAGATGCGCGGGCACGACGTGACCGTCTGGAACGACCACACCAAGGACGTCGACGAGCTCGCCAAGCGCTTGAAGGACGCCGAGGCGGTGACGCTCTTGCGCGAGCGCACGCCGATCCGTGCGCCGCTGATCGAGCGGCTGGACAAGCTGCGGATCATCAGCCAGGCGGGCGTGTACCCCCACATCGACGTGGACGCGTGCACGCGTCGGGGGATCGTCGTCGCGACGGCGACGGGGCCGGGCCGGCCGTCGTACGCCACCGCCGAGCTGACGTGGGGCCTTGTCATCGCCGCGTTCCGCCGGATCCCTCAAGAGATGGCGGCCATGAAGGCGGGCAAGTGGCAGGCCTACCCGATCGGCATCGGCCTGCGGGGCAAGACGCTCGGGATCTGGGGCTATGGCAAGATCGGCGCCGTCGTCGGCGGCTACGGCAAGGCCTTCGGGATGAAGGTGCTCGCGTGGGGCCGCGAGGCGTCGCTGGCGAGCGCGCGCAAGGACGGCGTCGAGGTCGCCGCCAGCAAGGAGGCGCTGTTCGAGCAGTCCGACGTCGTGTCGCTGCACGTCCGCCTCGTCGCCGACACGCGGGGGATGGTCACGGCGGCGGACCTCGGGCGCATGAAGCCGATGGCCCTGTTCGTCAACACGAGCCGCGCCGGGCTCGTGGTCCCGGGCGCGCTCGAGGCCGCGCTGCGCGCCGGGCGGCCGGGCATGGCCGCGGTCGACGTCTACGAGGAAGAGCCCGTGCTCGGCGGCAAGCATCCGCTGCTCGCGATGGACAACGTCGTGTGCGCACCGCATCTCGGCTACGTCGAGTACGACGGGCTCGAGCACATGTTCTCGAACATCTTCGACCAGATCCTGGCCTACGCTGCCGGCAAGCCCATCAACGTCGTCAACCCGGAGGTGCTGGATGGACGCACGCGTGCGTGAGCCGGGAGAACAGGACCTCTCACGGCGGGCTGCGCTTCGCGCCGGCGGTGCCGCGCTCGCGGCGGGCGTCGTCGCGGCCGGTGCGGTGAGCGCCAACGCCCAACAGACGCCAGCGGCGTCCGGCGCGAAGCGCCCGCTCAAGATCGTGTTTCACGTGAGCGACGCGGACGGCTGGGGTCCGGCATTCTCGAACGTGCGGAACATGGTGGCCCAGCGCCCCGACGCCAAGCTACGGGTCGTCGTCGACGGCTCGGGGGTGTACATGCTCGGGGGTGCGAACGACGTGACGCCGTTGTTCGCCAGGTATGCAGCCGACGGCGTCGAGTTCCAGGCCTGTCACAACGCGCTGAGAGAGAAGAAGATCGATCCGGCCGCGGTTCCTGCCGGCGTCAAGGTCGTTCCGGCCGCCGTCATCGCGCTGGCCGAATCTCAGCAGGAGGGCTACGCGTACATCAAGCCCTGATCACCGGCCGGCGAGCGCGGTGAGGAGATAGATCCCCAGCACGATGAGGACGGTGCCGGCCACCACGCGGCCGGTGAGACGCTCGACCCCGCGCAGGAAGAAGAACGAGAGCAGCAGCACGAAGATCGGCGAGGAGCCGTAGAGCGGCGAGACGACGCTCACCGTGCCCATCCCGAGCGCCACGACGTTCAGGAGCACCGCCGCGTTCTCCATGAGCCCGGCGATCACGAAGTAAGCGAGCGGCCGTCCGCGGCAGACCAGCGCCTCCCGCTGGCGCGTGGCCAGCATGAACGCCCCCACGGCCACCGCCGCCGTCGTGACGTTCAGCGCCGTCCCGATGAGCGGCCCCGCGCCGCTGAGCCCGAGCTTTCTGAGAATCGAGACCAGCCCGAAGCACGTGGCCGACAGGAGCGGGACCACGAGCAGCCGCGGCCGGAACCCCATGTGCTGTCCGCTCATGGAGAGGAGCACGGTGCCGAGTGTGATCACGAGCGTGCCCGTCACGATCGGCACGGTGACCCGCTCGCCGAGCAGGACGATGGCGAGGATCGTCGCGATGAGCGGGTTGAGGTTGACGACCGCGGCGGCGACGGACGCGCCTACCCAGTCGATCGCGATGAATCGCAGCAGGCGGCCGGCGACGGTGCCGATGAGTCCGGCGAGGACGAAGAACATGAGTGCGGTGCTCGACACCGGGCCAGGACCACCCGCGACGGCGACGGCGATCCAGAGCCCGATGGCGCCGACGAGGACGTTGATCCAGAAGCCCACGTAGGGGCCGCTGGTGCGAAAGGCCTGGCGGATGAAGATCGTCGCCCCCGCCGACAGGATGGCGGCGATGAGGGCGAGCACTGGCACGATCCGAGGCACAGGCGTCGTTGCCTACCGCGGCGAGGGGCCGGGCCGCTACTTCAACGCGTAGGGATTGATCGGCGTGCCGACCGCGTTGGTGACGGGCAGCGGCGGAGCGACGAGCAGGAACGCCCACCGGCCGTCGGCCGCGCAGTCGGTGGCCAGCTCTTCGAGGTAGAAGATCTCGCCCAGGGTCAGGCCCATGTTCGGGATCGCGACGACGTGGAACGGGTTGCGAAATCCGGGGATCTCCGAGGGCCGCACCTCGACCGCGTAGTTGTCGCTGGCGATCGCGGCGATCTGCCTGGCGTGCAGCCACGGCGTGGTGTGGATCGACATTCCCGGGAACGGATCGAGATCGTAGTTCTTCCAGCTCTCGAGATAACGTGTCATGTGGCCGGTGCGCACGAGCAGGATGTCGCCGGGGAGGACCTCCACGCGCTCGGCCGCGGCCGTGGCCTCCAGATCGTCGACGGTGATGGCGTAGCCCGGTTCGAGCGCGCGCACCCCCTTGTGGCGCGCGCCGTCGAGGA
>Ga0137374_10011010_pt1 | contig 10615 bp, 11 predicted proteins | sample SagtaG_20_FD_104811 | JGI IMG/M metagenome (GOLD analysis project Ga0137374, IMG submission 104811) | Vadose zone soil microbial communities from Sagehorn Ranch, Mendocino, California, USA - Sage1_R_100_16 metaG | ecosystem: Environmental > Terrestrial > Soil > Vadose zone | place: USA...
CCGGCGTGGGCCCAGGGCGGCGAGCCGGACTCCGTGGTCTACGTGCTGTCCGCCGACAGCCGGTTCGAGGTGAAGGCGGGCAAAGCGGGGCTGCTCGGCTTCGCGGGCCACTCGCATATCGTCCGCGCCCGCGGGTTCGCGGGACGGGTCGTCTACTACCCGAATGCGGCTCCCGAGTCCCGCGTGGAAATCGTCGTACCGGCGGACAGTCTCGCGGTTCTCACGCCTCCCGACACGGCCGAAATCCGCAAGGTCACGCAAGCCATGCGGACCGACGTTCTGCATGTGGACGAGTATCCAACGATCAGCTTCGTGTCCACAGGCGTGACCCCCACCGCCGACGGGTTCCTGGTGCAGGGCCGGCTCACCCTCGCCGGGCAGACACGCGAGGTGAGCTGTGACATCCACGCCGTGGTCGGGACGGACACGCTGCGCGCGACGGGCGGTTTCTCGGTGAAACAGACGGACTACGGCATCAGGCCGTATCGCGGCGGACCCGCCGGCACCGTTCGCGTCGCCGATCGCGTGACGTTCAGCTTCGAGGCAGTGGGGATACGCTCACCCGGACGCTAGAAAGACCAAACCCGGGGCTTACAACTCCCCGGGTTGGCGGTCGGGCGAAGTGGCCGTCACACTTCGGCCGCGACACTTGCGCGATTGCCCTACCGTGATACGGCTGGCCCGGTCGGATGTTTCACTTCCCGGCCGGGCCGGTTTCGGGCTCCACGTTGTTTTGATGCTCATCCTCGGGGAATGGTTGCATGCGGCCGCTACCACCGCTTCACCCGCCCCAGGCGGGACACGGTGATGGTCGCAACGCGCGTTCCTCGGCGCAACACGATCTTGGTATTGGACAGTCCCCACGCCAGACCGATCGGGTCGAACACGACCACCGCGTTCGACACCTCGAGCGCCACGCCATGTCGATCGGGGCCCGGCCAGCGATGCAGGTCTCGCCAGGAGTCTTCCCGCCAACGGTCGATCCGCAGCGAGTCGGCGGCGATCACAGCCCGGCTACGGGTGCCTTGCATTACCGCGGCACTCCGGGCGACGGCGATCGCGGAGATCACCTCCTGGGCCGCGATGTCGACCGCGATCCAGTCCCGGAAGCCCGCCAGGCGAGGCAGTGTGACGGCCGTCACCATGGCTAGAATCGCCAGCACGACCACGACTTCGGCGAGGGTAAGGCCCCGGCGCATGGGCCGGAATAAGGGGAGGAGCGGCTGTTCGAGCGGCATCCGAACGATGCGGCGAAAAGCCAGAAAACGCGAAATCTGCGGCCTAACGGAACCAGCTCAAAAACGCTATGTTCTGAGCCAGCCGCACGTTGCGATGAGGCATAGCCCCTGCCCTAGCGTGGAAGCGCCAGCTAGCTAGCCTCACACTCGGAGATTAGGCATGCCGGTGTCGCGTCTGAAGTTCGAATCGCTGCCACACGCCATATTCCTGCAGCGGGTGTCGGGTCCCGAATCGGCCACGACGTTGGAAGCGCGCCTGGGACAAGGCGCATTTCTCGCGCTGCGGCTGGTGGACCTGCTCGCGCCGGACCGGGCTCCGGTTTCGAAGGATGCGTTCCATTATCAGTGGGTGGCGACCGATCGGTTCTGCCGCGAGCTCCGCGCCGCGGCCACCGAAGGCGCGCACGTGCACGGGATCGCCGAGAGCGCATCGGACGCCTACCGCCTCGGGGACATCCGGCTCATCTCGCCGGCGCTGTTCGCCTACGCGCATTTCCTCGAGGCCGAGCTGCGGCTCGAGGAAGCGCTCGACGTGCTCACGACGCTGCTGGTCGTGGTGGGGAACCGGCTGTCTTCGACCGACGCAGTCGCGGCGCAGCTGCGATTCGCGCGCGCGCACCGCAAGCTGAACCAATTCGACGAGGCGGACGCCGCCTACGCTGAAGCCGGGGAGCTGGCGACGCTTGCCGGCGACCGTTATTCGGCCCTGCTCAGCCGGATCGGGCGGGCGAACACCGTCCTTGGCCGCGGCAACCTTGCGGACGCCGAGCGCAGGCTCGAGGGAATCCTCGCCGACGCCCGCGCTGCCGGGGAGCAAGATGCTGAGGCACGCGCAGAGCAGGGCATTGCAGCCGCGCTCTACTACATGGGTCAGTCAGCTGAAGCGATTCCGCACGCGTGGAGCGCGTTTGAGCTGTACGACGAAGAGAGTTCACGGATGCGCGCCCTCATGGACGTCGGCATAATGCTCTTGAGCCTCGGCGATGCCGTTGGCGCGGAGCGCGCGTTATCCGAGGTCGTGCGCCGCGAGGGCTCGCAAGACAACCGCACCAACGCGCTCATCGAGCTCATGTACTGCGCGTCCTTCCGGCGCGACCACGTCGGGTTCGCGCGCTGGCGCGAGCGCTGCGAGGAGCACATGCCGGACATGCCGCCTAACATTCGCACGGATTATTACCTGAAGCAGGGGATCGGCCAGGCGCGGTTCGGCCAGTTCCGCCGCGCCGACGTCCTGATGAGGCAGGCCCTGGAGATCGCGGGTGGGTCTGGCCTGCATGAATTCGAGTTCCGGATCGAGCGGATCTTAGCGGGTCTGGGGGACTGCAAAGAGGCGATGGCGCAGGAGGCGCAGAGGACTATGGCGCCGGTGGTCCAGAGTGCCGAGCTGCGCGAGGTATCCGAGTCCCTCGCGCAGCTCCACGGATAAGCTGTCTTAAGAGGCCTAGCTTACTTGCAGGTGTTGCTGTTGCTGATATCGCATCCGTGGCTCGGGCCGGTGGCGTCGGCACAGGCGACGGTGGAGAGAGCGAACGCGACGACGAGCAGGGTGAACAGGGCGCGAATGCGGGACATGGGACCTCCGCTAAACCAGGGGTGTGGAGTCGACGCAACAGGACAACCACAAGCTGCCTCCAGGGGCGTCCGGATTTTAGGGCGTTTTTGCGGCATCGTAGGGCGATTTTGCGACATTTGATGATTTTGGGGGATTCATGCTCGTATTAGCCGCCGTCCCTGACGTCCAATTCCACAAACTCCGCCGGGCTGCGGGCTCCCGGTTCCTTGTCGCGCAAGTTTCAACTTGGGACGATGTGTTGACCGGCATCCGCGGTCGGCCCGTCGAGCTGGCGGTGGTGGACCCGCTCTTGTCCGGCCACGCGCGGTCGCAGGAGATCGAGCGGCTGCGGGTGCTCTTCCCTTCGCTCCCCCTGATGCTGTACACCACCCTCACGCCCGGCACCGCCGGAGTGCTCTTGGTGCTGGGCCAGCGGGGCATCCAACACGCGGTGTTCGCCAATTACGACGATCACCCGAGCCGGTTACGGGAGGTGCTCGGCCAGGAGGAAGCCCGCTCCTCGTCACGACAGCTTCTGGACCAGCTGGCCGACGCGCTCGCGCCGCTGCCGAGCGAGCTGCGCTGGGTGCTCGAAGAGGCGCTGCGCTCGCCCGGCGAAGTGCAGACGGTGGGCCAAGTCGCGGTGCGCGCGCGGGTGGACCGGCGTACCTGCGAGCGGTGGTTCACGCGGGTCGGGCTGCCGTCGCCGCGGCACTTCCTCTCCGCGGCGCGGGTGCTGTACGCCCACCGACTGCTGCAGGATCCCGGCTTCACGATCGAGGATGTGGCGAAGCGGCTGGGCTACGCGCAGACCAAGACGCTGCAATTACACGCGCGCGCCTATCTCGGGCTCACGGCCGGAGAAATGCGCCTGTCGCTGGACTCGAGCGAGGCGCTGGCGCGCGTGGTCCAGCGCTTCCTGACGCCGCAGCAAGCCCGGGCTTCCGCTTCATGAGCGCGACGCCGCGTACCATCCTCGTCGTCGACGACGAGGCGCCGCTGCGCCGGGTGTTGGAGCGCTCGCTCTCGCGCCACGGCCTGCGCGTGATCGGCGCGGGGAGCGCCGAGACGGCGTACGAGCTGCTCGCGACCGAGCAGCCCGACGCGCTGCTGCTCGACATCCACCTGCCGACGATGTCGGGGCTCGCCCTCTATCTCGCCATCGTGCACCGCTGGCCGGTATACGAGGGCCGCATCGCGATCATGACGGGGGACGCCGACGCGGACGAGGTGCGCACCTGGCTCGAGCGGCACCAGTGCATCGTGATCCGGAAGCCGTTCAATCTGCGCGAAGTGACGGATTGGGCGAGCGCGGTGTTCCGGATGGGGGAGGAGCGCGCGCGGGGAGGAGCCGAGGCGTGACAGGAGCGCCGCACGCGGAGCCGTTACACAACCTGCGGGAGTATCGCAACCTCGCCCCGTGGAACTTGCGCGATCTCGCCGCGCTCGTGGGCGCCGTGCTGGATGCGTCCGCGATCACACCGATCAACGCGGCCGCGCGGGCGCAGCCGAGCGAGCGCACCATCCGGTTCTACGTCACCAAGGGCCTGGTGAGCCCGCCCGAAGGACGCGGTACCGCCGCCACCTATTCCTACCGCCATTTCCTCCAGCTCCTGTGGATCAAGCTGCGGCAGATGGAGGGGACGACGCTGGCGGCGATCATCAAGGAGATGCACGACCAGACGGGTGACGTGCTGGAACGGCGCGCGGCGCAGGCGCTGGGCGCGTCCTTGCCGGTCCCGGACCGGCTACCGCTCAAGAGCAAGGGCACGCCGCCGCGCGGGAAATCGGGACGGGCGTTGACGGCGTGGCTGGCGCGGGACGCCGGCCGGGACCCCGAAAGCCCGAGCTCCTGGCACCGCATCCCGGTGGGCCGCGGCGTGGAGCTGCACGTCGAGACGGCGCATCCCCTCGCGCGACTCGGGCCCGACGACGCGGCGGTCGCCGAGGCCGTGCGGCAGGCGCTCGCAAAGCTCATGCCGGCGACGCAGTAGCGCCAACCTCCTCGACCCTGAGGTATCGCGATGTTCTCTTGGATCCTGCTGCTCGTCATCGCCGGCGGCGTCGTCTGGCTGATCGGCGCGTATAACGGGCTCGTCTCTCTCAAGAACCAGACGTTGAACGCGTTCAAGCAGATCGACGTCCAACTCAAGCGGCGCCACGATCTGATCCCCAACCTGGTGAACGCGGTCAAGGGAGCCATGGAGTTCGAGCGATCGACGCTCGAAGCCGTGATCCAAGCCCGCAACCAGGCGGTGAAGGTCAACGCAACGGGGCCCGAAGGCATCAAGCAAATCAGCCAGGCGGAGAATGCCCTGTCGTCCGCGCTCCAACGCCTCATGGTGGTGGTGGAGCAATACCCCCAGCTCAAGGCCACCGGGAACATCGGCCAGCTGCAGGAAGAGCTCACGTCAACCGAGAACAAGGTGGCGTTCGCGCGTCAGCTGTACAACGACACGGCCACCCAGTACAACACGAAGCAGCAGCAATTCCCGACCAACATGGTCGCAGGGCTCGCCAAGGCGCAGCCCGCCGATCTGTGGGAAATCGAGGATCAGGCCGAGAAGGCCGTCCCGCAGGTCGATCTCTCGATGAAGCCGAAAGTGTGAGCGACGACACTTCGCTCAACCTCTTTCAACAACAGGAAGCCAACCGCCGGCGCACCGTCCTACTGGTGATCGGCTTCGTCGCATTCTTCGCGTGGCTCGGGTTCGGCGGGGATTACATCTACTACCTGTCCACCCGCGGCGCGCCGGGTGCCGCGTACCACCACGTCTTCCCATGGTTCGGGATCGCGCTCACCGTCGTCGCCTTGCTCACGGCCTGGTATGCGTACGCGACGGGTCCCGAGAAGGTGCTGTGGTCCACGGGCGCGCGCGCCGTCGTCGACCCCACCGATCCGCAGGAAAAACAGCTGGTCAACGTGGTCGAGGAGATGGCCATCGCAGCCGGGATCCCGCGCCCCCGGATCTGGATCGTGGATGACCCCGACCCCAATGCGTTCGCGACCGGCACCGACCCGCTGCACGCCCACGTCGCGGTGACGCGGGGCCTGCTCGCGCTCTGCAGCCGCGAAGAGCTCCAGGCGGTCGTCGGGCACGAGCTCGGGCACGTGAAAAACCTGGACGTTCGGTTGATGACGATGCTCGCGGCGTTGGTGGGAGCCGTCGCCCTGATGCACGACGGCGCGACCCGCGTGCTGCGTGGGGGCGCCAATCTGGGCGGGGGGGGAGGCTCCCGCGGCGGAGGGAAGAAAGGCGGCGCCGGCCCGCTGCTCCTCATCCTGCTCGTGGTGTGGATCCTCTCGTGGATCCTCGCGCCGATCATCACGCAGATCCTCGCGTTGGCGGTGAGCCGGAAGCGCGAGTACCTGGCCGATGCCATGAGCGCGCAGTTCACCCGCAACCCCCTCGCGCTGGCGGGCGCGCTCCAGAAGATCGAGGGCGCCGGCGCGCCGACCGCGGCCATCAAGCGCGGCGCGGCCCACCTCTGCATCACCGACCCGTTGGGACGGCGCCTCACGGCGCGCGAAGGTCTGTTCGCCGACGCGCTCGCGACCCATCCGCCGATGGCGAAGCGCATCGCCATCCTGCGCGGTATGGGATACGCCCAGCTCAAGAAGGAGGGAGGGGGCGTCGCGTGACCGGGTGGCTCGGACGTCGGGCGCTCCGCACCATCCACGAGTTCCGCACGCGCCTGGCGCGCTACCATCTCCAACAGCGCCGCGCCGCCAAATCGGCCCTCGCCGCTGATCCGGTTGTCGAGACGGCCGTCCTTCACCACGCGCAGGAGCATTCACTCACACAAGCCGAGGTTCGGCGGCGGGTCGAGCAGTACGTCGACGAAATCGTGCCGCAGCTGAACGTCCTGTCCTACTACAAGATCGGCTACAACCTCGCCAAGATCGTTCTCAATCTCCTGTACCGCGTGACCGTCGATTACCAGGACGAGGCGGCGCTGAAGCGCATCCCCAAGCGGGATGTGGTCGTCTATGCCATGAACCACCGCTCCAACGTGGACTACGTCGTGGTCGCCTACGTGCTGGCGTACGGCGCGCACGTGAGCTACGCGGTGGGCGAATGGGCACGCGTGTGGCCCCTCGAGTACGTGTTCAAGTCGTTCGGATCGTATTTCATCCGTCGCGGCTTCCGGGAGCCCTTGTACCACGCGGTGTTCGAGCAGTACGTACGGCTGATCACCAAGAACGGCGTGACGCAGGGGTTTTTTCCCGAAGGGCGCCTCTCGCGCGACGGCCGGCTCGGCCCGCCGAAGCTCGGGCTGCTCGATTACGTCTGCCGTACCGCACTCGACCCTGCTTTCGATCGCGACATCTGGTTCGTGCCGGTCGCCATCAACTTCGACCGGGTGCTCGAAGATCGCGCGCTCATTCGCGAGCTGGTGGACGAGCGCGACCGGCCCCGCCGACTGGCACAGCTCTGGACCGTGGCGACGTACGTGGGGAGCAACGCGCTGCGGCTCGTCACGGGGCGGCTGAAGCGCTACGGCCGGGCGGCGGTGAACTTCGGGACGCCGGTGTCGCTGCGGCAATGGCTCGCGAGCGCGCCCGGGGTGCTCGAGCTCCCGCGGGAGCGACGGCTACCCGAGCTCGAGCGGTTCGCGGCCCTTCTGATGGAGCGCATCGGCGCCATCATCCCGGTCACGCCCGTGCCCCTCGCCGCGGCGGCGTTGTTGTCGTTCGGACAAACCGTGATCCCCAAGCACGCCGTGCTCGAGCGGATGGAGCAGCTGCGGGACCGGCTGGGCGCCGTCAATGCCAAGGTGGTGCGCGGCGGCGCCCGCATCCTGGAGGTGTGGGACCGTGCCTGGCGGATGTTCCGGATGCGGCGACTCGTGGTGGAAGACGGAGACGCCTTGATCGTGCTGCCCCGCGGCCGGCCGCTGCTCGAATTCTACGCCAACTCGATCGCGCACTTACTGCCCATTCGGACCCCTCGCGTGCCCTTTCACAAGGCCCACGAGATCGACGCCGATCTGCCACGGCTCAGAAGGTCGGTGGAGGACGGTGGAGGACGGGGGAGGTAGTCTCACAGCCGCCGTGCCGCCTCCGCCGCCCGATCGATCTGCTGGATGACCGTGAGCAGCAGCTCCCGCACCGCGAACTCGCCGGTCCCAAGCCCCGCCAGGCGGGCGGCGCACCGAGCGGCAGCGAGGGCACGAGCCACCTCCGCGATCTCGGCTTCGCGTCGCCGTGTGGCCGCCTCCGGCATCCGGTATGTGGGGGACACGCCGGAGAACATAGGCGCGCGCGCGGCAGGTAAGTCACCCTTTTCCCCCGTTGCACATCGCTTTTTAGGCGAGCTCGGACTCGAGCTTGAGCAACCGCCACCCGGTTACCAACGCACCCAGGAACAGTACGGGCAGCACCTGTAGCCCCTGCAGCGCCAACCCGGCCGCGACCGCGTGCTCGGGCGCCACGCCGAACGGCAACAGCCCCACGACCAGCGCCGCCTGGGTGACACCGATGTTCGCGGGCGTGGGCCGCAGCAGCCCGCCCAGGTTCACGACGATGAGGGCCGTGAACGACGCGGCGAGCGAGACCGGTACGTGGGTGGCCCGCAGCACGAGGTGATACGTGGCCCACTGGGCGGCCCAATTGTAGAGCGCAAAGGCCGTCGGCCACAGCAAGCGACCACCCGCTCCCATGGTTCGCAGCACCGCGAGGCGCGACCGGAGCGATGCCGGCAGCCGGTCGGCGAGCGACGCCCACCCGCGCCCCCAGGCGAGCAGCAGCACCACCGCGAGCGCCAGGCCCACCGCGCTTTGTACGACCCGCAGCCACGGCTCGAGCTGAAGCACACTCGGCGCCATCACGAGAAACAGCGCGAGGGCCAGGCCTTCCGCCACGCGGGTCCACACCACCGACGACACGGCGGCGCCGGCCGGCACGCCGCCCCGCTGCACGATCAGGTGCACGCGGGCGGCCTCGCCCGCCACCGCGACGGACAGGTCGTTCACGGCGGCGCCCACCAGGTTCGCCTCCTGGGCCACCCGCCAGCTGTGGGGCGCAACGGGCGTGAGGATCAGGTGCCAGCCCCACCCCTTGGCCACGAGCGACGAGAGGTTCACCGCGAGTGCGACGACGAGGAGCCACCGATCGGCGTCGACGAGCGCCGCAAAGGTCACGTGCCACGGGAAGCCGGTGAGGAATTTCAGCGCCAGGCCGACGCCCACGAGGGCAAGGAGCCATCCCAGCCACCGCCCGGCCCGCGACTTCACGCGACCAGCTCCCCGAGCGGGCGGAAGGTATAGCCCGCGGACCGCGCATCGGCGATGATCCCCGGGAGGGCGGCCGCGGTCCGGCGCCGGTCGCCGTGCGGATCGTAGCCATCGCCGTCGTGCAGCAGGATGATGGCACCCGGCCGGAGCTTGCGGCGCACGCGGGCCCGGATTTCCTCGGCCGACACGCGGGCGTCCGAGTCCCATACCCCGAACGTCCATCCGAACACCGTGTAGCCGAGGCGTCGGGTGGCGACGCCGACGAACGGGTTGCGGTAGCCGTGAGGCGCACGGAAGCTGCGCGGCACCCGGCCCGTCGCGTCGACGATCAGCTCGTGCGCGCGCTCGATCTCGTCGCGGATCCGGCGCGGCCCCCGCAGGTGCAATTTCTGGTGCCGCAGCGTGTGGTTCCCGATTTCATGTCCCGCGGCCGCGACTCGCCGGGCGACTGCCGGAAACCGGTGGACGTGCTCGCCTACCAGAAAGAAGGCCGCGGGCACCTCCGAGGCCGCGAGGGTCTCGAGAATGGGATCCGTGGCGCCGGCGTTCGGGCCGTCATCGAAGGTGAGGTAAACCACTCGCTCCCGGGTGGGTCCCCGGCCCACCACGCGCCCGAACAGCGGACTGTTCGGCTCATAGGTGCCGTAGGCCCAGGCGCCCAAGCCGGCGCCGGTGGCAGCGAGGGGGAGGAGCAGGGGAATCGCCATGGCGCGAGCGTGAACAATACACGAAGCCCCCGGGACGGCACGATAGGCCGCCCGGGGGCTCCACACATCGGTTACCCGGAGCCGGGGGATTGCTCCCTCCGTTCTTCATCCTGCCGCCGCCGGTTGACTGATTCGTCGCTCGGTAGGGCGAACAGGAGCTCCGGCTTCCATCCCCAAGCAGCCTGGCCGGGCCGCAAGGTTCACCGATGTGGGTGCTGCGGGTCAGATCGGGTCGCGGACCGACCTTCCGCACTGCACGTCGAGGCACCGCGTCGACGTGGATAGGGCACGCGACTGGCCCTATCTATCCGAGCCGGAGAGCCTGCTCCCGGATCGCCGGCCGCCTGAGCCCTTGTTTGCGTCGGCGGCCTCCCCGGAATTTCCGCTCGGACCCGTCTTAGAGGCGTAGCTGAGACACCAGGTCCCGACCCTTCCCTCCAAGCCGCGTGGCATCAATATAGGGGCCCCGAGAAACCGCGCAAGTGCCGATGTTTCTTCGGGTTAGCTCACTTCAGTGTGCATCGCATGTGGACAGTAACCCCTGCCCGTGTCTACCATTGCCGCGCCCATCCACACGATGTGGAGTTGTGAATCAACAAAAAAGCAGGTTTGTGGAGGTTCGGGAGGATGGGGGAGGTAAGCCTCCACCAACCTCCATAACCTCCACGAGCCTCAGCCTTCCAGGCCGACTTCGCAGTAGGTGTAGGGGTCGTCGGGGTGGCGGGGTAAGAACAACACGCCAGCGCTACCGGTGGCGAACCAGCCGGCCAGCATCTGGGTGGAAGTGGCCTCGCCCGCCGGCTCGGCGAACACCGCCTGCAACCAGCGGCGGATGTGGCGCAGCTCGGGCGCGCGGCGGCCGAGCATCGAGATCACGGCGC
>Ga0137374_10011017_pt1 | contig 10613 bp, 6 predicted proteins | sample SagtaG_20_FD_104811 | JGI IMG/M metagenome (GOLD analysis project Ga0137374, IMG submission 104811) | Vadose zone soil microbial communities from Sagehorn Ranch, Mendocino, California, USA - Sage1_R_100_16 metaG | ecosystem: Environmental > Terrestrial > Soil > Vadose zone | place: USA...
GGCACTTGGAGCAGATGTCGACCCGCAGCTCGGAGACGGTCGAGCGGGTCTGGAACTCCTCGCCACACGAGCAGCGCACGGTGGCGGTCACGTACTCGGGGTGGATGCCCTGCTTCATCGTTTCCTGGTCCTCATGGTCGGGTGCGTGCTGATCCTATACCCCGAACCACCTGGACGGTTGGGGCATTCCGCGCCGTGCGGCTAGCTGATGTTGGCGCGCTGGATGTGACGCAGGAACTCGGCGTTGGTCTTGCTCTGTCGCATCCGGTCGACCACCAGCTCCAGGGCTTGGGCCGGCTCGAGCGCGCCGAGCACCCGGCGCAGCTTCCAGGCGACGACCAGCTCCTCCTCGGTGAGCAGCAGCTCCTCCTTGCGGGTCGAGGAGGCGTCGACGTCCAGGGCCGGGAAGATCCGCCGCTCGGACAGCTTGCGGTCCAGGCGGACCTCCATGTTCCCGGTGCCCTTGAACTCCTCGAAGATCACCTCGTCCATCCGCGAGCCGGTGTCGACCAGGGCGGTGGCCAGGATCGTCAGCGAGCCGCCCTCCTCCAGGTTGCGGGCCGCCCCGAAGAACCGCTTGGGCGGGTACAGGGCCGAGGAGTCGACCCCACCGGAGAGGATCTTGCCGCTGGCGGGCGTGGCCAGGTTGTAGGCCCTCGACAGGCGGGTGATGCCGTCCAGCAGCACCACCACGTCGCGGCCGTACTCGACCAGCCGCTTGGCCCGCTCGATGGTCAGCTCGGCGACCTGGCAGTGCTCCTCGCTCGGCCGGTCGAAGGTCGAGTAGATCACGTGCGCCTTGGTCGAGCGCTGCATGTCGGTGACCTCTTCGGGCCGCTCGCCGGTGAGCAGGATGATGAGGTACACCTCGGGGTTGTTGGCGCTGATCGCGTTGGCGATCTGCTTCATCAGGGTGGTCTTGCCGGCCTTGGGCGGCGAGACGATCAGCCCGCGCTGGCCCTTCCCGATCGGGCACATCAGGTCCATGATCCGCGTGGAGATCTCGGTCGGGTTGTTCTCCAGGCGCAGCCGCTCCGCGGGGTAGAGCGGGGTCAGGTCCTTGAAGTCGCGGCGGTTGCGGGCCTCCTCCGGCTCCAGGCCGTTGACCTTGTCGACCCGGGAGAGCGCGGCGTACTTCTCGGAATCGCGCGGCAGCTTGACCGTGCCCTCGATCTCGTCCCCGCGGCGCAGCCCCATCCGCCGGATCATGGACAGCGGCACGTACACGTCCTCCTGGCCCGGCAGGTAGCCGTTGACCCGCAGGAAGCCGTAGCCGTCCTGGGCGCGGATGTCGAGGGTGCCGGTGCGGCTGACCTCCGGACGGTCGTCGGGCTGCTGCCGGTCCCGGTAGTCGGGCCGGTCGAGCAGCGCCACGTTGCCGCCCTGCTCGTTGAAGCCGCGGTTGCGGTTCCGGTTGCGGTTGCGGTTGCGGCGACGGCTGCTACCGCCGCCCTGGCCCTGCTGGTTCTCCCAGCGGTTGCCCTGCTGGCCGCCCCAGTCGCGGTCGCGGCGCTGGCCGCGGTCGCCGCCGTGGTCGGGCTGTCCGTCGCCGCGGCCGCCCTGCCCCTGACCCTGCCCCTGGCCCTGCTGGCCACCGGAGGCCTGGCCGGCGTCGGCCTGCCCGGCGTCGGCCGCCTGGGCCTGCTGGCCCTCGGAGCCGGCCGCCTGGCCGCCGCCCGGGTTGGACTCGGTCTGTGCCGGCTGGACCTCCGCGGCCACCTGCACCTGCTCCTGCGCCCGCTGACCGCCCTCGGCCGCGGACGCCGCCGGAGCGGCGGACTCGCCGGTCGCCGCGACGGGTGGCAGCCCGTCGGCGCGCTCGCCGTTGCGGGCCTCGCCCTCCGCCGGGCGAGGGTCGGCCTCACGCTCCACCAGGCGAGAACCGGCCCCGGCGGACGAGGGCTGGCCGCCGTTGCCGGCCGCGTCGAACTGCGCCTTCTGCTCCGCCGGCGCGCTGGGCTCCTCGGCGGTGCCGGGCAGCTCCTGCTGGTTGGCCGCCTGGGCGTCGGCCGCCTGGGCCCCGCCGGCAGCGGCCGCGCCGCCGCGCCGGCCCCGACCCGAGGAGCCGGAGGAAGGCACGAACTCGACACCCTGGGCCTTGGCGATGATCGCGCCGATCAGGTCGGCCTTGCGGAGCCGCTGGTAGCCCTGGACACCCATGGACGAGGCGATCGCCTGCAACTCGGGCAGGACCTTCGCTTCGAGGATGTCGCGTTCGGTGGTTGCCATGTTCACCTTCCCTGTGGGTGGTAGACGCCGGCTGGCGTTGGAGCCGGCGTCGCGTGGGGAGCCACCCGGTTGCCGGGGTCTTGAAATGGGCGCCTGGAGGCGGCGCCGTGCGGAGAACTCGCCTCGCTCCTAATCCTGTTCCCGTCGACGGGGCCCGGCGGTGCGGCGCATGCCGCGAGCCGCGAGCTGAAAACGTCGGATCGCGTGACCCGGTCGACTGCTCGAACGGAACTGGTGCTGGTGGTGGTGCCGCCGCTGGCCGGCCTCGCCGGGCACCACCCCGATCGCCAAACGATCCGTGAATGTCACAGGAGTCGCCGAAGCGATGAGCCGAGATGGCGGGGGCGTCGACCGAATTGGCCAGCGACTGAGACCTCTTGCATTGTACGAGCCGGACCCGACGGAGCGCAACAGCCGTCACTCCTCCATCAGCACGCGGACGTCGCCGTGCTTGTCCAGCAACGAGAACCCGGTCGTCTCCCCGTGCCGCTGGAAGACGATCGAGATGGTGGAGCGGCCGACCCGCAGGTCGTGCAGCTCCACCGTGTTGAGCCAGCCGGGGAGCTGTGGCTTGTTCACGTTCAGGGTGTTGGCCGGCGCGTCCGCCGAGATGCCGAGCATCGCCTGCAGCAGCAGGAACGGGGCGCCGGCCGCCCAGGCCTGGGGCGAGCAGGCGACCGGGTAGGCGACCGGCCGGTTCGGCGACCGCCTGGTGAAGCCGCAGAACAGCTCCGGCAGGCGCATGTCGTCGACGGTCACGGCCATCTCGAACATGGCGGTGGCCAGGCGGTTGGTCGCCTTGGCGAAGCCGTACCGCTTCAGCCCGGCGCCGATGATGGCGTTGTCGTGCGGCCAGATCGACCCGTTGTGGTAGCTCATCGGGTTGTAGGCCACCGCCGACTTCGACAGCGTCCGCACCCCCCAGCCGGAGAACATGTCGGGTGCCAGCAGGCGGCGCGCCAGCGGCGCCGCCTTGTCCTGGTCGACGACGCCGCAGTACAGGCCGTGCGCGGGGTTGGAGGAGATGGTGGCCACGGGCCGCTTGTCGCCGTCGAGGGCCATCGCGAAGTACTGCTCGGACTCGACCCAGAAGCGCTCGTTGAAGGTCACCCTCAGGCTGGCCGCCTGGGCGCGGAGGGCCGCGGCCCGCTCGCCGTCGCCGAGCGCCTCGTAGACGTCGGCCAGGCGCAGCTTGGCCAGGTAGACGTAGGCCTGCACCTCGGCGAGCGCGATCGGCCCTTCGGCGAGCTTGCCGTCGACGTGGACGACGGAGTCGTGGGAGTCCTTCCAGCCCTGGTTGGCCAGCCCGCGAGGGCTGGAGCGCTGGTACTCGAGGAGGCCGTCGCCGTCCGGGTCGCCGGAGGTCTCGACCCACTGGAGGGCCCGCTCGACGTTGGGCAGCAGCCGCCTGCAGAACCCGAGGTCGCCCGTCCAGCGGTAGTAGGTGCCGAACAGCAGCAGCCACAGCGGCGTCGAGTCGATCGAGCCGTAGTACGGCGTGTGCGGGATCTCGTTGGCGCCCGCCAGCTCGCCCTGGCGCAGCTCGTGGAGGATCTTGCCGGGCTGGGCGTCGCGCCACTCGTCGACCTCGTCGGCCTGGAAGGCGGCGAGGACCTCGAGCGTGGTGCGGGTCAGGTCGGGGTTCAGCAGCAGCGTCTGGTGGCAGGTGAGCAGCGAGTCGCGGCCGAACGGGGCCACGAACCAGGGGATGCCCGCGGCGGGCAGGTTGCCGTGCCTGGTCGGTGTCAGCAGGGCCCGCAGGTCGCGCAGCCCCCTGGCGAGCAGGGAGTTGTAGAGCTGGTTGTCGGTCCAGACGCGCGTGCAGGAGCGCTCCCACGACTCGTAGGAGCGCCGCAGCTCGTGCATGGCGACGTCGAACGGCTTCTCCGGGAGGCTGGAGTTGGCGGCTCTCGGCTCCACGGTGAGCGCGATCATCTCGGTCTGGGTGGGCTCCAGGCGGAGCCGCCAGGCGGCGACGACCTGCGCGCCTCGGACCTCGATCTCGGTCGGTTCCAGCTCGAACGAGATGCGGGTCTCCCGGAACACCCCGTCCTGACCGGCGTAGGCGAAGGCGACCGAGCTCCGGTCGGCCTTGGGCCGGGCGAGCTTGCCCCTCGTCGCTCGCCGCAGGCCGCGGACCTCGAAGATGTCGGCGAAGTCGGTCCCGAAGGTGAGCCGGAGGTTGAGCTCCACCGCGGTGGCGTTGTAGTTCCTGACCCGGATGCGCTCGAAGAGCCGGCCGTCGATGACCCGGGTGCGGCGGATGTTGACCGTGCCCTGGACGGCGGTGACCGTGCCGTCCTCGTCGACCAGGTCCTGGTTGGTCAGGTCGACGTGGCTGGCGAAGGCGCGGTCGGCCGAGGTCGACAGCAGCAACGGGGCGTGCCCGTCGACGTCGAGCATGAAGTCCGACAGGTAGCGCGTGTCCCGCCAGTAGAAGCCGGAGCCGATGGCCTTCTCGGCGTCCAGGTTCCCCTCGGCGTCGGCGCAGAGGAACATCTCGCCTTCCTTGGTGGACCAGAGCCGCTCGGTCCGCGCGTGCATGACGGCGACGACGCCCTTGACCAGGACACGGTTGACCGAGGCGTCGGCCAGCACGAACTCCTCGCCGGCGGGCGAGGTCAGCTTCTCGGGCACGGGAGACTCCGCGTCATCGGTCTGCGGCATGGGAGCTGCCTCATCCTTCGGCGGAGAGGCAGAGCACTTGAGCCCGCAGTCTACCGCGCGCGTCCAGCCTCCCTCCGGCGGCCCTGAGACCGGGGGGCTACCGCCTTCGGCGATCCTGACTCACCGGGGCACCTCCTTGGGGGTTCCCCGGACCCCTCCGGAGCCCCCCGGACCCCCAGCCAGCGCGCCGGTGCGGGTCAGCTCGAGCTGGTGCACCCGCCAGCCGTCGGCGGCCGCCGTCCGCAACGCCTCGCCGGCGTCGGCGACGGCACCCGGCGCCGCCGACCGGCCGCAGAGGACCAGCAGCGACGGCCCGGCCCCCGACACGAAGGCGGCATGGCCACGGTCGCGCAGCAGCTCGAGCAGGCGGGCCGCGACCGGCGTGCGGGCCAGCCGCCACGGCTGGTGGAGCAGATCCTCGGTGGCGGGCAGCAGCAGCTCGGTGTCGCCGGCGAGCGCCAGTGGCAGCAGCGCGGCCCTGCCGGCGGTGTGGACGGCGACCTGGAACGGCACCCGCTCGGGAAGCAGCCGGCGGGCCTCGGTGGTCGGCATCGGCGCCGGCGCCACCAGCGCGACGGCGACCAGGTCGGGATGCAGCGGGGCGGCCCGCTGGCGGGGGCGCCCGTCCTCCATCCAGGCGACGGTGGCGCCGCCGTGCAGGCATGGAGCGACGTTGTCGGGGTGGCCCTCCAGCTCGCAGGCGAGCGCGAGCAGGTCGGCGTCGGCCAGGTCGGGCGCGACCAGCTCACGGGCGGCGAGCAGGCCGAGCACGACGGCGGCGGCGCTGGACCCGAAGCCCCGTCCGAGGGGGAAGCCCTTGACCAGCGAGAGGTGGAGCGGGGGCAGGCGCGTCCCGGCCTCGGCCGCGAGCCGCCGCATGGCAACCGCGACCAGGCTGTCCGGCCCGGTCGGCAGCAGCTCCGCCTGCTCGCCGCTGACCTGGATGGCGTCGGCCGGGCCGGGCACGGCCTCCAGCTCGTCCCACCAGTCGATGGCCAGCCCGGCCGCGTCGAACGCCGGCCCCAGGTTGGCGCTGGTCGCCGGCGCCCTCACGCGCACGGACGCGTCCATGGCCCTCGCCTACTGGAGGCCGAGGGCCTCGGCGGCCGCGACCGGGTCGGGCGGCACGGGGCTCGGTGGGGGCGCGCCAGCGAGCGCCCAGTCCGGGTCCTTGAGCCCGTTGCCGGTGACGGTGCAGACGACCAGCTTGCCGCGTTCCACGCCGACGTCGAGCAGGCCGGCCACCGAGGCGGCCGAGGCCATCTCCACGAACACGCCCTCCTCGCGGGCGAGCAGACGGTAGGCGGCCAGGATCTGGCGGTCGGTGACGGCCGCGAGCCGCCCGCCCGACTCGGCCACCGCACGGCGGGCGCCCTCGGCCGACGCCGGCCGGCCGATGCGGATGGCGCTGGCGATCGTCGCCGGCCGCTCCACGGGCCGGCCGATGACCAGCGGCGCGGCCCCCGCGGCCTGGAAGCCGAGCATCGCCGGGCGGCCCGCTCCCATGCCCAGCTCGACCGCCTCGCGGTAGCCGAGCCAGGTGGCGGTGATGTTGCCGGCGTTGCCGACCGGGATGCAGTGGACGTCCGGGGCGCGGCCGAGCGCCTCGACGATCTCGAAGGCGACCGTCTTCTGGCCCTGGATGCGCAGCGGGTTGACGGAGTTGACCAGCGCCACCGGGTGCCGCTCGGCCAGCGTCCGGACCAGCGCAAGGCAGTCGTCGAAGGAGCCGTCGACGGCGAGCACGGTGGCGCCGTGGACCAGCGCCTGGGCGAGCTTGCCGAGCGCGACCTTGCCTTCGGGGACCACCACCGCGCAGGTGATCGCCGCCCTGGCCGCGTAGGCGGCCGCCGACGCCGAGGTGTTGCCGGTGGAGGCGCACAGCACCGCCCGCGCCCCGTCCTCCAGCGCCCTGGACACCGCGACCGTCATGCCGCGGTCCTTGAACGACCCGGTCGGGTTGGCGCCCTCGACCTTGAGCCACACGTCGCAGCCGGTCCGGGCCGACAGCACCGGCGCCCGCACCAGCGGCGTGCCGCCCTCCAGCAGGGTGACGACCGGCGTGCCCGGACCGACCGGGAGATGCTCCCGGTAGCGCTCGATCAGGCCGGGCCACGCCCGTGGGTGATCCAGCTTGTTCACCGGGGCACCCCCTTGGGGTTCCCCGGACCCCTCCGGCTCACCAGCCCAGCACCTCGTCGGCCTCCTCCCCTTCGACCCGCATGACGCTGGCCAGGTTGCTCACCACCGGAAGCTGCTCGAGGCCGTCGAGCACGCGCCGCATGGCGCCCTCCCGTGCCAGGTGGGTGACGAGCACGAGCTGGGCCTCCTCTCCCTTGCCCCGCTGCAGCACCGAGCGGATCGACACGTCGTGCTCGGCGAACACGGCCGCCACCTGGGCGAGGACGCCGGGCCGGTCGGTAACGTCGAGCGCGACATAGTACTGCGTGTCGACGTCCTCCATGCCGCGGACCCGGCGCTCGTACAGGCAGGTGCAGCCGACCCCGTGGGCGCCCTGCAGGCGCGCCCTGGCCACGGCGACCAGGTCGCCGACCACCGCCGAACCGGTCGGCCTGCCGCCGGCGCCGCGGCCGTAGAACATGAGCTGGCCGACGGCGTCGCCCTCGACGAACACGGCGTTGTAGGCCTCGGTGACGCCGGCGAGGGGGTGGCCGCCGGGGATCATCGCGGGGTGGACGCGGGCGCTGACCTCGCCGTCCACCTCCTCGGCGATGGCGAGCAGCTTGACCGTGTACCCCATGCGCGCGGCCGCCGCGATGTCGGCGGCGGTCACGTCGGTGATGCCCTCGCGGTAGACGTCGCCGGCCACCACCCGGGTGTTGAAGGCGAGGCTGGCCAGGATGGCGCACTTGGCGGCCGCGTCGAAGCCCTCCACGTCGGCGCTGGGGTCCGGCTCGGCATAGCCCAGCTCGGTCGCCTCGGCCAGCGCCTCCGCGTAGCCGGCGCCGGTCGAGGCCATGCGCCACAGCACGTAGTTGGTGGTGCCGTTGACGATGCCGAGCACCCGACGGACGCGGTCGCCGGCCAGCGACTCCTTGAGCGGGGCGACGATCGGGACGGCCCCGCCGACGGCGGCCTCGAACTTGAGGTCGACGCCGGCGGCGTCGGCCGCGTCGAACAGCTCGCCGCCGTGGGTGGCCAGCAGCTCCTTGTTGGCGGTCACGACCGGCTTGCCGAGCCGGATCGCCTCCAGGATCAGGGAGCGGGCCGGCTCGATGCCGCCCATCACCTCCACGACGACGTCGACCTCCGGGTCGGCGACGACCGCGGCGGCGTCGCCGCTGATCCGGGTGGGGTCGACGGCGGGGTCGCGTTTGCGGGTGACGTCGCGGACCGCGACCCGCTGCAGCGTGATCGCCACCCCTGCCCGGTCCCGCACCGGCGTGGCGTGCTCGACCAGCAGCCTGGCCACCCCGGTGCCGACCACCCCGCACCCCAGCATCCCGATCCTGAGCGCCGCCCCCACGTTCCCTCCGTTGTTCGTTCCCGGACCGCCGCCCATCTTGCCCGACGTCCCGCTTCGCGGCCCGCCGGGACCGCCTCGTCGGCGGGTCCAGGCCGCCGGATCGATCCCGTATGCTCCGCTCGGGAGCAACCGCAGGAGGGAGCACCATGGCGACCGCGACCGCCTACCTGGACCGCGTCCTGCCCGCCATCGACCGCCTCGGCGAGCGCTTCGCCGCCCTGGTGACCTCGGCGCCCGACCCGGCGGCCCCGATCCCCGACTCCGCCTGGACCGTCCGGGACGCGACCGCCCACGTGGTCACCGTGGCACGCCGGTACATCGACGGCCCCGAGGGTCGCGGCACCTGGGTCCCCGACCCGCGCGACCTGGCCGCGCTGAACGACACCCAGATCGAGGCGCTCGGCGACCTCGACATGGGCGAGCTCGCCGCCAGGCTGCGGCGCGACCTCACCGCGCTGGCCGCCCAGCTCCGGGCCTACGGCACCGCGCCGCCCTCGTTCCGGTTCCACGGCGGCGAGCCGGTCGCCGCCGACGTGGCCCTCGGCATCCTCCTCGGCGAGCTGGTCGTCCACGGCTGGGACATCGCCAGGGCCGTCGCCCGCCGCTGGCCGATCGACCCGGGCGACGTCGAGCTGATCCTCGACGGCGTCGAGCCCATCCTCCCCGGCTGGGTCGACCACGAACACGCCGGCGACCTCACCGCTACCTTCGAGGTCCGCCTGCGCGGCGGCAGCACCCGCCGCTGGTCGTTCCGCAACGGCCGCCTCGACACCACCCCCACCGCCGGCCGCCCCGACGTCCACATCTCCGCCGACCCCGCCGCCCTCCTCCTGGTCTTCTACCGCCGCGAGTCTCAGTGGTCCCACATCGCCCGCGGCCACATGCTCGCCTGGGGCCGCCGCCCCTGGCTCGCCGTCACCCTCGCCACCCGCTTCCACACCCCCTGAAGAATTCAAAGAAGCGACCGGCAGGCCAGGCACCCAACGGGAACGGAAGGGACCCACCGTAGGGGCGGCCGGGGGGCCACCGCCCGACCGACTGTAGTTCCCGGAGGAAGGGTGGTGGCCCCCCGGCCGCCCCCCCACGGCGAGCCGAAGAACCCCTACATCCGCTCCGGCGCCGCCACCCCCAGCACCCCGAGCGCATTGGCGAGGACCTGCCGCGTCGCCATGCACAACCACCAGCGCGCGCTGGACACCCCCGGATCGTCGGTGAGGATCCGGCACTCCCCGTAGAAGCGGTGGAACGCCGCCGCCAGCTCCTCCGCGTAGCGCGTCAGCCGGTGCGGGGCGCGCTGCGTCGCCGCCACCACCACGATCTCCTCGTAGCCGGCGATCCGGCGGAGCAGCACCTGCTCGAGCGGATGGTCCAGCAGCCCCAGGTCGGCGGCGTCCGGCGGGACGGGCGCGAACCCCACCTCGCCCGCCTGCCGGATCACGCTGGCGATGCGGGCGTGCGCGTACTGGACGTAGTAGACCGGGTTGTCCATCGACTGGCGGGTGACCGCCTCGATGTCGAACTCCATCGGCGTGTCGACCGAGAAGCGCAGCATCGTGTAGCGGGCCGCGTCCTTGCCGACCTCGTCGATCAGGTCGTCGACGGTGACGATGTCGCCGGCCCGCTTGCTCATGCGCACCGGCTCGCCGGCCCGGACCAGCGAGACCATCTGGCCGATGACGAACTCGGCGGTGCCCTCGGGGTCGCCGAAGGCGCGCACGACCGCACGCAGCCGCGGGATGTAGCCGTGGTGGTCGGCGCCCCACAGGAAGATGAGCCGGTCGAAGCCGCGCGCCCGCTTGTCCCGGTAGTAGGCGACGTCCTTGCCGAAGTAGGTCGGTTCGCCGTTGGAGCGGATCATCGGGCGGTCCTTGTCGTCCCCGAACCGGGTGGAGCGCAACCACACGGCGCCGTCGCGGTCCTCGACCACGCCGCGCTCGCGCAGCTCCGCCACTGCCGCGGCGATCGCCCCGGTCTGGTGCAGGGTCCGCTCGGAGAACCAGACGTCGAACTCGACCCCGAGCCGCGCGAGCGTCCGCCTGATCGTGTCGAGCATGCGGCGGTAGGCCCATTCGGTGATCTGCGCCCGGCGCTCCCCGGCGTCCAGGTCGGCCGGGCCGGCCCCCTGCTCGGCCTGGAGCGCCTCGGCCAGCTCGGCGATGTAGCTGCCCTTGTAGCCGTCTGGCGGGGGCTCGGCGGGCCGGCCGAGCAGGCGCAGGTAGGCCGCATCCAC
>Ga0137374_10011023_pt1 | contig 10607 bp, 10 predicted proteins | sample SagtaG_20_FD_104811 | JGI IMG/M metagenome (GOLD analysis project Ga0137374, IMG submission 104811) | Vadose zone soil microbial communities from Sagehorn Ranch, Mendocino, California, USA - Sage1_R_100_16 metaG | ecosystem: Environmental > Terrestrial > Soil > Vadose zone | place: USA...
AACCTGGTCGGGTTCTTCGTCAACACCCTGGTGCTGCGCTCCTGGGTGGAGCCCACGCAGCCGTTCAGCGAGCTCCTGGTCCGGGTCCGGGAGACGGTGCTGGATGCGTTCGCCCACGACGACGTGCCGTTCGACCGGCTGGTGCGCGGGTTCGCCGGGGTGATGCGCCACCCCGGCGAGTTCTTCGACCCGCTCGCGGTGCGGCAGCGGTTCGACCTGAGCGGGCCGGCCAAGATCCTGCTGCCGTTCGCCGTCGACCTGTGGTCGCGCCGGCTGCGCTGGTACGACGTCAACCTGAGCGCCGCCGGGTTCGGCCACGACCTCGACCGGTACGCCGTCCAGCTCGCCCGGCTGGGTCTGGCGATGGAGGACGTGTACGGCACCGGTGACCGGGTCAGCATGTGGGAGCTGTGCTGCTGGCACGCCGCGGCGCGGGCCGACGAGGTCGTCGTCCGGTGCGCGGACGGGTCGGTGGTCGGCTACCGGCGCGACGCGGAGGACCTGGCGTCGTTCGCGCGCCGGGTGGCGACCCGGCAGGAGCCGGACCTGCGACTCGAGCTCGGGTCCGTCGAGCTCGCGGACCTGGTCGCGGTGGTGAACGGTGACGTCGACCCGGCGCCGGGCGCGGAGGTGTTCGCCCTGCACCAGGGCTCACTGGACGCGAACCGGGTCACGCTGCTCGACGCCGCGCACCTGCTGGCGGCACTCGCGCCGGACACCCGCGCCCGGCTCGTCCAGCCTTGAGGTGAAGACGCCCGCGCCGCCGGCTGCGGGAACGCGACCGGCGGCGCGGGGCAGAGATCCACGGGACGGGGCGGGACCCGTGGGCAGGGGGTCAGTAGACGCTGACGCCGTAGACGCTCAGCGCCTCTCGGACAGGCTGGAAGTAGGTCGTGCCGCCGAATGTGCAGTTGCCGCTGCCACCGGAGGTGAGGCCGAGCGCCCTGGTGCCGTCGAAGAGCGAGCCACCGGAGTCGCCGCCCTCGGCGCACACGTTGGTCTTGATCAGGCCGTACACGGTGCCCTCGGCGTAGTTCACCGTCGCGTTCAGCGCGGAGACCGTGCCGCTGTGCACACCGGTGGTGCTGCCGCTGCGCTTGACCGCCTCACCGACATAGGCGTCTGCCGACGAGGTGATGTCCTGCGAGGTGCCGTTGTACAGGTTCACCGTGCCGGGGTGGCTGATCGAGGTGTTCGTGTAGCGGATGATCGCGTAGTCGTTGCCCGGGAAGCTGCTGCCGGAGCGGCTGCCCAGAACGGTGGTCTGCGAGGAGTTCGCGTACCAGGTCGACGCGAGGTTGCCGCAGTGCCCGGCGGTCAGGAAGTAGTACGTGCCGGCGCTGTTGCGGACGTTGAATCCGAGCGAGCACCGGTAGCCGCCGCCGTAGATGGCGGTGCCGCCGTTGATGTACTTGCTGAGCCGGCCGCCGATCGCCTCCAGCCGGACGGCGTCGCCGAACCTGTCGGTGACCGCGGTGAGGGCGGTCCACTTGCCGCCGGTCACGGTGCTGTCGTAGGAGACGACGACCTTGCCGGTCGCCTCGTCGGTGGCCCACGCCGTGCCGGGGATCCTGGCGTCCCGCTCGAGGGCGGCGGTGACGGTGGTGGCGTCGGCGGTGGTCGTGGTCGCGGTGGCGGGGATGGCGGTGGCGGTCAGCGCAAGGCCGGCGATCGCCAGGGCTGCCGTCGTACGGCGGTTGAAGGGGTTGCGCATGGTCTGGCCTCCAAGAGGGACGGTTCCGGCGCAGGTAGCGCCGGCTTTCGGGCCGATGCGCGATTTCTTACCCAATAGGAGCGGAACGTATCCATACCACCTCGTAGAGCGATCAGGACAAGGGTTAACCTTCACACTCGTCTCACCTGTCGGCGATTGACGGCTGTTTCAGGGTCGGCGGTCAGCGGCTGCGCAGGGAGTGCAGCAGCACCGAGCCGAGCTCGGCGTACGCGTCGGCGTCGTTCAGGCCGGTCCGCCGGGCGATGTCGCCGCGCTGGATCGCCTGCATCGTGAGCGCCACCACCTCGGCGGTGAAACCCACGTGCACGTCCCGGAACGCGTCGCTGTTGATGCCCTCGTCGATCAGCGACTGCACCCGGGCGGCGGCGATCCGGGTGTTGCGCTCGTACACCGACCGGGCCGGCGCGAACCGCGCCACGTCGTCCAGGAAAACCCGGCTCGCGGGCCGGAGCTGGTGCGCCACCTCGTCCAGGTACGCCGCGATCCGGCGCTCGTGGTCGGTCTCGCGGGCGACCGCGGCCTCGACCGCCGCGGTGGCATTCTTGAAGAAGTGCTTGACCACCTCGACCGCGAGCTGCTCCTTGCTCGGCGCCAGCGCGTACAGCGTGGTCTTGCTGCAGCGCAGCTCGGCCGCCAGGTCGTCGAGCGTGAACCGGCTGAACCCCTCGTCCAGGAACAGCGACAGCAGCCGGTCCAGGAGCTCGGCCTGCCGGCGGGTGCGACGCCCCCGTATCACCTCTGCTGTCATGAACTGACAGCATAGAACGATACTGCGGTATAGCCTTCAGTATCGTTCGTCGTATCATTGGTCCAGGTGTGTGAAAGGGGTCCGATGAACGTCGACCGGATGCTTCCGACCTCGGAGGCGAATGACCTGCTCGCCCTGGTCCGCGAGCTGTGTGAGCACGAGCTGGCGCCGTACGCGGCGCATGCCGAGGAGACGGAGACCTTCCCTCGGGAGGCGTTCCGCACGCTCGGCAAGGCCGGCCTGCTGGGCCTGCCGTACGACGAGCGGTACGGCGGCGGAGGCCAGCCGTACGAGGTGTACCTGCAGATGCTCGAGGAGGTCGCCGCCGCCTGGATGAGCGTCGGCGTCGGGATGTCGGTGCACACGATGACGTCGTACGCGCTGGCGACGTACGGCGACGAGGCGCAGCGTGAACAGCTGCTGCCGGAGCTGGTGGGCGGCGAGCTGCTCGGCGCGTACTGCCTGTCCGAGGCGCAGGCCGGGTCCGACATCAGCGCGATGACCACCAAGGCTGCGTTGTCGGAAGCCGACGGCGGCAGTGACTACGTGCTCAACGGGACCAAGGCGTGGATTACGCACGGCTCGCACGCGGACTTCTACACCGTCTTCGCGCGCACCGGCGCCGACCCGAAGCGTGGCATGTCGGCCTTCCACGTGCCCGCCGACGCGGCCGGGCTGTCGTTCGGGGCGCCGGAGAAGAAGATGGGCCTGACCGGCTCGACCACCACCACGGTGAACTTCGACGACGTCCGGATCCCGGCGGCGAACCGGATCGGGGCCGAGGGTGAGGGCATGCACATCGCGCTGTCCGCGCTGGACTCAGGCCGGCTCGGCATCGCCGCGTGCGCGACCGGTCTGGCCCAGGCGGCGATCGCCACCGCGGCGTCGTACGCGAAGGAGCGCGAGCAGTTCGGCCGCCCGATCGCGGAGTTCCAGGGGCTGCAGTTCCTGCTCGCGGACATGGCCGCGGCGGTCGAGTCGGCGCGCGCGACCTACCTGTCCGCGGCCCGCCGCCGTGACGCCGGCCGCCCGTTCACCCAGCAGGCCGCGATCGCGAAGCTGGTCTGCACCGACGCCGCGATGAAGGTCACCACCGACGCCGTCCAGGTGCTCGGCGGCTACGGTTACACCCGCGACTTCCCCGCCGAGCGGTACATGCGCGAGGCCAAGGTGACGCAGATCTTCGAAGGAACCAACCAGATCCAGCGGCTGGTCATCGGCCGCGACCTGCTGAGGAGCGTGTAGTGAAGCTGGACGCACAGGCCGTCGCCCTCGTCACGGGCGGCGGTTCCGGTCTCGGTGAGGCGACCGTACGACGGCTCGCCGCGACCGGCGCCGGCGTGGTGATCTGCGACCTGGAGTCGTCGCGGGGCAAGGCGGTCGCGGACGAGCTCGGCGACCGGGTCGTGTTCGTGCCGACCGACGTGACCGACGAGGCCGCGGTGGCCGCCGCGCTGGACGCGGCCGCGGAGCTCGGCACGCTGCGCGTCGTGGTGGCCTGCGCCGGGATCGCGACCCCCGGCCGGGTCGTCGGCCGCAAGGGACCGTTGCCGCTGGCAACGTTCCGGCAGGTGATCGAGGTCAACCTGATCGGCACCTTCAACGTGCTCCGGCTGGCCGCCGAGCGGATCGCCGCCGCCGAGCCGCTCGAGGACGGCGACCGCGGCGTCGTGGTGATGACCGCCTCGATCGCCGCGTACGACGGCCAGATCGGCCAGGCGGCGTACGCGTCCAGCAAGGGCGGCATCGTCGGCCTCACCCTGACCGCGGCGAGAGACCTTGCGGACAAGGGCATCCGGGTCGTCACGATCGCGCCCGGCACGATGGAGACCCCGATGCTGGCCGGCCTGCCCGAGGACGCCCGCAAGGTCCTGGAGCAGCAGGTCCCGCACCCGGCCCGCCTCGGCCGGCCGGACGAGTACTCGGCCCTGGTGGACCACATCGTGTCCAACCAGCTCCTCAACGGCGAGGTCATCCGCCTCGACGGCGCCCTCCGCATGCCCCCACGATGACCCTGTTGTTTTGGCGACCGATCGTCGCCAATGGGAGCGGGGTCAGTCCGGGCCGGGCTGGGCGACGATGGTGAGTTTCTCGTCGGGCTTGGAGCGGAGGACGGTGTCGACGTAGGAGCGGGCGGCTTCCGTGGTCTCGACCTCGGTGCCGGCGCGCTCGGACAGGAACCAGCGGTGCTCGAGCACCTCGTGGAAGATCTCGGCGGGCTCGAGCTTGCCGCGCAGCGCGGGCGGCACCGTGCGGACCACCGGCTCGAAGATCTCGGTCAGCCACTTGTGCGCGACGATCTCCTCGTCCTCACCCTGCTGCTCGGTCGCGGCGGCGTACGAGTCCAGGTCGTTGAGCAGCCGGCGGGCCTGGTTCTCCTCGACGTCCAGCCCGGTGAGCCGCAGCAGCCGGCGGGTGTGGTGCCCGGCGTCGACGACCTTCGGCTGGATCCGGATCCGGCTGCCGTCCCAGTCGGTGATGATGTCGATCTCGGCGACGTCGAAGCCGAGCTCGTTGAGCCGCCGGATCCGGGAGTCCAGCCGGTGCATCTCCGAGGTGTGGAACTCTTCCGCTCCGGTGAGCTCGGCCCACAGGGCGTCGTACCGGCTGCTGATCGACTCGACGGTCTCCTGCGGGTCGATGATCGTGTCGAGCAGGCCACCCTCCTGCAGGTCGAGCAGCTCGCCGAACAGGTTGATCTCGGCGGTGTACAGGTCGTGCGCGCGCTGCCCGCTGGTGACGCTGTCGTGCAGCTCCCCGGTCTCCGCGTCGACCAGGTACGCCGCGAACGCGCCGGCGTCGCGCCGGAACAACGTGTTGGACAGCGAGCAGTCACCCCAGAAGAACCCCCTCAGGTGCAGCCGGACGATCAGCGCGACGAGCGCGTCGAGCAGCCGGTTGACGGTGTCCGGCCGCAGCGTGTGCGAGAACAACGCGCGGTACGGCAGTGAGAACTGCAGGTGCTTGGTGACCAGGATCGAGTCGATCGGCTCACCGTCTCGGGCGACCCGGTCGGTGACCACGCCGACGGGCTCCACCGACGGGGTGTCCAGGCGCTCGAGGTCGCGCAGCAGCCGGTACTCGTGCAGCGCGAGGTGCTCCAGCACCTCCTTGATCGCGTACACCTGCCCGTTGACCCGGACGAACCGCACCACGTGGCGCGAGATACCGCGCGGCAGCGCGACCAGCAGGTCTTCCGGCCACTCCTCGAGCGGCACGTCCCACGGGAGTGTCAGCAGTCCGGTGTCCGGGCGGGTGGCGACGAAACGAGGCACGGCCACCAGTCTGGCATCACACCCGACCGATGGCCGTACCTCATTCATACGCCGCACTTAAGGGCCGCCGACAGCGACCCGGCCCCACCGGTCCCGTCTGCCTTCGACGTGGGCGGTCACCAGTTCGGCGATGTAGGCAGCGCGATCTCGCAGAGCATTCGGCACGGCGTTCTCGGTCGCGGCCGTCTGGAACGCGGCAGGCACGGCTGCGCGAACGGTTTCCGCGCGGTGCACGGCCTCGTCGCGCGGAATGCCCAACCTGGCGCCGACCGTGGTCCAGTCCTTGGTGGACACCTTCCCCAGCTCCCACGTGTCGCCGATCTTCATCGCAGACTTCAGATTGGGTGCGCGGTCGTACGGCAGGATCGTGGCCACGTCGTACAAAGGGGCGAGACGAACGACGCCCGTGGCCCCGAGCAGTACCGAGAAGTTCTTGGCATGGGCATCCGTGGCGCCGATGGCGACGTTGTAGACGAGGTAGTCGAACAGCCTGCGGGCGTTGTCCTGGCGGCTGCGGCTGGACATGCTCCTGGCGAACAGATCGGCGATGTCGCCCACTCCGGGACCGCCGTCCGACTGGTACCTCTTGATCGGGTGCACCGACAACGCCTGGCAGAGGTCCTCCTGGTGCAGCCGCTGCCAGCGGCCGTCGACGGTTCTCCGGTCGTAGCGATGGGAGATCAGCACCTCGAAGCGATCGCTGCGCAGGATCTCGGTCCTGGCAGCCGGCAGTCCGGCCAGCTGCGCTGCGCGGAGACACAGATGCTCATTCAGGTGGTGGCCGTCGTAGTTCGGCATCGAAGGTTTGAGGATGTGCGTAGTGGGAGTCGAGTCTCGCGGTATCCCCCAACGGCCCTCGTCCGAGCGAAACAGTGCGACCTTGCTCTGCGTGCCTGCCAAGCTCCAGCGCCCGGTGTCGCGTCCTGGGTCCCACGTCTCGGGGCTTCGCGCCAGTTCGGCAAGGGTTGCATCGAGGGCGTCGTCTTCGAGCCATTCGACATCACCCTGCCGGGTCGCGGCGTCGGTGGCATGGACGTCCTCCGGCAAGACCTGGACGGCACCGGCGGCGTCCATGCCGATGTGACGCAACAATGCGAACGGATTGTTGGGTGACACCGAGTACTTGCGTCCCAGCCGCTCCAGGGCACGTTCGCTGTCGGGCAGCAGGCCGGCGATGAATGCGCGGACTGCCTTCGGCGAGTGCGCTGCTCGCGACAGCGGCATCGACAGTGATAGCGGCGTGACCGCGCGGCGCAGCCGATACTCGTCGTCGTACGCGAATGAAACCCGCCCCTGTGAACTCTGGGCGAGCACACCGGTGCGCGTGCCGTCGAGATAGACGATAAGCCGGCTGTCAGTCATCGCCACGCTCCGGCTGGTCAGTGGCCGGCGGCACGGACAGGTTCGTGAAGACGTCGTCCAAGGCGGCCGCGCTGTCGTCGGCCGGGGCGTCTGCGTCGGAGTCGAGGGCGACCGTGAGGCCGACCGCCTCGAGTGCGTCGAGGACGAGCTGTGCCTCGAGACGAGGATGCCCATGTTCCAGGCGAACCACCCAGTCGCGTGACACGCCGACCCGATCGGCCACGTCAGCTTGGGTCAGGCGCAGTTCTGTGCGAGCCTGCCTCAGGGCGGCACCAAGTTCCTGCATGGTGTGTACGCGCACGGCCGGTCCTCCTTCCACTGCTCAGGTTCAAATGTAGTCGAACGGCAACATTCCGAAAAGTGGTCGAACGGCAACATTTGGGAATGTAGTCGTTCGACAACATCGCGGCTCAGTCTTGCCCCATCGCGCGGGTTAGCGTGTCGTACCCGCAGGGCGCGGGCGTCGCGTCGTACGCGAAGGGGTGGGATGAGCGCTGAGTTGGCGGTGAGTACGCGGGGGCTGCGCAAGACGTATCGCAGCGTCCGCGGCAGGCGGACGGTCGCCGTACGGGGGCTGGACCTCGACGTTCCGGTCGGGGGAGTGCACGGGTTCCTGGGGCCGAACGGGTCGGGCAAGACGACGTCGATCCGGATGCTGCTCGGGCTGATCCGGGCCGACGCCGGCACCATGTCGATCTTCGGCCGGCCGGTTCCCGACCAGCTGCCGGGGGTGGTGGACCGGGTGGGCGCGATCGTGGAGTCGCCGAAGTTCTTCCCCGCCTTCAGCGGCCGCAAGAACCTCGAGCTGCTCGCCGAGGCGATCGGAACGCCCCGCGCGCGGGTCGGCGAGGTGCTCGAGCACACGGCGCTCGCCGAGCGTGGCAAGGACAGGTACAAGACGTACTCGCTGGGCATGAAGCAGCGGCTGGCGATCGCGGCCACGCTGCTGAAGGACCCGGACCTGCTGATCTTCGACGAGCCGACCAACGGCCTCGACCCCGCCGGCATCCGGGAGATCCGCGAGACCATGCGCGACCTGGGCGCGCGCGGCAAGACGGTGCTGGTGAGCAGCCACATCCTGGCCGAGGTGGAGCAGGTCGCCGACACCGTGTCGATCATCGGCCACGGCCGGCTGCTCGCGTCCGGTCGCGTGGCCGACGTGATCGGCGGCGCCAGCGCGGTCCGGGTCGGCGTCGCGGATCGCACAAAGGCCGAGCAGGTGCTCACCGAGGGCGGGCTGACAGTACATGCCGAAGGCAACTACCTGCTGGTGGACGGCGTGACCGACGCGGCGCGGATCACGAAACTCCTTGCGGACAAGGGGTTGTACGTGAACGAGCTGCTGCCGGTGCGCGCGGACCTGGAGTCGGTGTTCCTGGAGCTGACCGCCGGCGAGGGACTGGAGGCGGACCGGTGAGGCGGCTGGTGAAGGTCGAGCTGCGGCGCTTCTTCTCCCGCCGGCTGGCGATGGTCGCGGCGCTGGCGGCGGTGGTGATCTCAGGCCTGATCCTGTTCGCCGCGTGGAACGAGGCGAAGCCGCTGCCCGAGGCCGAGCGGCAGGCGGCGGCACGCAACTATCAGCAGGCGCACGACGAGTGGCTCCGCAGCGACGGCCCGAAGCAGCTCGCGGACTGCAAGGCGAACGAGGCCCAGAACCCGGCGCCGGGCGAGTCGCCCTGCGAGTACATGGAGCCGCGGCCGGAGTTCTTCGGCAAGCCGGACGCCGTGTTCGCCGAGATCGCGCCGGACATCCTGACCGGCCTGTCGTACCTGCTGGCGTTCATCGCCTTCCTGGTCGGCGCCGGCTTCATCGGGGCGGAGTACAGCACCGGCTCACTCGGCAACTGGCTGACCTTCGAGCCCCGCCGGCTGCGCGTCTACGGCAGCAAGCTGGTCGCGGCCGGGGTCGGCACGCTGCCACTGGCCGCCGCGCTGCTCGCGGTCGTGACCGGCGGCCTGTGGCTGATCGTCGACCAGCTCGGTACGACGGCCGGCACGCACTGGTCCGTGATCCTCGGCATCCTCGGCCGCAGCCTGGCACTCGCGGTCGCGGCCGGCGTGCTCGGCGTGGTCGTCGCCAGCCTGCTACGGCACACGGCGGCCGCGATCGGACTCGCGTTCGGCTACCTGGTGATCGTCGAGGGCATCTTCGGCAGCGCGCTGAACAACGCCCGGCCGTGGTTGGTCAAGCTGAACATGGACGCCTGGCTGACGCACGGCACGACGTACTACCAGGAGCGGTGCGCGTCGGTGCCGGAGGGCGGCTACCAGTGCAGCCAAGTCGAGAAGTGGCTGCCGTTCACCCACAGCGCGATCTACCTCGGCGTCATCGCGGCCGTCCTGCTGCTGCTCAGCACGGTCGTCTTCCGCCGCCGCGACATCACCTGACTTCTGCGCGGCGCGGGCAGGGGCCACACTGACGGCATAGGGGGGTGGTGACCTGTGACCGGTTATCTGGACAGCGCGGTCGAACGGGTGCCGTTCGGCGACCACGTCGGCAAGTCCGGCGCCACGCTGGAACGCGTCCTGCTCGCCGACGGCCGCCGGGTCGTGGTGAAGAAGTTGTCGCCGGCAACGGATCTGGTGATGGCGCTGACCGGCGACACCACCGGGCGCGAGTACGAGGTCTGGGCCTCCGGGCTGCTGGACCGGCTGCCCGCCGGGCTCGGGCACGCCGTCCTCGACGGCTGGCGCGAGGCCGACGGCGCGGTGCTGGTGATGCGCGACCTCGGCGACACCGTCCTCACCTGGGAGGACCGGCTGGACCGGGCCGGCTGCCGCCGGCTGCTCGCCGCGGTCGCCGCGATGCACCGCGCGTTCCTGGGGCAGCCACCCGACGGCCTGGTTCCGCTGCCGGTGCTGATCGACTCCTTCGCACCGGACCGCGTCGCGCCGTACGCCGGCGGGCCGAACCCGCTGCCGGCGCTGGTGCTGCGCGGCTGGGAGCACTTCGCCGACCAGGTTCCGGCCGAGCTCGCCGATCCGGTGTTCGCGCTGCTCGACGACCCGGCGCCGCTCACGACGGCACTCGCGGCCAGGCCGTGCACGCTCATCCACGGCGATCTGGCCACGGTCAACGTGGCGCTCGAGGACGACCGGGTGACCCTGCTGGACTGGAGTCTGCCCGCGGCCGCGCCCGGCGCCTTCGACCTGGCGCGCTTCCTCGCCGGGTGCTCATCGGTGATCGACGCGACGCGCGAGGAGGTGATCGCCGACTACCGTGAGCTGGCCGGTCCGGCGTACGACGAGCCGGCGCTGCGACTGGCCTTGCTCGCCGGCCTGGTCTGGCTCGGCTGGAACAAGGCGCTGGACGCCGCCGAGCAGCCGGACCCGCGGATCCGCTACCGCGAGCGCGCCGACCGCGACTGGTGGCTCGGCCAGGCCCGGCTGACCCTCGACGCCGGTCTGTTCTGACCCTGATTTTGCAGCCCGGCATGGGTTGACGGTCGTGTCGTAACGCGGAAGTGCCCTTTCTGCAAGGGAAAAT
>Ga0137374_10011025_pt1 | contig 10607 bp, 12 predicted proteins | sample SagtaG_20_FD_104811 | JGI IMG/M metagenome (GOLD analysis project Ga0137374, IMG submission 104811) | Vadose zone soil microbial communities from Sagehorn Ranch, Mendocino, California, USA - Sage1_R_100_16 metaG | ecosystem: Environmental > Terrestrial > Soil > Vadose zone | place: USA...
CGGGTTCCCGGCGGCGGCGCTGGACTTCTACGACGACCTCGAGATGGACAACTCCAAGACGTACTGGACAGCCAACAAGCACGTCTACGAGGAGTCCGTTCTTGCCCCGATGACTGCGCTGCTCGCGGAGCTCGAGGAGGAGTTCGGTACGGCGAAGATGTTCCGGCCGTACCGCGACGTCCGGTTCGCCAAGGACAAGTCGCCGTACAAGACCCACCAGGGCGCGTACATCGCAGTCGCCCCGGCGACCGGCTGGTACGTCCAGATCGCCGCGGCGGGCGTCCACGTCGGCGCCGGTTGCTACGAGACGAGCTCGGATCGCCTGGCCCGCCTCCGCACCGCGATCGACGACAACCGCCGCGGCAAGCAACTGGAGAAGCTTCTGGCGCACCTCACCGCAGCCGGCTGGGACGTCGGCGGCGACCGCCTGAAGACCAGTCCGCGCGGCTACGACGCCGACCATCCCCGCATCGAGCTGCTCCGGCACAAGTCCCTGACGGTAGGCAAGTCCTACGGCTTCGAGCCGGTCATCCACACGCCGGAACTGGCCGCGCAGGTCCGCGCCGACTGGCAGGCCACCAAGCCCCTAATCACCTGGCTGACCGACAACACCTGACCAGCGGTCTTCATGCAGGACGACGTGCGGTCGTCCGGTCACCCGCTCCTAGGAAAGGACCGCCAGGCGTACGCGTCCCCGTGCACGCCGAGGTGGTTCACGTGCGGCACTGCGACCGCGATCGCTCCGGGCAATCGTGAAGCCGGCCGATCAGCGATTCGTGGACATAGCAGTGCAACACCGGTCCGCCCTCGGTCGTCAGAGCGGCGCTCGCGGTTGTCATGGCACGACCGTACGAAGCGTGATGGCTCTTGTACGATGCGAATCTGGGTATATGTAAAGCCGTGGATCTCGGATTCATGGTCCGGGGACCCATCGATTCTGTCCGGATTCGTACCTTTTCGGGGTCGAAAACGAGAGGTTGTGGACAATGCCGAGGCCAGCCGGACCGCCGACCGTCCGACTTCGTCGCCTCGCCGCCGAAATGAAGGCACTCCGCACCGAGGCCCAGTTGACGCGCGAGCAGGTCCAAGCAAGGACCGGCGTCAACCAGGGCACGCTCTGGCGCATCGAGAAGGGCCAGGCCAAACCACACAACGGGACCCTCGAGACCCTCTTCGACCTGTACGGCGTCACCGACTCGCGCCGCACCGAACTCATCGAACTGACCAGGGGCGCGAAACAGCCCGGATGGCTTCGCCAATACAAGGATGTGATCCCCGAGGGCTACGCCGCCTACATCAGCTTCGAGTCCGAGGCGAAGGCTGCACACAACTACGAATCGCTGTACATTCCCGGCCTCCTGCAGACCGAAGAGTATGCGCGCGCCTCGCTGATCGATGGTCTGCCGAGGGACTCCGACAAGTTCGAGCTGAACGTGCAGACGAGGATGGAACGTCAGGTCATTCTGGGGCGGAGGCGGGAGGGGCGAGAGCCACTGGAGCTATGGGCGGTGGTCGATGAGGCGGCGCTGCGCAGGGAGGTCGGCAGCCGTGCTGTCATGCGGGCGCAGCTCGGCCGTCTGCTGGAGATGAGCGAGCGACCGAACATCACCCTGCAGGTGATCCCCTTCGACCGAGGCGCTCATCCCGGAATGTCCGGCGCCTTCGTCCGGCTCAATTTCGGGGCCGTTGCACCCGGCATCGTCTACGTGGAGAGCCTCGCCGGCGATATCTACCTGGAAACGGAGGCGGAGATCGACCGGTACGGCTTGGTGTTCGATCACCTCCGCGCGATGGCGCTCAGCCCACGTGACTCCAGCGCCCTGATTGCCACGCTGATCGCCCAGTGACGAGCCCAACCGTTATCCACAACCTCGCGTTTCGGCTCCCGGACGGTACTGCGCGGCGCTGAAACGGGCCGCGACGGACTCCGTACCACGCTCGACTCGCCCTTGAGTGCCGCGTGGATTCGTATGGTGAGTCACCTCTCACGGTCCGTACGGTCGTTCCATGACGACCTCTGCGACGAGCCTGGCACTCTGGCCCGACAGTTCGATGAGGCTGCGGTCGAGTGTGCAGCGCACTCTCTATTGCTATGCCCACGAGCGCCTCGCCAGGAGGCTGCGCGATCTTGTCGAGGTCCAGCAGGCTGCGAACCGGGCGGCGATCGACCGTGGCTATTGCCTTGGTCCGCTCTTCGTCGAGGAGGACAGCTCCGGCCGAGCGATGCAGGCGCTCATCGACGATGCGGCGTCCCACGATGGCGGAACCGCAGTGGCAGTTCCTCATCTCGGGCACTTCATTCCGCTCGGTGGGCCGCATGAGTGGCAGCAACTCCTCGAACTGATTACCGGTCGCCCGCTCGTATTCACCGGCCACACCCGATGAGCAGCGGGGCGGGCATGCCGGCTCCCTGTCGCCCGTGTCCGTCCCGCTTTCCACCGTTCACGCATTCGAGAGGACTGGCGATGACCAGCGCCTCGGTCGACATCAGCAAGGCGACCCCACTGAACGACGATTGTCTGTACGCCGGCCGCCTGGTGCGCGACTGGGACAGCGCGTGGGTCGCAGGCATCCTCGCTCATCACCTGGCTGATCGACAACACCTGACCAGCGGCGCCGGAGGGCGGGGGATCAGGCGCGTTCGTAGTCCTTGCGGATGCCGGCGAGGATGTCGCGGGTCTTGTTGGGCGGTGGGGCGGCCACGCAGAGGGCCTCCATCGTGGCGGTGTACTGGTCGAGGTCCTCGAGCTTGTCCAGGTACAGCGCACTGGTCAGGTGCTCGATGTACACGATGTCCGGGAGGTCCTGCTCCGGGAAACGGAGGATGCTGTACGCGCCACCGGTCGCGGCGTGGCCTCCTGAGCCGAACTGCATCACCTGGAGCGTGATGTTCGGCTGGTGGGTCGCCTCGATCAGATGATCGAGCTGCATCATCATCGCCTTCACGCCGCCGATCGGCCGGCGAAGCACCGACTCGTCGACGACGGCCCACAGGCGGACAGGGTTCGGCCGGGACAGGATGCCCTGGCGATTGACCCGCAGCGCGACCCGGCGCTCGACCTCCTCGGCCGGGATCAGACCGCGGCCGAGCTGAACGACGGCCCGCACGTAGTCCTGCGTCTGCAGCAGGCCGGGCACGAACTGAAGCTCATAGGTACGGATCAGCTGAGCTGCTGCCTCCAGCCCGAGATAGGAGTTGAACCAGCTCGGCAGTACGTCGCCGAAGCGGTGCCACCAGCCGGGGTTGTTCGCCTCGCGGGCGAGCGCCAGCAACCGCTCGCGCTCTTCACCGTCGTCCAGGCCGTACAGCGTCAGCAGATCGCCGACGTCGCGCTCCTTGAAACCGACGCGACCGAGCTCCATCCGGCTGACCTTGGATTCCGAGGAACGGATCTCCCACCCCGCGTCGGACCGGCTGATCGCAGCCGCCTCCCGCATCCGGCGAAGGTGCGCTCCGAGGATGATGCGGAGCGCGGTCGGTCCGCTTTGCGCGCCCGACTCGTTCACACTCACCTCCCACGCCCCCAGCAGGTCCCGATCAGCGGCAAGTTCGCCCGCGAGTGCACATCATCGCACGTCCGGCTCCGTATCTGGGGAAGTTCTTACATAAGCCTCAGAATTCCGGACTCGCCGGTGACGCAGTGTAGTACTGAACCGGTCAGCCACAATCTCCTTGTCAGGACAAAGCTGCTGGCCCGATGCACGGCGAACGCTGTTCGAAAGGCCTCGTCCGAGCCTCCGTAGGCGGAAAACCCGCTTTCCGGGTCACGAACTGGAAAACGTGCGGATGCACGTGCATCGGGCGCTTGCATTCGTAGCGTGCTGACGCCATCATTACTTCATGCACAGAAGGTGAGCTGAATCTCGCGAATTGTGACCTCGCGTGATCCGGCAGGCCGGTCCTACAGACCGCCGGCGGCCCCCCGTCGGCATGACTGGTTGGGGAACCCGAGTCGATGAACGACGACGACAGTGAGGCAGCCGAGCACACCGCCGACATCACCGGTGGCCGCGCGCCCGACGAACTGACGGAGCGGGAGATCCAGGAACTGGTCGCGCGTTGCCCCGAGCAACAGCGTTGGGCCTTCGAGGGCTGGCTGCGCGGCGTCCGCCAACTCGACGGCGACCCGATCGTGAGCCTGGCGCCATGACCACCGACAGAGCAGCAGGAGGCCGAAAGATGGTACGGATCTGGCTGGGAGACCACCTGATCGCCGAGTACGTCGCCGAGCCCGACCGCGCCTCGCGGTACCAGCGGGTGATGACGCCGAAGTTCACCGGATTGCGCATCACCGTTGACAGTGCGGCCTCCGGCACCGCGTCCGAACTGCCCAGTGAACAGCTCTGGCCGTTGACCGTCCAGTAGCCCCGCACAGCCCTCCATGCATCACCAAGGCCGACCCTCGCCGAGGGTCGGCCTTCGTTGTTCTGATGCCTCTTGTACGCCGCTCAGCCGGCCGGGCCGCGACATCGCCTGAGCCGCGCCGCGTACCGCCGTACCTGAAAGGTCCTCAAACAGGAAGAGGCCCCTTCGTCACTCGCCTGGCGAAGGGGCCCCTGCTTCCGGTTTCGTTCAGACGAGGTCGTCGAACTCCCCGTCGTGAACGCCGCCGAGGAACGCCTCGATCTCGGCCTTGGTGAACACCAGCGCCGGGCCGTCGGTGTGACGCGAGTTCCGCATCGCCACGCCACCGCCCGGCAGCTTTGCTACCTCGACACAGTTGCCCTGGGGGCCACTCCGCTGGCTCTTCCGCCAGATCAGCTCGTTGATGGAGTCGCCGGGCATGCCGTTGTAGACAGCAGTCATCAGCTGCACCTTCCGTATGTCCTTGGCATATGCACGTGCATTTGGCCTTGCATTTGCATCGTACACGTTTGGCGCTCGGGTGTCCGCTCAATCACGTAAAGTCAATGTGTAGATCTCGCACCGCCGTTGGACCCGCTTCGCCGACCGCGATCGGCCTCGAATTTCCCGGTACGACGGCCTCCGCTCGTCAGTGCTCGAGGGGCGTGGTCATGGGGCCGTCGAGGTAGCAGCGGGCGTCCGGCCGCGACGTCTGCTTCGTGGCGGAGTGAGTTGGAGGTGGAGGAGTAGACGAAGGCCGGCCTACGGGTCAGCTCACAGTCGATGCCGAGACGGTCCACCAGGGCCGCGACCTCCTCGACGGCGGCCTGGTTGGCGGCCTGGCTCGTGCTCCTCGCTTACCGCGCGTGTGCGCATGGGTTTCCCGAGGAGTGGGTACGGGCCGAAAGCAGGCATGACCGTGGTCCAGATACGTGCCACGCCGTGACGACAGTCGCGAGGTCATACCAATGACAACCAGCACCGAACAGATTCCTGTCCACTGTTCGACGGCGGCCGATCGGGCCGCCCGGGAAGCAGCCACCCGCCAGTTGATGGAACGCAGGGCTGCCAGCACCGACGAAGACGAGCGGCAACGCCTGCTCGAAGAAGTGGTCGAGCTCAACATCGAGATGGCCCGGGGAATCGCGCGCCGGTTTCGCGGCCGCGGCGCCGAGGCCGACGACCTCGAGCAGGTCGCGTATCTGGGCCTGGTGAAGGCCGCTCACCACTACAAGCTCGAGGCGGACACGCCGTTCATCGGGTTCGCCATCCCGACCATCCGGGGCGAGGTGAAACGGTACTTCCGCGACTGCGCGTGGACGGTCCGGATCCCGCGCCGGCTGCAGGAGATGCAGGGCACGATCGCCACCAAGTTGCCGCTGCTCGAGCAGGAACTCAATCGTGAGCCGACCCCGGTCGAGATCGCCGAGCACCTGGGTGTCGACGTGAGCGACGTCGAGCAAGCCCTTGCTGCCAAGGGCTGTTTCAACGTTCTCTCGCTGGACCGGCCGGCCGATGTCGACGCCGATCTGACGCTCGCCGACGTGGTCGCGGACGTCGAGGACGGCAGCATCGACCAGTTGGAGACGGTCGAGATGTTGCAGCCTGTGCTGGAGGATCTCGGGCCGCGCGAGCGGCGCATCCTGCAGCTGCGGTTCGTCGAGGGCTGGACCCAGTCCGAGATCGGCCGCGACATCGGCGTCAGCCAGATGCAGGTCTCCAGAGTCCTCCGCAAGATCCTCGACGACCTCCGGGCGAAGCTCAGTCCGCTCGCCGCTGCCGCCTGAGCCATTGGCGGGGCCACCCACCGCGCGATGGCGAGACTCGCGCGGTGGGTGGTTGTCACGCTGGGTGCCGGGGTACCTGCACAATTGGGGGAGAGCAAGGGGATGGAGTCGGTGGCTTGGCGTTCCGGTTGATCAGGACGGTGCCCGCGGACGCGCTCGCCGTCGTGCGCGCGTACCCGCCGATGGTGGTGTGCTTCGCGGCCGCTCTGACCGGGACCGCGCTGGTCTTCGACGTCTTCTACCTGGTTGCCAGCCCGGGGCTGACACTGGCGCTGGTGTACACCGTGCCGGTACTGGCGGGGCTGATCGCCGGGCTTGTCGCGGCGGCAGACGATGTCGGGCTCGGGCGACGCGTGCTGTCCCGCACGATCGGGGCAGCCGTTGCCCTTGGCATCACCAACGCGGTGGTGGTGGCGATGATCGCCGCGATGCGCCGTACCCATCGGTCGAACTGGGCGGCCGGCGGTCAGGCTGTCCTGTTCGCCGGCTGCACGGTGCTGGCGGTCGCGTGGTCGATCGTTGCCTGCCGCAAGCTGATCGATGCCCTCGGCATCGAGTTGCGAACCAAGCTGCCGCGCCGGCGGGTTCGCGTTCCGGTCGCCGCTGCGGCGGTGGCGAGGCCTGAGCCCCGGCCGAGCAAGGAGTCGGCGGCCCGCGCCAAGCCCGTGCAGGTCCTGGAACCGCCGGCGCCGTCACTGGACGAGGAGGAGACCATCGCGGTCTTCGTACCGCCGCCGCGCGTCGTGGATCTCGACGAGGCTCGTCCGGTCACTCCGTGGACCGAGTCGAGCGGCCACGCCGACCGGCTGAACCCGCGTCCGCGTCGCGCTCCTTCACGTCGTACGCACCGCCCTGGAAAGCGCCCGGGCACCTAGCGAGCCCACGCATGGGAGGCAGCGGGCAGACTGGGGGATGACCTCGGAGGCGCGTGTGTGGGATCTGGTGGTTGTCGGGGCCGGGCCGGCCGGGGCTGCGGCTGCACTTGGCGCGCTGGCAGTGGACCCGAGCCTGTCGGTGCTGATGGTCGATCGGCACGACTTCCCGCGGGACAAGGCGTGTGGGGACGGGATCGCGCCGCATGTACTGGAGCTGCTCGCCGAGGTCGACGTCACCGGGATCGTCGACGATTGGACCCCGGTACGGCGATTCGCGCTGACTCGAGGTGACGTCGGGGTCGAGCGGAGCATGGCCCGGCCGACCTGGGTCGTGCCGCGGACCGTGTTCGACCAGCGCCTGGTGGAGGCTGCTCAGGCGGCCGGTGCGGACCTCATCCAGCGACGCGTCCGTGGAGTCCAGGTCCAGCGGCGGTCCACCATCGTGGACGGCGAGATCGACGCCCGGTTCGTGGTCGGTGCTGATGGCGCGCATTCCGTCGTACGGCGGGATCTCGGGGTGAAGGCGGGGCCGGTGGCGCTCGCGATCCGGGGGTACGCGCCGACGCCGCCGAAGCGGGCTGCGAGCCAGGTGATCGCGTACGGCCCTGGGCGGCAACCGTCGTACGCGTGGTCCTTCGATCGCGGCGACGGCTGGTCGAACGTCGGGTACGGCGAACAGTTGTCAGCCGACCGGCCACGGCCGAGCAGGGCGGATCTGATGGCCCACCTCGAGGAACTGTTGCCGGGGGCGACGGACGGCGCGAAGTCGTGGTGGGGTCATCACCTGCCGTTGTCGGGGTGGTCCTGGCGTCCGCCGGCGGGACCGGTGATGCTGGCCGGTGACGCGGCCGGGTTGATCAACCCGATGACGGGTGAAGGCATCTACTACGCCGTGGCGACTGGTCTGCTCGCCGGGCGCGCGGTCGCCCGCGCTCTGCGCGTGGACAGCGCCGACGCGGGTACGCCGTACCGTCGGCAGACCAAGCGGCTGTTGGGCCGCCACTTGCGGCATACCGCGCTCACGGCTCAGCTCAGCCGCTCGGGCCGCATCCTTGATGCGGGCATCCGCGCCGCGGCGGCGGACCAGCGCATCTTCGACGACCTGGTCGACCTAGGCCTGGCCGACGGTCTGATCACAGGTCCGCTGCTGCGAGCCCTGATCCGCTCGTAAGGGCGTCAGTCGTTCCAGACGAGGCAGAACTCGTTGCCGGCCGGGTCTCGGAGGACCTGGAAGTCGTCGCCGAGATAGATGTCGTCGGCGCGGGTGGCGCCCAGGGCCACGGCTCGTTCCACCGCTTGGCGTCGTACCTCGATGGGAACGCGGAGGTCGAGGTGCACGCGGTTCTTGCCGCTTTTGACGTCGTCCTTGACCTGCTGGAAGTACACGCGGATCGGACCTCCCTGCAGGTCGACGTCGCCGTTGGGCGTACGGACGAGCTCGCCGCCCAGGAGCCGTTGCCAGAACCGCGCGACCACCTCCGGGTCGACTGCGTCGATCACCACGGCATCGAGGACCGGGACCAGATAGTCCATGACACACCTCCTTCGCTCACTTCCTCCAGTTTCCCTCAGATCCGCGGATGTCTGAGATCGTCGGGACATGGGCGAGCTGATGGACGTGTGGGCGGTGGATCGGCCGGGGCCGATCGATCAGGGGCCGTTGCAGCGGGTACGACGTACTGTGCCGGAACCAGGGCCGGGGGAGGTGCTGGTCAAGGTGGAGGCGTGTGGCATCTGCCGCACCGACCTACACCTCTGCGAGGGCGATCTGGAGCCGCGCCGTCCTGGCGTCGTACCGGGGCATCAGGTGGTCGGCCCGGTCGTCGATCGCGGAGCCGGCGCGGACCGGTTCGCGAACGAGGATCGGGTCGGGATCGCGTGGCTGCGTGGCACCTGTGGGTCGTGCGAGTTCTGCCGGGCGGGCTCCGAGAACCTCTGCCCGCAGTCGTCGTACACCGGCTGGGACGCGGACGGCGGTTTCGCCGAGTACGCCGTTGTGCCGCAGGACTACGCGTATGCGTTGCCGGGCGATCGTTCGGCGGAGGAGTTGGCGCCGTTCCTGTGCGCGGGGATCATCGGCTACCGCTCGCTGCTCCGGGCAAACCTGCCGCCGGGCGGACGGCTGGGGATCTACGGCTTCGGCTCGAGCGCGCACCTCACCGCCCAACTCGCGGCCGCGCAGGGCGCCGAGCTCTTCGTGATGACCCGTGGTGAGCAGAATCGGGCCCTGGCGCGGTCATTGGGGGCGGCGTACGTCGGTGAGACCGCGGACCGACCGCCTGTTCCGTTGGACTCGGCAATCGTCTTCGCCCCGGCCGGTGACGTCGTGCCGCATGCGCTGGAGGCGCTCAAGCCCGGCGGAACAGCGGCGATCGCCGGCATCCACCTCACGGATGTACCGACCTTGAACTACGAGCGGCACCTCTTCCACGAGCGGGATCTGCGCAGTGTCACATCCAACACCCGCAGGGACGGCGAAGAGCTCTTCCGCCTGGTGTCGCGGCTGCCGGTGAGCGCTCACACGACCGTGGTCCCGTTCAGTGCGGTGGATCGGGCGTTGGCCGACGTCGCGCACGGCCGCGCCGCGGGCTCGCTGGTGGCGGTCACTTCGACGTGAACCGGATGGGCGCGCACATCGTTAGAACTGGGTGAAGATTCACATCTGAGCGGGGTGTGGACTTCAACGGCGACGGCTAGCCGCGTTAGATTTGATCAAATCTTACCGAGCTTCCAGGGAGTGTGAGCGCCATATGCAGGGTCTGACCAGACAGCTGTGGTCGGTCCTTGCGGCTGCTGTCCCTGACGTGCTGCGAGACGGGCAGTGCTGAGCAAGGTACTCGGCGCGGTGGGTGTGGTCCTGCTGATCGCCGGGGTGACGTTCGCCGTCCGGCCGATCAGTGTGTCCGGCCGCAACTGCGGGTCGGTGTTCCAGCCGGAAAAGGGCGTCACGCCGATGCAGTGCGACGCGCGCCTGTCCACCCGCGGGGACCTGGTCATCGGCTTCGGCGGCGCCGGAGTCGCCGCGATGCTCACCGGATTCGCCGTCGCCGCCATCCGCGACCGCCGTACCAGCGTCGCCTCCTGACTCACCACCGGTGCCGGCCCTCCGGGCGAGGCGGCGTACGAGTTTGAGGCTGCGTAGGAGTTTGAGGACGTGGGCGGCGGGTACCGACGCGGCTGGGCGGCCGGGCGAGGGTGTTCACTCCGGAAGGGTTCCTGCCCCCCGGCCGCCCGCCACTGGGTTTGAACCGGGCACCCGCGGATACCCGGACGTGGGGGTTCTACGAGAGCACGCGGGAAGGTTTCCGGTGGCGCTGGGTCGGCAGGCGGAGCGGGCGGTTCTGGTGCACGACGCTCTGGAGGGCCGCGACATCGCCGACCCGCGGGTGCTCGCGGCGATGAACGACGTACCGAGGGAACTGTTCGTGCCGGCCGAGTTCACCGAGTACGCGTATCAGGACCGCGCCCTGCCGATCGGCAGCGGGCAGACCATCTCCCAGCCGTACATCGTCGCGCTGATGGCGCAGGCGCTCGAACTCGAGCCGGAGCACCGGGTGCTGGAGATCGGCACCGGATCCGGGTACGGCGCCGCCGTACTCA
>Ga0137374_10011030_pt1 | contig 10601 bp, 9 predicted proteins | sample SagtaG_20_FD_104811 | JGI IMG/M metagenome (GOLD analysis project Ga0137374, IMG submission 104811) | Vadose zone soil microbial communities from Sagehorn Ranch, Mendocino, California, USA - Sage1_R_100_16 metaG | ecosystem: Environmental > Terrestrial > Soil > Vadose zone | place: USA...
GACCGCGTGCGAGTTCGTCCGTGCCCACCACCGCCACCTGCCCCCGCCGCAGGGCCACAAGTTCTCCCTCGGCCTCACCCAGCCCGGCGGGCAACTCGTCGGGGTGGCCATGGTCGGCCGCCCGGTCGCCCGACACCTCGACGACGGCCTCACCGCCGAAGTGACCCGGCTGTGCACCGACGCCCCACGCCACGCACGCTCGGCGCTGCTTTCCGCCGCGTGGCGCACGGCACGGGCGATGGGCTACCAGCAGATGATCACCTACACCCGGGCCGACGAACCCGGCACGAGCCTGCGCGCCGCCGGCTGGCGCCGGGTCGCCGCACGCCCAGCCCGCCCGGGATGGGACACCCCCAGCCGGCCCCGCCGTAGCAGCGGCGCGGACGACACCGCCCAGGTGCTGTGGCACGTCACGGTCTCCGATGCCACCCGCCGCCACGTCCCGCGCGACCTGGCAACGCCGCCCGACGCCGCCGCCATGCTCATCGACGGCGGCGACGACCCGGGGCGGCGATCATGACCGCCGCACCCGAACCCACCCAGCCGCCCGACATGCCCGCCGCCGATACCGACTCCACCTTGTCGCCGCCGGGCGGCGAGTCGCGCTACCGTCGCGTCGCCCCAGGCCAGCCCGACGACGCGCCGCTTGAAGTCCGGGTCGAGTTCGTCGTGCTGGACGGACCAGCCGGGCAGGCACTGGCGCGCCGCCAAGCCCAGATCATGCGGAAGGTTCTGCGATGGATCGCCGAGCACCCCGACCCCGCCCACCAGTAGACACCCTCGCCGCCGCCGGCGACCCGTTCGACGGCGGCCCCGAGGAGGTGCTGTCCTACCTGCACGGCGTGGCCATCGCCAACCAGCCCACCGACGCCGAGGCCGGCCCACCGGTGATGGTCCCGGTCGCCTTCGCCGCCCGGGTGTCGGACAAGGACAACCAGGACCCGACCCTGTCCATCCCGCGGCAGTTGTCCCGCTGCCGGCAGGCGCTACCGGACTACTGCGTGATCGTGGCGTTCTTCTGGGACGTCGAGTCCGGCCGGCTCGACCTGGACCAGCGCGGACACAGCGACGCCCACGAACAGTTCGACGTTCCCGTACCCCGCGACGGCGGCATCGCCGACCTGCTCGACGAGGCACGCCAACCCGCCCGCCGGTTCGTGGCCGTGGTCTGCGAATCGGTCGACCGGCTCTCCCGCATCACGCAGGTCGGCACCACCATCGAGGCCAGCCTGGAGCACTGCGGTGTGGCACTGCTGGCCGCCGACGAAGGCATCACCGCGGCGGATCTGCCCAACGCGTCGGGAACCCTGGCCCGCAAACGGGCCACCCCGATCCTGACCCGCCGGGTCAAACAAGCCATCGCCGAGTGGTACGTGCTGGACATGCTGGAGAAGTCCTGGGGCGGGCTGATGGAACACACCGAGCAGGGCTACAACATCGGCAAACCGCCCTACGGCTACCAGGTGATCACCGAATCGCATCCGGTGCCGGCCAAAGCGGCGCTGGGCAAGGTCAAACGGCGCCTCGTGCGTGACCCGGTCCGCGGGCCGGCGGTCACCCAGATCTACACCTGGCGGGTGGTCGAGCACCTGTCCTACGACCAGATCGCCGAACGGCTCAACCTGGACCCGGACCGGTACCCGCCACCGGAGCCGATCCTCGGCCGAGGCCGGCGGGCCATCGGCGCCTGGACCAAAGGCTCCGTACGCGACGTGCTGTGCAACCCCAAGTACACCGGGCACATGGTCTACAACCGGCGCAAGAACCCGCGCCGGGACCGCGGCGTGCCCGGGAAGGTCAACGCCCCGGCCGAGTGGATCTGGTCCAGCAGACCCACCCACGAACCGCTGACCACCAAGACCCAGTTCCTGGCCGGCACCCCGATCGGCAAGTCCAACCGCGGCTCCCGCACCAGCGACCGGCCCAACCGGCACCCGGCCACCACCCGCACCTACCGGCTACGCTCCCACGTCATCTGCGAGCTGTGTGGACGCAGGCTGTACGGCAAGACCCGCCGCGTCGGCGACGGGTACAGCTACTACGCCTGCGAACCCGTACCCGCCCACCACGCCGGCAAGCCCTGGTACCCCACCCACCCCAAAAGCCTGTGGGTCCGTGAAGACAAACTCCTCGACGCCGTCCGAGGATTCTTCACCCGCCGCATCTTCGGCCCCAACCGTGGAGCGCTGCTGCTAGCCATCCCCGACGAGCCCGAGGCCGACGACGGCACCACAGCTCGCGTCACCGCCCTCCGCAGCAAGATCAAAGAGATGGAACGGCAGCAGGCCAACGTGGTCAAAGAACTCCGCGAGTACACGCCGATCGGCGACGAGGACATCGACCAGCAATGGCGTAGCCAACTCCGTGACAGCTTCGCCGAGATCACCACCCAACGCAAAGACCTCGAAGCCCAACTCGCCGGCATCACCGCCAAACCGCCGGCCCCCACGCCGTCCGACCCGGCCCTGCTCGACCGGCTACCCATCGTCCACGCCGACCTCGGCGGCCTGCCCGAAGACCTCGAACGGGAACTCTTCGACGGCTTCCAACTCCAGGTCCGCTACCACCAACCCACCCGCCGGGTCACCCTACGCGTCACCATCGACGGCCAAGCCATCCACCGCCTCACCGCCACCAGCCAAGCGATCATGAACCGGGCACCCGCCCCCACCACCCCCACGAACACGAAAAGGCCCCCGGTGGCAGCAGCCACCGGGGGACCGGAAGTCTTTTCCCTTGCAGTGAGTGCCCCCGGCAGGATTCGAACCTGCGCTCCCGCCTCCGGAGGGCTCGGCGTCACCGGGATCTGGAAGTGGTGCTGGCCTGTGTAAACGGCGCACTGGAGATCGACTGCTGTTCGAACTTGGCCGCGTATTTGCCGCGACCCCTGGTCCCGAGCGTCCGAGCACGTGAGGTCGTTCGCTTGCGCCCGTTCCGGGCGTCCGGTGGTGTCCGACTGGCACGGCCGCCGTACTCTGGTCCTGGTTGTCTGCGTACTACATGAATTGTTTCGGCGTACTACACTGAGAAGGAAGCTGGGGATGCCGCCGATCAAGGTGTTGTTGGTGCAGTGGGGCGCGAACCCGACCTACGCCACCAAGCGGGCGACCATCGCGGAGATCGAGGAGGTGTTCCGGAACCGCCCGGTGTTCCGCACCAACCTGCGGCGCCGGGTGGCGACGCACCTGGCGGTCGGCACGACGGACGCCGGCCGGAAGGGTCACGGTGGCGTTCATCTACTACGGGGAGACCAACACGGCATACCCGATCACGGCATGGGAGCGTTCGTGAGCAAGCCAGAGGACATAGACGACGTGACCGGCGTCAGCCTGGCCGAGATGCAGGCTGCGGCCGAGGATCTGTACGAGCATCGGGACGAGGCCGAGGGCGAGCAGGTGCCAACCGAGCACGCTTCCGAGGTTCGTTCCGTGGTGTCGGTGCGGTTCAGTCGCGGCGAGCTCGACGACGTTGCCGCCGCGGCGGCCGCAGCCGGTCAGCCGTTGTCGACGTACATCCGCAACGCTGCGCTCGCGGCGGCGGCCCCCATCGACGTCGAGGCGGTACGGCGTGAGCTGCGGACCGTGACTCGGGCGCTCGACGAACTTCGGCGCTGCCTCGGCACCGCTGCGTGACCAGGGATCAGGGCGGCCGTCGTGGCGGTGGTGATCGGCGAGTCGGGAGCGGTCTGTAAACCGTCGCGAAAGCTTCGGAGGTTCGAATCCTCCACCCGCCATACGCACGTAATCCGGCCCTTGACCAGTGAGAACATGGTCAGGGGCCGATCTTGTTAGGTCCAGCGGAGTCCGGCCGAGTCCGACTGTCTACGACTGGTTGTGGGGCACATCGTGAGCAGGTTGATCGCTCTTGGCATCCCGTCTGCCGTCGACCCGCACTCTGGTGGAGCCGGGTTCTGGCCTCGGGGTCTCGGTGGAGCGCCCCGCCGGACATGCGACCTGGACCGGGGCCAGGTAGCGGTTCGGCTCGCCCGGGTCGACGGTCGACGCCGCGATCGAGGGTGGAGTGGTCGAGCGGCGCCAACCTCGCTAGGCCAACTAGACTTTGCCAAACTAATTTGGCATTATGATCACATGACAGAAGCACTTGCAGCAGCGCTGCGCAACTTCCGTGGCCAGTCAATTGCGGCCGAGCGGGCCAAGCAGGACCTCGATCGGACCATCGCCGAGGCCGCCCGCGCCGGCATACCACAGGTGGAGATCGTCCGGGTGACCGGATACACCCGCGAGCGGGTCCGCCAGATCTGCCAGCCCCTCACCGGCCCGACGCTCGTAGAATGGTGGACCGACCTGAACGAGAACGACCGCGCGGCCTTCCTGGCCAACCGGGGAAAGCCCCTGACCAAGCACCTGCTGAACAAGGCTCTCGACGCCAACATCAAGGTCGCGGGCGCGAAGTGGTCGTCGGATCCGAACGCCGAGTACGACTTCCGACTGCCGCCTGAGTTCCGCGAGTTCCTGGATGCAGCGCACTGGTGGGAGCAGCTCGACGACACCGATCGCGCCGCCTTCCTCGCGATCAGGTCGGGGCCGCTCTCCGAGGAACTGTACGAGAAGGCGACCGCGGCCGGCGTGAAGATCTGGCGCTGGTCGTTCGACGAGACCGCAGGGGAGCCAGGGCGACTGTCGGCAGCCTTCCGTGCCTTTCTGGACGTCCAGGCAGGGGACTAAGCCATCGAGATACCAACCCCGCCCATCTTCTGCATCCCGTCTGCCGTCGACCCGCACCCTGGTGGAGCCGGGTTCTGGCTCCGGGTCAAGCTGGAGCGCCCGGCTGGACGAACGAGCTTGACCCGGGGCCAGGTTCCGGCTCGGCTCGCCCGGGTCGGCGGCGGGCGGGCATCCCGGAGCCGGAGTGCCCCCGCCGGAGGCATCGCTCGTGGGCACGCCTAACTGGCAGCGAGCGGAGCGAGCGGTGCGGCGGGAGCAGCGGCGAGAACCACGACGGAAGTGCGAAAATCAAGGCGGTTGATCTTTATTGCGCCCTGGTCGGCGGAGGACGCCTTGGATCTGCTGCCGGTCCGCCGCCGCGTCGGCCGATGCCGGCGCTTGCGCCGCCAGCAGGCCGAGCGCGGCGGCTTGGTGTTGTAGGTCCAGGCCCGTGACATCCGGAGCCGACCTGCGGGTTAGAAGAAGATCACGAGGCATCGCACACAAGATTGCGTCCCTGGTGGGTGTGTCTGTGGTTGTCTGGCAAGGTCGGTATCGGCTGGCGGCCTTGGCTGTATGAAAGGCTGTACCAAGTTGCTGAGTCCGTGCTTGTCCGGCCGTACCTGATCACATCGATCAACCTTTGACGCATCGGCCGATGGCGAATTTGCAGTGAGTGCGTTATTACATCAGTTATGGTCGAGGTGTCGAGAACCAAACCTCGCGTACAGAGCAAATCTAAGCGTGGGGAGCGGGGGATCGCCCTTCGGAGGGCAGTGGTTCGAGCCGTCCGCGGGGTGCTCGCGATCTCGGGGACTTTTTTGGCTGCCACAGTTCTTGCGTCCGTAATCGGACGAACGGTCAAGAATTTCACGTCGTCGTTGCCCGCTGGCAAATACACTGCGGCTGCCGTTTGGCTAGGCGTATGCATCGGTGCTGTTGTCATTGGATTCTTGCGAGTGCAGGGAACTCACGAGGATTCGCTTGACGCTGAAGTTGCGGCAGAGCCGATTCTTGATCGGATCGAAGAGCTGCGTCGTCAGCTCGCTGAGTCGGCCAAGTTGCTGCCCGCCCTACAAGCTGAGCTGGAGCTTCGGACTACTGCACTGGCTGCGCTTAAGGAGGATGCGGTTCACTACGAACAGCTCGCCGCCCTTCATCAGGAGCAGGCGGCTGCTGTCCAACGACTAGTCGAGCAGACGATTGCGATAGGAAACACCCGGGCCCAGCAACGCAATTGGCGACAACAATGGGCGTTCTGGCTAGTGACCCTCGTGGTCGGTATCCCCGTTGGACTCCTTGGCAATTACATCTATGCACTGATCCGCAAGTGAGGAATCTTGTTCAGCGGTTTCCTAATTCTCGCCGCCGTCGATCAAGTCACGACTTGTACCTGCGCTGACCTGCGGAGTCGCGCTTTCGCTGAACACCGGCAAGGACTGCCGGTAACCCGGGGTTGACCGCCACATCGGGCACGCAACGGGCACGTTGGATCTCGCTACGAAGGAGCCCGACTTGCCCTGTGTCGCTCGCCGATCTACGCTCACCGCGCAACACCATGCCTGCGTGGGGGCTTCGTACCTGCGACAGAAACCTCCCCCTTGACCACGCCAAGGCGCGCGCAAGAGGAGGTTGGCCCGACGAGGCCGAGGGGTGCCCGTCCCCTTGTAGCGGGCAAGCAAAGTGCGCATCGGGATGCCTAGCGGAAGCCCGACTGCGTGGTAGTCGGGCGGACTGAGGCACCTGTGCTAACGCTTTCCGACGTTGTGGTGATCGCCGTCGTCGCCGGGGTGGTCATCCGGTACTTGAGCGAGGGGATCGCGCTCCTCGTTCTGGTCCCTGTGGCCGCAAAGTGCGAGGGACGCCGCGCAGCTCGCGCGGAACGTCTCATCGGAGTCCTACTGCGTAGGTCTTCCGGTCGGAGGTGACGCCTGCCTGTGCCCGGCGAGGCTACGACAAGTCCCGCCGGGCACAGGCTCGCAGGGCAGGGCTGAGCGTGCCGTGCGCCGCGCTTGCGCGGCGCCTTGATGACTAGAAGGGGCTGATTCGGCAGTACGTGTCGGCAGCTCGCATGTCGTGTCCCGGCTAACGCTTGACAGTGGCCGTGTTCGGCTCCTTGATCACGAAGTGGTCCCGAGAGAAGCCGGTGGTATGATACACGTCCGACGGTCCGTTTCTTGAGAAGTGAGTGTGGTAACCCAATTCTCGAAGTAAACGGACCGTCGTTAATCTCAACACGCCGATGTCACCACGAAATCGCTGCCCTGAATAAGGCTCATTGATTCCAAAGGGGCAGCCCGAGCAGCGCGCCTCTTCCTTGTCAAGGGAATATCACGACGGTTTGATCGCGAGGCCTTGCAGGCCAAGCTGGAACCGGTGTGCCGCTGTTTGTCAATGTCCGTGTATGTACGCGCAGATTGTCACCTAATCGTCAGGCTGCAGCTCGGCGCCGGCCTTGGCTTGGCGTAGGTGGGGCTCGTGGTTGTTGCGCGGGCGAACGGCCGGCGGCTCGTCGGCCCACGCCCTGCTCGGTGATTTTCATAGGTGCATCGGGATGGGCTATCTGATCTCTAGGCGATACGCTCCAAACGTGTACGACTTCTTTGCGCCAGTCCGGCTGCCTCTTGAGACGTTCAACGAGCTAATCTCGCGGACCGATGAAGGAGTGGGAAATCATACAATAGCGCTCATAATCAGTGAAAACGTTTCATTTCGGGCGCTTGATATTGTCCGACCTGAGTCCCTCGGCCTCCATCCCTCTGAGTATGAGCGCGTCAGTAAGATGGTTGACGATCTCGACCAAATGCTGTTCTTCGCTTTCGAGGATGCTCCGGACGAGATTGTGACTGAGTGGGCAAGCGAACGTGACAAGAGTCTTGCCGAAGAAGCCGTTAGACGCGTGCGGCACATAAGACGGGAAATGATTAATCTTTCTCGTCTTTGGGAAGAGAAGTCGACCTCGATAATATCTCCTATGATCGGGGTGGACTATGACGTTCTCCATGACGAAAAAGGTGCCGCAACCAGTGCAATTATGTATATATCTGCTGCCCGGATCGGTGGTCTAGGCCGTCCGGACCTAACTGATGCTAATAGAATTCGTTTTCAGATATGGCCCGCCGATGTAGAATATTTGATGAACCAGTTGGAACATCTACGACACGCGCACTTTGCGAAGGGCAACCGAGGGGAGGTTGAAGATGAGTCGGAGGAGAGTTCATCGGGGAAAGCAACGTCGGAAGGGTGAGTTCGTCAAGAGATCCTATCGCTCGGATGCCTTTGAATGGGATGTGTCTTCACCTTCTAAGGAAGATCAGCTCAGCCGGCGTCAGGATCTAGCACGTTGGTCCAACGATCCCTGGCGGGAATGGCACGTGAGGCAACTTGCTGCCAGCGACTCCTGGTTGCGGCGTCGTGTTTTCTTTGGACATCAGCATAGGCCACCACTACGCGATTTCTCCTCTGGTTCGTCTCGGAAGGAACTTGCAGGGACCCTGGCCGCGTTCAAAGGCAGATGGGTGGCGGTGCGAGGGTCCGATGTTGTATATGCTGCTGATTCGAACATCGCCGTTATCATGCACTTGCGGGAGGTTGGGACTACTGCTGATTCGCTGTTTCGTGTTCCGGTTGACCCAGAGTGTGATCGGTTCGATGATCTGTGAAACTAGACTACCTCTTACTTCCGAGCTTGACCGTCGATATTCGACGGCCTGTGGTCGACATTAAGATGGAAGGTATCCCTGAGGTCGGGATTTCATGTTTGGTAGACTCTGGTGCACTGCATAATCGATTCGATGAGAATCTTGCACTTGCCGCAGGCATTGATCTAAGGGACGCCGAGCCTGCCAAGGCCTTCCAAGTTGCTGGGCGGGATTATGACGGGAAATGGTCAACGGTTACATTGTCTATCGGCGAGTATTCTTGGGACGCCCCCATATGCTTCGTACATGAATGGAACCGCGACTTTCAACTCTTGGGGCAAGAGGGTTTCTTTCGTTGGTTTGATGTTTGTTTCCATGCAGCCGACGAGTATCTTACGTTGAATTTCACCAGGCACTAACGAACGTCGTTCTCCATAATCTTGGGTATGTCCCTTTCCGTTCGCGCTGCCGTCGGGCCTGGTAACCGTCGCCCAGTATGGCGCGGTCGAAGACCAGCGCGACCACATAGGCGAGCGGCGGGTTCGTCCCAAATGTCTAGGCCACCGGTCAAGCATCTCCCGGGACGGAAACGTCGCGCATCAGGTGGGACTAGACAGGGGAGAGGCAGCGCTGACGTCGGCGCTTGTCGTTGCATCTACCTACGCTTGAGCATCGCGTCGCCGTTCAAACACGTGCCGCGCTCGCGACCGTCATCCACGCCTGGACGCGTTCTGGATCGACGTCGGCGGCTCGGGCAAGGCGGACCGCTACGGGTGCCGGAGACTGATGACGGGCGACTTTGAAGGCGAGTACTGCAATGTCGTAGCTGACCTCGCCGGTCATCCCACGTGGGTCAATGAGCTTCCAGTCGCATTGGCCGTGGGCGAGAATATTCCACAGTGAGGCGTCGCCATGGCACAGGCCGAGGGTACCTGTCGCGGCCAGCTCGTCAAGACTATCGATGGCCGCTCGCCGGACGTCATCCGGTGCCACGGTGGTGCCTGGTGCGAGGTCAGCCAGCTCGTCGTCCTCAAGGCGCGTCCGTAGCCAGTCGATGATCGACGGCATCCCCCGTCGCGGTGCTGGTTGCCCGCTGATCGCCGCCAGCGGGGCTGCGAGGGCCTCCAATGAAACCGTTGACAGATCAGTCATTGCCAGCGGTGTACCCGGTCGTACCTCGTCAAGGATGGTCCAGGTGCCGCCGTCCGTAACGGTCGCTTCGTGCACGGCGGGTCCGGCGCCGAGGTTGGCCAACGCCCGGGCGACCTCGGCTTGGGTTGGTCCGTGAGGGTCCGGACTCGCGCGCAGCACGACTCCGCCGTGGGCGGTGTCCGCCGCTACGACGAAGCCGTACCGTGCGGGGAGCACCTCGCGGGGCTTCGCGTCATACCGTTCGCACAGCTCCAATAGTTCAGCTTCGACACGGGTCGGCCAGTCTCGGGTGTGGGCTGGCCAACGAGCTTGTATGGCGCTGAGGACTGGCGGTGGAACGGTTAGCGGTTCAGTCATGGACGGCCTTCCGCAGTTGGTGTGCGCCGGTCCGAGGGCCCTGTGTCCGCCTGCCATCGAACCGCTGCTGGTAAAAACGCATGGCTGTTGCGGCCAGCGGTGCGCAGGCCGTCACGGGGATGTACTGGCCGAGCGGAGAGCGTCCGCAAGCTCGGACATGGTCTCGACGATCGCATCCGCTCCGGCGTCAACGAGGACTTGACGCTTGCCGGGCCTATTTGCGTAGCCGATAGTCGTCAGACCTGCGGCACGCCCGGCTTCGATGTCGCTTGCGGAGTCGCCGAGGAGCGTCGTTGTTGATGGGGCAGCGTCAAGTGCCCGGAGTGCGACGCGGACGAGATGGTCATCGGGCTTGAACTCGTGGGGCCTCATGCCGCCGTAGCGGGCGATGACCTGGTCGAACGCATCGTTCAGGTCATGCCGGCGGAGGTAGTCGCGTACCGCGTCGATGGAGTTGTTGCTGACGATCGCAACGCGCCGACCGCTGTCGTGGAGGGCTTGGAGCACGTCGTCGAGTCCCGGGGTAGGTGCGGCGCTTGCGGCTGCCTTTACCTCGGCATCGCGGAGGGCGTTGGCGACCGCCTGGGCTAGGTCGGGATCCTCCAGGTCCCCACTGAGACGGAGTACCTGGACCGGTCCGGCGTCGACCATGGCGGCCGGGATTGCGTCGAGCCGCGCGGCGACGAGCAGGCGTAGCTCTTCGGCGATGATCGGCGCGCGGTAGTGGGCGAAGAGCCGGCACACTGGGCCGTCGAAGTCGAGCAGCAGGGCACGCGTGTGACCGAGC
>Ga0137374_10011036_pt1 | contig 10597 bp, 7 predicted proteins | sample SagtaG_20_FD_104811 | JGI IMG/M metagenome (GOLD analysis project Ga0137374, IMG submission 104811) | Vadose zone soil microbial communities from Sagehorn Ranch, Mendocino, California, USA - Sage1_R_100_16 metaG | ecosystem: Environmental > Terrestrial > Soil > Vadose zone | place: USA...
AGCCGGTTGCCGAGGAGCCTCGCGATCCCGGAAGGGTCCAGTGCCCAGCCCACGGAACCCGGTCTCCTCGGCCAGCTCGGGAGCGAGGATCCTTGAGCGCCACCCTGCGCTCCAAGCCGACCTGCTCGGGGGGGAAGACCACGCTCATGCTCCCCCGGCCGGGCAAGCGCTCGATGCGGTAGCCGCGACGGTGGTCCCGATCCCTGAGACGGCGCTCATGGAGAGACCGGCCGAAGGGGACTGACCGCCCTCGCGTGGCCATCGTCGTCGAGGGCGGCCGCTCCAGGTCGATCCCGACTCGATCCTCGGTCCAGCTTCCGCCGGGGGACGGGGCCTGGGCAGGCCGCCCAGCCAGACAGACGTCCCCGCTCCCTCCCACGCCCACAGCGGGTGTCCCTGCGCATCGAGCACGAACAGCCGGTAGACGGTCGCACCCTCCACGGCCTGCCACCTGAACTTGGGCACGGCGCCGGCGTGCGCGGTGGGTGGATCGAGCAGCTCGATCTCCTCCTCGATGCCGGACACCGTGATGGGCTCGCCCGGCTGTGCCGGCGAGGGCTCCGACGTGGCGACGCCCGGCGACTCGGAGGCGCCGCCGCTGGGACCTTCCGCGGTCGCTTCGCCCGCCGTCTGGGACGCCGGGTGGCTGGGCCCACCGGACGCTGCAGGGCTGGGCGTCCGGGACGTGCGACCGCTCGAGCATCCCACCGCGATCGCCAGCGTCAGGATCAACGTCAGGCCGAGCCGGAGGACGCGCATCGGCGATGCTTCAGCCGCCACCGGACAGCCTTTTCGCGGCCGCTTCGGCATCCTCGGCCAACTCCGTCAATCCGGCTTGCTTCGCTCCAACCGCGATGTCGTCCACTGTCTGGACGTCCCCCGAGTCCTCGGCTTGATCGAGCTTCTGCAAGAGCACGTCCTCGAACTTGTCCAGGAGCGCCTGGGCCTCGGTCGAGTCGATGAGGGCGCCGGTACGCACTCCCGCGGCCAGCAGCGCGAGGACCTCCTGAGCCGTGAGCTTCTCGGGGAAGTCGAGCACCTGGGAAACGACCTGCCGGAAGAGCTGATCGAACTCCGATGGGGCGGTGCTCTTCAGCCCCGGTGGCAGCGGAACGCACGGGACGAGCTCGAGGATGCGGGCGTTGAGATCCTCCACCGCGTCGACGAGCTCTTCGAAGTCGCCCAACGAATACGCCTCGGGGTGAGCCGCCAGGTTGACCAGCGAGCGGACCACCGTCTCGTACTCGTCCAGCAGCTCCTTGTACTGGCTGCCATACCGCGCCCGGAACGCCACGAAGGGGGCCGAGGCGTGGACACCTCCGGGGAGGCCGGCCCGGACCGACTCGCTGACGAGGTCCCCGAAGACCCGCGTGCAGCTGGCGAATCTTGGCGAGAAGGCGAACCGGACCGGACCGCCGAACTGGATGGGGATGCCGTTCGCCGTCCCGGCGAAGTCCACGTCCCCCTCCGCCAGAACTGAGGTCGCGGTCCCCGAGAGCTCGAGGGTCCCGGACATGTAGACGTCACCCGGTCCTGCCGGGGTGTCGACCTCACCGTGGCCCGAGACCTTCATCGTGCCGTCGGTGACCTCGTCGCCTTCCACGGTGAGGTCGAAGGTCACGTTTGCGTCGGCGAACCCGAACAGCCCTGTTCGCTGGACGGTGCCCTTGTAGAGGGCCCTGCCCTGCCATATTCCCGGCGGGAACGCCGCCTCTTCGTCACGAACCGATGGATGAGCGGTCGGTACGTGTCCTGCGAGCGACGGAGACGAGAGCGGCAGGACGAAGGCGACGACAACCGAGAGCGACGCGCGGACTCGAGCCATCGCCCCCCGCCGCATCGTGACCTCCTCCGGCCGCGCCCGGTGGAGACGCGGACCGTCCTGGCGCATTCTGCCACGATCCGCCTCGAGACCGATCACGCGGCGTGACGCGAGATTTCCACCACACGAGGGGACGCGGAACCCCCGGGAGCGTGCCTGCGATGACGATGGCGCGGAGCCGGACCGCGAGAATTGGGGTCTCCGAGGCCAGCCCATCCCCGGGCCACGAGGAGGTCCGCTCCCAGCGTGAATTCGGGCAGCCCGGTCCACTGGAGGCACAGGTGCGCAGTAGGTGCGCAATCCCTGAGACGAACATGCAGGTCAGAGGTGTTGACGGAATCCTCCCCCTCCCACTCACGGAACGACTCGTGAAACTGACCTCCTCTTGCGAGCGGTGCGCGATGCCGTCGAGCATCGTGTCGACGACCTTGCGGACGAGCCGGGGTGTGATGGCTCCGCCGCTCAGGGGTTCGCCAACGACGTTGAACGATCGGTGGGACCGGAAGGGTCTTTCCGGACTCGTCTCGGTCGCCTAGACTCGGGCCGTCCGTGGCCCGCCCGCGGTCCGCAGTCCGCGGTGGATGTCCAACCGATTGTCGAATGAGGGGGGAGTTGTCATGTCGAGTGTGATGGCCGGCTCCGCGCGCCGAGGCCGGACGCGCCGGGGGCGAGCTGCGATCGCGGTGCTCACGGCGACTGCCCTGGTCGCCCTCGCCGGGCCCTCGGCTCGGGCAGCGGCGCCGGGCGTGAACGGGGCCGTGGCCTTCTTCCGGAGCGACTCCCAGGCCGTCGGGATCTTCACCAAGGCGCCCGCCCAGCAGGCGGTGGAGCGGGTCGACCTCCAGGGGTGGTGGGTGGACGGGCTGGCCTGGTCGCCGGACGGCTCGCGGATCGCGTACGACGTCCAGGGCACGTTCCCCAATCCGATCGACGTCGTCGACGCGGACGGCGGGAACCAGCACCCTGTCGTCTCGTTCCAGAACGCCGTGCCGAAGTGGCCGAGCTGGAAGCCCGACGGGTCGCAGATCCTGTTCACGAAGGCCACCTTCACCCAGTCCGACACCCGCGAGGACCTGTGGGTCGTGAACGCGAACGGGTCGAACCCGCACGTCCTGGTCTCGACGCCGTCGTTCGACGAGGAGAACGCCTCGTGGTCGCCGAGCGGGTCCTGGATCTCGTTCGAGAGTCCCGATCCGAACACGGGTCACCAACGCCTGTACGTGATGAAGCCCGACGGGACGGGGCGCCGCCTCCTGGGCAATGGGTACGGCGCATCGTGGGCGCCGGACGGCTCCCGGATCGCGTTCGCGAACCGCGACATCTTCACGATCCGGCCGGACGGGACCGGCCTGCACCGGGTCACGTACGTCAGGGGCGGCAACGAGACCGCAGAGCCCGGGTGGTCGCCGGACGGCTCGTCCATCGTGCTCCAGGAGACGAGGACCTCGGGCGTCCGCATCGACACCGTGGACCTCGACGGCTCGACACTCGTCCCGTTCACGGACGGGACCTCCGACCACATCCCCGACTGGCAGCCGCTCGCCCGGCCCCCGGCCTCGGCGGACCTCGCCGTCGGGCAGTCGGTCGCGTCGCACCCGTTCGTCACGAACAGCAACGTCACGTTCACCGTGAGCGTGCGCGACCTGGGCCCCGCCGTGGCGACCGACGTCGTGGTAACCGACCACCTGCCACCGGGGACCACGCTCGTGTCGGCGACGGGATCCGGGCTGAGCTGCCAGGGGACCGGTCCGGTCGCCTGTACGGCGAACACGCTCGCGGCCGGCCCGGCCGCGAAGCTCACGCTGGTGGTTCGCTCGGCGCACCCGGGGATCCTCCGCAACGTCGCCACCGCGGACGCCTCCACGGCGGACCCGGTCCCCTCGAACGACGGGGCCGACGGGGTGGCGGCCGTGCGCGCCCCCGGCCCGGCCGCGCCGTCCGACTTCAACGGCGACGGGAGGCCCGACCTCGCGGTCACGAGCGAGGAACCGCGCTACGGGGCCGGCGCGGTGACCGTGGCGCCGGGCACGGCGAACGGCATCGACCCCGATGCCGCGACCTACGCGTCGGATCTCTACCCCTACTCCTGGGGCTGGAGCGTCGCGACCGGCGACTTCGACGGCGACGGCTTCACCGACCTGGCCGGCGGGGCGCCGCAGGCGTACCGCGGGATCAACGTCGTCGGCGCGGTCGGCGTGTTGTACGGCTCGGCGCGCGGGCTCGACCGGGACAGTTGGCAGTTCATGGACGAGGCCACCCCCGGCATCGACGCCACGCCGAAGCAGTTCGAGGTGTTCGGCAACGCGGTCGCCGCGGGCGACTTCAACGGCGACGGGCGGGACGATCTGGCCGTGGGCGCGTGGCGGGAGGCGCGGTCGGGAGCCACCGGGTATGTGTACGTGATCCCGGGCTCCCCGTCCGGGTTGCAGCCCTCCAAGACGAAGGAGTTCTCCGGGATCACCCCCGGCCTTCCGGGCACGGCCACCGATGCCACCTACTTCGGATTCTCGCTGGCCGCCGGCGACTTCGACGGCGACCATCGCAGCGACCTCGCCATCGGGACGCTCACGGGCGGATCGGGGCCGGGCGCCGTGTACGTGCTCCAGGGCTCGGCCTCGGGGCTGACCACGAACGGGGCGCGACGCTTCGACGAGGACACCCCCGGCATCCCGAGCGACCTGGCCGGGGAAGAGCAGTTCGGCTTCGCGGTCGCGGCGGGCGACTTCGGCAAGGGCCGGCGCGTCGATCTGGCGGTGGGCGCGCCGGGCGAGGACGGGCAGCGCGAAGCGGTGTTCGTCCTGTTCGGCACGAACACCGGCATCACCGCCACCGGAGCGCAGAAGCTCTCCCTGGCCACGCCCGGGATGGCCGGCGCGAACACCAGGGACGCGGGATTCGGGATCTCCCTCGCAGCCGGGAACATGAACGGCGCCGGCCCCCGGGATCTGTCGGTCGGAGTGCAGTACGGCGGTGGGCCCGGTGCGGTCAACGTGCTGTACGGCGGCACGAAGGGGCTCAAGGCCCAGGGGAGCCGGCAATTCCAACAGGGCGTGGGCGGCGTCCCGGGGACCGGGTCGCGGACGGCGTACTTCGGCTCCACGCTCGCGGTGCTCGACGTCGGCCACGGCGGACAGGCGGATCTCGTGGCCGCGGCCTCCGACGAGACGATCGGGCACGCCAGCGGCGCGGGCACGATCACGATCCTGCACGGGTCGACCTCGGGCGTCACCGCGACCGGGGCGAAGCGTGACACGGCGGCTGACTTCGGCGATCCGATGGACGTCGAGTACGACGGGCGGTTCGGCATCGGGCTCGGCTGAGCGATCGTCTCCGGTCCTGTCGCTGTCCGTGACCGCGGATCACGTCAGGCTGTAGGCCACCGTCGCGTAGTCGTAGCTGGGCGATCCGTGGCTCTCCCCGGTCACGAACACCGCGGACCCGTTCGGGCTCACCGCCAGGGCCTCGGCCGCGTCGAACCTGTTGACCGGGCCGTCGTATCGCCTCAGCCACATCCGGGCGCCGGTGGAGGCGGCGTAGGCCACGGTGGCGTAGTCGTAGCCGCTCCCGGGTCCGGGGCTTGCCCCGGTCACGAAGACGGCGGACCCGTCCGGGCTCACGCCCAGGTCCCTGGGGGCGTCGCAACAGCCCGCCGGGCCGTCGTACCGCTTCAGCCACAGCTGCGCCCCCGTCGAGGCGTCGTAGGCAACGGTGGCGTAGTCGGAGTCGCTCAGGGAGCCGAAGCTCTGTCCGGTCACGAACACCGTGGACCCGTCCGGGCTGACGCCAAGGCCGCGCGTGAAGTCGAAGAAGTGCCCCGGCCCGTCGTACCGCTGCACCCACAGCCTGGCCCCGGTGGAGGCGGCGTAGGCGAAGGTGACGAAGTCGGCGGAGTTCGATGCGGAGCTGTATCCCGTCACGAACAGGGTGGACCCGTCCGGACTCGGCGCCAGAGCGTAGCCGTAGTCGACGTCGTGCGCCGGGCCGTCGTACCGCTTCACCCACTGCCTGGCCCCGGTGGCAGCGGCATAGGCCAGGGTGGCGTAGTCGCCGCCCGGGTTGGATCCGTCGCTCGATCCGGTGACGAACACGGTGGCCCCGTCCGGGCTCACGACCAACGCGTGAGCCACGTCGAAGCCGTTCCCCGGCCCGTTGTATCGCTTCGCCCACAGCCTCTCCCCGGTGGAGGCCGCGTAGGCCACGGTGGCGTAGTCGTGGTCGCTCGCCGTTCCGGCGCTCGATCCGGTGACGAACACGGTGGCCCCGTCCGGGCTCAGCCCGACGTCACTGGCTTCGTCGTCACCGTTCCCCGGCCCGTTGTAGCGCTTCGCCCACAGCTGCGCGCCGGTGCCAGCGGCGTAGGCCACGGTGGCGTAGTCGTCGTCGCTCCCCGACCCGGGGCTCGCCCCGGTCACGAACACGGTGGTCCCGTCCGGGCTCACCGCGATGGCGTTCGCGAAGTCCACGTCGTTCGCCGGGCCGTCGTAGCGACTCAGCCACAGCTTCGCCCCGGTGGACGCCGAGTAGGCCACGGTGACGTAGTCCAGGCTCGTCGCCCCGACGGCGGATCCGGTCACGAACACCGCGGAAGCGTCGGGGCTCACCACCACTGCGTGGCCCACGTCGTCGCCGTTCCCCGGCCCGTTGTACCGCTTCGCCCATAGTGCGTGGCCCGGTGTGGCCGTCGCCGCTCCGGCCGCCGGATGGACCCCCCCCAAGCACATGATGACCGCGGAGATGGCCACGAGCACCGAACGAGCGCGCGATCCACGCATCAGACCCTCCTTCTGGCACAGGCGCGGCGGAGCGGTTTGCCTCCGCGTCGACTTCAGGACGCGCGAGCCCGGGATTCGGTTGCAGGGACCGCGATGGCAGAATGGCCTGGCTCAACGGCCAGGGAGGCCAGGCTGGACCCCAGCGAGACGACCGGGCGGCGGTGGCCGAAGGACGTCGTCGTCGACATCGTTCGGCAGGACCTGGGGCTCAGGGACCTCCCCGAGGGTGACGCGCTGCCCGAGACGGGCTGGGTGAGGATCTTTGCTGCGGTTGCGTCCTTGCTACGGTTCGGCAATGTCCGTGGGCCCGCTCGGACGGGGGAATCGGTGGGTGGGGATTACGTCGGTGGACCGGTCTGGGCATCGCAGCGCGACATGGAGATCGCCGGGGCGGCCCACGGGCAGGCACGTCAGGCGTTCGGTGCCATCGCGTAGTCGCCGTCGACCGGCCGTCGCGGCCGACGCGATGGTGCCAGAGCCAGGCGACGATGCCCCGCGCCGAGTTTCTGAGAACATCCCACGACTGACGCGCGACCTCGATCGACGGCCCAGCTGATCGGGCCTGGAGGTGTTCGGGACTCGGATGTTCAACTGGTGGGTGCTCGTCCATCTGACGGGCGTGTTCGTGTTCCTGCTGGCCCACGGCGTCTCCGTGGGAGTGCAGTTCCGGCTGCGCAAGGAGCGCGACCCCCACAAGGTGGTTGCGCTGCTCGAGCTGTCGGGGACGTCGGTCCAGGGCTTCTACATGGGCCTGGGGATCCTGCTGGTCGGCGGGTTCGCGGCGGTCGCGACGGGCCACCTGTGGGGGAAGTCCTGGATCTGGGCCTCGGTGGGCGTGCTGGTGCTGACGTCGGCCGCGATGCTGGGGATGGCCAGGCCGTACTACCGGCGGGTCGGGGTGGTGGCCCGCGCGATGGCCGGCGGCTCCGAGGCCGTCACCGCCGAGCAGTTCGACGGGGTCCTGCGGGAGACCCGGTCGATCTCCGTGGCCGCCATCGGGTTCGTGGGGCTGGCGGCCATCCTCTACATGATGGTGATGAAGCCCGCCTTCGGGCAGGGCCAGAGCGGCGAGGGAGGGACGCAGGCCGAGGGATGCCGGCCGGCCGCCACGATCCGGGTCTCGGCCTCCGGCGACACCTTCGACACCGACTGCCTGGCCGCTCCGGCCGGGCAGCCGTTCGAGATCGTGTTCGACAACGAGGACACGGACTCCCACAACGTGGCCATCTACGACGGGCAGACCAACCTGTTCCGGGGCGAGATCTTCCAGGGGGCGAAGACCGAGACGTATCACGTGCGGGCCCTCAAGGAAGGGACGTACTCCTTCCAGTGCGACGTGCACACGTTCATGAAGGGTGAGTTCAGGGTGGAGGCCGTGCAGCCGAGCCCGGCGGGGTCGGGCTCCGGGGCACCGTCCCCCTCGGGAGGATAGGGGCATGGGCTACAAGCGGATCCTGGTGGGGACCGACGGGTCGGAGACGGCGGCTGTCGCGGTGTCGGTGGCGGCGCGCCTGGCCGCCCGGTGCGACGCCGACCTGCTCATCGCCATGGGCTGGGAGCCGCCGCACCTCGACGCGGAGACCGCCCGGGAGGTCATGGGCTACGCCAAGGACAGCGTGGCCCGCGACGGGCTCCGGGTGAGCATCGAGGGACAGATCGGGGAGGGCTCGGCCGTGCTGGTGGACCTGGCCAAGCGGCGCGAGGCCGACCTCATCGTGGTGGGGAACAAAGGCATGGGGAAGGCCCGCCGGTTCAGCCTGAACGCCGTGCCGGACCGCGTGGCCCACAACGCGCCGTGCGACGTGCTCATCGTGAAGACCACCCACCACGACGAGCCCGTGGACCGGGCCGAGGGCCTGTGGACACACATGGTGGTGGGGACCGACGGCTCGCCGACCGCGTCCGAGGCCGCCAGCAAGGCGTTCGAGCTGGCCATGATGGTCCGGGCCGAGGTGACGCTGGTGTACGTGGGCGACGCCATCCTGGGCGCCATCGCGCTGGAGGACACGGCGAAGAGCCGGATCGGACGGACCACCGTCAACCCCCGCGTGTTCGCGGACGGCGAACCGGCCAGGGTGATCTGCCGGGCGGCCAGGGAGGCCGGGGCCGACCTCCTGGTGGTCGGGAACAAGGGCATGTCGGGGCCGCGCCGGTACCTCCTGAGCTCGGTGCCGAACGAGGTGGCGCACTCCGGGCGGGGCGACGTCCTGGTGATCCGAACCGTGGGGCGGACCGTGGAGGACCTCCGGCCCGGCCATGGCGGGGTGGTCCTGTCCGGCGGGGCCAAGGTGGCCGCGTACCTCGACGAGCAGGGGGCCCTGCACGCGGTGTCGCCGCGGTGCACGCACATGGGGTGCACCGTGGACTGGAACGAGGCCGAACGGACGTGGGACTGCCCGTGTCACGGATCGCGCTACGACTTCGACGGCCACGTGATCCACGGCCCGGCCCAGAAGGACCTGGATCCCGTATGAGTCGGGCGCCCGCCTGGCGCCGGCCGGCGTGACGGGCGGCATGCGCGGCGGGCCCTCCCGCGTGGTGATCGTGGGCGCCGGCCTGGCCGGGGGGAGCGCCGCCCTGGCCCTCCGGGAGGCGGGGTTCGACGGCGAGGTGGTCCTCGTCGGCTCCGAGGCCCACCCACCGTACGCGCGGCCGCCGATGTCGAAGGAGTTCCTCCGCGGCGAGCGGGTGTTCGAACAGGCCCTGCTCCGGCCGGCGGACGAGTACGAACGCCTGGGGATCGAGCTCAGGAACCTCGCCGTCGCTGTTGCCATCGACCCGGCGGCGCGCGAGGTCCGGCTGGCGGGCGGCGAGGCCCTGCCGTACGACCGCCTCATCCTGGCCACCGGCTCCCGGAACCGGCCGCCGGGGGTCCCGGGCGAGGAGCTCGCGGGGGTCCTGGACCTCCGGACGGTGGAGGACGCCGAGCGGATCCGGCGGCAGGCCCACCCGGGGAGCAGGGTCGTGATCGTCGGGATGGGGTTCATCGGCTCGGAGGTGGCGGCGTCGCTCCGGTCCCTCGGCCTGGAGGTCACCGCGGTGCTCACCGGCGGCGGGCCGCTCGACCGCGTGCTGGGCCCCGAGGTGTCCGCGGTCCTGGCGGCGATCCACACGGAGCACGGCGTGCACCTGGTCCGGGGGGCCCGCGTGGCCGCGTTCGAGGGATCGAACGGGCGGGTGGAGCGGGCCGTCACCGACTCCGGGCAGGGGATCGAATGCGACTTCGCGGTGGTCGGAGTGGGCGTGGTGGCGAACGTGGAGGTGGCCGCGGAGGCCGGGCTGACGGTGGAGAGCGGGGGGGTGGCGGTGGACGAGTGGTGCGGCACCGGGACGCCGGACGTGCTGGCGGCGGGCGACGTGGCCTCCTTCCCCTACCCGGCCGCGGGACGCCGGATCAGAGTGGAGCACTGGCACCACGCGATCCGCCACGGGCAGGCCGCGGGGCTCGCCGCGGCGGGGGAGGGCCGGCCCTACGCCGAGCTCCCGTGGTTCTGGTCGAACCAGTACGAGCACAACGTGCAGGTCCTGGGGTGGCACCGGACCTGGGACGGGTTCGAGGTCCGGGGGTCGCCGGAGGAACGGAGCTTCGTGGGGTTCTACCTGGAGGGCGGGGCGGTCCGGGCGGCCGTGGCCCTGAATCGCGGCCGCGAGCTCCGGGGGGCCACCGAGCTCATCCGGGCCGGAGCGAAGGTGGACCCGGCCGCCCTCCGGGACCAGTCGGTGGACCTCCGCTCGCTGGGTGCCTGACGAGGCCCCGGATCAGCCCCGGCGACCCCAGCCCTTGCCGTACAGGTCGCTCGCCGGGTCGAAGAACCCGCCGGCCGGGCGGGCGTGGGCGTGCCAGTGGTCGGGGATCCGGCGACGCTCGCCGTCGATCCAGAAGCCCCGCGGGTAGCGTTCGGCGGCCACCGACGACAGCCGCTCCAGCAGGTCCCGCTCCAGGTCGTCGTGGGGGAGCCCATGGCGACGCCACACGATCATGGGCGTGGCACACACCAGGCAG
>Ga0137374_10011045_pt1 | contig 10590 bp, 9 predicted proteins | sample SagtaG_20_FD_104811 | JGI IMG/M metagenome (GOLD analysis project Ga0137374, IMG submission 104811) | Vadose zone soil microbial communities from Sagehorn Ranch, Mendocino, California, USA - Sage1_R_100_16 metaG | ecosystem: Environmental > Terrestrial > Soil > Vadose zone | place: USA...
CGATGAAGGCGTGGAGGGAGGCAAGTTCCTCCTCCCTGCCGACGATCTCGGACACGATCCTCACACGCAGATCGTGACAGAGGCCCTGACGAAGGCAACTTCGACCCACAGACCTCACGCTCGCGCCGAAACGACAAACGGTGCTGGGCGCAGCTTCTCCCTGCAGAGGTCGCGCAGTCGAGTTGCCGTCAGGAGTCGCGACGGAGTAGCTGTTGCGAACGCCCAATCGAACGAGCTTGTTGCCTAATCCGTCACCATGGCGACTACACGCGTACTACACAGGCTGTGCCGGGCGGCAGCCGGTCGAGGAAATGCCGGCTCTAGCCGGTAATTCAGGGTCGCAGCCGGCCGTACCGGGTGAGCCTGTACCGGTCTGTCACGCCGGAGGTCGCGGGTTCGAGTCCCGTCGCTCCCGTAAAAATCTCTGCAAATAGGCAGGTGTTGTCGGTTCAGACGCCAGGTCGGGGCCGACCACACAGACCTTCTCCCGAGACGACCCGAAGCGACCCAAGGCGGGCCAGCGGTACATTCAAGCGGATTGAGGCCGAGTTCAGACCGCCCACGAACTGGCGTGCGGCCAACACGAAACGACCGGAGATATGAACCAGGCGTAGTTGTTCTTGCAGAGCTGGCCGTCGTTAGCGATGCCGCGGCCGTCCCAGAGCACGATCACCGTGTCTTGGTCGGCGTAGACCGGATAGTGATCGGACGGAAGAGCTCTGAGGAGAAGGTCGATCCGAGGCCCTGCTACGAGGACTCGCGCGTCCACGCGAGGACCAGAGTTCTTGTGGTGGAAGCGGGCCTCGTCACTGCGGTCGAAGATATCGAGGTGATCCTCTGCGCGCTCAAGCGTTGGGAGCGCCGTGACGCTCGTACGCCTGCCGGGCGACGCTCGTTGGGCGCGGCTCGATGTTTTGGTTGTGGCGGAGGAAATTGCTCGGGTCCCACTTCTCCTTCAGCGCGGCGAGCCGCTGGTACTTCTCGTCCCCGTACGCACTCCGGACGCGCTCCGCGCCCTCTTCGCCGAGGAAATTCACGTAGACCCGGTCGCCGGAGAACGGCTCGAGCGCGGCGTGGAACCGGCGAGCCCACTCGACGTGGCGCTTCGGCTCCTCGTCATCCTCGGTCCAGACGGCGTTGATGTTGACGTTGTGGGCGGCGTCGCGCTGGCTGAAGGCGGTCTCTCCCTCGCCGACGCGGCTCACAGCCCCGCCGAGTTGGAAGGTGATGCAGTAGGAGAGCGGCGAGGTCTGCGCCGCGGCGTGCTCGACGAGGGTCTCGATTGCGCCGTTGCTGAGAGGCGGGAGCTCCGATGACTTCCAGTAGTAGTGCCAGCCGTGCGGGGCGGTGGCGTCGAACATCGACTGGAGCGCGGTGTACGGCCTGGCGCCGATCGCATCGACGAGCGGTGAACCGAACGCCCGTAGCGGTCGGAGGACGACCTTTCCCTCCCCGATCGGGCCGGCGTAGCAGACAACGACAATCACGACCGGCCGACCGTGGACTTCAGGGGGAAGTAGCGGCAGCGAGGGCGCCGGCCGGAGATTGAAGATCGTGGTCAGCTCGTCGGGGGCGTCGGTGATGAAGTCACGGTAGAAGCGGAGGACCTTCGGAGCGTCATCGAGCGCGTAGAAGATGGGGCCGGCGAGCACCTGCGGACCGAGGCGATGGAGCCGGTACTCGAACGAGGTGACGATCCCGAAGTTGCCACCCCCACCGCGGATTGCCCAGAAGAGGTCGGGGTGTTCCTCCGCGCTTACCGTGACCACGTCGCCCTCGACAGTCACTAGCTCGGCGGAGAGCAAGTTGTCGACCGTGACGCCGTGCTTGCGCATCAGCCAGCCGATGCCGCCGCCGAGCGTGAGCCCGGCGATGCCCGTGTGCGTGACGACGCCGCCCGTCGTTGCGAGCCCCAACGCCTGCGTCTCCTGGTCGAGCTCGCCCCAGAGGACGCCTGCCTGGGCACGAGCGGTGCGGCGGCTCGGCTCGACCTCGATCGCCTTCATCGGCGAGAGATCGATGACAAGGCCGCCCTCGCAGACAGCGTGACCGCCGACGCCGTGGCCGCCGCCGCGCACCGAGACGAGCAGGTCGCGCTCACGCGCGAAGCGGACGGCCGCGACCACGTCGGACACCTCAGCACAGCGCACGATCATTGCGGGACTGCGGTCGATCGCGCCGTTCCAGACCTTGCGGGCCTCGTCGTAGGCCGGATCCCCTGGACGGATGACCGCGCCTTCGATCACCTGCCTCAGTCTGTTGAGATCGTCCGCCATCAGAGCTGAGCGTGCCACCCCCACATCCGAGTCACAAGTCCAGATTTCAAACTTGCCACGGAGCTCGAGCTGCGGCAATCTCTGCTCGTGGGCGGATACGGCCAGTTCTGCCCGGTCGCGAGAGGGGCCGAGCTTTTCGCTGAGCGCTGGACGCCGCTCATCGTCCGCGAGCTCCTCCGCGGATCCAGTCATTTCAACGAGCTCCGACGCGGATTGCCGCGGATCTCGCGCAGCCTCCTCGCAGAGCGGCTGGCCACGCTCGAGCGCGTAGGCATCATCGAGCGACGGCCGGCGCCCACTGGACACGGCCACGAGTACCGGCTGACCAAGGCCGGCCAAGAGCTCGACGCGGTGGTCGATGCCCTTGGCACCTGGGCGTACAAATGGATCTCGCGCGACCTCACCCCGGCCAATCTCGATCCCGCCCTGCTGATGTGGGTGATCGAGCGCCGCATCCGCGTCGAGAACCTGCCCCCGCGGCGCGTCGTCGTTCACTTCAGGTTCAGGCGCCTGCCGGCACACGCCTACTGGCTGGTGCTCGAGCGGCCGCAGGTTGACCTCTGCTTCACCGACCCTGGTTTCGGCGTCGATGTTTCCGTCGACGCCGACGTCAAGGCGCTGACCCAGATCTACCTCGGCCACCTCACCGTCGCTTCGGCTCGGCGCCGCGGCGAGGTCACGCTGACAGGAGCTCCGGAGTACCGACGCGCGTTCGCAAGCTGGATCGGCGTCTCGCCGTACGCACGCAACCACCTGCGCTCACGCATGCGGGCGCCGGAGAGACGCCGCTCGATCCGGTCCACATCCCGGACCTGACACGGAACCCTTCGAGGGTTACCGTCGAAGTCGGCACCGCGAAGGAACCGCCTCGCGGCGTGAAAGGAGGAGGAATGAGATCGAGATTGCTCAGGACCCTTCTCGTCTACTCCTGCGGGCGGCCGCGTACGTTGGCACCGCTTCTACCACCTAGCCGCCGCCCTGTACTTCGCTCCCATCTAAGGGGCGCCACCCAAGGAGGTGAAGAGCCATGAATCGGCTTCTCCGGGTCGTGGCGATCGCCGTTACGGCGTTGGCCGTCGCTGCCTCAGCAGGCACGACCCGTAATGCGGCGGCTGCGCTGCCACCGGGGAACACGGTCGCACAGTGGAACAAGATCGCCGAGGACACGGTGGTGGGCTCGGGCACCTTCCAGTCGGAGGGTTTGATTTACATGGCCTATGCGTCGGCTGCCGTGTACGACGCCGTGGTCGCGATCGAGGGCGGCTTCGAGCCGTACGGACCGGCCCGCTCGGCCCCTGCTGGGGCCTCGGTCGATGCGGCAGTCGTCGAGGCCGCCTACCAGACGCTGTGGGCCTACTTCCCGCCCGAATCATGCAACCCCGCCTCACCGCCGGCGGTGTACGCGTTTTGCCTGGGGGTGCGTCCGAGCCTGGACGCGTCCCACGCGGAGGCTCTCTCCGCGATCCCGCCGGGGCAGGCCAAGACGGACGGACAGGCAGTAGGGCTACAGGCTGCGAGCGACATCATCGCCCTGCGCAGCGGCGACGGACGGATGACGCCGATCGGGGTGTCGACGGAGTTCTCAACGCTGCCGCCGGGCCCGGGCGTGTGGCGGTTGACGCCGCCGTTCGCGGCACCGCAGGTGCCGTGGGTGGGCGACGTTCGCCGCTTCGTCCTGCAAAGCGTCGGCCAGTTCCTGCCCGACCCGCCGCCATCACTTCAGAGCGACGAGTGGGTCGAGGCGTTCAACGACATCAAGGCCTATGGCGCGGCAAACAGCAGCGTGCGCAGCAACGAGCAGACCACGATCGCGAAGTTCTGGTCGGCGAACGTAATCCGCCAGTACAACAGGGTCGGACGCGACCTCACCGGCGAGGGCTCCGACCTGCTCGAGGCGGCGCGGCTACTCGCGATGGTCAACCTCGTCGACGCCGACGCGCTGGGGTCCGCCCTGTATGCCAAGTACCACTACCTCTTCTGGCGGCCGGTCACCGCGATCGATCCCTCCAACGTGACCGCGGACGGCTTCGGCCCTGTACCCGGTTATGACGACGGAAACCCGTTGACGGTCGAGCAGGCGGGCTGGCTGCCGCTCTTGACCACGCCCAACCACCCGGAATACCCCGCCGCGCACGGCGTGATCACATCGGCGATGGCCGAGGTCTTCAGCACCTTCCTCGGCACGAACCAGATCGACCTCGATATTCACGGGTTCGACCCCGCCGGGCCCGCCGGGAACCTGAACGCGGTCCGGCACTTCGACATGCCAAACGACCTCCGCCACGAGATCATCGACGCTCGACTCTGGGCAGGGCTGCACTACCGGTTCTCAGGCGTCGCCGGCGTTGTCCTCGGCCGCAACGTCGCGAACTACGACCTCAGGCATGCCTTCCGACCCGTCGGCTAGCACTCGCCAATGACTCGGCTCGGGGGACGCGCCCACTGGCGCGCTCCCCGAGCCAGCCGCCGCGCTTTGGACGACATCCCCGCGACTCGTGTTCGGACGGCCGCGCCCGGGAGCTCCGCGGCGGCGTGTACGACGCCCCGCACCTGGCGCCGGCTTTCACTCGAACACCGTGTCAGGAGACACCGTCCGCGGGACGGCGGGGCTCACGCGGGACGCCAAGCCGCCTATGGAGCTCTTCGCGTTGAGAAGTGACTCGCGGGCGCGTCGGCCGCCGTGTTACCGAAGCCGCCCGGCGCCAGGACCTCCCTGAGGGGCACAGCCGGCGCGGATTCCTGAGCGTTTTGGTTGACATGACTAAAACCATGTGCGACGGTAAGGGTCGTGGCGACAAGAACGCGGCAGGCGAACGTTCCACCCGGGTACGACGCGAGCAAGTTCCCGGCCTTCGCCGTCACGGTGGACGTCGTCATCCTGACCATGGCCAAGGGCGTGCTCCACGTTCTTCTCGTCCGGCGGGGGCAGGAGCCGTTCAAGAGCATGTGGGCGGTTCCCGGTGGGTTCAAGCGTCCCGAAGAGACGCTGGACGAGGCGGCGAGACGCGAGCTCTCCGAGGAGACCGGCGTCGACGTCCCCAGTCTGCTGACCCAGTTCGGCGCCTACGGCGATCCCGAACGCGACCCGCGCATGAACGTCGTCACGGTCGCGTACGTCGCCGTCCTTCGCGACGTGAGAGCGATCGTCGCCGGCACCGACGCAGCACACGCGGCGCTCGTCCCCGCCTCGGACATCCTCGAGGAGAGGATCGAGCTCGCGTTCGACCATCTGCGAATCATCCGCGACGCGGTCGAGCGCGTCCGGGTCGAGCTCGAGGTCTCGGGCATCGCGACGGCCTTCGTCGGCACGACGTTCACCATGGCCGAGCTCCGCGCGGTGTACGAGGCGATCTGGGGCGTGCAGCTCGACGCCGCGAACTTCCGCCGCAGCCTCGTGGGCGAGGACGGTTGGGTGATCCCGACCGGCCGCACGGCCCGACCCGGGCGGGGCGGAGGAAGGCCGGCTGAGCTCTACCGGGCCGGGCGGGCTTGGAAGCACGGCACACCCATCCAGCGCATCCAGCGGAACTGACGAGAGGAAGTGACCGAAATGAGAGCAGTCGTCCACGATCGGTACGGACCTCCGGAGGTGCTGCGCGTCGCCGACGTCGAGCGGCCCGTGCCGAAGGAGGACGAGGTGCTCGTCAGGGTCCACGCCTCGACGGTTACCCGCAGCGACGCGATGGGCGTGCGCAGCGCCGAGTACCGGTTCACCCGAATCTTCACCGGCATTCGCCGCCCAAGGCGGACGAGCGCCGGCATGGAGTTCGCGGGCCGCGTCGAGGAGGTCGGCACGGCCGTGACCGAGTTCCGAGTCGGCGACGAGGTGTTCGGCATCGAAGGCGGCGCGAACGCGGAGTACGTGGCCACGCGTGAGCGCGGCGCGATCGCACAGAAGCCGACAGGGCTGACGTACGAGGAAGCGGCGGCCGTCCCCGACGGCTCGCTGCTCGCGCTCACCTGCCTGCGACCGGCGTATCCGCTGCGGGGGAAGAGCGTCCTCGTCTACGGCGCCGCGGGCTCCATCGGAACGGGCGCGGTCCAGCTACTCGCGCACCACTTCGAAGCCGAGGTGACGGCGGTGTGCGATACGAAGGACGTCGAGCTCGTGCGGTCGCTGGGAGCGCGGGACGTCCTCGATCGCTTTCGCGAGGACTTCACGAAGAACGGCACGACGTACGACGTGATCTTCGACGCGGTCGGCAAGCACTCGTTCCGCCGCTGCCGGCGCTCGCTGAAACCTGGCGGGATCTACATCTCGGTCGACCTCGGGTTCATGTACCACGTGCCGCTCGTCGCTCTCGTCACACGGTTCGTCGGGAGCAGGCGTGCGAAGCTCGGCATCGGCCGCTATCGCAGGGAGGACCTCGTCCTCGTCAAGGAGCTCGTCGACACGGGCAAGTACCGGCCAGTGATCGACCGGAGGTACGCGCTCGACGAAGTCGTCGAGGCGACCCGCTACGTCGAGACCGGCCAGAAGACGGGCAACGTCGTGCTCCGCGTGCGCGAGGCTTCGCCCGGCGAGCAGCCTGAGCCCGCCGCGAAGCAAGCGTCGTTCGCGAAGAGGTGATCGTGACGACTCCGGCACAGGCCGTGGAACGATTCTGGAACAGAGCGGTGGCAACCGACGGCAAATGGTGGAATCGCGCTGACCCAACAACGCCGCAGGTCGTCAGTAGTGGCTGCCAACGACGATCAACGGCAACCCGCGCCGCCCAACTGTCAGGCCGGAGGTCGCGGGTTCGAGTCCCGTCGCTCCTTTTTCCAGAAGTGCCTGCAAGCACGGGCCTTCCGCACATCCTGAGCGTGAGTGATCTGGCCGGCCACCGATGAGTTTGCGGCCCGAGATCCGTCAGTACGGGAAACCACGCTCACGCGCAAGGAGGTATCGATGACCACCGACGGATTCACGACGTGCCTGTGGTTCGACGGGCAAGCCGAAGAGGCGGCGAACTACTACACCTCGATCTTCGAGAACTCCGAACTCGGAAGGGTCGGCCGCTACACCGAGGCCGGGCCGGGTCCCGCCGGCTCGGTTCTGGCCGTCGAGTTCGAGCTCAACGGCCAGAAGTTCGTCGCCCTGAACGGCGGGCCGCAGTTCACGTTCAACGAGGCCATTTCGTTCCAGATCTTCTGCGACGACCAGGACGAGCTGGACTACTACTGGAGCAAGCTCACCGAGGGCGGTGAGGAAGTCGCCTGCGGCTGGCTGAAGGACAAGTACGGCGTGTCCTGGCAGGTCATCCCCACCGGGCTCATCGAGATGATCAGCGACCCGGACCCGGATAGGGCGAAGGGGACCACGGAGGCGATGCTGGCGATGACCAAGTTCGACATCGCCGCACTCCAGAAAGCGCATGCGGGCGAATGACCCGCGCTTGCCCGCTCGTCTACATGGCATATCCACACTCGCGCACTCAACATGTACGCACCCAAAGATGCATGTGGACCTGGCGTGCGCGACCCGCGACGAGCCAGCGCGGCATCTTCGCGAACTGACCACGTGAGCGAGGCGGAGCAACTCGCCGCGCTGGCTCAAGTTCGTGAGCTGCTCGAACGGCACGGAATCGAGTACTGGTTATTCGGCGGCTGGGCAGTCGACTTTCACGCGGGATCGGTCACGCGACCGCACGACGACCTCGACATTGCTGTGTGGCTGAAAGACCACAACCGAATTGCCGCACTGCTGGCGGCGGATGGGTGGAAACACGCGCCAAAGGAAGGCGAGGACGGGTACACAGGGTACGAACGTGGCCCCGTACGGCTCGAGCTGGCGTTTCTTGCTCGCGGTGAGAAGGAGCAGGTGTACACGCCGCTGCGTGAAGGTCGAGGAGCGTGGCCGGACGGATCGTTCGAAAAGGACGCTGCGGAACTGCACGGAGTGCGCGCAAGGGTCATCAGCCTCCGCGCACTCAAAGCTGACAAGTCGGAGACTCGCGACGACCCGCTCGTGGCCGCCAAGGACCGCGCCGACATTGCAAGTCTCTCCCGCTTCAGCTAGGCGGCATCCGTTGACGGACGGCCCCTCGTTACGGGTTGACATTCCATCCCGCGCAGATCTCGCGTGAGGTCGCCGAGCGCGTTATCTTTCAGTCCGCCGGGTGAAGAAGCACGTCGTGATCCTTGGGGCTGGCTTCGCGGGCCTGGAGCTGGCGACGCGACTCTCCGACTCGCTTGCGGATGAGGTCCGCGTCACTCTTCTCGACCACAACGACTCCTTTACCTTCGGGTTCTCGAAGCTGGACATCCTGTTCGGAAGGAAAGCGACCGAGGACGTACTGCTGCACTACAGCGACATCTCCAAGGGGGGAGTCGAGTTCCGCCAGGAACGTGTGACCTCGATCGACCCGGAGAAGCGACGAGTGACGACGGACGAGGGCTCGTACGACGCCGACGTCCTCGCCGTCGCGCTGGGGGCGGGCTACGACATGGCGGCCACCCCAGGATTCGAGGAGGGCGGGTTTGAGTACTACTCGGTCGCCGGGGCCGAGCGAATGCGCGACATCCTCCCGGACTTCGATTCGGGGACGATCCTCATCGGGATCCTGGGTCACCCCTTCAAGTGCCCTCCCGCTCCGTTCGAGGGCGCGCTCCTGCTGCACGATCACTTCGTGGAGCGGGGAGTCAGGGAAGCCGTAGAGATCCGAGTGATCGGCCCGATGGCGGCACCGGTCCCGATCACGAAGGAGGTTTCGCAGGGGATCCTCAAAGCTCTGGAGGAGCGAGAGATCGAGTACGTGCCCAACCAGCTTGTCGTCGAGCTCGACACTCGTAGGAGATCCGCCCGACTCGCAAGCGGTGGAAGCGTCCCGTACGACCTGTTCGTCGGGATCCCGGTCCACCGCGTACCTGAAGTAGTCGAGAGCTCGGGGCTCGCGGCTGAGGGGTGGGTGCCCGTAGATCACGCCAACTTGAAAACCCGGTTCACCGAGGTCTACGCGCTCGGCGATGTCGCAGGCGCGCCTGTCGCAAAAGCCGGTGTGTTCGCCGAGTCCGCCGCTGGGGTCGTGGCCAACGACATCGCCGCACGTCTTCGCGGCGGCGTCCTTCAGCGGCCCTACGAGGGCGCGGGCAGCTGCTACATCGAATTCGGCGGCGGGATGGTTGGGAAGGTCGAAGCTAACTTCCTCGGCGGGCCCTCGCCAACGGCGCGGCTCGTCGGCCCCTCCCGAGAGCTCGCTGCGGAGAAGGAGGCGTTCGCCTCGACTCGACGAGAGCGCTGGTTCGGGTCTTGATCAGGCGCACGACGACCATGACGGTGGGCGATGCCACGCGTCAGATCGACCTGCTGAAGCGGCTTCAGACATTCGCGACTCCGCCCTTCCTCATGGCGGAATCGCAGCGACCTGTCTGCTCGCAGCGAAGATGCTGCCCGAGCTCGCCGAGTGGGCTGTGAAGCTGGCGCGAGGCCTGTGCCAGGTCCCGTCGTCGCCCTGACCCGAGCCGGCAACGAAGCCGCTCGGCCTGCAATCATCCGCGTCCACCGATCGAGGGATCGGGCCGGGTCGGGCTCGACCGATCTCGTGGGGGATGCGTCGCGCCGCCCGCACGATCCCGTTCCTCGCCGTCGCAGCGATCGCCGCGGCCGGGCCGCTGCCGGGCGGAGCGGGGATCGCGCAGACGACCCCGCCCCAGATCACGCTCCTCGCGCCGGCAAACGGCGCGATCGTCGAGGACTCGCCCGAGAAGCCGAACGCCGTCGAGTTCAAGTGGCGGGTCGACTGGTCTCAGCCGCCCACGGTCGGCGCGGTGATCATCTCCGTAAAGTGGGCGACCGACCCTGGGTTCACGGAGAACGTCTCCGGCGGAAATCAGACCTGCCCCGTCACGAACGTCAACTGCTGGACGAGCTTCAGCCCAAACCACACCTGGAAGGGCAGGTACTACTGGAAGGTGACGGTCGCGAGCGACCAGCCGGCCGAGAGCGCGACGTGGATGTTCAGCGGGGTTGAGGCACCGCTTCAACTCGATCGGACGCGGCCGTACGTCCGCACGTTCTCGGGAAGTGCCAAGCGCGGGAAGCGCGCGTTCTTCACCGCCCAGGTGCGGGACAACAAGGGCGAGGTGCGCATGCGCGCCCTGCTGAGCTACCGCGGGCTCCCCGTCCTCGAGGGAAGGACGCGGTTCGCCCCCGTCGTTTGGACGGTCCGCCAGCGCTTCTACAGCATCCGGCCGATGCCGCGCCGGCTTCCGGCCGGGATCTACAAGATCTGCATCACGGCCTGGGACCGCGCGGGGAACCAAGGCCGCAGCTGCGCTCGATACCGCGTGCTGTAACTCGGCGCCGCCAATGGGTTTCCGCCGTGCGGATCAG
>Ga0137374_10011047_pt1 | contig 10589 bp, 6 predicted proteins | sample SagtaG_20_FD_104811 | JGI IMG/M metagenome (GOLD analysis project Ga0137374, IMG submission 104811) | Vadose zone soil microbial communities from Sagehorn Ranch, Mendocino, California, USA - Sage1_R_100_16 metaG | ecosystem: Environmental > Terrestrial > Soil > Vadose zone | place: USA...
ATTTCAATCAATTCAGATGCATAAATAAATCACATGAATAATACTCGAAGAAATTTTATCAGAAATACCATCAAAGGAGCAGCCGCTGTTTCTATCGGTGGCGTCCTGCCCTCTTTTACTGCAAAAAGTTATGCAGCTATTATTGGTGCAAACGACAGAATTAAAGTTGGTATGATGGGAGTGAATAGTCGTGGGCTGGCACTTGCGAAAAATTTTGCAGTACAGAAAAATGCACAGGTGATCTCGGTTTCTGATGTTGACACCCGTGCAGCAGCTACATGTATCGGAGACGTTGAAAAGGTTCAAAAAAGCCGTCCTCTTGCCATACCCGATTTCAGAAAAGCACTTGTACAAAAAGATATGGATGCCCTTGTGATTGCAGCTCCTGACCATTGGCATGCTCCTGCAGCTATACTTGCTTTAAAAGCAGGCAAGCATGTGTACCTGGAAAAACCCTGCAGCCACAACCCAAATGAAGGTGAACTTCTCGTGAAAGTTGCCGAAAAATACAAGAACGTGATACAGATGGGCAACCAGCGCAGATCATGGCCAAATGTGGCAGCGGCAATCGCAGAGTTGCACGGGGGAATAATTGGCAGGCCTTATTTTGCAAAGACATGGTACACCAATAACCGCCCGTCAATCGGAAAAGGAAAAGAAACTCCAGTTCCTTCATGGTTGGATTATGAACTCTGGCAGGGACCTGCACCACGTCAACCCTATAAAGACAATCTCATTCATTATAACTGGCATTGGTTCTGGAACTGGGGCACAGGCGAAGCGGCGAACAATGGCGTACATACGATAGATCTCGCCCGCTGGGGATTGAATGTTGATTTTCCAACCCGTGTCACATCAGCAGGTGGCCGTTACCGTTACCAGGATGATTGGCAAACACCCGACACACAAGTGATCACTCTTGAATTCAATAACAATTCGAGTATTACATGGGAAGGACGCAGTTGCAACGGCCGCGGTATTGAAGGTGCCGGTGTAGGAGTTATTTTTTATGGCGAAACCGGATCGATGGTTATTGGCGGAGGAAATGGATATACAGTTTACGACCTCGAAAATAAAATTATTAAGGAAGTTAAAGATTCCGAAATTGTAGATACCCGAAATTTATCCAGCCCTGCAGACGACCTTGATGGCCTGCACATACAAAATTTTCTTTCCGGAATCAGTAAGGGCACAAAACTAATATCTAATATAGCGGAAGGGCACAAAAGCACGCTTCTTTGCCAATTGGGAAATATAGCGCTCCGTTCAGGCAACAGTCTAAGGACCGATCCTTCAAATGGTCATATTATCAGCGATCCTGTTGCCGAGGAATACTGGTCACGTAAATATCAGCCAGGCTGGGAACCGGTAATATAAAATCGATTGGTTAGCCTTAGTTGATATCACTAACTTCAAGAGGAAAATAGGTTACGCTATCAGTAAAAGGTGAAATTTTTTTCTATGAAAAAATTTAATGGTTGGATTCGATTGTTCCCATTGCTGATAACTATGTCATTTATCACAGTATGCGGCTTTTCGCACGAGACGCAGGCTCAAAAACTAAAAAACATCAAGCTGATAACACTCGATCCGGGGCATTTTCATGCAGCACTTGTTCAGAAGTCAATGTATCCTGAAGTGGAGGTATCAGGTCAGCCTCTTATCCGGCCAGCATGGTTTTTTGATGTAGAACAACAAGGAAACGGCCTTGTTGATATTACCACTCACCTCATTGACCTTATTCAATGGGTATGTTTTCCCAATGTGGCATTGAATTACAAAAAAGATGTCTCAATAATAAATGCTGAACGCTGGTCCACTCCTCTTAGTCAGCAGCAATTTAATACAGTGACGAAAACTGACAGCTTCCCATCGTATTTACATAAATGTATAAAAGGCGGAAAATTGAATGTTTATTCAAACGGAAAGATAAACTACCAGGTGAAAGGAGTTCATGCCAGGGTTTCTGTGGCCTGGAATTTCGAGGCGCCTGAAGGAGCCGGTGATACTCATTTTTCTCTCATGCGTGGATCAAAAGCCAACCTTATTATAAGGCAGGGTAAAGAGCAAAATTATCAGCCTGCATTGTATATTGAGCCAGTCGATTCAACAGATGAGTCATCATTTGAAAAACTTCTGCGAAAAAGTATTGATGATCTCCAGGCAAAATATCCCGGGTTAGATCTTAAAAAGAGCGGAAACAGCTGGCAAGTGGTTATACCAGAAAAACTGAAAGTGGGGCATGAAGATCATTTTGCACAAGTGACCCGAAAATATATTGAATACCTTTTGAAAGGAGGACTTCCGGAGTGGGAAGTTCCTAATATGCTGGCAAAGTATTACACGACCACCATGGCTCTTGAAAAAGCGCAAAGCAAGTAAGATCAGATGCCTAATTTTTTTGCTGCTGCAATTAAATAAGTAACATGATAATCAGGAATTACTCCCTTGTCGTTCGGCCCAACATTCAATAAAAAGTTTGCAGAATGTTTGCGGGCAGTATTACACCATCCGGCGATGGTATCAACTGAAGGATGAAGTAAGAATTGTTCGCCAGTCCAGAACCATTGGGGACTTAATGAAGTACAATATTCCAAGGGCAGATATACCTTTTCTCCTTTAGGATTGATAAAAACCGGATCAATTACAGGTTGAATTATTTTTTCATTCATGATGAAATCAAAATGTTCGGCGGTTCTTGCATCTACCGGAAAATATCTAACCTGGCCAAGTCTGTCGCTACTTGAATTGTTCTGAACGATGCATGAAGGTTGTAACCGATGTATCTCATTGTATAAAGATTCCCATTCCCAGCGCTCACCATGTTTTAATCCTGAGTCAGGATTCTTTTCCCATTTAGGATTGTATTGCCATTGCCTCGTGGGGAAATCCTTGTCCCAGGCGCCATCAAACCAGACTTGTGTGATTTCTCCGTAGTTAGTAAGCAATTCTGCTACCTGGTTGCGCATGTATTCAGCATACACTTTATCATTTTCGTAGGCGGGGAAATTCATGTCCCATAGTGAATAGTAAAAACCAACTTTCATCCCGTTCTTCCTGAATGATTCAACGAATGCACCCACAACATCTTTTTTACTTTTTGAATTTTTGACACTGTATTCTGTATAGCGTGATGGCCACAGGCAAAAGCCATCGTGATGTTTAGTTGTTAGCACAGCATATTTCATTCCTGCATCAGTTGCTGTTTGAGCCCATTGATCAGTGTCTAATTTTTCAAACATAAATTTCTCCGGTGGAAATTTCCCATCTCCCCATCCTACCTTGCTGATGGTGTTTGGGCCGAAATGAAGAAACATTCCATATTTTAGTTTCATCCAGGCTTCCTGTGCTTTTGTAGGCTTTACATTTATTGACTGGTTGCGTGTATCAGCAACGCATAAATTCGCTGCGATTGTTCCTGCAACAACAGAAATCAGCGTGGTGATTTCAAGAAAACGACGCCTGTCAATTTTTTTCATCTGCGGAAGATTATGATGTGATTACTTAGCCAGGATTTTTTTCAATTGTTCTTCCATCTGTAGTGAGATCCTTGTAAAACCAAGGTCTGTGAGATGCGCACCATCTACTGTGGCCTCACCATCATCTCCTATCTGTTGCTTTGCAGGAAGATAATAAAGATCCTTCATTCCCTCATTTTTCAAAGTAGTATAGGCCTGGTTAAAAGCCATATTTATTTCCTCTATTCTTTGCCGTGTGCTTTTAATAAATCTTGAAGTGGGAAATATGAGATGTTCAACAAGTAGTATCGGAATTCCGGGACGGTTTTTTCTGAGCAATCGAATAAAAGGCAATGTTCTTTCTTTTGCCAGCTGTGGAGTAAGATTGCCGCCACAATCTATCACATAACATGACGCATCTATCTCTGAAAGTATTTCTGCCAATTCCTTTTCCATTTTACCATTACCACTGAACCCAAGGTTTATTGTTTCAATATTCAGATGACGTGAAAGGATGGCAGAATAAGCCATACCTGGCCGCATGGCAGATGCCCCCTGGGTTATACTGGTGCCGTAAAAAACAACAGGAGGTTTTTTTTGGAAAAGCCCACTGACCGGTTTATTAATGGTCGTCCCCTGATGCACGCCGATGTAAACCGAATCCACGGTTTCGTACATAGGTAAATAAAGAATGAACTCTTTCATTGAGCTATCCATATCCTTTATTAATACCGATTCATTATGTTCAGGGTCATATGGTTTTCCAACACCCGCATAATACCATTTATTATTCTGAAGACAGTACAGGTCTACTCCTTTTACCATTGTTTCTGCTCCATGGGGATAATGCATGTTGTTCCCTGTTTTCCATTTAACATCAATTCTAGCCGAATTTGTGGCAAAACGTATACTTATTCCTGAGGAATGCCGGCTAAGGTCCCACACTTCCGGACGAACTATTTCTTTGTATTTCATTGGCAGCCTGGTGTAAGTAGAATCATTGAATCCTTTACCATTTACATCAAACTGTTTTGCGTCATGGAATTCAATGGGAACAGTTTTGCTTTCCGTCTTAGCCTGAACAACATCATCCAATTCCATTGCGATTATCGTCACCTGCGGATGCTGCGAACGATCAATTCCCGTAACAGTGATCTCTCTCCAGTCGTTGAGTGTGAAGTTCAATGGTTTTTTGTCATACACATTGTAAACCCTTTTCACTTTCCGCTGATCAACTGAAGGAAACTTGAAACTGTTACCTGCATAGTCTTTATATAAATATGCATAGATGATATTATCCCGGTGGCAATATCCATACTCACCATCTTTCGGGTTCCATGGACCACCTCTCGTCTTATAAACGGCTTCACCTACTTTGCTCAGCCATTGCCCAACTTCTCTCAATACATCAGCTTCTGCTTTAGGAATTGTGCCATGCCTGTCAGGACCAACGTTTAGTAACAGGGCCATATTTCTGATAATGCAATCAGATAAAATTCTTTTTACTTTGTCGGCTGACATGATCTTGTCCGGGTCTTCAGCAGTTGTATCATATCCCCATGATTCATGGAGGGAGAGTGTTTTCTCATAGAATTGCGTGCTTCTTACAGGACCGGTGATAGGCGATGCACCTTCTTCTGATAAATAGTCACCATACCATCCTGTTCGTGGATTAACCAAAATGTCTGGCTGATATTTTCTTACCATCCCCATAAGTCCCAGGGGTTTTCCGGTTCCTTCTTCCACATCACCTGACTCTGGACCAATGGGCCATTCATTTTTCGGATCGCGGTATTTTCCAGGTTCCCAGAAAAAGGCGGCATCTGCATCTGTTCCTTTTTCTCCAAGCCAGCCGCCATCCCAAAATACCTGGTCTATCTTTCCGTACCTGGTCATTAATTCTTTTGTCTGGTAGTACAATTCATCTTTCATCATCCTCGCATTTTCCTTGTGGGAGCTGTCAGCCCTGTAACCCCATTTAGTATTGCCTTTGAAGAAGGGGCTTTTTCCTGTTCCATCAATATCATAGTATCCAGGGTAACGCCAATTGATAAGGGTTTTATAAATCCCAACTTTAAACCCGGCTTTGCGGCACGCATCAATATATTCTTTAACCAGATCTCTCCCTAATGTTTGTTTTGATGTGAATGCATTGGGATAACTGCTTTCAAATAATGCAAAGCCATCATGATGCATTGTGGTCAGGTTCATATATTTCATTCCTGCATCCTTCGCAAGCTGTGCCCATTCATCCGGATTAAAACGATCGGCAGTAAATTGTTTATCACCGCTTTCAGGATACGCAAACTTCCTGTATTCATTTATAGGTATGCCTGCCCAGTTCATATACCATTCTCCGTTTTCTGCGCCTGAATAAAGCCCCCAGTGCAGGAACATTCCAAATTTGCTATCCATTAACCAGGTAAGCTTTTCATTCGATTGCTGCACGATCCCAAGATTTTCCTTTGGAATCCTCTCAGGCAGGGGATAAATTTGGGCGGAGGAATTTAAATTAAACAGGCACAGGAGAATTAGAAAAAATGGTGAAACTTTCACTTCGAGTAATTTTTAAGTACAAATTTTAACGAGCAGTAATTTTCAACCAAAACCGCGTAGTAAATACTATCACCTTATCTGTATCAGCAATGCGTTACCATCGTTGATACCAGCAATAATACTTTGCGATTTTCCAGTTTTAATTTGCCGGAGACTTCTTACGTTTCCACGGATATTTAAACCACTTTCTGCCTGTGCAGCGTACGTAAAGTCCCCTTTGCCATTGCCTAACAAAACAACTCCATGATTTGCGCTGTAGCGGCCAAATTTTATTCTTGTCCAGGTATTATTGCCGGTTAGCAAAATATCTTTTTGGCCGTCTCTGTTAACATCTGTTGTTACAATTCCATACACGGGTGAATACTGTGCCGGCAATGGCAAAGTATGTGGTGCAAATCCTTTACTGCCCTGGTTTTCAAGATAAACAGTTTGCATGGTTTCTGCCTTCAAAACACCAGCGTCTTTTAGTTGCCCAGGTGAGAATATGTCATTGATAGTTGCAACCGCATACGGTTTATACTCAAGAAATTTTTTCTTTAGCCCAGGCAATTGATCCGTTAAATCATCCCTTGAATTAGCAGGGTATGAAACACCCTCGATATAATAGCAAAGCACAGGATCTATAGAGCCATTACCATCAAAATCTTTGTAATAAATGCTCATCGGTTCTTTTTCATTTACATGAAACTGTGTGTTTAAACCGCAATTGCCTATGACAATATCCAGATCGCCATCGCCATCCAAATCGTCTGCATTGATTCGGTTCCACCAGCCGGTGCTTGCAAAATGGATATAATAAGATGAAGCATCCACAAGCTTTCCTTTTTGATTAACGAATACTTTTATTGGCATCCATTCGCCAACTACAATCAAGTCTGGCTGTTTATCATTATTCAAATCCGTGAAAACCGCATCTGTTACCATACCCGCCTGCTGCAAAGACGCAGAAATATTTGAGGTGCCGTCACTAAATATTCCTTTTCCATCATTGATCAAAATATAACTGCGTGGAGCGGTTGGATAATTTCCAGGAACAACTCTTCCACCGATAAACAAGTCTACATCGCCATCGCCGTCAATATCGGCAGATTTTACACAACTTTTGCTGGTTAGTAATTGAGGTAAAGCATTTCCTTTCTTTCTAAAATTTCCCTTGCCATCATTTATATATAGCCTGTCTTGAAAAAATGAATCACTCTCAGTAAACTCATATCCCCCACTCGCCACATATAAATCTTTATCTCCATCATTGTCTGCATCAAAAAAAGCGGCGGCCACATCTTCACTCCTAGCATCTTTTAGAATTTCCGGTTCAGGCTTACCAGTAAATGTTCCATTCTTGTTCTGCATAAATATCTGTGATGCCTGGTCTTTTGCACCACCCAAAAAAAAGTCTTCGAGACCATCTTTATTTATGTCAGCCACTTCAACACATGGCCCCTGGCGGGATAAATAATTTGGCAATAAACTTTGTACATTAAAATCGCTGAAGGTGTTTTCGTGATGCAGTACTTCCGGCAAAGCAGTTTGTACCAAAAGAGATTTCTTTGTACTCACAATCGTATCGAAAGCCCATTTCCCTTTTGCATCGGTCAGTTTTAGTATTAGTGTTTGGTTTGGTTTTACATTAACGAGTTTCTGAAAGCTGTCATCAGGCCAAATTATCAATACAGAGTCTATTGAACTATTTTTTCCTATACCGAAGTTCAACACTGGATCTGATGAAGATTGAAAACCCCGCACGGGAAATTGTTCCTGGTAATATTGCTGTCCTTTACAAAACAGTTTTACTTTAGCACCAGTACCACTTTCGTTTGCAGCATTGCCTTTTAAATGAATACGCAGGTAGTTGTTTTTCGAAAGTCTCTCATTATTATTTTTGTAAATGCCTGCGTAATCATTTGCGTTATTCACCACAAGATCGAGGTCGCCATCATTATCAAGATCTGCGTAAGCAGCACCTGCGGAAACCCCGGCCTGATCTAATCCCCACTCTTTGGTTTTTTTGGTAAATGTTTCGTTGCCGTTATTTTGAAATATATAATTAGCAATTCTTAGCGTGGGCATTTTGCTTATGTATTCAGGAATGGGATCAAAGGCTTCTTTGTTCATAGCACGGAGAAGCCTGTCCATAGAATATCGTAAGAAATCCATGTCGGTATGATCTTTCACATATCCGTTTGTTACGAACAGGTCTTTGTTACCATCATTGTCATAGTCGCCAAAGAGAGCCGCCCAGCTCCAGTCTGTATTGGAAACACCTGCTAATTGCCCAACTTCGCTGAAAGTGCCATCTCCATTGTTTTTTTGCAGCATGTTGCGGCTGTACTGGTAATAAAAGCCCTGCGTAAACAAGAATTGAAATTTATCAAAATTCTCGGCCCCGCTGTGCATCTTTTGTGTTTTATTATCCTCAGCCAGCATGTCCAATGTTACCAGGTCAACAAGGCCGTCGTTATTATAATCGGAAGCATCTGAGCCCATAGAAAATAGTGAGGTTTCATCCATGCAATTTGCAAGCTGTTCTGTAAAAGTGCTGTTACGATTATTTATGAACAAGTAATCCGGCTCATTAAAATCGTTCGACACAACAACATCGGGCCAACCATCATTATTAAAATCCGACACAGCAACCCCTAAACCAAAAGTTAGTACATTTGAAGTGATGCCTGCCGCCTCCGTCACATCAGTAAAATGACCATTATCGTTACGGTATAATTTACTGGCAAAAACAGGATCGTGCTGTTTGCGCAGTTGGGGTCTTTCCTGCACTCCAGACGTATATTTTTGTAAAGAGTGATTGATTATAAAGCAATCAATGTCCCCATCTTTATCATAATCAAAGAATGCCGCCTGCGTAGAATATCCCCTATCTGCAAGACCATATTCCCTGGCTTTTTCAGAAAAGGTGAGATCGCCATTATTTATAAAAAGTAAATTTTCTCTTCGCTGTGGGTCTCCATCAGCACTGCGGCAAATGTAGATATCTAATTTTCCATCTCTGTTTATATCCACCATTGTTGCTCCTGTGCACCACCCCTGTTTTTCGGCAACGCCGCTGCGTGCTGTTATATCTTCAAATTCAAAATTTCCTTTATTCAGGTAGAGACGGTTTTTAACCATATTACCGGTAAATAAAATATCCTGCAGGCCATCATTGTTAATATCACCAATAGCAACACCAGCACCATTGTAGAAATAAATATAATTATCCATGTTTAATGGCCCATCATCCAAAAACATATTTCGAAAATCTACACCGGTAGTTTTTTTATCAAGGATAGTAAATAAAGCGGAGCTGTGGTTTTTACATGAATAAAAGGAAATTGAAATAAATGATGCTACGCAGAAAACAGGTATCAGTTTAATTGATTTCCTAAATAGTGAACTATATCTCATACCCAAATGATTGAATAAATAGAGTTAGCGAATATATCAAAAAATGAGATAGAGTAAGGACGAACTTGACGCTATTTGCCGGATTTAATTGGTGCTATCGCCCCGAGAAAAATTGTACTGGCAGATATTAGAGACCCAATGCTCGAGCCTGCTTCAACGGAATTAATTAACAAGGAACTGAATTCCCCGGTCTGCTTTTAAACAGACGCCGGGGAATTTGAAGGTTTTAGAAAAAATGGATAATCTTAGTTCAATTGTGGATTGGAGTTTTGAATAATTTCAGAACGTTTTTTCATGGCAGGCAATTTTTCTATAACATCGCATCTCCAATTGTTTAAGCAGCTAACAAATACTGTTACCCATTGCCAATACCATTAGTTTATTCTTACCTTTCCAGTTTATACATTTCACTGGCAGCCAGTAAAAATATCCCCGATACATATTCATGGGAATCTTCCTGTAAAATTTTATAGGGACCCGTACCAACCAATTGTCCCCATTGTACTTTCCCCCCGGCACTCACAACTGATACCAGCCCTGCCCAGGATTTCTTAATTACAGGAAGATATACTTCCTTATTAAGGATACCATTATTAATACCCATGCTATCCCATAAGTAAAGAAACCTGTACCGCTTGTCTCTTTTGTTCCGTAATCATTGGGGTCGTCAAGATTTGGATACCAGAACCCGTCATTCTGCTGCCTTTTTATTAATTCTGCAGCCATTATCCTGAATAGCTCCTGGTATCTTTTATAATTTGCATAATTTTTGGGAATATATTTTAAGATCCGGGCAAGGCCGGCAAATGCCCAACCGTTCCCACGTGACCAGAGAACTTTTTTACCCTTTTTAGTTTTTTGATAGGGATAAGAGTCCCTGGCGTCTTCATATTTCACACTGTCAGGCCGGGGGAAACCAAAATTATTATTATAAAATTCTGGCCTGTATGTGAAATCACGATAAAAAAGGTTATCAGCGCTACTGAATAGAGCCCCATATAGATCCCAGACAAATGAATCCATCCATCCCAGGTATTTTTCATCTTTAGTGATTTTACTCAACATGGCGAAAACAGGAGGACATACATAAATTGCATCCACATAACGGAGGCTATCGTCTTCATAATAATAGTTAAGAGGACGATTGACAGGGTTTTTTACATTTGGTTTTTCAAG
>Ga0137374_10011050_pt1 | contig 10585 bp, 10 predicted proteins | sample SagtaG_20_FD_104811 | JGI IMG/M metagenome (GOLD analysis project Ga0137374, IMG submission 104811) | Vadose zone soil microbial communities from Sagehorn Ranch, Mendocino, California, USA - Sage1_R_100_16 metaG | ecosystem: Environmental > Terrestrial > Soil > Vadose zone | place: USA...
GCACGGCGGTCGAGCCTGGCAAGGTCGCGGCCGCCGCGCACCGACATGAAAACGACGCCGGCCGCGAGCAGCAGCACGCCGATCCAGGCGGTGAGCCCGATCCGCTCGCCGATCAGGAGCGCGGTTCCTGCGGCCGTGAGCAGCGGCGCCGAGCCGCGCGCGATCGGATAGACTTGGCCCATGTCGCCGGCGCGGTAGCTCTCGATCAGCGCCGCGAAGTAGACGAGGTGGATCAGCACCGAGGCGACGACCCAGGGCCACGCGGCCGCCGCCGGCAATCCGACTACCGGCACGAACGGAGCCGCGACGAGCGCGGCACCGATCGAGATCAGCACCGTGGTCGCCAGCGGATCGAGCCCTTTCTTGATCGCCGCGTTCCAGCCCGCATGGCAGGCGGCGGCAAACAGCACGGCGGCAAAGACGAACGGGTCCATCGGCCCTCATCACCGTTTCCGTAGGGTGGGCGAGCCGCCAAAGCGGCGAGGGAAAGGCGCGCCCGCGCGGCCTACGAGCGGTGGGCAAAATCGAAAGGCGCGCCGTCCCTCGCCGCTTTGGCGGCTCGCCCACCATTGATGATTCAAAGCGATTTTGCCCACCCTACGCGGCCTCCACGGAAAAATCTTGTGTTGCACCAACGTGCATTCGACTATCTGTGCGCAGGCAAGAGGACCCGCATGTTCACCACGCCGCGACTGATCGTGATCGCCTTGTGCGCGGCGCTCAACTTTGCCGTCGGCACCATCGTCTACCTGATCAAGCTCCCGATCTATCTCGATTCGATCGGCACCATCCTGTGCGCGCTGCTGCTCGCTGCGGACCGCAAGGCGGCGTTCGTCTGCGCCTGCCTCGCCGGCGGAATCGGGATTCTCATCAGTGGCCTCCTGCTCAATCCGTTTCTTCCGTGGTTCGTGGCGACCGTGGTCGCGATCGCGCTCGTCACGGCGTTCATCACCGCCAACGGCGCCCTAGTTTTTCGCGCCCGGCCAATGCCGACCGGCGCGTTCGCCGCCCGCGTGCTCGTATACGGGATCCTCACGGGGCTGGCGGCGGCCGTGGTGTCGGCGCCGGTCGTCGCCTACCTGTTCGGCGGCGTCACCGGGAGCGGATCGGCCTTCATCGTCGCGCTGTTCCTGAAGGCCGGCCAGCAGGTCTTGAGCGCGGCGCTCCTTTCCGGTTTGACCGCCGAACCCGTGGACAAGACGCTGCAGGTTCTGTTCGCCGCCCTGCTGTACCGCGCCACGCCGGGCGACTTCATCGCGATGCTGCAGGCACCGGAAGGCGCCGTGCGTGCAAAGCCGCAATGACCCCCAATGGAGCGATCCTTTTCGGCCTGATCGTCATCGGCGGGGCCATGATCTTAGGCGATCTTGCCGGTCTTTCCGTCCTGCTTGCCGTGTGCGTCGGCTTCGGCGCCATCGAAATCCAAGGCCGGACCATCAAGGCGCTGGCCTGGTCGGCGGGCATCGTGGCGCCGCTGTTGGTGTTCATGGGCCTCGTCTGGATCGGCGTGGTCGGCCGTTCGCCGGCCGAGATTGCCGCCGGCCTGCCCGGCACGCGGACGGCCGCGCTCCTGCACGTCGCGATCGTTTGCCTGCGGCTGTTCCTGGTCGCCCTGGTGGTTCAGCTCGTGATCTTGCGCTTCGCCCACGTGACGTCGCTGCAATTCATCCGCGCCATGACGGTGCCGCTCACGTTGAAGAAGCTGCTGGTGCTGACCTTGTCGTGGATCGACACGATCCTGCACGCGGTCGACCGGTCGCGCACGGCGCTCATCACGGCGGGCGTCATCACGCCGCGGCTGTCGCTCCGGAACGCCGGCAATGGCTGGATCCTGGTGCAGACCGTGTGGCTCTCGGTGATCACCATCGCGATCGGCCGCCTGCGCGACAAGTGGCCGGTCGAAAACACGCTGGCGCGGCTCGATGCGGCCCTTAAGGCAGCTCCGCAGCCCCTGGCGATGCGCGACTGGATGTGGATATCGGCCGCCGCCGCGGCGATCGTGATCGCGAAGGCCGCTTGATGCGGCGCGAGGCGATCGCCGGCGGCAATTTTTCCGGGCGCAGCGCGATGCTGCGGGCGTTTCTACAGGACGCCGCCGAGCATGCCTTCTTCCTCGGTCCGTATGCCGAGGCGGCGCTGTCGGGGCTCTCCAGCACGGTGGCGGACGAGATCGCAATCTATGCGCACGCGAGCGGCCGCCGCGCGTTCACGCCGATCGATTGGGCGCCCTTCGGCGCGCGCAAGCCGGCCACGCTGTCCGGCGGCGAGCAGGTGCTGCTCGCGCTCCACTGCTTTTCGCGCTCGGCCTACAAGACCATCGGAATCGATACGGCGCTCGAGCAACTGGATGCGCATAATCGCGCATCCGCGCTCGACTACCTGCAGTCGGGCGATCCATTCGACGTCTTCCTGATCGACAACCGGCTCGACGACGTCCGATGGGCGCGGCACGCGGCCACGGACACGAACCCGGACTATGCGTGCGACCTTGCCGGGGTGCTGGGCGATCTGCGGCCGCGCCAAGCGCCCGTCATCGCCGTCCGCACCATGGATTTCAGCTATCCGGCTGGGCGGCCGATCTTCCGCAACCTCGACCTCGCGCTCGAACCCGGTCGGGCCTATCGCCTGGTCGGCCCGAACGGCGCCGGCAAGACCACGTTGTTCAAGCTGCTGGTCGGCGTGCTTAACCCCTCGCGCGGCCTGATCCTGCTGGACGGGACGCGCTACGAGCCGCGCCGCAGCGGCAATCGCGTATTCGCGCTCGCCACGCAGAACCCGGATCACCAATGGTGCGGCGCGACGCTCGGCGAGGACATCGCGCGCCGGCGCCGGGCGCTCGCGACCGACCCCGCGATCCTGCCGCCAACCGACGCGCTATTGGCCTCGCTCGCGCAAAAACTTGGGGTCCGCGCAGGCGACCAGCACCTCTACGAGCTGCCGCTCGCCGCGCGCAAGCGCCTGAGCTGGCTGTGGCCGTTTTCCGGCGCGATGCCGTGGATCATGCTCGACGAGCCGACCATCGGCCAGGACCGCGACACGCGCATCGGACTTGCGGCGATCGTCTCGCGTCTCTGCGCGATCGGCTACGGCGTCATCCTCGTCACCCACGACGACGACTTCGCCGGGCGCATCCCGCACCAGCCGCTGCGCATCGAGGGGATGAGGATTCGGGAGGGGTCGGCTTGAGTTGATTCGGCCGTCGCAAATTCGCATTCATCGCATTCTATGTCTATGGCGGCCACATGCCGCATCTTGCGAGCGCGATTCTCACGGATCGACGCGGACAATTTTGAGCACCGGGATTATTCAAATCCGAAGTTTGAAGAAGAACTACTTGCGTATGCGTCGTAGCTGATGTGGAAATCGAGTGCTGTACAATGGGGCCGCAAACAGAAAATTACAAGAAATTGTCGAGTGGTCAGAATTGACGGCTGATTGCCGCCGCAGTGCCATGACGGAGCGTTACAAATCCAGCGTCTCAGGATCGCGGGTGGCGTTCCAGAAATGAAGGATGTCGACTGTGCGGCTCTCCTCATCGACGGTGTAGATGATCCAGTACTGGGTGCGGCGGCCGACGCGAAAGAGATAGGCGCGGTAGGGCGCACCTGTGAAGGCAAAGTAAGCCCAGGTCAGGGGCGACTCTCCGAGATTAACGGAAATGATCCGGTCGAGCCGATCGATCTGCTCGATCGCGAATTCCTCGCTGTAATTGCGGAGGTAGGCGGCGAATTCGTCGATATGGCGCTGCGCGACCGGATCGATGCGCACGCGAAATGTCATGGCGATTTATCGCTTGGCACCTCGGTAGATGTCGAGAAGCCGCTTCTTGAATGTCTTCGGATCGTAGTCGATGCCCTTGCCGGCTTTGACGCGCGCCTCGGCTTCTTTCAATGAGGCGGCCAAATCGGCGCGCTCCTTTTCCGAGAGCACGGGGATTTCTTCCATGGTGGTGACGGGCACGGTGGTCGTGCGCCGACGCTTGTCGCTGGTCGCAGTCTTGTTCGTCATAAAGACATTATAGCACACACAGGGGGAGGTGGAGCGAGCGGCACAGTCTTGCCGCGAGGCCTGAGCTGCAGAGACGCGGCTTGCTCTTCCCTCCCCCTGAAAGGCCCTGAAAGGGGGAGGATAGGGTGGGGGTCTCATGCGAGGAACGCGGATTTGCCAGGGCCGAATCATCGTGAGCGAAATCCGCTCTGAGCTTCCGGCTAATCAAGGGACGCCGCGCCCGGCCACAGCTTGGGTGCGGTGCGCTGGTATTGCGGCGGGCGCGCGACGTCGGCACCGAGCTCGAGTGCGGCCTGCCATCCCCAATGGGGATTGTGGAGCATCGCGCGGGCGAGCGCGACCATGTCGGCCTTGCCCTCGGCGACCAGCGCCTCGGCCTGCCGGGGCGTCGCGATGAGACCGACCGCGCGGGTGGCGATGCCGGTCTCGCGCCGCACCTTCTCGGCGAGCGGCGCGTTGTAGCCGGGCGTGGTCGGATTGCGCGCCTCGGCGCTGACGCCGCCGGAGGACACGCACACGAAATCGAACCCGGCGCCCTGCAAGCCTTTGGTGAATGTGACCGCATCGCCGGCGTCGAGCCCGCCCTCCATCCAGTCGCTGCCGGTGATCCGCGCGCCGAGCGGGATCCCCCGCGGCACCACCGCGCGCACCGCGCTCGCCACTTCGAGCGGGAAGCGCATGCGCGCCTCGCGCGGGCCGCCATACGCGTCGTTGCGCTTGTTGGAGATGGGCGACACGAAGCTGTGGATCAGATAGCCGTGCGCCATGTGCAACTCGATCGAATCGAAGCCGATGCGGACCGCGCGCCGGGCGGCCGCGACGAACGCCTCGCGCACGCGCGCAATATCGTCGCCCGTCATCGCGCGCGGCACGTGCCAGCCGGGTCCGAAGGGAATCGCCGAGGGGGCGATGGTTTCCCACGGGTCTTCGTTCGGTTGGAGCGCCTGGCCGCCTTCCCACGGCCGCCGCGCCGATGCCTTGCGGCCGGCATGGGCGATCTGGATGCCGAGCTTCGCCGTCCCGATGCGGCGGCAATGGTCGATGACGCGGGCAAGCGCCGCTTCGCACGCGTCGGAATAAAGCCCGAGGCACCCGTGGGTGATGCGGCCGTGCCGTTCCACGTGGGTCGCCTCGACCACGAGCAGGCCGGCGCCGGAATTGGCGAGCATGCCGAGGTGGGTCAGATGCCAGTCCGTGGCGCAGCCGTCGTTGGCGCTGTATTCGCACATGGGCGAGACGACGATGCGGTTGGCAAGGTCGAGATCGGCAAGCCTGATCGGCGTGAACAAGGCACTGGTCATGATGCGGGATGGGTCCGATTGGATGGGCGGCGATTTATAGGGAGCCGAGGCGCAATCCGGCAAGCCGGGCGCTGCTACAGCGTGTTCCGCTTACGCGGAATCAGCGGTGTATCCGCTCGAATGAGCGGAATCCGCGCTAGATTGGCTCCGTTTACCACGCCCCGGCAGATCGAGGATTGCGGCGCGAGCGCGCCACAATTCGGCCTGATGATGGTCGATGACCAGCTAAGTCGATGCGACGGTTGATCGAGCGGGGCGGCGACAGAAAGGCTGCCAGCCGGCGGCAAGCGCGGCGCGCGGGCGTCGCACGGGAGGATTTCATGGCGATGATGAAGGCGGGACTCGCGGGGGCGGCGATCGGCGCGCTCGCGCTCGCAACGGTGATGTTCGTCGCGCCGATCGCCGCGCAGGGACCGGGCGCGCCGCCGCCTTCCGGTCCGGATGGATTCCGCGGCCCCGGCGGGCCACTGCCTTCCGGTCCGGATGGATTCCGCGGCCCCGGTGGGCCGCCGCCGGACGGTCCGGGCATGCGCGGACCGGGCATGATGGGGCCGGGCCCGATGGGCCGCGGCCGCGACATGGGACCCGGCATGATGGGCGGCACGCCTCCGGGCATGATGGGTCGACGGGGCGTCGATCCGAACGATCCCGACATCACCGGACCGCGGGGCGATGCCGAGCTCTGCCAGGACCGCCTCGCGCGCGTCGCGCAGTGGCGGCTGGAGCGCATTGCGCGCCTGGTCCGCCCGACCGACGACCAGCGCGCCGCGTTCGAAGAGCTGAAAGCGGCGTCCGCGAAGGCGGTCGAGATCATGCGCGCCGCCTGCCCGACCGAACGGCCGCTGACGCCGACCGCGCGGATGGCCATGGCCGAGAAATGGCTGGAAGCCAGGCTGCAGGCGGTCAAGACCGTGCGGCCGGCGCTGGAATCCTTCTACAAGCTCCTGTCCGACGAGCAGAAGATCCGCTGGAGCACGGGCTCCATGCTCGGCCATCGCTTCGGCCACGATGGACGCTGGCAGGGCCGCGGGGATCGCGAGGATCGCTGGCGCGACGAGCACCGGCGCGACGAGGAGCGCGGAGGCTGGGGTGGTCCCGGCCGCAATCAGGATCAGTGGCACGAGCGCTGGCGCGACTGGCACGAGCGCTTCGGCGAGGATCGCGGGCGCGGCGGCGAGCGCCGGGGCGATCGCTGGGGCGAGCCGGAGGGAAACCGTTGGCGGCAGGATCGCTGGCGCGAGCGGGGATGGCACGACGAACGCGGCCGTGCAGACGAGCGGAATGAAGAGCGGCTGTGAGGACCCTTCGTCATGCCCGGCCTTGTGCCGGGCGAGCGGCCACAGCCGCGAGGGATCCACGTCTTAAAAGTGCGAGTCGATTTGAAGACGTGGATGGCCGGAACAAGTCCGGCCATGACGTGCGGAGAGTCATTGCCTATCGCTCCCTTGGATCGAGCGCGTCGCGCAGGCCGTCGCCGAGCAGGTTGAACGAGACCACGGTGAGGAAGATCGCGAGACCCGGCCAAACCGCCATCCACGGCGCGTTGGCGAGAAAGCGCTGCGCCGCATTGAGCATGCTGCCCCAGGACGGCGCCGGCGGCTGCTGGCCGAGGCCGAGGAACGAGAGCGCCGCCTCGGCGATGATCGCCGCCGCGATCGACAGGCTCGCCTGCACCATCAGCGCCGGCAGGATGTTGGGCAGGATATGGACGAAGGCGACGCGCCACGGCGGATTGCCGACCGCGCGCGCCGCCTCGACGTAGTCCTCGACCTTCACCGCCATCACCTGGCCGCGGGTGAGCCGCACGAAGATCGGCGTCGTGGTGATGCCGATGGCGATCATGGCGTTGCGCAGGCTCGGCCCCAGGAACGCCGCGAGCGCGATCGCGAGGATCAGGAACGGGATCGCCAGCATCGCGTCGGTGATGCGGCTGATGAGCGCGTCGAGGAAGCCGCCGATATAGCCGGCCGCCAGGCCGAGCGGCACGCCGATCGCGAGCGCGATGGCGACCGAGATGCAGCCGGCGACGAGCGAGGCGCGGGCGCCGAAGATGATGCGCGCCAGCACGTCGCGGCCGACGTCGTCGGTGCCGAACCAATGCAGCGCCGAGGGCGCCTTGCGCACCGAGGTCCAGCTCTGCGCGGTCGGGTCGTAGGGCGCAACCAGCGGCGCGAACACGGCGAGCGCCACGAACAGCACGATCACGGCGAGGCCGACCATCGCGCCCTTGCGGCGGACGAGACGCTGAAGCGCGCGCCGCGCCGGGCTTTCGACCGCCGCCTCGTCCACCAGCGCTACGGTCAAAGCGGCATCCGCCATGTCAGCCTCGCAGCCGCGGATTGACCAGCACGTAGGCCACGTCGGCGATGAGATTGAGCGTGATGTAGACGGTCGCCGTCACCAGCACGACGCCCTGCACCACCGCGTAGTCGCGGTTGAAGACGGAATCGACGATCAGCTTGCCGAAGCCGGGGATGGAGAAGATTTGCTCGGTGAGCACCGCGCCCGAGAGCAGCTCACCCAATTCGAGCGCACCGAGCGTGATCACCGGCGTCAACGCGTTGCGCATCGCGTGCTTGAGCACGACCACGCGCTCGAACAGCCCCTTGGCGCGGGCGGTGCGGACGTAGTCGCTCTGCAGCGCGTCGAGCATGGCGCCGCGCGTGTGGCGCATGAGCACGGCGGCGCCGACGTTGCCGAGCACGAAGGCCGGCATGATGGTCGAGGCGATGCTGCCCCAGAAATCCTCCGACGGGCGCACGTAGCCCGAGGCCGGCAGCCAGCCGAGCTCGACGGAAAACAGGAAGATCATCATGATGCCGAGCCAGAAGGTCGGGGTCGAGCGGCCCCACAGCGCGAAGACGTTCGCCGCGTAGTCCCACACGCTGTCCTTGAGCACGGCCGCGACCACGCCGGCGGTGATCCCGATCGACAGCGCAATCACCATGGCCATGCAGGCGAGCTGCATCGTCACCGGCAGCTTTTCCAGGACCAGGTCGCGCACCTTCACCTTGATGCGCATCGACTCGCCGAGATCGCCCGACAGCACGCCCTTCACCCAGTAGACGTACTGGACCGGCACCGGCCGATCGAGCCGGTACTGCCGGCGGATCTGCTCGATGACCTCGGGGTCGCGCTCTTCGCCGGCCATGACCAGGGCGGGATCGCCGGGCAACAATTGCTGCAGCGAAAAGATGATCACCGACACGAAGAAGAGCGTCGGGATCAGCTGCAGCACGCGGTTGGCGAGGAAGGTGAGCATCGGCTACCGCCCGCAAGGCAGTGCTGCAGCGGCGCCGCTAGTGCCCCGCTTCCGAAGTTCGTGATACATTGCGGCACCCTCTGACACGAACTTCGGAAGCAAAAGGGGCACTAGCAAATATATGATTCTAGTGCCGCTTTTCGATTTGAAGCTCCTAAAATGAGTTTGCCGCAGCCGGTGTAGGAACTTCAAATCGGCGGCACTAGCGTCCCCTCCCCCCTTGTGGGGGAGGGACAGGGAGGGGGCTACGCCGCAATCGCCGAGTCTGCGGCAGAACCCCCTCCCCAACCCTCCCCCACAAGGGGGGACGGAGCATGCAGTGCCTGCTGCGCGGCCGTGCGCTACCTTCATTGCTTCGCGGCTCCTCCTCACTTGAGGCGGAGCCCCACCACGCGCACCAGGCCGTCGGGCATTTGCCGGTAGCCTTCGAGGCGCGTGGTGTGCGCGATCAGGACGCGGCGGTGGTAGAGATAGAGCTTCGGGTTGTCGTCGAGGATGACCTTGGTGAGCTTCTCGTAGATCGCCTTGCGCTTCGCGAAATCGGCGACCGCGCGGGCCTCGTCGAGCAGCTTGTCGGCGTCCGGGTTGCAATAGCCGGGATAATCCTGCGGCGCATTGCACTTGTGGAAGATGTAGGTGTTGCCGTCGGGATCGGTCCGTCCGCTCCAGGCGAGCAGATAGGCGTGATAGTCCCCGCTCTCCGCCTGCTTCAGCGAGGTGGCGAACTCGGTGACGCGGATCTTCAAGGTAATGCCGATCTCCGCCGCCATCGCCTGCATCACCTCGGCGACCGCTTGCGTCTCGGCGCCCTTCGGCACCATGAAGTCGACCTCGAACGGCGCGGCGACGCCCGCCTCCTTCATCAGCGCCTTGGCCTTGGCGACGTCGCGCTTCGGCACCGGGAAGCTCTGCTGGAAATAGGGATGCTCGGGGCTGACCCACTGGTTTCCGGGCACGAACTCGCCGTTGAACACGACCTGGTTCAGCGCGTCGCGGTCGATCGCGAGGCTGAGCGCCTGGCGCACCTTGGCGGAGGAGCCGAGCGGATTCTTCGCCTTCTCGCCGTTGCCGACGTTGATATCGAGACCCTGATAGCCGAGCTCGAGCGCGGTCGAGAGCTTGAGGCGCGGGTCGGCGCGCACGTCCTTGATGTCGGTGGCGAGCACACGCTCGATCAGGTCGAGGCCGCCCGACTTGACGTTGGCGAGCCGCACCGTGGCATCGACGATCGGCAGATAGACGATGCGGTCGATATGGACGTTGTCCTTGTTCCAGTAGTCCTGGAATTTCTCCACCACGATGCGGTCCTGCTGCACCCGCTCGACGAACTTGTAGGGGCCGGCGCACACGGGCTTGAGCCCGAACCTGTCGCCTGCCTCTTTGGCCGCCTTGGGCGACACCATCATGCCGGCGCGGTCGGTGAGCTGGGAGATCAGCGGCGAGAACGGATTCTTGAGAACGAGGCGGACGGTGAGCGGATCGACCACCTCGACGCGGTCGAGCGCCGCGATCTCCGGCTTGCGGAACGAGCCCTGAAGGGTGAGGTGGCGTTCGATCGAGTACTTGGCGGCTTCGGCGTCGAAGGCTTCGCCGTCGTGGAACTTGACGCCGGGCCGAAGCTTGATGGTCACCGCCTTGCCGTCGCTCGACGTTTCGTGCGAGAGCGCGAGCTGCGGCACCACGTTGAGCTTCTCGTCGATGTCGAACAGCTTGTCGCAGAACGAGGCGAATACGATGCGGCCGACATAGGTGCGGGCGAGCGTGGGGTCGAGGATATCGGGGTCCTCGGCAAGCCCGATGCGCAGCGTGGTCTGGGCCGCGGCCGTGCCGGCCAGCAGCATCACCGCCGCGGCGGCCGCGGCGAAGCGCAACGCCTTCATGGAATTCTCCCTCGATTTCACCGGAGCGCGGGCGCTCCGGCATTCCGCCCGGTCGTCACTCTATCAACACCGCCGTCGGTGTGCACCTCTGCTCGCCCGAACGCGGCGATCAGCCGTTCGAGCGCGGGAGACGC
>Ga0137374_10011052_pt1 | contig 10585 bp, 11 predicted proteins | sample SagtaG_20_FD_104811 | JGI IMG/M metagenome (GOLD analysis project Ga0137374, IMG submission 104811) | Vadose zone soil microbial communities from Sagehorn Ranch, Mendocino, California, USA - Sage1_R_100_16 metaG | ecosystem: Environmental > Terrestrial > Soil > Vadose zone | place: USA...
CTCCCGAGGCTGACTCCACTAGCGCAGCCCCATGCGCGACTCGTCCAAGCAGCGACCGGAGTCCGCTCACCCAAAAGCTCAGCCCGACCAGCGGCAGCGCGAGCCCGAGGCTGTAGAGCGCCAGGAGCAGCACGCCCTGTGAAAGGTCCGCCGTCGATCCCGCGAGCGTCAATATCACAGCCAGCACCGGTCCGATGCAGGGCGTCCAGGTGATGGCGAACGCGGCGCCGAGAAGGGGCGCTGTCCACAGCTTGCCGCCGGGGAACCAGCGGCTCCAGTCACCGCCTCGGCTCACTAACCCGACGCGGCCCTCCAACAGCAGGACGAGGCCCATCGCCGCGATGAAAACACCCGCAACACGAGCAAGCGGCAGACGGTAGACCGAGAGAAGGAAACCCAGCTCGGAGGCGGTGGCGCCAAGCGCTACGAACACGAGTGAAAATCCGGCGACAAAGAGCAGCGCCGCGACCAGGGTGCGGCCGCGCCTTCGTTCGAGTTCCGGCGGCGAGACTCCGCTCAGATAGCTCAGGTACCCGGGCAGCAGAGGGAGGCAGCAGGGTGACGAGACAGAGAGCACACCGGCCGCAAAGGCCAGGCCGGCGTTGACCAGGTTCACCGTCTCATCCTAGGAGGCTGGGGTACTATCGGACACTAGTAATGAACCTCGCGTCCATGAGACGGAAGGCCACAAGGCTTCTGCTTTCAGTCGGTTGGAGCCGAGCCGGCCAATTGCTCGCAGTTCTGGTCTCGGCAGCGGTCGCGGCAGTTCTGCTGGCCAACCTCCTCTTGACTCCCGTGCATGGCAGCGTGCTCGTGCTGCTCAGCGCGCGCTCGGCAGATCGTGTGCACGGGTTTACAGTCGAGATCCACGCATCCCGCGGCGCATGGACGACGCTTGGACGCGTCGCAGCACAGGACGTCCCGGCAGCACCCCAAACCGCGCAGGCGATCCAGGCTTCAGTGCCAGCCGGTGAGTACGACGCGGTACGCGTCGAGGAGTCATCGACTCCAGCACGCCTGCAGATCCAGCGCTCGATTCTCACGACGATCCTGATCGCGGTCTCAGACGGAGGTCCGGCGTCCAACGGCGTTTACGCAGGCGGCCAGGCTGTGAGCCTCGGGCTCAACGAACTGGCGGGACAACTCCGTCCCATCCCGGAGTTCAGTCTCGTAGACCAGTTCGGACGCTCCTTCACGAAGCAGAATCTCGCCGGCCGTCCCGCGGTCATAGCTGCCTTCCATACCAGGTGCCGCACCACGTGCCCTCTCTACACCGGGTTGTTCATGCAGTTGCAACGGAAGCTGCCGGCCGGCGTCCTCCTCATCGAAGCGACGGTGGCCCCGCAGGAGGACAGCCCAGAAGTCCTCCGCGCCTACGCGGGTCGAGTCGGGGCCAGCTGGATCTTCCTGACCGGCTCCATTGCGGAGATGGAGTCGTTCTGGGCGCCATTCACCGTGGAGTTGAGCAGTGGTCAGCTTCACAGCTCGATGCTGGCGATCGTCGACGACCACGGATACATCCGCACCGTGTGGCAGGGAGTCCCGGACGTTGGTGGTGACTTCGCGCCAGAGCTAATCCCGGATCTGAACCCGGACGGTCTGCGCCAACTGGCGTCGCATGGCAGCCAGTGGGGAGTGCCCCAGGTGCTTGATTCGCTTCAGGCGGTCGGAGGTCTCCGCTCACCGTCGACCGCCGGTGAAGGGCGGGCGGCGGATTTCAACCTTGACACGCTCGATGGCCGTCAGGTCAGGCTCTCCAACTTTCGCGGCCGGCCGGTGCTGATCAACTTCTGGGCGACCTATTGCGTGCCCTGTCGCACGGAGATGCCGCTGATCGAGCGAATGGCATCAGCGCACCCGAAATTGGTGGTGCTGCTGGTGGACGAGCTGGACGATCGCGGCGCCGCCCGGCAGTTCGTCTCGCAACTCGGCGTGACGTCGATCGTCCTCTTTGACGGTGACGGGCGACTGGGCGACCTGTACGGGATCATCGGCCTGCCGACCACTTTGTTTGTCCACGGCGACGGCACGATCGAGGGGCGATACATCGGCCAGACAAATGAAGCCATCCTCAGAACGCATGTGGCGGCGATCGGAGGCTAGCCGATGAGCGTGCGGCCCGGACAGCTGTCTGAACACTCGGCGGGGGCGAGGCCGCGGATTGTTGTCTCTGCGGCCAATCATGACTATCGCGTTATCGCCGGCACCTTGCTCGCTCTGGCGGTGCCATGGCTCATTTACACCAGGCTCTATTTCTGGCTCCAGCCTCGTGGGCTGACTTTCAGCAGCGGGCTGATGGCCAGCAACATTCCCGGACCTGCGTGTGGACTCACCAGGACGTTCGCCTGGATGTGGCGAGGCGATCTTCAACATGCCGTATCTGTCTACCCTCTTGGTCCTTTGGCATTCGCGGCGGCCATCGGCATCATCATCTGGTCGCTCAGCGTGCTGGTGCTTGGGCGCGCGGCGTGGGTGCGACTGTCGCGGCGTGAATGGACGGCGCTCGCCGCCGTAGCGGTGATCGCTCTACTGCTCAATTGGACGGCGAAGCTTCTCTGGCTGGGAATGTGACGTTCCCGCCATAGTGCCCAGTAGCGCTGAGGTTTGAGCACGAATGAAATCAGGATCGGGTCCAACATCGAACCCGCCCCGCTCACCATCCAGGAAGTTGCTCGAGAAGCGGGCGCGACGTGAAGCACGAACCGCCGTCCGACAAAAACGGGGGCGGTACGAACTCTATATCTACGGGTCGATTGTCGCCGTGATGGTGCTCGCGGTCATCGGGTTCGTTGTCTATTCGACCATGGCCCCGAAGGAACGGCTGATCACGACTTCAACAGGGTCCGCCGAGGACGTCGGAAAGGAGGTCGCGGTTCAGTCTGGCACTCATATCAAGCCGCCGGAACGAGGTCAATACAGCAGCGATCCTCCGACCTCAGGCCAGCACTACAGCATTCCGGGCCAGGCTCCGATATCGTGGGGCTACCACGGTTCACAGGCATCTGCCGAGTACTGGCTTCACAACCTGGAGCACGGAGGGATCGTGATTCTTTACAACTGCCCAACTGGCTGCAGCGAGGACGAAACCGCGATCGGCTACTTCATTTCGAATGCACCCAAAGATGCCCAGTTCCGTGAGGTCAAGATCGTTGCCGTCGGGTACTCCATACCCGGACACAAGTTCGCCTTACTGGCATGGGGATGGCGCCAGTTCATGGAGTCGTGGGATGCCGATGCCGCCGAGCGATTCTACGAGGCTCACATCAACCACGGTCCGGAGCCGATGCCTTAGGACGTGCGACGACCGGGCGATTAATTGACGTTCGAGTTCCAATCTCAATGCTGGTGATTGTGCGCAGCGACCCCCTTGGTCACAGGGCTGGGTGTAAGCTGCCGACCCAACAAGGGGTGTGTGGCGACCGCAGGCCAAGCGGTTTCCCTGGAGTTTTGACCGGAGGGGCCGGACTCAGCCCAGCCCCTCCAGGCTCTATTACTTACCCGTTGCGCTTGAAGATCCAGAGACCGTCGTCGCGATCGCTGGCCAGGATGTAAGTGGTCCCGTTCTGGACAAAGGCCTCAACGCCCCAGAAGTCATTTCCTAAAGGATCGAGGTAGCCTCCAGTTTGGACAAGGTCACATGTGGTCTCATCGGCCGGGTTCGTGCACACAATATCGACGGCTCGGAAACCACCGTTGTAGTACGAAAGGTAGGCGCGCGTTCCGTTCTGCGGGTCGGTCGCAACCTCGTGCACCGTCAGATCGCCGAATCCGGTTGCGAACGCGGGATCCTCGGCTTCGGGAATTGCGAATGTGTCGAGCTCAGCGAACTTGCCTCCGCTGAGAGTGTTGCTGAAGAGGTGCACGTAGCCCCAACCGTCAAAGATCGCGTCGGCTCGCACACGCTCGCCGACCGTGCCGATTGCAGGGCCGTCAGGGTACGTGTAGCTGACGGCGGTGTTGAAGAGCTTGTGATACGCCTCGTGAGTCGTGCAGACGCCCACGATGTTGTCCACGAAGGCCCCGGATCCGCAGAAAGGCGGTACCGGCTCCGGCGGCGCGCTCACGACGTGACGCGCGACGAACAGGACAGCGTCCCAACCCGCAAGTTTCGCCTGGTGAGCTTTATCGCCCGGGAAGCAAGCCTCCTCGGGAGCCGTGGGATCGCCGACTGGGCCGCGCTGAAGCGCCACGATCTTCTCCTCGCCGGGCAGTAGTGAGGCAACGTAACCCGGGATCGAGCTCGGGGAAGGAATTGGTGCCGACGCAGGGCACCCATACCCGCCATAGACGGTGGGCCCGTTTAGCGTGTGGTCAGCGAGGATGCCGGGAGCCGCGGCACCCGGGACGATCACCGATGGATACACCCCGGCAAAGGAGCCGCTCGTGATCCGGAACTCCCCGGTCCGGTAAGGACCGAAGTCCTCGTCGGTTCCGATGAAGAACCTGTTGTCGGAGGTGAATTCCGCTTCGTGACCGTTGCCCTCCGGTGTCAGCGCCGCTCCCGTGGCTTCCAGCAGCTGGGGATCAGGGTTGTTGTAGTCGGTGTCCCCGATAAACGTCGGGTTCGCCGGGTTGTCCACATTCAGCTCTACATACCCGGCGTCCCAGTTGGAGAGCAGCATCACCCAGTGGCCGGCGATCTTCTTGACGACCATTTCGTGCAGAAAGACCTCATTGAGGCCGAGGCCGGGCTGCGTGATCTGAGGGAACATTGCCCCCAGGTCCATCTCCTTGATGAGCCGGGGCCGCTTCGGATTCGTGATGTCGAGAATGTCCACATCGAGTGATTCCGCGTTGTCGGTCATGACCGCGTAGGCGTTGTCGCCGGCGTCCCAGGCAAAGGCGCTGTGGATTTCATTCGCGTCGGCGTGGCCGCGGTCACCGAAATGCTCGGACAGCTTCACCGGCTTGAGTGGGTTCGTGACGTCCCAGAGCGAGATGCCGCCCTTGCCATTCTTGCCGCACTGCTCGTTGTTCATCACGAGCACGTTGCCGGCGAACTGCCTGGTCGTGATCGGAACAACCTGCATACCCTCACCGGGTCGACTGTCTTGAGACGCGGCGATGAACCCGACCTTCTTCGGATGCTGGAGGTCGCTGATATCGACCACCCAGGCTCCTGCATCAGGATTTTTCTGGCCGCCAGCCTCGGAGTTCTCAGGACATTTCGGCTCTCCCCAGTTGGCCAGGAAGGCCCAATTGCCGTCCGGGCTCACAGTGACATCAGCGACCAGGTCTGGCGTATCCGTCAGGTCGGCGCGACCGACCAGTTCGATGTTCCCGAAAGCGCCTGGCCCGAGAAGATGGTCGCTCGTCGTGCCGTGCTGGGCACCCACCCCTGGAGCGCCGGCCGTCAGACCAATTACGAGAGCCAGAACGGAAACAAACGCAAGCTTCAGCCTTACGCGTTTCATCACTACCCCCTATGTCTCCCCACTGCTCAATCGAAAGTAAGATCGAGCGCCTTGGCTAGCCTATCAGGTCACGTCGTTCCGGCTCGGCGCGTTCTCGAACTTGGTACGTCGAGCCGGTTCAAGGTTTACTTCTAAAGAGCATCCCGTTCGGTTTGGTTCCCACGGCGATCGTCTTGGTAATGGCGCGGCTGGCCACGTTGATCACGCTCACCGAGCCAGCAGCTTGGTTCGAAACGTAGGCTGTCGTTCCGTCTGCCGAGAAAGCAATGGCGTGGGCGCCCGCCGCTGTTACAAGTTCTCCCAGCATCGCTGCAGTTGTCGTCGAGAAGAACACGAGCTTGCCGTTCTGGGCGTCGGTCACCCAGAGCTCTCCATTTGGCGCCGTGGCGGCCATACCGGGTGTGAAGCCAAGCTGGTACGTTCGGATGACCTGGAGAGAGGTCGAGTCGATCGCCGTCAGGGTCTTGGCGGCCTCGTTGTCGACGTACATGACCCCATCGCTGCCAGGCCAGGCGCCCACTGGATTGGCTTCTACCGGGATAGTCTTGACCACGGCCTTGGTTGCCGCTTCGATGACCGAAACGTCATTCGAGATCCCATTCGCCACAAATGCATACTTGCCGTCGCGCGAAAAGGTGACTTCCGCGGGCATGTCACCGACGGTGATCGTTTGCTTGATGGCCAGACTCGAAGCATCCAACACGAGTACTTTGCCAGGCATTGTCATCTGGGAGGTCCAGATCTCTTTGCCATCAGAGGAAAAGATGCCGTTGTGGTTCGGCCCATCCAGGCGGCGCGCGGCCTTGGTTTCGCCTGTTATCGCATCGAGTTTGAGGATGGCGCCCATCGACGCACCACTGTGGCCACCACCATGACCACCGCTTAGATCGTAGCCTGGGACCGCAACCACCAGCGACCTCATGTCCGGACTGAGGTTCACGTGATGAGGGAACGATGCGTTCTTCATCGCGATCGTTCCGACCACCTCGTTGCTCGATGTGTTGATAACGGAGATTGAGTTGGCTTCGCCGTTGACCACAAACAAGGCGTCGTAGGTGATATCGGCGATGCCGATGGTCGAAGGCATGCCGGCTGTTCCATGGTCCATGCCTCCCATGTCGGCTCCTTGGTTAGTGGCTTGGCCGCATGCGGCCAATGCAGCTGCGGTCACCAGAGCAAACGAAGGGAGGATCAAACGCATTTCGTGCCTCCAACGGTTCCACTCGAGCAATTGAGCGAGCCCGACCATGTCGCTCGAGGCCGCTTCTTTCGACAACCTCGGCCGATTGAGCAGAACCCCAGAAGCCGTTCCTCGCGATTCTGCTAATGCCTGCTCGGACCAATCGCCCAAGCCGCCTCCACCTGGTCGCCCCAAGGTGCGGTAAAGGTTTCGGATTCAGCGTGAAACCCCTCCTTGAGTTGAATCTTGCTCGAAGCATCTGGACCAACCACAAAGTGGTTCCCACAGCAGCAGCCTTCTTCTACGGAGTCAGACCCTCTCGAGAACGTGACAGCCGGAGTGCATCCACATGGGCACGCATAGCCCGCCTCCACACTGGTGTCGGATCGTGTCGTTACCTTCACGTGCATTCTTCGGCTACTCCTCGATTTACCTGAAACCGGGCTGCGCACATATCAATCGAAGAATACCCTGTCGGGGTATGCCTGTTCGAACAAGCCCTACACGGCAAGGATTTGGGAAGACGTGGTTCCCCGGTCTTCGCGATCATCGGGGCAACGGCGTCAGAGCGATGTAGACAGCTGCATGCCATAGCCGGTCGCGGTAGCGAACTGTTCGCTCATACGGGCTCTGATCCTATCGATCTCCCGTGCGCGAGCGACCGCGCTCGGCGCGTCTCTTGTCAACAGCACAAACGCGTTGGTGAATGCCTTTGGAGACTTGGCGGCGTTCGGCACGCGGCTGCCATTGGCCCGAATGATGTTGTCGAAGTACGAGCTCCAGTGACCGGGCTTGTTGTCCAAGCAGATCTCGTAGCTTGTCCTCGCGTTGCCCGGTTGATTCCTGAAGCCTGTGTAGGCCATCCAGTGATGCCCAATCTCCTGCAGGAGAGCGGCGTCATCCTCACGAATGAAATACATGAAACCCTGCAGCCGACTGGAGTGCCAGCCCGCGCGCCCGCCGGCAATGCACGCTGACCAGTTGATGCCGCGTGTGGGATTGACGAGGCCACAGTAGAAGGCACCGCACCGGCAATCCACTTCGAAGTCACTCCAGAACGTGACGAAGTCGTAGTTGTCGGGGTGCGTGAGGCGGAACTTCTGGTAGGCACCAACCCAATCGACGTCGTGGTGCGCGGGAACAAGGAAGCTGTGGTTGGGATCGTCCTCAACGATCGCCACCTCGCCCACGTCGCGATCACGGCTGGTGACTGGCACATTGCGAGAGGACGCCCTGACAATTTCCTTGTGGAGCTTGACGTAGTCGATGAAACGATGTTCGTTCTCGTCCGATTGCCTGTCTTGGGCTGAATCCATGACGACCACATCGGTGGGCACTCCGTCGAGCTGTTTTGGGATGACTTCGCCTGGAGCGAGCTGATCCTCACGGAGCTTTCGCTGGACGTAGACGATCACCGCATACTTGGCGGTTTTTCGTCCTCCTTTGCGTTTCCAGTCATGCCCAACCCCGTAGACCCCTGGCAACTCGAGCAGCTTTCGGCGAGCCTCTCCGGCCGCCTTGATGACGCGTCCTATATCGTCCAGGTTGCGATCACCTCCCGCATCGCGATCTGGGCTTGATCGCGCTGTTTCATCAGCACGCCTCCCTCAGAGTAAATCGAGCAAACGCTGGTGGCGGTAGAGGCGCTGCTGCTAGGGAGACAGAAATTGCCTTGCGTCCCAAGGGAGTTTGCCGCTGAATCGACGCCAAATCGACCCCAAGCGAGAAAGGGGAACCGAGCGCTTTTGAGCGGTGTATCAGCGGGCAGGAGGTGCCTGACGTGAAAGTCATCCTTGCCATCTTCGCCGCCGGCGCGGCTTTGTTTACGACGATCGTGCCTGCCCTCGCAGGCGGTTGGGCGGTCACAATCCTCGATCCACTACCGGACCGAATCGAGGCCGGACACGCCTACACGGCCGGTTACTGGGTTCTCCAGCATGGATCCCACCCTGCTCAGTTCGCGATTGGCGAGACCGGCTTGAAGCTTGTCGATGAGAGGGGACAGAGCCTCACGTTCCCCGGAGTCGCACTGGCCGAACCCGCTCACTACGCAACGGCCTTCGCCCTACCTCACGACGGAGCTTGGGAGGTTTATGGGGTTCAGGGAGTGTTCAAGGAATACAAGGTCGGAATGATCTCAGTTCCTGGGGCCTTGACTGTACTGCCAACGCCAGCACCGCTGGAGAATGCAGGCCACGACGACCACGTCTGGGGAGCGATCCACCCACCAAAGGTCGTCACGGAACCACACACAGACAGCGTCGCGGCCGACCACTCAGCGATGACTCGATCAGCACGATTACCCGCTACCGGCGATGCTCCTGCTCAACAAGCCGTGTTCTGGATGGCGGTGGTTGCGGCTGTCCTCCTAACAGCCACCGGTGCAGTTGCTATCGGGAACCGAATAAGCGGTGGCGCTCTGTTCAGTCGCTTCAGAGGCCATCAATGATCTGGCGAGAGGTCGGTGAGCACGCCCACGGATGGGAGCAGCACTGCCGCTCGAGATAACCCATGGATAGGAATTCTGAACGGGCGCCTCACACGGTCGTGACCCGTGCGTCTTGAAGCCTCTCCCGCCACTTTGACGGTAGCCTGGGAATCCCTGTTGGTTGTCCAGAGGCAGGACATTACCGCTGCGAGCGAAATCGACGTCCCGTGACCCGGGTCGGCTGTATTGCCACCAGATACGGCTTTGCGCCCGGGGCCACCGGCTCGGGCGACGCTGCGCGCGCAGCCCACGAGACGTCGTCATACGAGACGGTGGCGTCGTGCGCGACGCCCTGCAACATCACGCTCAAGCAAACCCCCGTCAACGGCTCATATCCATCGATCTCGAAGGCCACCTTTGCCTCCGGAGCGTGGAATAGCTTGGTCCCGGCAGAGGTGCGGAAGACGACGATGCGGCCGCTCATGGCGTAATTGACTGGAAAGATCTGGGGCTGCTTGCTGACGACGATCGCGATCCGGCCGAGCGTGTTCCGCTCGAGGAGGCGCAGGCACTCCTCCTCGGCGATCTCCTCCATCGCGGCGACGGTGTCAGGCGGTGTCAAGCTGCCTTACGTCGCCCGCTGCACGTGATGAACCGAGCGATATGAGCCTGTGGCCCGCTCACCCATATCGGCAAGCGCCCACCAGGCGACCCAGATCAGCGGAGACAACATCACGAGCGCGATCACCAGTAGGACCCCGACGCTGAGATACATCTCATCCTCCTATGCACCTCAGCCTGCACGCACGGCGGTCGCCGGTCCATGGCATTTCGGCCGTGTCGAGAAGGGACCTTCGGCCTATGTGCGCGAGGGCGTGGGGGCAGACGCTCGCGGCGTCATCGTCATGAGCGCGAGGATGGCGAGGCACAGCACACCGGTGAACGCAAGCCCCAGGAATCCAAGCGTGTAGCTGCCAAAGGCCGTCTTGACCCCGGCCATTACGAGCGGTGGAAAGAATCCGCCAAGCCACGTGCCGCCCCGACCACACCCGTGACCGCGCCAACCTGTTGGGGGAACTCGTTGCCGACCATCTTGAACACCACCCCGGTACCGAGTCCAAGGCACACCGCCAGGGACAGAGATGCGATCGTCAGCGGGACCATCTGGGCGTAGAAGCCAGTCAGGATGGCTGCCAGCGCCGAGGTCCCGGCAAAGGAGACAAGCAGCACTCGCTCCGCACCAATACGGTCCGCGAGCCATCCGCCGACCGGTCGCGCGAGCACGGCCAAGAACGCAAAGCCGGCCCCTGGATAGCCGGCGTCCGCCATGTCCAGCTGGTAGACGCCCACAAGGGGCTTGGGCAGATACAAGAACATCGCAACGAAGCCGCCAACGGCCAGGAAGTAGAACAGGGTCCCAAGGTCGTGCGCCGGTCGCGTCGCGGCTGCACACGGCTCCGCCGCCGAACACATCGAGCACTGCGTGGCGGAGGCGATCCACGCCGGCACGGCCGGAGCTGAGCGACGCGCCGAGGTCGGCGCTAAAGGAGAATGACATGAGCA
>Ga0137374_10011059_pt1 | contig 10581 bp, 8 predicted proteins | sample SagtaG_20_FD_104811 | JGI IMG/M metagenome (GOLD analysis project Ga0137374, IMG submission 104811) | Vadose zone soil microbial communities from Sagehorn Ranch, Mendocino, California, USA - Sage1_R_100_16 metaG | ecosystem: Environmental > Terrestrial > Soil > Vadose zone | place: USA...
AGCCTTCGGCTAGCATTACTGCGTCAGATCTTGGCGATGACAGATCACGATCAGCAATTGCCGCGCGTCGCCCACGCAAATGACGGCGAGGCCGTCGGAAGCCGCCGCGTCGGACCGGAATCGCCGCTAGGCCTCGCCTCTTCGGCTTCGCCTACAGCCAGTTCCGCCTGTCCGGTCAGTACTTAAGTGGGTCTATGGCTACTCCGACGAGACGATCTGGTAGTGAGGATCGCTGACGCAGTAATGTTACGCCGCTTGGCAGTCGCGGATCGATGACTTATCCTTCGAGGCGTTGCAGGAGGTCAGGCAATCGCCGGTTTTCGGCGTGGCGTCAGCCGCGGCGAAAACGGGAGGAAAGTCCGAGCTCCACAGAGCAAGGTGCCGGGTAACGCCCGGTGAGGGTGACCTCGAGGAGAGTGCCACAGAAAACAGACCGCCACGCCGCAGCGAAAGCTGCCGCGCGGTAAGGGTGAAACGGTGGGGTAAGAGCCCACCGCGCGCTCGGTAACGGGCGCGGCACGGCAAACCCCACCTGGAGCAAGGCCGCGTAGGTGGACGCGATTCGAACGGCGCGAGCCGTTCGGGTCCAAGGGCTGCTCGTCCGAAGCCCACGGGTTGGCCGCTCGATGCGACCGGTGACGATCGCACTAGAGGAATGATTGCCCTTCTTCGGAGGCGACTCCGAAGCTGACAGAACTCGGCTTACGACACCCTGTGACCACGAAGCCTCAGCGCCTTGCGGCGTTGGGGCTTCGCGCTTCACTGCGCCGCGAAGACGAACGGCACGTTGATCGTCGAACCGTCGGAGGGAGGAAACGTCCAGCCACGGACCTGGTTTTGGACGCAGCTGGCAAGACCGGGGTAGCCGTCGCCACCGGACGCGTTCACACTCTGCACGCGCCCGTCGGCCGCGATAGTGATCGTCGCGAGCACCCGAGCGCTGGAGGGAGCGCTCGGCGCCCGCGTGGCGAGCGCGGTCTCCCAGCATTGGCGCTTGACGAAGGCGCGGTGACTCTGCACGACCCGCTCGTAATCCGCCGTGGTGAGTTGCCCTCCCCCGCCACTCTTCGTGGTTCCGCCGCCGGGCGCCGACGGACCTTGCGTGAGCCCGTTCAGGCCGGTCAAGCTGGGGCTAACCGGAGCCGCTGGTTCGGGAGCCGGTTTGGCACCACGGGGCGCTCCCTGGCCACCCTTGGTCGCCGGCGCGGCCGCCACTTCGATCGGACCGATGGCCGTCATCCCCTCCGATTCAGCCGTCGGAGGCGGCGCAGGTGTCGGCACCATCACCGACACGATTTGCACGGCCGGACGCCCGTTGGTCTTCGGCAAGAGAAACACCATCACTGCCACACCGAGAAACATGCCGCCGAGCAACACGACCAGCCAAGCGGCAGGATGCGCCCGCCGACTCTCGGCGAGGCGACTACCGAAACGCGATCGCCGAAAATCGTCAGCCTCGTCGAGTGAAAGCTCGCTTTCGGGTGACAACACCTGGCGGGACGAAAGCGATGCGGGCGGGGCGTCGCTCTCGAATTTGACCTCTTCTTCGAACGCCGGCTGGCTGAGGCCATCGATCTTCTCCGCGGTCGCGCGGCGCGATGAGAGCGCGACCACGTTGCTGCGACCGGCTGCGGTCATCGGAGGTCTCGGCGTCACCGAGACCCGACCCCCGAGAGCCCCCGATACGCGCGGAGGGGGCGGTGGAACGGATCGGTTGGGCGGCATCGCCGCGGTGGGAGGCGGCGTAGGTGTCAGTGAAGTGCGTCCGGTCGTGGCCGACTCCTTGAGCAGCGCGCACAGCTCGGGAAACGTACGCAGGGGAAGCCACTCCTCGAAGCCTTCGCGCCAGACGAGCGACTCCTCGTTGACGAGACCGCCCATTGCCTTGCGGCGCAGCTCACTCAGTCGCACCGGCCCTACCGGCACGCCGTTGATCCCGACGTACCACTCCTCGGTGCTCGAGCTCGAGGAGAGGACAGCCATGGCCGCCGACACCGAGGAAGGATCTTCTTTGGGCGTCGAGACGGCTTTCGAGAATGCGCCGGCGAGGCCCGCCGGAGCCGGCGAGGCCGGCCGAGGCACAGGCTTGGTCCCCGCGATCGTGCTGCCTCGCGGAGGGGGAAGCGCGCTGGCGCGACCTAATGTAGCAGGCGACGGGCGTGGAGGAGGTGGTGCGACGGGAGGACGTGGAGGCGGAAGCCCCGCGGCCGCCGCCCGCACCGCCCCTTTGGATGAGGAAACGCCCGTCGACGCCCCCACCTTCGGGCCCTCGGGGAACTTGGAGGCGACCGAGGTCTCGGTGACCGACGCCTCGACCTCGATCATGTGGCTGCACTTCCGACATTTCATCCGGACAGTGCGGCCCGCGACCTTCTCGTCTGCGATCTGGTACTTCGCCTTGCAGTTCTCGCAGAGGAATTTCATCCGCTAATCCGAGCCCGAGCACTGCTCTGGTCGTCCCCGGGAGCGGAACAAGCCAGATCGATGGTTTTGAATCGTAGCCGACCAGCTCTCGGCGTTCAACCTGGTTCGAGCCATTGCTGCGCAAAATTTGCAAAACAACGAGCTTCGATGGCCTGTCGGGCCCTGTGGACGAGATCGCCGTACACCCATAGGTTGTGCTGGCTCAAAAGGCGGAGTACCAAAATCTCACCCGATAGAAAAAGGTGCCTCAGGTAAGCGCGGGAATACCCTCCCCGACAACACGGGCAGCCGCAGCTCTCATCGACGGGCGCCGAATCGTCTCGGTACCTCGCCTGTTTGATGGAGATGGCCCCCGTTCGCGTGATCGCCTGGCCGTTACGCGCGTTGCGGGTAGGCAGAACGCAGTCGAACATGTCGATGCCACACGCGATCGCACGCACGAGGTCGCGCGGTGTCCCGACGCCCATGAGATAACGTGGACGCGCCGCGTCGAGAGCCGGCGCGACCTCCGACAAAACCGCGTGCATGTGCTCCATGGGCTCGCCGACCGAGAAGCCGCCGAGCGCGAGTCCGTCGAACGGCAGCGCGGCAAGCTCGTCGGCGTGGCTGCGCCGTAGATCGAGGTGAAGCCCCCCTTGCACGATGCCGAAAACGGCTTGGTCCGGATGGCGAGCGGCCAACGAGCGCTCGGCCCAGCGCGTCGTCCGAACCATGGCAGCTTCGATCTCGGTGCGCGGCGCGCCGCCCGGCGGGCACACGTCGAGCTGCATGGCGATGTCGGATCCGAGCAGCCCCTGCACGCGCATCGCCTCTTCCGGCGTGAGCAGGTGTTTCGATCCGTCGAGATGCGAGCGAAACACGAATCCCTCGTCGGAGACGGTGCGCATCTCGGCGAGCGAGAACGCCTGGTACCCACCGGAGTCGGTGAGGATGGTGTGCGGCCAGCGCGTGAAGGCGGACAACCCCCCCAACCGTGCAATCACCTCTGCTCCGGGGCGCAGCCAGAGATGGTAGGTGTTGGCCAGGATGATGCGAGCGCCGGTGTCCGCCACTTCGTGAGGGGTCAAGGTCTTGACGCTCCCTTGCGTGCCGACGGGCATGAACGTGGGGGTGAGCACGTCCCCTTTGCGCGTGGTGAGCACGCCAGCACGGGCCGCGCCGTCCTCTGCCGTCGTGTGAAATCGAAATCCCGGCGCGGTCACGACGTCGTCTCGCGCGCGGCGATCCACATCGCATCTCCGTACGAGTAGAAACGATAACCGCGGTCGATCGCTTCGGCGTAGGCGGCGAGCACGCGCTCGCGTCCGGCGAACGCCGCCACCAGCGCGAGGAGCGTCGAGCGCGGAAGGTGGAAATTGGTGAGCAGCGCGTCGACCACACGAAAAACATAGCCCGGCTGGATCAACGTGCGGGTTTCACCTTGCTGTGGGACGACCCTTCCCAGCCGGTCGGGATCGGCGGCCGATTCGAGCGCGCGCACCACCGTCGTGCCCACGGCAATGACGGGTGCACCTCGCGCGCGAGCTTGCTCGACTTCGTGCGCGACCGTTTCGGTCACTTGCATCCATTCGGCATGCATCGGGTGCTCGTCGAGATCGGCGGTGACGACCGGCTGAAACGTGCCGAGACCGACGTGCAGCGTGAGGTAAGCGATCCGCACGCCCCGGCGCTCGAGCTCGCCGATGAGGGCCTCGGTCAAGTGCAGCCCGGCGGTCGGAGCAGCGATGGCGCCCGGCACGCGTGCGTACACGGTTTGGTATCGCTCGACGTCCGTCGCGTCGTCCGTCCGGCGAATGTACGGTGGAATCGGAACGTGACCCAGTTCGGCTATCGCGCGCTCGACCGAGCCCCGAGCGACCGAGAGCTGCACGTCGAAAAGCCCTTCGAGCGCGCTCGGCCCCTCCACTGTCGCCGTGAGATCGCCCTGTCCGAAGACGAGCTGCTGGCCCGCAAGATCGCGCAATCCCTTGCCGACGACCTGCCATCGTTCGGTCGGTGCCGCCTCCGAGCCCGCACAGCGACGCACCAGCAAGAGCTCGGCCTTGCCGCCGGTGGTCAGCTTTCGGCCGAGCAACCTGGCTTTCACGACCTTCGTATCGTTGAGCACCACCAGCGAGCCAGCTGGCACGAGGTTCGGCCAATCGCTCACGCGGCGGTGTTCCAAGTGCTCCGCTCGGGGATCGAGCACGAGCAGGCGTGCCGCTTCACGGCGCTCGGCCGGACGTTGCGCCACCGCGCTCTCCGGCAGCTCGTAATGAAGCAGATCGAGCTTCACCGTCAGCGGCCGTCGAACGAGATGCCGAGGCGCGTCATCTTGCGCCACAGCGTGGTCGCCGAGATGCCCAGCATGTCGGCGGCCCGCTCGCGGTTGCCATCGCAATCTTTGAGCGCGGCCTCGATGGCTTCGCGCTCGGCGCCATCGACCACTTCGGCCAAGGCCCGACCGGTGCCGCCATCTTTCTTTCCCTTGCCCGGCATGATGTCGTCGAACTCGATCACGCCGCCCCCGGAGAGCGCGACCGCCTGCTCGACCATGTTCTCGAGCTCGCGGATGTTGCCGGGGTACTCGTAAGCGACGAGCGCCTCGAGCACACCCTCTTGCAGGCGCGCATGCGTCTGCATCTTGCGATTGTACTTATCGATGAAAAAGTCCACGAGCGCCGGAATGTCCTCGCGTCGCTCGCGCAAGGGCGGCAGCTGGAAACGGGCGACGTTGAGACGATAGTAAAGGTCCTGGCGGAAGCGTTTCTCCGCAATGGCCGGCTGCAGATCCTGGTTGGTCGCGGCGATGATGCGCACATCCACGTGGATGGCCTTGTTTTCGCCGAGCCGGCGAATCTCCCCCTCCTGGATGGCGCGCAGCAGCTTGGCCTGAAAGGTGAGCGGCGTCTCCGCGATCTCGTCGAAGAAAAACGTGCCGCCGTCGGCCTCTTCGAACAGGCCCTTGCGCGCGCCCGCCGCACCGGTGAAGGCGCCGCGGGCGTGGCCGAACAGCTCGCTCTCCAACAAGTTCTCGGTGATCGCGGCGCAGTTGACCGGGATGAACGGTCGATCAGCGCGGCGGCTATTCGCGTGGATCGCCTTCGCGACGAGCTCCTTGCCGGTCCCGCTTTCGCCGGTGATGAGAACCGTCGCCTCGGTGGGGGCGATCTTCACGATGCGCACCAGGACATCGCGGATGGCTTGCGACCGACCCACAATCTTCTCCAAGCCGTAACGTTCCCGAAACTCGCTGGCAAACGCTTGGACTTGACCGAGCAGGCGGCGGTTCTCGAGCGCCTTGTGCACCTTGAGCAGAAGCTCGTTTTCGGTGAACGGCTTCTGGATGTAATCGAACGCTCCGACGCGCATCGCCTCGACGGCGCTCTCGATCGTTCCATAAGCGGTCATCACGATGACCTCGGTCATGGCCTGCGCTTCTTTGACACCGCGGAGGACAGCCAAACCGTCGATCGGCCCCATCCGGAGGTCGGTCACCACCAAGTCGTAGGCGCCCTTCGCGCCGAGGTCGGCCCCTTCGAGGCCATCAGCGGCCTCATCCACTTCGTACCCCGCGCCGCGAAGCATCATCACGAGCGTGGTTCGCATGTTGCGCTGGTCGTCGACGACGAGAATCTTCGGCATTCGGAAAGCGGCGACGTCCGGGGCCCCAGGCCCCACAACAGATCTGCTAACCGGCGGTCGCCTGAGTGGGGGCCAAAGCGGAGGATACTTGCTGACTGCCAAACGTCCAGTCCATCCGCTATTGACCGGCACCGCACATGGCGCTGTCCAATGGCTGACGCGCGGCTCGCAGCCACGCGTCAGGGGCGTCATTGGCGGGTGCTAGTCGGCCCCTCGGAACCTGACCGCGAACATGGCTGCTCTCGGGTCGCCGGGGGTCACATTCGGCGGGTCGGCCCCGACCCTGGTCACCCCACGTCCGGCATTCGCGGCGAGACGCTCGAGCAAGTGATGGACGGATTCGACTTCGTCGGGCTCCCCCGCCCGGTCTGCGATCTGCTGCGCGTCGAGAAGCTCGCCGCGTGCTTCCGCCAGCACCCGCATGATCCTGACCTCCAGCTCGAGGATTTCTGCGGCGGCCTTCTTGCCGGCCTCCACCCCGGGCTGGTGATACGCGTTGATTCCGATGAGCGACGCATACAATCCTACCGCGCGCTCGTAGGTCGCGATGAGCACGCCAACGGAACGCGCCGTCACGTCCTTGACGGTGAGGGTAAGCGAATCGCGACCGCTTTCGTACAACGCGCGCCGCGTGCCGAGCCAAAACCCATCGAGGTAGTCACCGGATGTGATTCCAGGTTCGACTTCGAAGGCGGGACGAGCCGTGCGTTCCGTCAGCACCCGAATGAAAGTCACGAAGAAGTTATCGGGGCCGTCGCGCAGTTGTTGCACGTACGCGTGCTGGTCCGTGGAACCCTTGTTGCCGTACACGGCGAGACCCTGGTGGACCACACGGCCCTGCCGATCACGCTCCTTGCCGAGCGACTCCATGACCAGCTGCTGCAGGTAACGGCTGAAGAGCTCCAGCCGGTCCTTGTAAGGTAGGACGACCATCGCTTTTTGCCCCCGACCCCCGCCGGCCAGGTACCACATCAGCGAAAGCATGGCCGATGGGTTCTCGGTGATGACGCGCGCCCGCGTCACGGCGTCGGCGTCGCGCGCACCCATCAACATGGCGTCGATATCGAAACCTTGCAATGCTGCCGGAAGCAGCCCGACGGCTGAAAGCTCGGACGTGCGTCCGCCGACCCAATCCCACATCGGGAAGGTCGCGAGCCATCCCTCGTTCGTTGCGGTCCGATGGAGCAGCCCCCCTTCGCCGGTGACGGCGACCGCGTGCTTCTCGAACGCAAGCCCCGCCCTCCCATAGGCGGCCTTGGCCTCGAGCATGCCGTTACGTGTCTCCTTGGTCGCTCCCGATTTCGAAATGACGATGGTGAGCGTTTGAGCGAGCCCCTCACCGAGCTTGGCGAGGGTGCGGTCCATTCCGTCGGGATCGGTGTTGTCGAAAAAGAAAGGCTGCATGGGGTCGTTCGGCGACCCGAGCGCAGAAGCCACGAACTGGGGACCCAGGGCAGAGCCTCCGATACCGATCACGAGCAAGTTCTGAAACCGGCTGCCGCGCGCGGGCTTGACGATTCCACGATGAACGTCGCCGGCAAACTCGGTGACGCGTTCCTTGGCGGACACGATGGCCTGTCGAATCTCTTGCGTGGGCGCGAGCTCCGGGGCGCGCAGCCAGTAATGGCCCACCATGCGACCCTCGTCAGGATTGGCGACCAGCCCCTTTTCGAGCTCCGCCATGGCACCAAGCGCTTCGTCCATGGGCCCGCTCATCCGCTCGAAATCCCGATCGTCGTAGCGAATGCGGCTGGTGTCGACCCAGAGATCGATCGAGGGACACACGACGAGTCTTTTCTGATACCGCGCCCAAAGAGCCGATGTTTCGTTCATCACGGGTAGCTCTCTACCAGATCGCCCCGTCACGCGAAGATGCTTATTCGGGAGGGCGCGAGGCAGCCGGCGGACGGTAGGCTTCAGGACGAATCGTCGTCGACACGCGGCAGCGTCCGATGAGGGGCATGTGGTCGGAAAGGCCGTGGAAGGTAGCCGCGCGATCGCCGAAAGCGTGCGTGCCGTCGAAGTCCACCCATTTCAGGGCGGGACCGGTGAAGATGTGATCGAGATGCATGCGAAGACGCATGAAGCCGGCCGTCGGCCAGTTGCGTAGCTCTTCTTCGCTCATGCGATACAGCTGCGCAAACGGATCGCGGTAACCTCGTTGCGCCACGAGGTATTGATAAACGGGCGATCCCGGCAGCGAGTTGAAGTCGCCAGCGATGAAGAACCGATCGCTGCGCCGCTCGGCTTCGACGAACCGGATGAGGTTTTTCGCCTCTTCGATCTGATTGGAGCCGTAGCCCATACGAGCGTTACCCGTCCAAAAGTGGCGGGACAGCGTCGTCGGCAGACTCAGGTGCGTATTGAACACGTCGACCGGATGCCCGGTCCGATCTTTGAAGCGGATGTGGGCGCAAATCCGGGTCTGCTTGAGTTTGCGGACGCGATGGATGTGCCGATGGGTGATGTCGGCCGGCACCTGCGCGTTGTGATGGTGCACTTCGAAATCCCGGTGCGTGAGGATTGCCAGGCCGGTCGTATAAATATGGGTCTTTCGACCGAGCTGGTAGGCGTGAGCAGGAAAGTAGTACGCGTCGTACAGGTCGTGCTTTCCGTGGGCTTCCAAAGCTTCGGCGAGCATGATCATCAGCCGCTCGAGTTGGGTCTCCCCTACTCGCGTGCGAGGATGTGCGACCGTCGATCGGATGGAGTCGGTCTCGACTTCCTGAAGGCAGACGACGTCGGCCAGCGGATCGAGGGCGGCGAGCGCGCCGGCGATTCGCTTCATCGCAGTGCGCGTACTGGCGATCCCACGCGTCGTGTGGCCGAAGTACCGAACATTGTACGAAAGGACGCGGAGAGCCGACACCGTGGTCTGTTTAGGTTTGATCCCAAAGGAGGTCTCCGTCAAACGTTTCGTGCTTTCACCATCGGCATTTGGACTGGCGCGACGTCGCGACTTTGGTCTGGCTTGGCCCTTACAACGGCGCTACCAGTGCTAGCCTGACCACAATGAGAGACGACGACATCTACGCACGTCATCAGACGCTCGCCGCGCTCGTGAGCGTGCTCTTGCACGATCTTCGCAATCCCCTGCACAGCGCAACCCTGCTCGTGGAGGCGATGGGCTCGCGTACGGCCGATGTCGAGGCGCTTCGGGGCAGGTTGCGGGCGCAATTTGCCAAGCTGGACGGGCTCATCTCGGAAGCCGCAGGGCCGATCCGGGAGCTCACGGTCGAGCCGCGCATCGAAAACGTCTCCATCGACGATCTCTGCCGGGCGGCGACGCAAGCGGCACCGGCGCTCGCAGGTGTCGAGCCCCGTTTCGACTTGCCTCCCGCGACGTCGACGTCGGTCAAGGTCGTCACCGATGCCGTCCTGCTTTCGCGCGCGATCGCCGAGATCGCCGCGAGCATCGCCGCGCAAATACCGCCGCCCCCCCAGCTCTCGTTGACCGTCGACCAGCCCGACGTAGAAACGGTCCGCGTCTCGGTCGGAAATTGGAATGCGTCGGTGGAGGAAACGGCGGCGAAAGCGACGTTTGCCATTGCCGGCGGTGGCATCCGCTTGGCACTCGCGCGATCACTCGCGCAGAACGCGGGCGCTACCTTGCGACTCGAACGCCTGGATGGCGGAGCGCGTTTCGCGCTCGTCGTGCGACGAGCTCAGTAGCACGAGTCAGCGGGTGCGACGCAGAACGCGAACGCCGCGTTCGTCGGCGACGAAGACTACGTCGGCTCGGCCGACGAAGAGTCCCGTTTCCACCACACCCGGGATGTCGCGCAACGCGCGATCGGTCGTACCCGGATCGGAGATTGGGCCCGTGGAGACGTCGTAGACGAAGTTGCCGCTATCGGTCACCACCGGGTGCCCGTCGCGAACGCGCTGCACGGCCCGCCCCACGCGCGAAAGAGCGCGTGCCGTCGACAGGTGCCCGAAACGCAGGACCTCGACGGGCACCGGCCACTTCTCACCGAGATGCTTCGACAGCTTGGTGGCATCGACGATGATGACGTTCTTGCGCGAGGCATGATTGACGATCTTCTCGCGCGTGTGGGCGGCTCCCCCGCCCTTGATGAGGTTGAGCTCGGCGTCGACCTCATCGGCTCCATCCACCGTTACGGCAATGTCCCAGGGGCCGTCGCCGGCAAGAAGCGGAATCCCCCACTTCTCCGCGTCGACGCGACTCGCTTCAGAAGTGGGGACCGCTTGGAAGCTCCGGCCGGCTTGGACCAAAGCGCCGACCTCGGCGATCAAGAGCCGCGCCGTGGATCCGGAACCAAGTCCCAGAACACCGCTTTGCGGCAGCTCGGCCACGGCGGCATGGGCTGCGTTCGCTTTCGCCTCGTCTTGGTCCATCGTGCGAGGGGATTACCATTTTCACGTGCCTAAGTCCCCCCGACCGGATCCGCCGCGCCTTGCCAAGAGGCTCCCCAGGCCATCGAAGGGGTGGACCGCGCCAGGCCAATGCGACCGGAAGGATCGATCAGAATGATACCGCCCGTCGCACCCACGCGGGCGGAGAGCCGCTCG
>Ga0137374_10011064_pt1 | contig 10580 bp, 10 predicted proteins | sample SagtaG_20_FD_104811 | JGI IMG/M metagenome (GOLD analysis project Ga0137374, IMG submission 104811) | Vadose zone soil microbial communities from Sagehorn Ranch, Mendocino, California, USA - Sage1_R_100_16 metaG | ecosystem: Environmental > Terrestrial > Soil > Vadose zone | place: USA...
CAAGGCGCCGGCGCCGAAAACGGAGCCTGCACGGCTTTCGCCCGAGGCCACTCGCTTGCGTGATGCTCACGGTTTGTCGGACGAAGTCGCTCGTGTGATCGCACACGAGCACTTGCTCGGCGAGCTGTTCGCGCAGCGATGGATCATCGACTCGACGGGATGCTCCCATCAGATAGAAGGCGTCCTCGTTGTGCTCGGACGGGAATGAATGCATCGCATACCGACCGTCGCGGAGGAGGTCCTTCTGCTTCGGAGACTCGACGATGAACGCGTACAGGCCATCCTCGGTTAGGAGCGGACACATCGGATGCAGCCGCGGGCCGCCGTCAATCCGGACGGTCCCGAGGAACGCCAGACCCACCCCGAACTGGTAGAGCAGCGCCCGGCCTGCTTCGGCTAGGTCCGGTCGAAGACGCTCGAAGTCCCCCCAAGGTCGTCATGTCCGCACCGTGGCAAATTGAAAATTCACTGTCAACGCGAGGACCGGAGCGTGCCGAACTCGCCATCGCACATCGAACCTCTGCACTTGTTCGCCTTCATGAAGGGCGTGATCGCAGCTCACCGCAGGGCACAGGGTTGAGCGCGCTTGAACCGGGCAGGCCAGCAAGGCCTTCTTGGAGGTGTTTGATCTGGTTCGAATGCCGTCCCCTCACCTCCACAACCAAGGCGACCGGTGCGCGAACCGGCTTCCCCAGGATGCAGCCGGTTGTCGGCGACCTCTAGCGTGACTATAATCCTGGTCATGACCGAGACACTTCCGCTTGCTGAGATCAAGGCGAGGCTGTCCGAGATCGTGGACATGGTCGAGGGACAGCACGAGCGGATCACGCTCACCCGGAACGGCCGGCCGGCAGCGGTGCTCATCAGCCCGGAGGATCTCGAGTCGCTCGAGGACACGCTCGAGCTTCTCTCCGACCCGAAGGCGGTGCGCGAGATCGAACGGGCTCGCCAGGAGATCGCGAAAGGCAAGGGGATCGGAGCCGAGGAGCTCAAGGCCCGGTACCTCGCCGGCCGGTGACACACCGTCCCTGGGAGCTGATCGTCGCTCCCTCGGTCGACAGGACGCTCTCCCGCCTGCCGGAGAAGGCCGCGGCCGCGGTGGTGGAGTTCATGCTCGGACCGTTGCTCGAGAATCCGCATCGCGTCGGTTACCCGCTGCGGCGGGAGCTCTCTGGACTCCATGCCGCACGACGAGGGCCCTACCGAGTGGTCTACGAGATCGACGACGACGCACGGCAGATCCACGTCTTGCGTGTCGACCACCGGGCTGACGTCTATCGGCCTCAGTAGCGGAGCCGGCTCGGGCGGAACGACATCGTCGAAAGGGCGCGACACCCGAGCGGTTCGCGCACCGAGCAATCAAGACCACTTGATCTTCTTGTGCGCGAACCAGCGCCGGGACTCGATGCGTCGGGATGATCAGATCCCGGCTCATCACCCGCAGCTCCTTCACGAGCTTGCGGATCAGCGGTCTATCCCTGCTGAGCCGTGCCGCTGTAGAGAGCGACGGTCCAGCTGCGGGTCGCTCAGGTCGCCGTGGACGAAGACCACCGGCTCGCCCTGGCGCGGGGGTCGCGGTACGGGAGCGTCGTGCCCCCCGACAGTAACGTCTGCACGCCGTCGAACCCAGCCGTCACGCTTCGATCCTTGCACGCTGCCGTGGCAGGGGGAAGGCGGTCCTCGCGAGGCTCCGTCGCGAGTGCACGCTCGGAGACGGCTGTGCTCAGCTTGCCACCGAGCACAGGGCGACCCCTGGGAGCTCATAGCCAGGCTGGGTCGCGAAGCGGGGAAACGACTCTTCGACCTCTCCCTTAACCGCCGCCCGCTCGGCGTCCGACAGCCCGCGCACCGCGAGCCCGATTGGGCCGGCGGTGTCGGCGATCACGCTCAGGTACTCCTCGACGTCCGGGAGCGCGAAGCGCACCGAGACCTCCTCGGTGCGCACGTCGGCGAACCCGGCGCCCTCGAGCAGGGCGGTGGTGTGCTCGGCGCTCGCCATACTGAAGATCCCTGGACCCCCGGGCTCCGGCGGCGGCACGTGGCCATGCTGGATGAGGCTGATCGCAATGATCCCGAAGAAGGGATTGCGCTCCAGAGCTCCCCACACCGCCAGCGCGAGCCGCCCGCCGCCCCGCAGGACGCGGCGGGTCTCGGCGAGCGCCGCGGTAGGGTCGGCCATCAGCATGTATCCGAATCGGCACAGGACGCCGTCGACCGAGTCGGCACCGAGCTCGATCCGCTCGGCGTCCATTACGCGGTACTCGACGTTCTTCACCCCGAGCTCGGCGCCGCGACGGCGGGCAGCTGCCACCATCGACGGGGAGAAGTCAGTCGAGAGCAAGCGGCCGCGCTGACCGACGATCGCCGCCGCCTCGAAGCCGGTGTCGCCCACCCCGGCGGCGAGCTCGAGCACCGTGTCGCCCTCCCGCGGCGCCAGCTCACGCAGCATCCACGCCCGGACCGGTGTCGAGATCTCCTCGATGTCCGCGCGGCGGCGCTCCCAGCTCGGTGCGATCGCCTCGGCGATCTCGTAGCTGGCGCCCCGGAACGCATCGATCGCGTCGGTGCCCATTCTTGTCCTCCTTCGCTTCGGCGCTGCCGCTCGGCGAGTTGTCGAATTGGGGAGGACGCTACGAGCGGACCGGGGCGCTGGCGATCGGGAGTTCTCCCCATGCCACCAGCCCGTGCTCCATCGCGAACAGGGTCGCCCCGGCACGGGTCGATACGCCGATCTTGCGGTAGGCGTTCTGGATGTGGCGGTCGGCCGTCTTCACGGAGATCCCGAGCCCGCGCGCCACCTGCTTGGTCTGCAACCCGCGTGCCAGCATCCCGAGAACTTCGGCCTCACGCTCGGTCAGCCCCGCCGGGCGCTCGAGCCGCGGCGCCCGCTGCCCGGTCGCCGCCAAGACCGCAGTGACGACGTCGGCATCGAGTCGTCCGGCGCTGACCTCCCGGGCGAGCTGCTCCGCCGCCTGCTCCGGCGACAGTGACTCGCGGTAGGGCCGCGGCTCGGTCATCGCGTAATAGGCGTCGGCGGCGGCGAGTACGCGGGCCGGCAGCGTGAGTCCCGTCCCGCCGGCGCCGCGGTGGTAGCCGGAGCCGTCGAGTCGCTCGTGGTGGGCGTCCGCGATCGGAGCGAGCGCCGACAGCAACGGCGAGCGGGAGAGGACGCGCCCAGTGTGGTAGGGGTGCAGCCTCACCTGCTCCCACTCATCCGCGGTCAGCGGCCCCGGCTTCTGCCAGATCCGAGGGTGGACCGCGACCCGTCCGAGGTCGTGGACGAGCGCCGCGCGCCGAAGCGTGGCGACGCCCGCCGCATCGAGCCGGCAACGCTGGCCGGCCGCGCTCGCCACCTGCGCCACGCCGGCTGAGTGGCCGGCGAGGTAGGGCGAGATCAGATCGGCGAAGTCGCCGATCGCCGCGAGTGCGCGATCGATCGCGTCGGGCTCAAGGCTCAAGCGGGGCTGCGGCTCATAGGCCAGCGTCGCCTCCCATACCGACGCTTCTCGATCGAGCGCGAGAATCTCCTCGGCACCGTCGGCGAGGCAGGCGGCGACCTGTGGATCGAATGCGTGCCCGGCTCGCTCCCGGACGATGCGGACGGCGAGCTCCTCGCCCCCCAGCATGTGCTGGAAGGCGGCGTCGCGGGCGACGTGAACGATTCGCAGCGGCAGCGGGATCTCCTCCCCCTTTGCACGACGGAGCCGGCCCTTGCCATCCCAGCGCTCGGTGAGGTGGACGAAGAGATCCTGGATCGGCTCGGGAAGCCCGAGCCGCGCGGCCAGCATCTGCGCCACCTCGCAGATCGCGGCCAGGTGGGGATCTCGCTCCCTCCCAGCTTTCGGCAGTCGGCGCGCGATCTGGATCGCGCGCGCGGGCCGCGCGCTCCCCGGCGTCGGAAGCGCGCGGATGACGCCGGCGAGCATCTCGCGCTCCGAGCCGAACATCACCGGGACGAAATTGGTGGTGAGCGATCCGCCGAACGTCTCCGCGCTCACCTCGGCATCGGTGGTGCAGCCGGAATAGGTCAGCAGGCACGCGTAGTAGGTCTGCGACGCGGTTGTGGGATCGATGCCGAGTCGATCCGCGAGCCGCATCGCTATTACCGTGCAGTGCAATCCGTGCTCGAACGGGAACCCCATCCCGAGGTCGGTGGCCAGGCACAGGGCCGCGACCAACTCCGCGGCACGGACATGCTCGCCGCTTTGCGATCCATCGTCTGCCACCCCGCGACAGTAGCCGAGTCTCCCACAGGCGGGGGCGAGCCTGTGTTCGCCTGCTACATAGCCCCACGCAGGGCCAGCCCCAGCGCGTGGGCAAGCCTTGACGAGCGTGACTCCGGCATGATGCCGGAGCGCCCGGCCATCCGTCGGCCTGAAGGCTGACCGTCGCCGAGACGCGGCCGCCCCCCCGATCGCCGTCTCCGGGCCCGGCGAGCCGGCCCACGCCGAGGGTCTCTCGCCAGGCAACCGCGGGCGGCGTCCCAGGTGTGAGGGTCTTGACCAGACTGCACAAGGTGCAAGTTGCCCAGAATGTCAGTTCGAAGCAACCTGCGGCCGCAGGCACGAACTCTTCACGTTGCAGTCCTCGTGCACTCTTCGCCCCGATCGTCACCCCGGCTCCGGTCGCCAGTCCGGCGAACCGGCCCAACGAATCTCCGGAGTCAGGGACCTCACGGCTCCCGTGGCCAGCTCCAGGATGTACAGGCGCCTGGCACGCCCGCCGTCCTCCTGGCGGACGAATACCAGGGCACCGGCGTCGGGCGACCAGGCGGGGGCAAAATCGAACACGCACGGCAGTCGGCAGTTCGTCACATGGTGCGCATTGCTGCCATCGGAGTTCATGATCCAGAGTTGCCCAGACGAGTAGGCGATCCGTGAGCCGTCGGGCGACCAGGCTGGGAACCCCGCCGACGCCGAGCCGGACGTCAGCCGACGGTCGTCGGTCCCGTCCGGTTGGATGATGAAGATCGCGGTGACCTCCGTGTTCTTGTCAGGGCTCGACTGATATGCGATCAGCCGCCCGTTGGGGGACCATGCCGGCCACTGGTAGTACCCCCGATCCCGGGCGATCACGTGCTGGTTCGAGCCGTCGGCATCCATGATCACGAGGGCCCGTCCCTGGTTCCTGACGAACGCGATCTGTGAGCCGTCGGGTGACCATGCAGGCGTCGAGGCGTTGAGTCCCTCCGTGAGCCGCCGGATGTCGGTTCCGTCGGCATTCATCGCGTAGATGTCGCCGTCCCCCGCGAACCTGGTCAGGTGACTCCGCGGACTCATGACGAACGCGATGCGGGAGCCGTCCGGGGACCAGCGAGGCTCTGCCGCGACCCACCCTTGCTTTCCCTCGGTGGTCATCAACACCACATCTCCGCCACCGGCCGGCACGTAGGCGATCTCGATCCGAGCGTCGAGGCTGTCGCTCGCAGACCGTGCGAAGACGATCGCGTCGGCCGGCGGCGTCGGAGGGGACGACGGCGAGGGGGTCCGGCCCGGCGTCGGAGAGGACGAGGGCGAGGAGGACCCGCCCAGCGATCTCACGGCCAGAGCGATCCCGGCCGCTGCGATCAGGAGGGCGACGATCGCGACCGCGATCCTGGTCGCGGTGGGGGGCCGCTCCTCGCTCGGCGGTCGGGGACCGAGGTCGTTCACCTGCTGCCACACGTCGGGAACGTCGACCCGGTCCAGCACCGCGAAGCGGTGACGAAGATCAGCCATCCTCATCCTCCAGCAGCATGCGAAGACGTCGACGCGCCTGGCTCAGGTGCACGCGGACGGTCGTCTGACTGATCCCGAGGATCCTGGCGACGTCGCGTGTCCGGTAGTCGGCATACAGGTGAAGGACGGCCACGGCTCGCTGGTTCGGACTCAGTCTGGCCAGCGCGCGGATGAGGTCGACGGCGGGTTCCGGCATCTCGTAAGGAGTGGAATCCATCGAGGAGATCTGCACGTGACGGCTCCGGTTCCTGAGCTCGCCTGCCGCGATCCGGAACGCCGCACGCCACACCCAGCGTTCCGGCGACTGGACCGCATCTCCTCGTCCCAGGGCCTGCGCGAGGGCCTCGGCCATGGCATCACTCGCCATCTCCCGGTCGCCGGTGTATGCGAGCAGCGAGCGCCACAGCTTCGCTCCCTGCTCGCGGTACACGCGCGCCAAGGCATCGCCCGACGCGGGAGTCACCATCGCATCCTGCACCACCACGACCACATCCATACAGGGAGTCCACGGCAGGAAAGCGTTTAGGTCTCCAGCTCTTCTCCTGAGCCCCCTGCGCGTACCGTGGCGTCCGTCAGGGCTGGGGCGGAAACAGCGAGCCGATCACCGGAGGGATGCGCCGGCGGAACTCGCACGCCGCCCAGACCGCCAGGCGCGCGCCCGCCAGGACCTCGTCCCGATCCATCCACGTGAGCGCGCGGTTGCCGGCCAATTCGAAATGGACGTCGACGGGGGCCTGATCGAGGATCCAGGCCATCATCTCCTCGGTGACGAGCGCCGTCGCGAAATACGCTTCTGGGGACAGCACGGTGACCTCGCGATTGAAGCGCTCGACCTCGAACCGGACCCGGGGACGGTCCCTCGTGGCCACGAGCCCCGCCCCCCGGGCGATCCACAGGGGCGGGCACTCCGCAGGAACCTCGGTCAGGGCAAGGAACCTCCACTCCGTGGGCTGCCAACCCGATTCGGGGTCGTGTGTCTCGTAGCGCTGCTCGAAGGCCGTGACGTCGACTGGTGGGCCGGGGCTCGTCCCCGGCCACGTGCCCCACATGACGTTGCGGACCTCGACGCCGTGCTGGCGGAACCGGTCGAACGGGAGGCCGGCAGCGGCGAGACCCATCGAGTCATCCGGGGAGAATCGCAAGCCGAGCTCGCGAGCGAGCGCCGGAAGCGCCTCCGACCCCCGGCGCCGCAGGCTGGCGCCGGCAAACACGAGGGCCACCACCGCGGCGACGAGGAGGAGCACGCCGAGGGTCCGGAGAGACTCCACGCCCCCCACGGCGCCCGCGATCAGCAGGACCAGGCCGGCGAACGCGGCGAGGAACGCGCCGAGCACGACCAGAGCGATGTGGGGGCGTCGCGCCCTCATTCGCCTTCCGTTCCTTCCGTGGGCCGCGGCGAGCCCCCGGCCGGCAAGTATCGTCGCTCTGCTGATCTCGTGAAGGACCCTGCTTCAGCTCCGGCAGGGATGCGGCCGCGGCTCCAAGGTCCGTGAGGCCCTCGGCCCGCTGGCTGTCCATTGCAAGTCTTGCACTGTGGTTGGTCAGCCGTTTGACCTACGTTAACTGTCGATTCCCTAGGGTAGGAACGTCGTGACGGCCGCCGCCGTGAAGGGAGTTACGGGTCGCAATGGCGGATCGCGTCCTCGTCTACAGCCATGACACGTACGGGCTCGGGCATCTCCGCAGGTGCCTCCTGCTCATGGATGGGCTGGCTGCGGCGCCGGAGATCGGGCCGATGCTCCTCCTCACCGGCTCCCCGCGGGCCGAGGTCTTCGATCTCCCCCCCGGTGCGGACCGGGTCGCCCTCCCGGCGCTAACCAAGGACCGTCGCGGCGGCTACCGTCCCCGAGGCCTCGAGGTACCGCTGGCGGAGCTGCTGCGGCTACGGTCCCAGTTGATCCTGGCCGCTGCCGTGGAGTTCCGGCCGGATGTGGTCCTAGTCGATCACGCACCCGCCGGTGCGCTGGGTGAGCTGTGGCCGGCCCTCGAGGCTCTGTCGGCCGCGACGCCCCGACCCCGCCTGGTCCTGGGTCTGCGCGACGTCATCGACGACGCCGAGAGGGTCCGGGCGGAGTGGGACCGCCTCTCCGCCTGGATCGCGATCGACGACCTGTACGACCGCATCCTCGTCTACGGCGATCCGGACCTGACGACGACCGCGCAGGAGCTCGGACTGCCCTTCCGGCGGCCCGGCGCCGTGGTCCATACCGGCTACCTGGCCCGGCGCGGCCGTGCTCGGCGCCGCCCCCGGCGGGACCGCCCCACGATCGTGGTGGCGGTGGGAGGAGGAGGTGACGGCCAGCAGGTCCTCCGGGCGTACGCCGACTTTCTGGATCGCGTGCCGGCCCCCGCGCTGTTCGACTCCGTCGTCGTGACTGGACCGTTTCTGTCGAGGCGCCGGCGCACCGAGATCCGGGCTCGCCTGGCGGCGTCGGGACATCCGGTCGAGGTGATCGAGTTCACGGACCGGTTCGAGGACCTGCTGGCCCGGGCCGGCGGTGTCGTGTCCATGGCCGGCTACAACACCGTGACCGAGATCCTGGCCGCCGGCGTTCCTGCGCTCCTCGTCCCGCGCGAGCGCCCGCGGCTGGAGCAGGTCCTCCGGGCCCGCCGTCTGGCTCCCGTGGCCGGGATGTCGTGGTGCCCGAGCGGATCGCTCGATCCCCGACGTCTGGCCCGCTTCGTGGGCCAGGTGGTGGCCGGCGAGGCGAGGCGGCCCCGCGGGGTTCGCCTCGATGGAGCCGACCGGACGGTGCAGGAGGTTCGAGCGCTGCTCGCGGAGCCACGAACCGACATTCCCGAACCGGCAGAGGAGGTGCGGCCCGTTGGTGCGAGCGTCGCCTCCTGACGCCGCCCCCCGCGTGGGGTACGTCCTGAAGAAGTTCCCCAGGCTCTCGGAGACGTTCGTCCTCGACGAGGTCCTGGCCGTGGAGGCCGCAGGGGTGGACACCTCGATCTACTCGCTGCGGCCACCCGACGACGAACCCTGCCACGCCGACGCCGGGCCGATCCGGGCCCGGGCGCGGTATCTCCCCCGGTTCGGGTCCGCCAGCACGATGTCCGCGTTCCGGGCCCTCCGCAACGCCGGCGATACGGCCATCCGGCTCGACCGCGCCCTGGCCTTCCTGGACCGGCTGCCCGAGGAGCGGCGCGCCTCGATCCTCATCCAGGCGCTCTGCTTGGCGGACGCGGCCTCGGCGCAGGGTGTGGAGCACCTGCACGCCCACTTCATGACGGTGGCGGCGCACACGGCGTACATCGCCCATCTCCTCACCGGACTGACCTTCTCGGTCACCGCCCATGCCAAGGACCTGTACCGGCAGGTGGTCGACCAGGACGTGTTCGCCGAGGTGGCCGGGGCGGCGAGTGCCGTGGTCACGGTGTGCGACGCGAACCGCCGGCACATCGAGCGGCTCCTCCGGGGCCGCCCGGCCAGGGTCGTCCGCATCTACAACGGCGTGCCGATCGATCGCATGGCCCCCGACGGGTCCGCGCGGGATCGCCGGCTCGTCCTCGGTGTGGGCCGCCTCGTGGAGAAGAAGGGGTTCGACGTCCTGCTCGATGCGAGCCGCGTGCTGGCCGACCGCGGCGTCGACCACGGGGTCGTCATCCTGGGAGACGGCGAGGAGCGGGACGGGCTGCTCCTGCGCCGCGCGGCGCTCGGGTTGGAGGAGCACGTGGTCATGCCCGGCGCGAGCACCCGCGACGAGGTGCTGCGGTGGATGCGCCGGGCCCGGGTCCTGGCGGCCCCCTGCGTGCGGGCCGCCGACGGGAATCAGGACGCGCTTCCCACGGTCCTGCTCGAAGCGCTCGCGGTGGGGCTGCCGGTCGTCTCGACACCGGTCGGGGGCATTCCCGAGATCGTGGAGACCGGCCGGCAGGGCCTGCTGGCCCCACCCGGCGACCCGGTCGCGCTGGCCGGGGAACTGGAGCGCCTGCTCGTCGACGACGACGCGTGGGCATCGATGTCCCGGGCCGCACGAGCCAGGGCGGAGGAGTCGTTCGACCGTCGGGTGACGGTCGCGGATCTCGTCGACGTCTTCCGCCAGAGCGCGGGCCGACCCGGTGAGTTCCGGGCAGTGGAGGCGTCGGCGTGAGGATCTTCCAGGTGTGCGCGGACCCGGGCATCGCGCCGGACGGGACGAAGGGTGGATCGATCCACCTTCGCTCCATCGGCACGGCCCTGACGCGGGCCGGTCATGAGGTCACGCTGTTCACCGCACGGCCGCCGCGATCGGCGGAGGGGTTTCCCTTCGCCGTCCGGCCGGTCGAGTCGTTGCTCGACAGCGGCGGGGCCGACGTGGTCTACGAGCGATACGCCCTTGGACGGGCCGAGGGGCTCCACGCCGCGCGGGCCCTGGGATGCCCGTTCGCCCTGGAGGTCAACGCGCCCCTCGTTCGGGAGGCGATACAGCACAGGCCGGAGACCGTCACGCCGGGCGACGATCGTGTGGAGCGGGAGCTGTTCACGGCCGCCGACCTGGTGGTGGCCGTCTCCGGCCCCCTGCGCCGGTACGCGGCGAGGATGCGCGGCACCCTGCAGGGGACGGCGGTGGTGCCGAACGGTTGCGACGCGGAGCGTTACCCGGTGGCGGCCGCGGTGGATGGAGGGGAACCGAACACCGTCGTGTTCCTCGGCCATCCCAAGCCGTGGCACGGCGCCGGGAGCCTGCCCGAGTTGATCGGATCGCTGCGGCGCCGGGGACGCGACGTGCGGCTCCTGGTCGTGGGAGGAGGGCCCGGCGGCGAGGCGATCGCGGAGCGCGCCCGCGAGCTCGGCGTCGGTGACCTCGTCACGGTGACCGGAGCGGTGTCGCCGGAGGAGGCCGCCCGGCGGGTCCTCGAGGGGACGGTGGCCGTGGC
>Ga0137374_10011071_pt1 | contig 10577 bp, 10 predicted proteins | sample SagtaG_20_FD_104811 | JGI IMG/M metagenome (GOLD analysis project Ga0137374, IMG submission 104811) | Vadose zone soil microbial communities from Sagehorn Ranch, Mendocino, California, USA - Sage1_R_100_16 metaG | ecosystem: Environmental > Terrestrial > Soil > Vadose zone | place: USA...
ACCGCCTCGACGTCGATCCCCTCACCGCGGGCGAGGTCGGCGGCCATCTCGAAGTTCATGACGTCGCCGGTGTAGTTCTTGACGATGTGCACGACGCCCGCGCCACCGTCGACCGCCTTCGTCGCCTCGATCATCTGGTCGGGGGTGGGCGAGGTGAACACCTCGCCCGGGCAGGCGGCATCGAGCATGCCCATGCCGACGAAGCCGCCGTGCATCGGCTCGTGTCCCGAGCCACCGCCGGACACGAGCGCCACCTTGCCCTGAACCGGAGCGTCGCCTCGGACGATGTAGTTGGGCCCGAAGCTCACCTTGAGGAGATCAGGGTGCGCAGCGGCCATGCCCTGCAGCTCCTCGGTGACGACGTCTTCGGGCTTGTTGATCAGCTTCTTCATCTCATCACCCCAGCACGCCCCTCAGGGCCCCTAACACTTCGAGGTTGCCCACGCCGGGCGCGAATAACGCTTGGTAGGTAAGCGCGCCGAGCGACCCTCCGACGATCGGGCCGACGACCGGGACCCAGGAGTAGGCCCAGTCCGGGTCTCGCTTGCCCGGGATCGGCAAGAAGGCGTGTGCGATCCGCGGCCCGAGGTCGCGGGCCGGATTGATCGCGTACCCGGTCGGGCCTCCGAGCGAGAGGCCGATTACGAACACGAGCAGACCGATCAGCAGCGGCGGAAACGCCTGGCTGAACGCCTCCTGGTTCGAGGTGCTCGTGATCACGTCCGCGCTGAAATGACCGACGATCGCGAGCACGCCGAAGAGGAGGATGAACGTGCCGATGATCTCGGTCAGGAGGTTCTGCGGGTACTTGCGGATCGCGGGAGCCGTCGAGAAGACGGCGAGCTTCAGGCCCGGGTCCTCCGTCGGCCGCCAGTGCGGTAGGTAGGAGAGGAAGACCAGGATGGCCCCGATGATTGCGCCGGCGAACTGGCCGAGCAGGTACTTGGGCACATCGTCCCACGGCGTGATGTCCGTCAGAGCGAAGCCGATCGTCACGGCCGGGTTGATGTGGGCGCCGCTGAACTGGCCGACCGCGTAGACGGCCATCGCGACGGCCATTGCCCATCCAAACGTGATCACGATCCAGCCCGCGTTCTCCGCCTTCGAGCGTGCGAGCAGAACTCCAGCAACGACCCCGTCTCCGAACAAGATCAGGATCGCCGTCCCGACCAGTTCGGATGTGAAGATCTCCATGACCACCTCCTGTTTGAGGGTGCTCAACGTGAGTTGCGCGAGAAGATCTCGCAACCAGGCGGCGAAGTCAACGCGTGCGAGCGCGTCAGGGCGCGCTCAGACTCAGATGCAGAAGACGTCGACGGCGTACCGGCCGCGCAGCTCGCGCGCGATCTGGTCGTCGCCGCCGATGAGGAAGAGCTCGTAGGGATAGGCGTACTGGGCCCGAAAGCCTCGTTCCCGAACGAGGATCCTTCCCCAAAGAGAGACTGAGCCCAGGGCGATCGGGCGTCCCTGCCTGACCGGAGGCAGCTCCTTATACTCGCGCCCGTAGCAGTGCCGGACGCCTGTGTACCGGCGCAGGAGCTCCTCTGCGAGCGCCCGCGTCCTGAAGGCGTAGATACCGCACTCGTGGCCGTCGACGGGGGCGCCGCCGCGATGGACGGGGCAGCTTGCCTCGAATCGGCTCCTGGCCGGCCAGCTGACATGGTGCATGGTGAACGACTCCAGCCGGTGCTCATCGCCGTGGAGTCGGACGTGCCAGAGTCGCCATCCGCGGATGGGCTCGGTGGAGAGCTCGCTCACGCCGGCACCGGCTCCCCGACCGGCGCTTCGACCGGAGCGGGTCCCGGAACGGGCTCCTCGAGCGGGGCGATCTCGATCTCCCGCTCAGTTTCGGGGACACCTATGTCCATGCGCCTCTTTTCGGTAGTTGAAGCCGAAAACTTGAAACAAACGCTACAGAGCGGGCCGGACGCTGCCGCAGCCGGAAAGACGCCTTCCTTCAGACTTCGGGCTCGTCGAACCGCTCGAGGCCCTCGGCGCTCAGGTCGTCGCCGCCGCAGCGACGTAGAAAACCTCATGTGCGCTTCACGAAGTCGATCGATCCGGGCACCCCGGCGAGCTCGAAGCGCTCCCGGAGCTGGTTCTCAACCCAGTAGCCGTAGTCGCGCGTCATCAGGCCCGGACCGTTGACGAAGAAGCGGAAGCGACGCGGCCTCACCGCGGTCTGCGTGCCGTAGAGGAGGTCGAGCCGCTTGCCGTTGCGCGACGGAGGCTCCCGGACCGCGCGCAACTCGGCGAGAAAGCGGTTGAGCTCGCCGGTCGGCACGCGCGAAGTGTGCTTGCGGTAGAGCTCTTCCACGCGGTCGAGCAGCTTGCCGACCCCCCGGCCCTTCTTGGCCGAGACGACGGCGCCCGGCAGGTCGGCGGCCCTACTGCTCTGGCTGGGCCAGGTGGACCTCGATAACTCGGCGTTCCCTAGCCCGCTGGGCAGAACACAGGACGAGCGCAGAATTGTCGCTTGCGTGCCTAGTCCTGAGGCCGGAAAATCAGGGACGAACCGCCAGCACGATCTGCTGGGACCCACTCGAACGAAGGAGCGGAACATCACGGTCGGCTAATGCCTGCAGCCGCTGATGCACTCTGATTCCCGCGTCCTCGCCGAGTAAGGGACGCCGGAGCATCGAGAACGGGCCAAAGCCGAGAGTCCGGAAGCGAGCTTCGACGAGGCCGGCCTGCGCGAGCCACCGCCGAAGATCGCGGCCGGACGTCAGACGGTACGCCGATGGTTGGCCCGTACGCGCTGGAAGCCCCGGAACGGCCTCGAGAACAAACTTGACCGCGCGTCTGGCCGGGCCTAATGGCGGCGACAGCAACGGCTCAAGGAAGTGGTTGAGCCGATACTTGTTGTCACTCGTGAACAGCGCATAGCCCCCCGGTGTGAGCACTCGAGCCATCTCTGCAATCGCCAAACCAGGCGAATGGAGAAACGGGAGCACGCCCACGGCAACCACTAGGTGGAACGTCTGAGAGGAATAATCGAGGGAATGAGCGTCACCCAGGCTCGCGGAGAAGCGATTACCGATACCGGCCCCTTCGGCTTGACGATTGGTCAGTTCGACCATCGCATCGCTCGAGTCGATGGCATCGACCTTGAACCCGCGGCCGACGAGATCGACGCTCAGCAGACCCGCACCGCAGCCGATCTCGAGAGCTCTGGACTCCGGAGCTAGCTCCAGCCGATCGATCCACTCCAGCGCCATTGCTCGTCGTTGCTGGTAGATCGTTCCGAAGAGGCTTGACTCGCCATAGACATCTTTCCAGTACGAAGAGACCCGTTGAAAATGATCATCGACGAGTCGCTGATGATCGGTCTTGGCTGTCGTCTCGTCTCCGCCCATCTTCTCGCCGTCCCGCGGCGCATGATAGGGGTGCTTCTCTCGTCCGAGAGCCCGGCCGGCTAATGAACCACCAGGGAGACAGGTGAGCCTCCCTTACGGAGCATTGGGCCCCTCCGGCTCCGGCAGGCGCGAGACCAGACGCCGAGCGAGGAAGTCGCGTATGACCCGGGCATCCTCTGGATAAGCCAGAAATTCGAACGCCGTCAGCGTGAGCACGTAGGCTAGCCCGCCCGTCGCAACGGCAAGCCCCGCCGTCGAGCGCAGCAGCAGCATCGATACACCTGCGACGCTGGTCGCGAGCACGGTGCCAAGAACGATCCGTTGCCAATGGAGGCGACCTCCAACCGCCTCTCTCGCCTTCCAGACGAGCCACGTCGTCAAGAGCAGTTGCGAGAGCGAGGTTCCGAGCGCCGCACCCTTGAGCGAGAGCAATGGGATGAGGACAAGATTGCCGAGAATGTTCTGCGCGGCTATCACGGCGTAAGCCCTCGTCATAATGCTTTCGCGGTTTTGCGAAATCAGAACGGTCCCACAGAGGAATGCAATTGGATACAGCGCGATCGTGGGTGCGAGAAGCACGAGCGCAGGAGCTGCGCCTTTGAAACTGGATCCGTAGAGGAGCTCGATGACGGGGCCTGCGAGCACCGCAGCGCCGGCTGCAATCGGTAGCGTCAATGCTATTACGAGCTTCATGGCCCGCTCCCACACTGCCCCGACTGGCGGATTGGTGGTAGGCGTAAGCCGCACGAGAACCGGGTAAACTGCGGCGGTCACTCCCCAGGCAATGAAAAGTGTTGTCTCAAAGAGTCGATAAGCCGCCCCATAATCCCCAACGATTCTTTTTGGTTCGTACAAAGCGAGCATGGCTGTGTCGGCGCGGAATAAGGCGGTGCTGAACAGGACGAAGAGGCCAAGGGGAAAAGCTGCACGAAGTAATGGGATCCACTTCGTAACGTCTATCGTGATCGGCGGCTTTGCCACATAGCGATAGAGCAGTCTGATCGTAAGCGCCAGCGCGAGAACGGCCACCCCAAGGTAGATGACGCAAATGACAACGACGCCCGCGCCTGCAAACAACGCCACCATCCCCACGACGGCCGTCGTCAGACGTTGCGCGATCATGGAAATTGGCATCAGAACGAGCCGCTCGAATGCCTGGTACGCCGCGTAGCAGGTAAACATGAGTAGCTCCGTGATCAGCGCCAAGCCGAGGATGATGACCACCGCTGTCTGCGTGTTGCTCCCCAGCAGCCCTATCGCCAACGCGGCAGCCGCTAATCCCGGTAGAGACAAGACAACGTTGAGCGCCAACGTATTCCAAAAATAGACCCCCAATTTTTCACGGTCCCGCGCTACTTCACGCGTCAGGATGGTCGCTTGTCCGAAGCTCCCGAACATGGTGGCGAGTGCTGCCACGACATATCCGAAGGTGAAGACGCCGAAGCCAACTTGCCCCAGCTTCCTGGCCATCACGACATAGAGGGCAGCCGAGGCGATTTTTGAACCGACATCAGCAACCGATCGGTAGACCGTGTTGCTGAGGATCCGATTCGCTGCCTCGCTCATCGGCTGCGCATGAAGATCATGATGGACCGAAGGAGGTAGCCGGACGAGGCACTGCTCGGAGTGTAAGCGGCGAAAGTCTGCACGCTACGAGGCATCGCCGTCCCTTGTGCCAACATTCAGCACATGAGGCAGGGACCACGAGACCTGTGTCCCTGGAGCCGCAACTCGACGAGAGCGGCAGCGATCAAGCGGCCGCGAGAGCAGCATGTTCCGCCCCTCGGATGCTTCTTCCGGTTGACGGATGCCTAAGACTGTCGTGATCGACTGCTTTCCGGAGAGCGCTGCGCGCTACGTCGACGATCACGTCATCGTCGCAGTGGACGTCATTCGAGCGACGACCACGGCGACGACCGCGGTTGCCCTTGGGCGGCGCTGCTTTCCGGTTCCCTCGCTCGAAGCTGCGCTTCCTCTGGCGGCACGGCTCGACAACCCGCTGCTCGTCGGGGAGCTCGGCGGCAACATGCCGTACGGCTTCGACCTCACGAACAGCCCGGCGGCGCTAGCGGCCTGGGCCGATGTCTCAAGGCCGATGATCCTCCTCTCGACGTCCGGCACGAAACTGATCACGGATGCCCGCGCGTCGCAGGCCGTCTATATCGGATCCCTGCGCGGGCACTCGGCCCTCGCGGAACATCTCGCTGGCGAGCACGAGCGGATAGCAGTCATCGGCGCCGGAACCCGAGGTGAGTTCCGTGAAGAAGATCAGCTTTGTTGCGCCTGGATCGCTGAGCATCTTCTCCAGCACGGTTATGAGCCAGAGCGCTCGGACACGGAGCGCCTCGTCGAACGCTGGAGCGGCTCCCCGCCGGACGTGATCGGCGTCTCGAACAGCGCGGACTATCTACGTCAAACGGGGCAGACAGAAGACCTCGACTTCATACTCGCGCATGTTGACGATCTCTCCGATGTATTTCGCCTGGAAGGCAAAGAGATAGTGAAACTCACCGCATGAACACGACCACTCCCGTCGCGGTCTTTCAACTAGTGCCCGATGCCTATACGCACAGCGGCCTTGCGCTCGTGCGAACGCTGGGTCGGCTCGGAGTACCGGTCTATGCGGTGTACGGTGAACATCGCGCTCCTGCGGCCTCCTCTCGGCATGCTCGCGCAACTCACGTCTGGAATGACTGGGATAACTCTGGAGCAATTATCAGTCACCTCCTCGAGCTTGGAGAGGAGATTGGTCAGCGAGCAATTCTGATTCCTTACGACGATGCAAGCGCGTTACTTGTGGATGAGAACGCGGACCCGCTGAGGGAACATTTTATCTTCCCGGACCGGCCACCGGGCCTCGCCAGTTCTCTGGCCGACAAGCGTACGATGAGTGCGCTCTGTCAGAAGTTAGGCATAGCGACCGCAAGAACCGACTCCACAGCCACCGATGATGAGTTCTACAGCTTCATTGAACAAGCTTCCTTTCCACTCGTCCTCAAAGGAGCTCGCTCCTGGATCCCAGGGCTACCCAGTCGGACAACGATCATGGTCGCGCAAACGCCGGCTGAGGCCCTGGCGGCATATCGTGACATGGACGCAGCCGAACGCTCGAACCTGATGCTGCAGGAATACATTCCCGGCGGACCCGATTCGGTCTGGATGTTCAACGGCTACTTCGACGAGCATTCCGAGTGTCTAGTGGCCTTCACCGGCAAGAAGATCCGGCAGTCGCCGCCCTACACCGGCGCCACGAGCCTTGGCGTGTGTATTTGGAATGCGAGCGTGGCAGAGACGACAACCGAATTCATGAAGGCGATTGGCTACCGCGGGATCCTCGACATCGGTTATCGCTTCGACGCGCGAGATGGGCAATACAAGCTACTCGACGTCAACCCTAGAGTTGGATCGACGTTTAGGCTCTTCGTCGACCCGACGAACGGCATGGATGTCGTCCGCGCTCTTTACCTTGATCTGACCGGGCAGACCGTTCCCAGGGCGCAGCAGCGAGACGGACGAAAATGGGTCGTGGAACCCTGGGACATGCGGTCGAGTATCGAATATCGTAAGGATGGTCGTCTGACCGTTGGGGAATGGCTACGGTCGTTCCGAAATGTCGAGGAGGCGGCGTGGTTTGCTGTCGATGACCCAGTTCCGTCCATCATGATGAGCGCGCGCCTGTCCGCAAACGCCCTTCGGAAGAGCGCTCGACACGTCGGGGAGGCTATTCGTGGGCGACACCCTGCCTGACGGCGGCCTCCGCACGAACGAGTATCTGCGGTCGATCGGCGTCCCTGATCTCGAGCCGGCAACGAGCCCGTTCGATCCAGGCTACGACCCGACCACGCTCGAGGGGCACCTAGAACAGAGCGCGCACCTCATGTCGATCCTCAAGATCTCGATGGCGTGCTGGATCATCGCCGACGAGCGCGCAACGCGCCGGAAGATCAGCGCGGCGAAGAAGCACAACGTCCGCACGACAACAGGTGGCGGCCCCTTCGAGGTAGCTGCCGCCCAAGGCCAGCTCCAGGGCTACCTCGATCTTTGCGCTGACATTGGGGTTGACCGAATCGAATGCGGTGAGGGTTTCACGACGCTGCACCTTGAGCCGGCCGAGGTAATCAAGCTGGCCCACGAGCGCGGCCTCGAGGTCCAGTTCGAGCTCGGCGGGAAGCACAGTGGCCACTTCTCGGCGGACGCCGTGGACCGCCTTCTCGAACAAGGGCAGCGCTGGCTCGACGCAGGGGCGAAGCAATTAGTTGTCGAGGCTCGCGAGAGCGCGCAGGGCGTCGGACTGTTCGACGCCCAGGAAAATCTGAACCGCCAGTTCGCGGACCGCTTTGCCGCTACCTTCGGTCACGGTACGGTTTCTTTCGAGGCGCCCAACAAGGCAAGCCAGTTTGCGCTCCTTGATCATTTCGGCAAGGAAGTACATCTCTGCAATGTTCGGCTCGAGGAGCTGCTGCGCGTAGAGATATACCGGCGCGGGCTTCATTCAGACGCCTTCTCGAAGGAAAACCTGCGACCGCCCTCACGCATCGGCTGACCGTCACCGAGCGCGCGGCGCCGACCGCGATATGGTCATCGTAATGCCGAGCTCCCGTCCCCTCCAGGCAGGCTGAAGGAGGAGCCGTGAATGAGCGGCTCAATCGTCGGCTCGTCGCGGTGATGTTCACCGACATGGTCGGGTACACGGCCTTGATGCAGGCGGACGAGCGCCTGGGACTCGACAAGCGCGACCGGTACATGAGTGCGCTCGAGGGCCACCACGACGCCTTCGGCGGGACGATCGTCCAGCGGCTCGGGGACGGCAGCATGAGCATGTTCCCGAGCGCGCTGGCTGCGGTCCTCGCCGCAGTCGAGATCCAGCGGGAGCTCGCAGCGGAGGACGTTCCGGTTCGTATCGGCGTCCACGTGGGCGAGGTGGTCGTCGATCCCGAGCGGCTCACGGGCGACGCGGTGAACATCGCCGCCCGGATCGAGTCCTTCGCCGTACCCGGCGGGGTGATGTTGTCCGACTCCGCGTACGACCAGATCAAGAACCGGAGCGACGTCGGCATCGTCCGCCTGGGGCGGTTCAGGCTTAAGCACGTCGGGCGCCCGTTCGACCTCTACGCAGTGGCGGCCGACGGCGTCGTCGTGCCGGATCCGGGGGCGCTCGAGGGCAAGGGCGAGCAGTTCGCCAGCCTGCCGAGCAACCTGCCCGACCCGCCCGCGGCACTGGTCGGCCGGCCCGCCGAGCTGGCCTCGCTCGTCGAGCTGGCGCGGGAACATCGGGTCGTCACGATCACCGGTCCCGGCGGTGTCGGAAAGACCCGCATCGTGATCGAGCTCGGCCGGCTGCTCGCGCCCGAGTTCCTGGACGGCGTCGCGTTCGTCGCGTTGGCCGACGTCACCGAGCCCGCGGACTTCCTCCCCGCTCTTGCGGACGCGCTGGACGTGAAGGAGGCCGAGGGACGGACGCTCGGCGACGGCGTCGCCGTCCTGATCGGTGACAAGAAGGCGCTCCTGCTCCTGGACAACCTGGAGCAGGTCGTGTCGGCCGCTTCAGAGGTCGCCGGGCTTGCTGAGAGTTGTCCGGGGCTGCGGATCGTGACCACCAGCAGGACACCGCTCAGGATCGCCGCCGAACGGGAGTACCCGCTCGCCCCCGCTCGAGCTCCCTCCTCCGTCGGACACAGACTCGACCGAGTCGCTCATGGCGTATCCGGCTGTCGCCCTGTTCGTCGAGCGCGGCAGGAAGGCGAGGGGCTCGTTCGAGCTGATGCCCGAGAACGCCGGAGTGGTCGCGGCCGTCTGTCGGCGTCTGGACGGCCTGCCGCTTGCGCTCGAGCTCGCTGCCGCCCGGCTGAGACTCCTGTCCCCGGAGGCGCTGCTCGAGCGGCTCGACCACGCCCTGCAGGTGCTCACATCCGGCCCTCGCGACATTCCCGAGCGGCAGCAGACGCTGCGCGCGACGATCGACTGGAGCCACTCGCTGCTCTCAGAGTCGGAGCAGCGCCTGTTCCGGCGCATGGCCGTCTTCGCGGGAGGGTGCACCCTCTCCGATCTCGAGGCCGTCTGCGCCGACCCCGGCGAGACCATCCTCGACGAGCTGGAGTCGCTCGTCGACAAGGCTCTCGTCCAGACGGACGGCCAGGGTGACCGGCTTCGGATGCTCCAGACGATCGGAGAGTACGCTCGCGAACGGCTCGAGGCCGCGGGCGAGACGCGCGAGGTCGCGCTGAAGCACGCCCGCCGGTATGCGGAGCTCGCCCACCAGATCCGCGACGGCATCGAGGGCACCGATCAGATCGGATCCCTCGAGCGCGGCATCGCCGAGGAGGGGAACCTCCAGGCCGCGCTCGACACGCTGCTGGCGACGGTGCGCGACGGTGACGCAGCTGCGTCCAAAGCGGGCCAGCAGCTGTCTGGCGACCTGTATCTCTATTGGCACATCCGCGGCAAGAACCTCACCGCCCGGGAGTACGCTGCATCCTTCCTCGACGCCGACCCGGATGGCTCTCCCACCCTTGGGCGGGCGGGCGCGCTGCTCACGGCGGGACTGGCGTCGTGGACGCTGGGCCAGTTCGAACGGGCAAACGACGAGTGGGCCGAGGCGTATCGCATCGCCGCAGAGTGCGAAGGCGATCGCGAGCTCTCCATCGTTGCGTTCTGCCAGGGTCTCGGACTGATCGGCTTCGATCTCGAAGCAGGACTCAGCGGGACGAGCGAGAGCATCGAGAGAAGTCGCGCCCTCGGCTTCACCTGGGGCGAGGGATTCGCCTCGACCGTCGACGGCATTCTCAACACCGTCGCGGGCGACCTCGACACCGCCCAGACGCGGTACTCGCAGGCGCTCGAGATCCAGCAGCGGATCGGCGACGAGGAAGGAGCCGGCCTGTCTCTCGGCGGCCTCGCCCAACTGGCATCCATTCGCGGTGACCTGGCGGGCGCCCTCGACCTCTACCGGCAGTCACTCGCCGCGTTCGAAGCGATCGGCGACCGTGCCGAGGAAGCCCGGATCCTCTCCGAGATGGCCTGGACGCACCTCCGGCACGAAGACCCCGCGCTCGCACGCCTGTACTTCCTCGACTCGGTCCAGGCCTATACTGACGTCGCGAGCGTCCGTGGAGTCGGGCTCTCGCTGATCGGGCTCGCGGCCACCGAGGCAGTCGAGCACCGGCCCGAGCGGGCCGTACAGATCGCCGCCGCGGCGGAGGTCTACGCCCACCAGGAGGGCAT
>Ga0137374_10011077_pt1 | contig 10572 bp, 11 predicted proteins | sample SagtaG_20_FD_104811 | JGI IMG/M metagenome (GOLD analysis project Ga0137374, IMG submission 104811) | Vadose zone soil microbial communities from Sagehorn Ranch, Mendocino, California, USA - Sage1_R_100_16 metaG | ecosystem: Environmental > Terrestrial > Soil > Vadose zone | place: USA...
CGACACGAGGATTTTCAGTCCTCTGCTCTACCGACTGAGCTACCTCGGCACAGGAGAAAATCCAGCAGTTATAGGAGCGGGTTTTGGCTAGCCGATACCCTCTGCTGGAAAAATTGATGGGGCTTTGTGGTCAATTGCTCAAGTGCACGCATGGTCCATGATGGCGATCACTCGATAGATGCATATGTCGGAGTGTCTCGGAGTGTCATGGCAATCGTTATGGGTCCCAAGAGTTCTTTCACCATAGGGAGGCCAACTGCACTCATCACCAGCCGACTTCCAAGGAAATGCTCCCAGCGTGGGAAGGGAGACAATCCGGAAACGCTGAGCAGTTCCTTCTACAAAAGACACACTCCGTCGCCAGCACGGTCATTCTAACGACCTACAGTGTCTCCGTCAAGCCCTTATTCATGAGCACCCTCCGCAGAGACAGATGTATCCTCCTCTTCGTACACGTGTGGGTGGGGCACTCCCGTGAGCTCCATGTGCTTCGCGGCGCGACCATGAAGCTTAAACTGTCCCACTAATGCCTGTAACTCAGCCGCTTGCGTGGCTAACGCCCGCGCTGTGGCCGCCAGGGTTTCCGTTTGCGTCGTGTTGGTCTGGGTCATCTGGTCCATGTGTGTCACCGCGTGGTTTACCTGTTCAACACCCTTGGCCTGTTCCACGCTTGCCGTGGCGATTTCGGTGATGATGTCCGTCACACGCTTCACAGCAGCGACGATCTCTTCTAAGGTCTGGCCAGACTGGTGCACGCGTGTCGCACCATCGTTGACCTTCTGCCCTGCGTCTTGAATCAGCGTCTTGATCTCTTTGGCCGCCTCAGTGGTGCGTTGTGCGAGCCGGCGCACTTCCGCCGCCACCACCGCAAACCCCCGGCCTTGCTCGCCAGCGCGGGCCGCTTCGACAGCGGCATTCAAGGCCAGCAGATTCGTCTGGAAGGCGATCGCGTCAATCACTGAGATGATGTCCGCAATTTTCGTGGATACCTGGGTGATCTCCTGCATGGCCGCAATAGCGGCCGTGACGACTTGCACCCCCTGCTCAGCAACGTGATGTGACCTCAGAGACAGCTGACTGACCTGGCGCGCGTTATCAGCATTACACGCCACGGTGCTCGTGATTTGCTCAAGCGAGGCCGCGGCCTGTTCCAGGGAGGACGCCTGCTGCTGAGCGCCAGAGGCAAACTGATCGGTGACCTCTGAGAGATCGTGCGAGACCACAACCATCTGCCTGGAAGTGCTTTGGACCTGACTGATAATGCCATGGAGCTTGTCCATCAAAATATTGAACCACCTGCCAAGCTCCCCGAGTTCATCACGCCGCTGCACATCGACACGCTGCGTCAGGTCTCCCTCGCCTTCGATGTCCTGGAAGCGTCGCACCATCTGGCGGAGTGGTTGGACGATCTTACGAGCCAGGAGCCAACTCGCCCCGAGTGTGATCGTGAGGCCCACGCCCAGCGTCATGGAGATCAAGGTCACTGCCCTACGGCTGCTGACGTTCAGGTGGTCAGCAGCCTCCTGGACGACCGTTTCCGCAACTTTCCCCAGGCGTTTGGTCAGAGCCTCATATTGCAGGCGTTTGGGTTCATACGTCGTAAAATATAAGGCCCGGGCCGCTTCTACCTTTTCATCCCCAAGCGTTTCCAGAATTGCGGTGTCAAGCGGCATCAGCTCGCGCTCATCCATCGTCGTCAGTTGCTGTACCAGGTCTATGACTTCCGGGGCTGTCGCCAGGGCTTGCAGGGTGTGCAGGACAGTGATGTGGTCATCATGCGCTTGGATTTTCCGTGGCGCTTCGATGATGTTTTCCGGATTCAACAACATCGATTTGGTGACATCTTGTTGAGTCAGGAGCAGGGCGAGCGATGTCGCGGCGAGCCCTTTGACCTGAGTGGCTTGGAGTAGTGCCTGGGAGTGCTCTGCGATACTGGCTCTGGTCGTCAAGGTCACGGCGAGCAGCATCCCGACTAAAGGCACCTGGGCCAGGCAGAGAGCCAGGCACACTTTCGTCACCAACGAGACGTGGCGCATATGTCATACTCCTTGAAGGATATCGCCCCTGTTCCACATCATGCGTCACATGTACCTATTGCACGTGGACGATGGCTTTCATTTTGGGATGGATGGCACAACGCACTTCGACCGTTCCAGCTTTGTCAAAGCTGACCGACGCTTCGGCCCCAGGTGCCTGAGTCTTCGAGTTAAATTCAAAACCTGCTGTCTGTGAGAACACATTATGCGTCACGTCGTCGTCGTTTTTGAACACGATGGTATCGCCAGGTTTGACCGTGAGCTCAGTGGCAGAAAATGCCTTGTCCTTCTGGGTAATGACGTGGTTCTGGCTAGCAGCCCAGGCCACGAGTGCGAACACGCTGAGCCCGAGTAGGGAGAGTGGGAGCATACGATGCAACACGATGGATCTCCTCGTTATCTATGGAGTAGCTTACCCCTCAGCGTTCCTCCTTATGGTGGCCTGGACATTAGCGGGGGGCTTCCGGAACATGTGTAATACCCGTTTACCTCGGTAACGTTGGTACAACCAGTGGTTTGTCTTCACTGGTCAACGTGTGCAAGAAAGCGATAAGGTCGTTTTTGTCATCGGCGGTCAGGGGCAAGGGGCGTATTTCAGAGGACACGCTGGGACGTTGCAGGCGTCCTCCCTGGGCATAGAAGTCAATAACCTGCTCCAGAGTACTTTCCGAGCCATTGTGCATATAGGGTGCACGGCGATTCACGTTGCGTAGGGTGGGAGTCTTAAACGCATGTTGCATGGCAGGAACCCCTGCTAGCAGAGTCCCGCGTCCCTGGTCATCGCTCGCTACGCCGATGTCATGGAAACTATCATCTGTAAAGCGCCAGGTGCTATGGCACTGGGAGCAACGTGCTTGCGTATTGAAGACGACGAATCCCCGTTTGGCAGCCTCAGAAATGGCGTCTTCCTCTCCTTCTATCCAACGGTCGAAAGGTGCTTGGTCAGAGACCACCGTCCGTTCAAAGGTGGTAAGAGCTTTGGCCATAGTTGCTGCCGAGATAGGCTCGTTGGGATAGGCCTTGTGGAAGAGTGGATGATACTCAGGGATGGCCTGGAGTTTTTCGACGAGGGATGCGAGGGGCTGATTCATTTCCCCGGGGGCCTGGATGGGCCCTAACGCCTGCTCTTCTAATGAAGCGGCCCGACCATCCCAGAATAAAGCTTCGGCCTAGGCCAGATTCAAAATCGTCGGCGTGCGGCGTCCCAGTACTTGCATGCCATGCCCAATGGCGCGCGGGAGTCCATCCCCCCACGCGAGTCCCGGATTGTGGCAGGTCGCACAGGCAATCCAGTTCGAACCCGATAAGCGCGGATCAAAGAAGAGCGTCCGCCCGAGGAGTTCACGTGCCTGGGAAGGGGCATTATCTTCAGGGAATGGAATGGCGGCCGGCCGTTGATACCTTTCTTTCAAGGAGTCCAGCTCTATTGTAGGAGGCGGGTCTTGCACGAGTTTCGCACTGAGCTGGCTCTGCTGTTGTGCAGTACCCTTGACGTCCTGCTCGCTCTGCTTCCGGGCCTCTGCGCATCTCGGCTGGGTATCGTACAGAAGCAAAAGAACACTCAACCCAATGACGCTGGTCACACTGGTGACCATGGCAAGCAGCTTGCGCTTGCCACACGTGCTTTGCTGGTCGCCCAGCACACCATGCTGGTGCTGTTTCTGCATGCTGTCTTCCTTCCGCTCGTTCTCCCTCTCTGAAAAGGGAGCCTCACAACCATCCACAGGGTTGCCTTGGGTTCGAGGTCTCTGCCGTGGCTGGACTGGGAAGGTCAGCGTGTCGGTTCTGTGAACTCTTTTCCCGTTTCTGCTACGGCGAGCGCCGGAGTACTGTGGTACAAGTAACAGGAGACGACACGGTGACGCTCGGTGTGGAAGAGCGGTGGTACGGCCTGGAGGCACGGTGCCATGGCGCGTGGGCAGCGGTCGACAAACTTACACCCAGCGCTCCCAGCGGCCTGGAGCCCTACGGTGCCTGTGCCAGTCTCGGTGGTCCAGGTACGCTCAGCGCTCGCCAGGGGGATGGAGGACATGAGGAGCTGCGTGTACGGATGCTGGGGCTGCTTGACGACGAGTTCCACGTCACCAGCCTCGACCACAGCCCCGCGATACAGCACGACGATATTGTCGCTGATCTGATAGGCTGTCGCTAAGTCGTGGGTAATATAGATAATGGAAATACCGTGTTCCAGGTGCATGGTGCGCAGTGCACCAAGGATAGTGGCGCGGAGGGACGCGTCCACCATCGACACCGGTTCGTCGGCCACAATGAGGCGAGGACGCAATAGCAGAGCGCGTGCCACCATCACCCGCTGGCGCTGTCCACCGCTCAACTGGTGCGGGAAGCGGCCTAGGGTCTCTTCAGGGCGCAGTCCCACGGCTTGCAACACCTCGGCGATTAAGGCGCGTGCGGCGGCCTTGGAAGAGGCCAGTTTGAACTTGGCCACGGGCGTGTTCAAGATGTGGTCGACCCGGTAGAAGGGGTTGTACACCTCGTAGGGGTCCTGGAAGATCACTTGCACATCGCGGCGGAAGGCGTGCCACGCCGCATGCGCCATACTTTGCAGGTCTTGCCCCTTATAGAGGACCTTCCCGCGTGTCGGCGCCACCAGGCCCAACAGCAGCCGAGCCAAGGTCGTCTTGCCACTACCGCTTTCCCCCACCACCGCAGTGATGGAGGGCCGCTCGCTGTCGATAGCCAATGAGAAATCCTCAAGGGCGACGGTCGAGTGCCGATCGAGGATGCCACTACTGAAGATCTTAGTCACGTGTTGGGCCTCGAGCAGCGTCGTCATCAGATCTCCTTACAGTAAGTGGCACGCAGCCCAGGCATGCGGCCGCACTTCACGGAAGAGGGGCGCTTCGGTTTGACAGCGCTCGACAGCATGGGGGCAGCGCGGATGGAACACGCACCCTGGCGGCAGGGCCCGCAGCGCTGGAGGCAGGCCCGGGATGCCCTGAAATGTCCCTTTCTGTGCGAGCGATGGCAGACTGGCAATGAGCATTTGGGTATAGGGATGCAGGGGCTGGGTGAAGATGTCGCGGACCGGAGACACCTCGACCAGTTGCCCGGCATACATCACCCCGAGGCGGTCCACGAACTGGGCCATGAGTCCCATATCGTGCCCCACCAGGATCACAGCGGCTTGCAGGTCTGTCTGGATCCGCGCCAGCGTCTCCATCACCTGCTTTTGCACCACTACGTCCAGAGCACTGGTGGGTTCATCGGCGATGATCACCTTGGGACGTAAGCTCATAGCGATGGCAATGCAGGCCCGTTGTTTCATGCCACCGCTCAATTCGTGGGGAAACATGTTGGCGACTTCAGGCCGCAGACCAACCCACTGCAGGAGGTCGTGGACGCGCTCGGCCACCTGCCGCTTGGACAGCCGTACGCCATGGTCTTTCAGCGCGTCTGCGATCTGCTCCTTGATCCTCATGACCGGATTCAGCGAGTTCATCGAGCCCTGCGGAATCAGGGCGATCTGGGCCAGCCGTACCTGGCGCATCGCCTCTGCGGAGAGGGTCATCAGGTTGACATCGTCCAGCCACACCTCGCCGGCAGCGATCCGACCAGGGGGCTTGAGCAGGCGAAGGATAGAGAGTGCCAGGGTAGACTTGCCCGAGCCGGATTCCCCCGCGAGGCCAAGGCGCTCCCCAGCCTTGAGACTGAAACTGATGTGGTTCACGGCGGTGACGGCGCCAACAGGAGTGTCATAGTACACCAGCAGATCGTGCACCCGCAGGACATCTGCTGTCATCCTGCCCTCCTGAGTCTCGGGTTGGCGATCTCGTCCAAACCCACAGTCAGGAAGAACAGACCGAGAAACACAATAAGGATGATCCCGAGGGGTGCCAACCACCACCACCACCAGCCATTGATGAGCGCCGCATTGTAGTTAACCCAGTAGAGCGTCATCCCCAGGGTGGGGGCATCGACAGGCCCAAGACCCAGGACTTCCAGGCCAATGGAAGCCAGGATGGCTGAGGACACTGCGTTCACCAGCGTTGCCGCCAAGTACGGCAGGAGGTTGGGCATCAGTTCCTGCAGGATAATCTCCGGCCCACTCATACCCGACAGGCGCGCCACTTCGACGTAGCCGCGCTCTCTGAGGCTGAGCACCTGGGCTCTGATGGTGCGCGTCGGATTCAGCCACGCCAGGGAGGCCACGACCAGGGCCATTTGATTCACCGTCAGGCTCTGCTTCAGTGATACGGCTATAATAATCAGCACCAGCAGCCCCGGCACGGTGAGACCGATATCGACGCCCCCCCGAATGAACGTATCGAGCTTGCCCCGATAATACGCCGAGATAAAGCCCAGGATGGTGCCCACACCAACGCCCAGGAGCCCGGCAATGAAGCCGATGCGCAGGGTGAGCGGTGTTCCGGCCACCATCGTTGCCAGTAAGTCTCGGCCTTGCCGATCCGTGCCAAAGGGGTACTGGAGAGAGGGTGGTCTGAGCGCCGGCACCGACAGGGCTCTGGATTTACTCGTGTCCACGACCATATGGCCGATGCCCACAAACAGCGCCAGGGTCACCAGCAGGAGGAGGCCCACAACGAGAGAAATGTTGCGACGCATATAGCGCAGTCCGGCTGCCAGCCTGCCCGGTCGTGCTACTCCTGGCACGGGCTGTACTGGCGCTGACGCTTGCCCCAATATACGGCGCATTTAGGCCCTCCTGTATGTAATACGGGGGTCGAGCCAGGGATAGAGCACGTCGAGCAGCAACGTGGCCAGGCCCAGGGCTACGATCACCAAAAAGACAATGCCCTGGATGAGGAAATGGTCGTTCTCCCGAATCGCATGGTACAGCACTGTGCCAATACCAGGGTAAGCAAAAATCACCTCGACCAGGACTGCGCCGGAGAGGATCTGTCCCAGAGCCAGCGCCAGGGCCGTGGTCTGGGGCAGAATCGCGTTCCGCACGCAGTAGCGCAGGAAGACAGTGCGGCTCCGCAGCCCCTTGGCCTCGGCAAAGGTCACGTAGTCCTCACCCTGGGTGGTCACCATCATGCCGCGCATGGTCAGGGCCCATCCACCCGTGGCCACGAGAATAATCGACAGCGCTGGCAGGATCGCGTGTGTGAGCACATCGCCGACGAAGGCCAGGCTCAAGGCAGGAAAGGCCCCGGCCGTATAGCCGCCGAACATGGGCAACCATTGCAGCTGGAACGCCAGGAGATAGATCAGGATCAGCCCACAGAGGAAGAAAGGGATGGCATGCAGGGCCCAGAGCGGCGGCATGAGGAACCGCAGGCTCCGGTGGGCTCCGGGCCAGGCCAGGAGTGCCCCCAACAAGGTGCCAATGGTGAAGGAGAGGACGGTCGTGGTCCCCAGCAGGCCGACGGTCCAGGGAATCGCTTCCGCGATGATCTCACTCACGGTCCGCGGATAGTGTGAGATGGAGTAGTTGAAGCGCAGCCTGGACATCTCGTGGAGATACGCCAGGTACTGGCTCCACAGTGGCTTATCGAGGCCAAACCGTTGCTCGTATTCCTTCGCCATCGCCTCAATCCCCGCCTGGACGTACCCCCCGAGCTGCGCTTGTTGCAGGAGTTTTTCCCGGACCGGATCCTGCCCAGACAATTTAGGTAGAAAGAAGTTGAGGGTCGCCGCCAGCCACACGATCAGCAGGAAAACGCCGCACCGCTTTGCCACATAACCAAGTTGCACTGTGCTTCCTTTACCAGGGGACCAGCCCGGCTCGACCCCCTACTGGGTCGGCTGCAGGTTCCACAACACCATGGCATACGTCAAGTGCCAAAAAGCCCCGTTGACATAGGGATTCTCGGCCGTGGGCCAATTCTTCCAGTACGTAGTATTCATAGGAATCCGGTGATAGTTATACGTTAGCGGGATGTCCGGCAGTTCGGGAATCCAGATCTCCATGGCCTTCCGGAAGAGTTCTAGGAGCTTGGCCTGATCACGCATGTCAGTGACACATACTTCGTCGACGATCTTGTCGTAGGCCTCGTTCTTCCACTTGGCAAAGTTGACGAGGTGGGCGCCCGGGACAGCCACACTGGCGCCCTGGTACAGCCGGAGAGTGTGGTAGGGGTCATTCACGCTCCCACCGTGGCCGTAGAGCGCCCCAGTGTATTGCCCCTTCTGAAACCGGATGTCAAAATCTGGCGGCAAACTGAATGTGGCGGCGACCCCCTGGCGCTTCAACTGCTCTGAGATCACTGGCCCCACCGCGGAGCCGAGTGCCCCAAAACTGATGATATCGAGGGTGAGGCGCTGGCCCTGCGGGTCCACCCAGATGCCGGCGCTGTCTTTCTTCCAGCCCTTCTGGCTGAACATGGCTTCACCCTTCTTGGGATTGAATTCCAGGGTGTTGAACTTTTCCAGGATGTCCTGCACCGCGTTGATATAGGGACGCAGCGCCGGATAGGCGGGCAGCGGCAGCGGTGACGGTTCTGCGGCTCCGGCCCAGCTCACATCGACGATCTGCTGCCGGTCAATAAAAGAACTCAGGGCCCAGCGGATGTCCTTATCGTTAAACGGCGGTTTCTCGTTGTTGACGTACAACGAATATGGCCACCAGTCCATGTAGCCATAGGGAGGCTTCTGACCAGAGTGGGTAGTGATTTTGGGGTTCTGCCGGAAGACCGTTGGCATGGTAGCTGGCTGTATTGACATGGAATAGTCGACCTGGTTGGTAATCAAGGCCTGCGCCAATTGTTGCTCACCGGCCGATGGCAGCCAGATGTTCCGCTCAACCTTGGGCATGGATGCCAGACCAGCCTTGGCCGCCCACCACGCATCCCGTCGATCGATGATTTTTTGTTCGGGTGAAGCAAAGACCACCTTCCAGGGACTGGTCGTGACTGGCCAGTCTTTCTCCAGATCAAAATGCTTGAACGTGGTCCAATCCTGCTCCTGAAAGATGTGCTGCGGGACGATGTAGACCCCGATATCGTACTTGTAGGTCATAAAGTAGAAGAAACGCGGGGCAGGCACCTTGAACGTGATGACCACGGTGTGCGGGTCAGTCACCCTGGCCTCCTGCATAAATTGCTGCACATCGACGCCCCAGCGCACTTTTGGACCCAGGTCTCTGAGGCTGTTCAGGGTGTACGCCACGTCCTCGGCACTGAACGGCACGCCATCGCTCCACGTGATACCGGAGCGGGTCTTGATGGTCAGTTCCCTGAAGTCGGGGCTGTAGGCGTAACTCTCCGCTAGCCAGAGATACTCCTTGTCAGCGAAGGCGCTGTAGTAGGCCAGGGGTTCGTAGAAAATCCCTGGTCCACTCTGATGATTGGACCCTATAGCGTATGGGTTCCACAACTCGTGATCAACCCAGCGGCCCTCTCTGCCTGTCCATACCAGGGTCAACGTCCTGTTTCTGGGGACATCTTTGGGCTTGGCCATAGGCACGGACACCGGCAAGAGTGCCGCGGCTCCTGCCCCCAGGAGGCCCGCTTGGATGAAGGCTCGTCTGCTGAGTCGCCCGAGTCTATCTTGCTCCGACATACTGTGCTCCTTTGTGTCCGCGCTCACGCCTTGTACGGGAGACCACGGTGACCAACCAGCATAGGAAAGTGGTAGCTGTGCTGCGCACTCCATTTATTTTAGGTCGAGGAAGTGCAACACATGTTGTGCAAACTGTCCAAAGTCATCCAGGTGATTTTGCAGGGTGTCATAGACGCGCCCGACCTCCACTTGCGCGTAGAGGTGCACGAGAATATTACGAAACCGCACCATCTGCACCAGCGTTTGGGTGAAGTCAATAGGGAAAATACCTGCGTCGCGCAGGAGTTCGATGGCGTCCTGAGACGTAGCGGGCGCACCGAGCGCCAGTCCTGCGACCAGGTAATGACATACGTCAATGACGCACTGAATCGAAAGTTGCAACCCGTGCTCAATCGCCCATGTCAGACCAACATCACCGCGGACCTCTTCCAGCGTCCGCTGTCGATAGCCTTGTAACTGCTGGACGTAGCTCTCCAACAGTTGCAAACGCTGGCCTATCACATTGCTATTGAGCGCCATGTGCTTTTGTTCCTCTATTGGTTGTGGATCAGCACAGATTTGCCAAACGTCCCTGACTTGAGGCGCTCAACCATCGCCTCTGCCAACAGGTGGCGTAGCGGTGCTGTATCCTCGTAAGCGCACAGTGCGCGCACCTGGAATTCGACGCGCGTATTTTCATCGGAGCAGTAAAGCAGCACACCATGGCGGAGCACTTCATAGGCCAGCAGCGGCGACGCCTCATTCAGAACGACTACATCCACGTTGTCGGTCTCAAAGAGGTGCGACAATGCCCCGAGGAGCGTCAACCGCTCGGCGAAACGTTCATCAGCCGTCAAAGATGTATCAAGTAGCACGGCAATATCCACATCGCTTTCCGCGTGCGTGCGCCCGGTGGCTTGCGAGCCAAACAGGTAAGCCAGTTGTACAGGGCGCTGTCGGAAGAGGCGTTCTAGTTGTGGGAGCAAGGTGTCCAAGTGCATAGCGTGTCAAGCTTTGGTTATTTTTATCGGTGTTGGAATGACGGTGAGACAGGCACGGCAAAGCCAGGCAG
>Ga0137374_10011081_pt1 | contig 10567 bp, 8 predicted proteins | sample SagtaG_20_FD_104811 | JGI IMG/M metagenome (GOLD analysis project Ga0137374, IMG submission 104811) | Vadose zone soil microbial communities from Sagehorn Ranch, Mendocino, California, USA - Sage1_R_100_16 metaG | ecosystem: Environmental > Terrestrial > Soil > Vadose zone | place: USA...
ATCATCGGAACTGTCCGGCAGACGATGACCAAGAGAGGCGACCGCATGGCCTACCTCACGCTGGAGGATCTCCAGGGCACTGTCGAGGTCATCGTCTTCCCGGATCTGTACAAAACCGCCGCGGCCCTCGTCACGCCGGACTCGGTGGTGCAGGTGACGGGCACGCTCGATCGGGGCGACAAGGCGACGCGGATCAAGGCGACCAAGCTCGCGAGCCTGGCCGATCTCCAGGCGCAGAGCGTCGCGCGCGTCACCATTCAAGTCACGACCCAGGACGCGTCGCCCGAGGCGCTGAACCGGCTGCGGGAAGTCCTGCATCATCACGCGGGCCCCTGCCCGGTGTATCTCAAGCTCACGATTCCCGACCATTCAGAATCCATGATCGCCCTGGGCCCCGATCTGTGCGTCCTGCCGAGTTCCCAGCTCATCGGCGACGTGGAAGCGCTGATCGGTAAGGGCGCGGTGTCCTTACAGTAACGGAGCAGCGGCATGCGGGAATACCTGGATTTTGAAAAGCCCATCGCTGAGATCGAGGAGAAGATCGAGAAGCTGACCACCGCGGGTCAAGGACGGCCCGGTATACAGGACGACCTTCGCAAGCTCCGCGCCAAGCTCTACCAGCTCCAGGCGGAGATCTATGCCGGCCTCACGCCCTGGCAGCGCACGCAGGTCGCCCGGCATCCGCAGCGCCCCTCCACGCTCGACTACATCGGACGGATCTGCGACCACTTCCTGGAGCTGCACGGCGATCGCCTCTACGGCGACGATCAGGCCATCGTCGCGGGGCTCGCCAACCTGAATGGTCGAGCTGTCGTCGTGATCGGGCCGCAAAAGGGCAAGACGCTGAAAGAGCGCGTGCAGCGGAACTTCGGCATGCCCAATCCCGAAGGGTATCGCAAGGCCCTGCGCCTGATGCGTCTGGCCGAGAAATTCAACAAACCCATCATCACCCTCATCGACACGCCCGGCGCCTATCCCGGCATCGGGGCCGAGGAGCGCGGACAGGCCGAAGCCATCGCCCGCAATCTCTTTGCGATGTCCTCCCTCGAAGTGCCGATCGTCTCGGTCGTCATCGGCGAAGGCGGCAGCGGTGGGGCGCTGGCGATCGGCGTCGCCGACCGCGTGTTGATGCTGACGAACGCTGTCTACTCGGTCATCTCGCCCGAAGGCTGCGCGGCGATCCTGTGGGACGATCCACGGAAGACGCCCGACGCGGCGGAGGCGCTCAAGATGACCGCCGACGACCTGTTGCGCCTGGGCGTGATCGACGAGATCATTCCCGAGCCGCCGGGCGGGGCGCACCGGGACGCGACAGCCATGTGCGACGCCGTAAAGAAGGCCATCGAGCTCCACCTCAGCGCGCTGCTCGAACTCCCGACCGACGAATTGCTGCAACGACGCACCAAGAAGTACCGCCGCATGGGCGTGATGGGACAGGAATAACCGTATTGGACTGGCCCGTGGAGCGGACGGCGCGGCTGGCGGCAGGGCAGACCGACGGTGTCCTCTCCGACATCAACTTCGGCGAAGTCTTTCCGTTCGTCGCCAAGCCGTTGGCCCGCGACGGCCTGACCCGCTACATCGGGCCGGCCCTCGGCAGCCAGGTCGCCGGCCTCAGCCGCAGCGATCCGCTCGTCCTGGATTTGAACCCCATCGCCTTCGTGGCCGGGCGCCCCTACATGGACCTCTCGGCCTACATCAATCTGCCGGCCATCTCCCGTCGACTCGACGTCATGGAGGCAGTTGACCAGACCAAGGGCAAGGTGATCGCGGACCTGGTCCGGGCCAAGCGGCTGAATCCCGTTCCGATTTCTTTCGCCGCACGAGTCACGCTGCACCTCGCCTACGCCAGGATGGGTCTTCGCTCGTTGTGGTGGTTGGTCCGCCGTCGAACACCAGAGGACCTACTCGGCGCCTATGCGCACACGACCGACCGGCTGCGAGTGTTGGTCCGCCGGCCGCTCGACGAGGATGCCCCAGCCACTTTGCTGGCGGACCTGGACCGTGAATTCAATGAAGAGTCCGACCCCACCAAGGATGGCCTGCGACATCTGGGCCTATCCATGTTCCTTCATATGGCGCTGCATCGGCTTCTGGCCAAACGCGTTCCGCCCGTACTGATCGACGATCTGGGCAAGGGCATTCCCCACAACCCTACCACCACCATCGCGCTCGACCTCTGGGCCCTCGCGCAGGAGGCACGCCCGCTGGCCGAGATCTTCGAGAAAACGCCGCCCGACGAGCTGGCGCAGGTGCTGCAAGGAACGGATGCCGGCCACCGGTGGTGGACCAGCTTCGAAGCATTTCTCGCGCGGCACGGCCACCGGGGCGAAGTGGAGCTGGACCTCACGACGCCGCGCTGGCGGGAGGATCCGACCTTTCTGCTCCAGACCGTCACCAACTACCTGCGCCATCCAGTTGGAACGTCGACCCCGCCGGACATGCTGGCCGAAGGCATGCGCCATCGCAAGGCAGCCGCCTCAGCCGTCCGGAAGCGGCTTCCCTTTCTGCTGCGTAGTCTGTTCGGTTGGCTCTACAGACGGTACGTCCTATGGCTGCCGTTCAGGGAGTGTATGAAATACACCTGGCTCCTCGGTATGGAGCACGCGCGGCGTGTCTACCGGGAGCTGGGCCGGCGGCTCGTCACGGCGGGACATCTTAAGACCATGGATGAGGTCTTCTGGTTGCGGTTGCAGGAGGTGCGGGTCTGGGCTGAAACCGACCGCGTGACCTGGACGCAGGAGATGTTAGAGTTACGCGAGCGCGAGTGGCGACAATGGACCGCCCTCCGACCCCCTTCACTGATGATCGGTATGCGCGGAATCGAAGCCGCCGCCCCGCCAAGCCGATCACGAGAACGCTCGCTGTTGCATGGCACATCGGTCTCACCCGGGCGCGCCGAAGGCATCGCACGCGTGATCACGGACCCACACCGGGCCGACCTGCGTTCAGGCGAAATCCTGGTGGCCCGTTATACCGATCCCGCCTGGACTCCCCTCTTCTTCACCGCGGGCGCTTTGGTCACCGAAATCGGCGGCGTCCTGAGCCACGGCGCCGTCGTCGCGCGCGAGATCGGACTGCCGGCCGTGGTGGGCGTGGCGCACGCCACCAGCCTTATCGTCTCAGGCCGTCGGGTGAGAGTGAACGCCACGGCCGGCACCGTGGAGTTGCTGTAAGGTCCGGCGACTTGCTGAATCGTGGTGACCGCGGTACACTAGGTTTTCCTGAGGAGACGCCCATGTCGCGAGTCGGCATTCCTCTCCTGGTCAGTTTTCTCTCTGCGGTTCTGCTCCCTTTTTCTGCCACAGCCGCCGAGTCGGAGCTGTGGTCCTGCACGAAAGCGGATGGCACCACGACCTTCACGAACAAGACCAAGGACCTGCGCGGCTGCGGCGCCTATGTCCTTCGCTCCGAGCTGGGGTACGTCAGCAGGGCCGCGGAGGAGAAAAAAGAAGAGCCGAAGCTGCCTGAGTCTCAGACTCAGTCAGTCTCGCCACCGATCAACATCAATATCATGGTCAACGCTCCCCCTCCTCCGGCGCTTCCAGTGATCGAGACGGTTCCGGCTGGAGAGATCCCTTATGAAGTGGTGCGGATGCTGTCGGTAGGCATGACTGAAGCGGAAATCCTCAGACGCGCCGGGTTCCCCCAAGCGACCTTGATCGGGTCCCATTCATTCAGCTCCCCTTATCCCTTCTGGCCCATCTTCGGGGCAAACCGGTTCGTGTACTCCAGCGGCGATTGGATCATCGAGCTTACGTTCACCGGCGGCCGTGTCTTTTCGATCAATGAGGTTCGAGTCAGGCCGTGAGGTGAAACGCCAGAACGGCTGCAGTCTAGGCTGCAGCCGCAATCAATCCACAACTTCAACTGAGGAGAGAAGGAGGACTCTATGCGGACATTGAGTGTGGCAACGATTCTGCTGACGGCAACGATTCTTTTGTTAGCTGGCTGCGGGCAAAAGAGCGAGGAGCCGAAGGCGCCCGCCCAGGCCCCGGCCTCCCCAACTGCTCCTGGTACACCCGGAACTCCCGCGCCATCTGCGCCAGGCGCACCCCCTGCAGCGCCAGTGCCCGGAACCCCCGCCCCAGCACCAGCACCCCCGGGTGCTCCAGCGGCTCCCGCTCCTCCAACCGGTTCGTAAGAACCAGAACGGCCTCCGGAGGACACCCTCCGGAGGCCGTTCGCTCATCTTCGCTGTCCCTACCTTACGCCCCGTGAGACGTCCTGGCGTGGGCGGGCTGTCTGGGTCTGAACCCAGAGGGCCGTCCCGGCCTGGCGTCTCGCTGTCCATTGCCGCGTGGGTTGTGTGCGGGCTGTACGGGATGCGCGGGAGGCGCGCTGCCAACGGCTCGTGGGATCGGCTGCCCCAAGAGTTTCTCGATGGCCCGTAACTGCAGGTGGTCATCCGCGGTGATGAAACTGGTGGCCCGGCCGCTCGCTTTGACGCGGGCGGTGCGCCCGATCCGGTGGATGTAGTCTTCCGGCGTGTTCGGCATATCGTAGTTCACGACGTGCCCGATGTTGGCCACGTCAATGCCGCGGGCCGCGACGTCCGTGGCCACGAGGACCCGGAAGGTGCCCCGCCGGAATCCTTCCAACGCCGCCCGCCGCTGCGACAGGCTCCGGTCGCCGTGAATGGTTGCCACCTTATGGCCGGCGTTGCCGAGCGCCCGTCCCAGCCGATCGGCGCCATGCTTCGTGCGCGTGAAGACGAGGACTGAATCGCGGTCCGCATCGAGCAGCGTCAGCAACAGCTTGGTCTTGTCTTCCCGCGTCGTGTGATGCAGGGCCTGCGCGGCCCGCTCGGCGGGAGCCGCCGACCGGCCGATCGCCACCCGCACTGGGTCCTTGACGCTGGCCCGCGCGAGATCGGCCACATCCGTCGGCAACGTCGCCGAGAAAAGCAGCGTCTGCCGCTCCTCGGGCAGGGCCTCCAGAATCTGGTTGATCTGCGGCGCAAAGCCCATGTCCAGCATGCGATCCGCTTCATCCAGCACCAGGATCTGCATCTTCATCAGATTGATGGTCCCGTTCCACATATGATCCAGAAGCCGTCCAGGCGTCGCCACGATGATGTCCGGGCGCTGGCGAAGACCGCGAAGCTGGGCGTTCATATCGGCGCCGCCCACGACCGTCGTCGCATAGACACGCCGGCCGTGTCCCAATTTGGTGATCGTTTCCTGGATCTGGATGGCCAGCTCTCTGGTGGGGGCTAGAATCAACCCACGGGGAAAGCCTTCCGATTTTCCCGCCAGGCGTTCGACCATTGGAATCACGAAGGCCGCGGTCTTGCCCGTGCCGGTCTGCGCGCATCCAAGGACGTCGCGCCCGGCGAGCCCTGGCGGAATGGCCTGGGCCTGAATGGGCGTCGGTTCCGAGAACCCGGCCCTGGCAATGTCGCGCAAGATGGCTTCGGACAAGCCGAGATTGTTGAAACTGCATTGAACAGTCGTCTGCACAGAACTATCCTTTCGGTATGGATCGCATTGTTACGGGGTCAGAGAACCGAGGGGAGTCAGAATCGGGAGGGAAGCTGCTCCAAACAGGACCTGATCGCGATGCGATCGCGGGTCCGGAGTATGGTTACCGTCATCGCCGCCGGACCGTGTCGGCTCTGACTGAACAGCACTGTACTGGATCAAACCCTGATTGTCAAGTCCTTTAAATTAAATCCCTAATCTGTGGCAGCGGAAGCAATCCTGTCGCTTCGGATGGCGCGCTTGCAGGGGACGCTCGCCGCCCTGGATGTGGCAGGCCAGACAAGCCTTCTCCAGCTTGAGGCCTTGATGTTTCGAATCGGGAGGAACTGGCGGATTGTTGTCTTTCGGGGACGGCAGCAGCGTGAGGAAGACGACGACGACGATCGCCAGGCCGATGGCGATGTAATCTGATTTCCCGAACCGGAACTTCATTTATTCATACGCGTCGCGCAGCAGTTCGGCGATGTGGCGCACGTCCACTTCGCCACGGAGCCCGTTCTTCAATTGAATCATGCAGGCCGGACACGACGTGGCAACGACCTGCGCCCCGCTATCCCGGATGGCCGCGCGCTTGCGTTCGAAAATCTGCTGCGACGTCTTATAGTCCTTCACGATGAACGTTCCCGCCCCGCCGGCGCAGCGGTCGGCATCCCGCATCTCGACGAACGTCACGCCGGGAATCCGCTTCAACAGATCCCGCGGCGGCTTGCTCACACCGGCCGCGCGCAGATGGCAGGAGGAATGGTAGGTGACCGTCTTCCGGCAAGGTTTGGTCGGCGCGGCTTTCAATCCCTCGCCGGCGAGCATCTCCGAGATATGCTGCACTTTCCCCGCCACCGCTTCGGCCTGGCGCCGCTCTTCGCCCTGGAACCATTTCGGATAATCCTTCAGGCTGAGCGTGCAGGAAGCGCAGCCGGTGACAATCGTATCATAGCGACTCAGTGATTCGACGTTGAACCGAGCGTAGTCTTTCACCCGGCCGACGTGACCATAGGTTTCGATCGGCGTGCCCGAGCAGCGCTGGCGCGGCAGGACCGGTTCGATGCCGTTCCGCCGCAAGACTGCGATCACCGCATCGCCCACGCCGTCCTGAAAATAGTTGGCTGCGCAGCCATGGAAATAGGCCACCGACCCGCGATGCCCCTGCTCTTCCGTCAAGGAGGCATAGCGCTCGCGCAGCAAGTGAGACGCCAGCTTCGGCAGCACCATGTCCGCCGGCAGCTGGGCGGTCGAGGCAAGCCGATGCAAAACCGGCGCAAGCGCCTTTTCCAACAGACGGCGCGGCAACGGACGATCCCAGAGTCCCTGCGTGCGCCCCATCAGCTTGAGGAACGGCTCGAACAGCCAGGGCTGTCCCTGTAAGGCGAATAGAGCCCCCGCGAGCTTGTTGGGATGCTCGGCCCGCTTCTGCATGATCAGGTCCGACACGTCCACGCCGGCCGGGCAGACCGTTCGGCAGGACTTGCAGTTGACGCAGGCCTCCACCACCCGCTTCGAATTGAGGTACTCGTAGCCCGGGGCGGTCACGATCTCAAACCAGCCCCGTGAGCTCATGTCTTCTGTCTGGAAGACATCGAAGACCGGACAGACCGAATTGCATTTGCCACAAGTCGCGCAGGGCTTGGAGAGCCGCACGTAGTCGATGTGCTCGGTGAAAGGGGTGGTGCTGATCTTCACGCCCGGGTTCAGGACCGACGTCGGGTCGAACGCCGACTTGACCTGCTTGAAGAGCGCGTAGAGCTCCTCGCCGAAAAACGTGGGCACGAACTCGGCCCGCACGCGCCCGTCTCCATGTTCGCCGCAGATGGAGCCGCCGAATCGCGTCATGACGGTCTGGTGAATCTCATGGTACCCCGCCACCATCGCGTCGAAATCGTGCTTGTCGTTGACGTCCAGCAAGGGTACGATGTGGGCGTTGCCGTTGCCGATGTGGCCGAAAATGGCCACGTTCACGTCCTGCCCCTTGAAGAACGTGGACAGGTATTGCACCAGCTCGGCGATCCGGTCGGCCGGGACGACGACGTCGTCCACGTAATTGATGGGCTTCTTCTTGGCGTCGTAGCGGTACAGCGTGGGGTAGAGTGCGTTGCGCGCCTTCCAGAGCTGCTCCTGATGCTCCTTTTCCACCGCGATCGTGGGGTCCTGACACAGCCGATACTTCCGGCAGATGCCCTTGACCCGATCGAGGATCTCGGCGATGGAAACATTGAGTGTGCCATCGAACTCGGCCAGCAGGGTCGCAGCCGCATCGGCTGGCACGCCATGCGCCGCCCGATTGATCAGATCGAGCGTGTTGGCATCCATCACTTCCAATGCCATCGGCGTGAGCGGCAGGAGATCGAAGACCGCCTGCCCGACTTCTTCCAAATGTCGGAAATGGATCAGCGCGGTCGCCGTCGTTTTCGGTTTTGCCACGAGCGTGAGCGTCGCCTCGCTGATGACGCCCAGCGTCCCCTCGCTTCCCACGAAGAGCTTGGGCAGGTCCACGATCCCCTGATCCAGTCCGTCCACCAGTCCGAACAAGTTGTAGCCCGTGCTGTTCTTGGAGACCGTAGGCTTCTTGCTCCGGATGAGATCGGCATTCTTTCTGACGAGCGCTATGGTCTCGGCAAGCGCTGGATGGTTCCCGAGCAGCGCGTTGGTGACCGGATCGCCGTCTGCCAGAACCTCGGCCGTCAGCCAGGCGCCGGTATCGAGGTGCATGCGGATGGCATGCACGTTGTCTTTCACCGAGCCGTACCGGAGCGTATGGGGGCCGGCCGAATTGTTCGAGAGCATCCCGCCGAGTTTGCACATGTCACGGCTGGAAGGATCGGGCCCGAACATCAGGCCGTGAGGCTCGAGTTTCTTGTTGAACTCGGTGAGGTTCAGTCCCGGCTGGACCCGCGCCCAGCGCTCGTTGACGTTCAACTCGAGAATCCGGTTCATCCGGCCGCACTCGAGGATGATCCCCTCGCCGACGGCCGATCCGGTGAGGTTCGTGCCGGCGGCCCGCGGCGTGATCGACACGCCGCGGGACCGCGCATAGGCCACCGTGACGGCGATGTCGTCCTCGGTCTCAGCCTGCACGACAGCCTTGGGGACCACCTTGTAAATACTGGCGTCCACCGAGTAGGCCGTGATGGTCGGGAAGTCATCCTTGACCTTGTCGGCGCCGAGTCGGCGCCGGAGATCGTTGCCGATGGAGCGGGACTTTTCAGGCAGGATCAGAGCGGGTGCGTCACTCATGAGTTGATTCTACGGGAGGATGGAGAGAGAGACAAGTGAACCGTCAAGAGGCCGCGCGCTGGGCTCGCTTGGAATAGCCTTCTAGGGCCAGCTCGACGATCCGCTCTTCGGAGAGGCCGAGCGAGTAATAGTGCTGGTAGTGTCCCTCGATGGCCTCGGGATAGCCCTTCTCGGGCAGCATCTGCTCCCGCAGCGTCTTGACGCGGTCGAGGACGTGCTTCACCAATTCCGGGCTGATCTCCACCCCATGGTCATTCAACGCCTTGGTATGCTTGGCCAGCACGGTCTCGACGGCAGCGGCACCGCTGTGCTTGCCGAACACGAAGCGCTGCTCGCCCCCCACGGACTCCTCCGCAATGAACTGATAGATGGCGGGATGGATCGCGATCGCGGCCGTATGGATCCCGGATTCGTGCTTGAAGACGCCCTCGCCCACGATCGGCTCATGCGGTTGGAGCGGAATCCCTGAGTACCGTTCGATCTTGCGGCGCAGGTCGGTCAGCAAGTCGTACCGGAAGCCCGGGATCGTGATCCCATACAGCATCTTCAGCACCATGACGAACTCATGGAGCGGCGTGTTGCCGGCTCGCTCCCCGATGCCGTTGACCGTGACCCCGGCATACAAGGCCCCGTGGCTGATCGCGCGCACCGTGTTGATCGCCCCCAAGCCAAAGTCGTTGTGGAAATGCGCCGTCATGGGCACGGAGCCGAGGACCTTCACGAGCCGTGGAATGTAGTGATCCACGGCCTCGGGCGTGAACACCCCGCAGGTGTCCGAGAAGCACATGCGCGTGCCACCCGCCGCGACGCAGGCCTTGGCCCAGACCTCACCGTAGGCGACATCCGACCGCGACGCATCCTCGGCCGCAAACTCGACGCGCGAGAATCCCTGCTCTCTGGCGTAACGGATGGCGCCGGTGATCAGGTCCAGATTCTGCTCGCGGTAGTAATCCAGCGGCCGGTCCAGCCATTGGTTTTCCGGCTGGCCCGCGCGGCGCAACAACGTTTTGCCGAGTTTGTACTTGAGGTGCAGGTCGGACAAGGTCGAAAGCACGAGCACACTGACGTCGTCCGGCTTCGCGCCGACGGCAGTAACCGTGTCCACGACCGCATCGATGTCTTCTTTGAGGCTCCGGCACATGGCCAGAATTTCGATGTCTTTTCGGATCTCGCTGCGGCGCTGGGCCTGGACGATCAGTTGTAGTCCTTTGCGGTCCGACTCGGAGACGGCCGGAAAAGCCGGGTCGATGACGTGGACGCCGATTTCGGAGAGCAGCTTAGCCAGTTCCAGTTTTTGCTCGGGAGAGAAGGCCACCCCGGGCATCTGCTCACCGTCCCGCAGCGTGTCGTCGTAAATGCGGATCTTGGCCGGATCGGGGAATGTCAGGTGTTGGGTAAAGCGCGTCGGCGGGATCGCGAGTTTCTCAATAGGCTCTTTGAGGTCCATAGGATTCCCGGTAAGAACGATGGAGGGATTGTAGCGGGTTTCTCACCCGTGTTCCACTGTTTCGGGATCCGGTCCTGCCTCCGTCTCCGGGTCTACGTTCGGCAGCGTGAACGGCTCGGCCTCCTTGAGGTCCTTGATGTCGCGGAGAGCCGGCAGACCGGCAAGATCCTTCAACCCGAAGGCCTGTAGGAACTGCTTCGTCGTCCCGTACATGATGGGGCGGCCGGGAACATCTTTCCGGCCGACGATGCGGATCAGTCTCCGATCGAGGAGCGTGTGGAGCACACCGGCGGTATCCACGCCGCGGATCTGCTCGATATCGGAACGGACCAGGGGCTGTTTATATGCGATGATGGCGTACGACGATTCCAACGGACACGGCAATGGTCAGGAGGAGAGCAATGACCAT
>Ga0137374_10011083_pt1 | contig 10566 bp, 9 predicted proteins | sample SagtaG_20_FD_104811 | JGI IMG/M metagenome (GOLD analysis project Ga0137374, IMG submission 104811) | Vadose zone soil microbial communities from Sagehorn Ranch, Mendocino, California, USA - Sage1_R_100_16 metaG | ecosystem: Environmental > Terrestrial > Soil > Vadose zone | place: USA...
GAATTCGTCGGGACGTTCACGCTCGTGTTCGTCGGGGCGGGCTCGATCATCGCGACCGGCGGCCACGATCTGACCGCGATCGCACTCGCGCACGGGCTCGCAATCGGCGTGATGGCCTCTGCCGTTGGTCACATCTCCGGCGGGCACTTCAACCCGGCGGTGACGCTCGGCTTCGTAGCGGCGCGGCGGATCGACGCACGGATGGCCGCGGCGTACTGGTTCGCCCAGATCACGGCCGCGATCATCGCCGCCCTGCTGCTGCGCGGCGTGGTTCCCGAGCGCGCCGCCGACCCGGTCAACCTCGGCGCGCCCGCGCTCGGCTCGGGCGTCGGCGCGGGGCAGGGGCTCGTGATCGAGATCATCCTGACGTTCTTCCTCGTCTGGGTGATCTTCGCGACGGCGGCGGATCCGCGCGGCGCGTTCCGCTCGATCGCCGGGCTTGCGATCGGATTCACGATCTCGCTCGACATCTTCATGGGCGGGCCGTTCACAGGAGCGGCGATGAACCCGGCGCGCGCGCTCGGGCCGCAGCTCGTGCAGAACGTCTGGAGCGACGGCTGGGTGTGGTACCTCGGCCCCGCCATCGGCGGCGTCCTGGCCGCGCTCGCCTACGAGTGGCTCTACCTGCGGCCGGTCGAGCCCGAGCCGGTCGGGCCGTCGGAGACGGGCGTCGAAGAGCCGGGCGCCGGCCGTTCGGCGACGGCCTAGCCCGAGAAGTCCGCGTGCCGCCTCCGCGCCGGGTCTCGAGACCCGGTGCCAGGCACGCACTCGAAAGCGTGAACGCTTCATAACGTGAGTGTGACTTCGCCTGCAAACGGCGGTCATGGGCGGGACGTTTCGGTGTCAGGCACCGTGACGAAACGCGCACCGAACCGTGGTACGTTGCCGCCGTGCTGCTGCTCGGGCTGTCCTCGGGCCACAAGCTGGGCCTCGCCCTCGTGGCGGCGCTGTTTGCAGGGTTCTCGCTGGTCGTCGCGATGGTCGTCCCGCGCCGCTGGCCGCAGTTCCCGGGGCGCCACCTGCCTGTCTTCCTCGCGGTCTCCGCCGCTCTCTTCCTCGGCATGCTCGCCGCGGTCGAGATCTTCGGCAAGGAGTCGAAGGAAGCCGAGGCCGCCGGCGCGAAGAGCGAGACGACCGCTTCGAGCGGCGCGCAGCAGGTCGCCGTCAAGGAGAGCGAGTTCAAGATCCAGTTGCCGAAGACGACCTTCGCTCCCGGCACGTACACGTTCGCTGTCGCGAACGACGGGAAGATTCAGCACGACCTCGTCGTCACGGGCCCGGGTGGGAAGAAGGGGACCTCTCTCATCGCGCCCGGCAGCAGTGCCACGCTGACCGTCAAGCTCGAGAAGGGCGACTACGACTTCTACTGCTCGGTCCCTGGCCACAAGAGCGCGGGGATGGACCAGAAAGTGACGGTGTCCTAAGGCGTCGCTTGCGATGCCGATTAAAGGGAGTTCGGGCTTTGCCCGTGCTCCCGTCTTACCCCGTGCTTGGTGAGACGACGCTGGCGAGGCCCGCGGACCATGTTGGTGGAGCCCGGTCTCCCGGGCCCCATGCAGTGATTCAGCGGAGAGGGCGGGATTTGAACCCGCGACGGACCTTTCGGCCCGTACGCGATTTCCAGTCGCGCTCCTTAGACCGCTCGGACACCTCTCCTGGTCGAGCCAGGGTATCGCGATTAGTTTTCCGTGGAACCGCGGTCAAAGTCTTGACGCGGTTGAAATTCGGACCGCCTGTACGTCGTTGGAGAGAATGGTCGTTCTGAGATCGAGAGGGAGGGATCGATGAGCAAAGTGCGGCTCCTCGTGGGAACGAAGAAGGGCGCGTTCGTCCTGACGTCGGACGGGACGCGTGACGATTGGGACGTCCAGGGCCCGTTGTTCGCGGGCTGGGAGATGTACCACCTGAAAGGCTCGCCGGCCGATCCGGACCGGCTGTACGCGTCCCAGTCGACCGGCTGGCACGGCCAGGTCATGCAGCGCTCGGACGATGGCGGGAAGACCTGGGACACCGTCGGCAACGAGTTCACCTACGACGGCGTGCCGGGCACGCACCAGTGGTACGACGGCACGCAGCACCCCTGGGAGTTCGCGCGCGTCTGGCACCTCGAGCCTTCGCTGGACGACCCTGACACGGTCTACGCGGGCGTCGAGGACGCAGCGCTCTTCCGCTCCACCGACGGCGGCCAGACGTGGCAGGAGCTGTCGGGGCTGCGAGGTCACCCCACGGGCGAACAGTGGCAGCCTGGCGCCGGCGGGCTGTGCCTGCACACGATCCTCATCCACCCGGACGACCCGCAGCGGATAGTCGTCGCCATCTCGGCCGCGGGCACGTTCCGCACGGACGACGGAGGCGAAACGTGGCGTCCCATCAACCGCGGCCTGCGCTCGCGCGAGCTCCCGGACGAGGAGCGAGAGGTCGGCCATTGCGTCCACCGAATCGCGATGAACCCGTCCAGGCCCGACGTGCTCTTCATGCAGAAGCACTGGCACGTCATGCGCAGTGACGACGGCGGCGACTCGTGGCAGAAGGTGAGCGGGAACCTGCCGTCCGACTTCGGCTTTCCGATCGAGGTCCATCCTCACGAGCCGGACACGATCTACGTCGTGCCGATCGAGAGCGACTCCGAGCACGTTCCGCCGGAGGGCAAGCTCCGCGTCTACCGCAGCCGGACCGGCGGAAACGAGTGGGAGGCGCTCACGAACGGGCTGCCCCAGGAGCACTGCTACGTGAACGTGCTTCGCGACGCGACGACCGTGGACACCCTCGACCCAGCCGGCGTGTACGTCGGGACGACCGGAGGCCAGGTGTACGCGTCGCCCGACGGCGGCGACCAATGGACAGCGATCGTGAGCCACCTTCCTCCGGTGCTCTCCGTCGAGGCGCAGACGTTGCCGTGATCCGGGTCGTCCTTCCGCATCACCTGCGGACGCTCGCAGGCGTCGACGGCGAGGTCTCGCTCGACGTGCAGAAACCGACACAGGGGACGGTGCTCGACGAGCTCGAGGCGAAGTATCCGGTCCTGCGCGGGACGATCCGCGATCACGGAACGGCGAAACGCCGGGACTTCATCCGCTTCTTCGCCTGCGGGCAGGACATCACGCTCGAGTCGGCCGACGCTCCGCTCCCGGAAGCGGTCGCCTCGGGAGCGGAGCCGTTCCGCGTAATCGCTGCGATGGCCGGGGGCTAGGAAGAGGCGACGCGGAGCACGACGTTGCCGGTCTTCTGGCCGGTCTCGACATAGCGGGTCGCCTCGACGATCTCGTCGAGCGGGTACGTCCGGTCGATCACAGGCCGGTACTTGCCCGTCTCGACCAGCTCCTTGACGAGCAGGAGGTCCTCCCTGCGATAGCGGCCGATGCCGAGTGTCGCACGCCTGCTCCCCAGTCGCGTGACGAGAGCGAGGAGCGGCACGTGGTACATGAAACCGAGGTCCATGGAGATGTAGATCCCACGAGGCTTCAGTGAACGGCGGCAGCGGCGGAACGAGTGCTTGCCGACCGCGTCGAAGATCACGTCGTACGTCTCGCCCCGCTTCGTGAAGTCCTCGCGGAAGCGGTCGACGACGTCCCGTGCCCCGAGCAACCGCAAGAGCTCAACGTCCTTCGTGTCGCACACCGCTGTCACCTCGGCCTCGAGGTGGTGCGCGAGCAGCTGGACCGCAGCCGTTCCGACGGAGCCCGCGGCGCCGTAGACGAGGACGCTCTTCCCCTGCAGCGGATACCCCGGTCGCAGGCAGGACAGTGCGAGCAGCGAGCCCTCGGGCACGGCTGCCGCCTCCTCGTACGTCAGCCCGTTAGGCTTCTGCGCGATCACGCCGCTCTCAGGGACGGTCACGTACTCCGCGTTCGCGCCGCCCTTGACACCGAACACCTCGTCACCGGCCCGGAAGTCGGTCACGGCCGCCCCGACGTCCTGGACGACGCCCGCGAACTCCGTGCCATGCATCGTCCGCCTCGGGCGGCGAATGCCGGTGAAGACGCGGGTGAACCGGTACTCGGCGCTGCGCACGCCCATCGTGTCCCCTCGGGTGACCGTCGAAGCGTGAACCTCGACGAGCACCTCGTCCTCCTTGGGCACGGGCCGCTCGACGTCGTCGATACGCAGCACCTCCGGAGGCCCGTACCGCTCGTGGACGACCGCTCTCATCCGGTCACTCTAGAAGCGGAGGGGAGGGATTTGAACCCTCGTCGGCGGCGAGGTCCGTACGGCCTACGTCGTTGGTGCTCCAGTTCGTCGGCACGCCGGGATTGTCTGATCTGACTGCGAACAAAACTAGCCGGCCGGCTTGAGTCACTGACCTGACCGGCGTAGGCTGGCCGTGGCGATGCTATTGCGGCGCGGACTCCTCGTCGGGCCCGCCTTTGTGGCTGCGCTTGCGGCGCTGCTCGTGGGAGCGAGGCCCGGCAACGCCGCCTTCCCGGGGACGAACGGCCGGATCGCCTACACCTGCGCGCCAGACAGCCAGGAGATCTGCGTTGTCAACGCGGACGGATCCTCGCTGGGGTATCTGACCCAGGACGACCGGAGCGGCGATAGCTACGACGAGCGCTTTCCCGCGTGGTCACCCGGCGGTCGCCGGATTGCGTTCGTCGTCGTCGGGTTCTGCACGAACGCGATCTACGTCATGAACTCCAACCGCACCGGGCTGCACCGGGTTCTGCTCGAGAAGGGCGAACGCTCGGGCATGTGGACGATTCAGGACTTGTTTCGCCGGACGGCAGCAGGCTGGCCTACGGGAAGTCGTTCCATCGGGGGCGCTGCCCGATGGAGGAGCAGGCGAACGCGGTGAAGCGGATCTTCACGATCTCGGTCTCGGGAACGGATGAGCGCCAGATCACGGCCGGGGACCGGGACGTCCAGCCCGCCTGGTCGCCGAACGGCGAGTGGATCGCCTTCTACCGCGATCTCTCTGGCGCCGACGACGCGGGTCTGTACGTCATGAAGCCGGACGGAAGCTCCCGGCGCCGGCTCGATAGCCGCGGCGCCGGGTATCCGGACTGGTCACCGAACGGAGCGAAGATCGCCTACGACTGCACGACCACGACCCACGAGGTCTGCGTATACACGGAAGGCGGGGGAGTCGCTCGGCTCGGCGTCGGGTACGAGCCCGCCTTTTCTCCCGACGGGGCGCGGATCGTCTTCGTCATGGCGCCGGGCCAGGGCGGGGATGTCGACGGCGGCATCTACGTCATGGCCGCTGACGGGAGCGGTCGCGTCGAGATCGACACCAAGACCAGTTTCCATTACACAGGTCTCAGCCATCCAGACTGGCAGCCCTGCCGGGGCGCATGTCCGCCGGCGCCCGGGATGCCCACGTTCACGAAGCGGGCGAGGCCGCCTGCGATTCTCCGCGCGTCCGTCGGGCCGGGCTTCACGATCTCGCTTCGCAATAAGGCCCGGCGCAAGGTGAAAAGCCTTGTCGAAGGTCGGTACTCCGTGCGGCTCAGAGACCGCTCGCGGCGACACAGCTTCCACGTTAAGGGTAAGAAGTTCGATGCCCGTACGACGGTGCCGGCGACGTTCACTGGAACGCAGGGCTGGCAGTTGGGGGCCGGCAAGTACCGCTTCTTCTGCGACGCCCATCCCAGGCGGATGCGCGGAAGCTTCTTGGTCGCCCGGCGCCCGTATCGTCCCTGACGCGACCGTCTCCTCGCAGGACGATCTGCTTGAGAGTCTCCGTACGCAGCGCGCCCGAGTTTGGAGCATCGCCGCGGATGCCCCAAACTCGTTTGCTCACGTCGGTCTCGGCTGAGTCAAGCGGAGGGGGAGGGATTTGAACCCTCGTCGGACCTAACGGCCCGAAACGGTTTTCGAGACCTCTGGGCCTTTCCGCTCGAAGGGCTCGTTCAAGCGTAGGAGCGCGGTGATTACCACCGTGCGCGCCGGTCCGCGCGCCGGTCTCGCGGGCTACATGGGAGAGCGCCGCCCGCTCGCAGCGGGAGGTCTCGCGGATGCGCCGGGCCGTCTTCTCCTCGCCGCCTGACTAACCGCTGCGCGCGGCGATCGAACGCCGTGCCGTCGGTGTCGGTGTCTCTTCCGCGCCGACGGCACGTACGCTGCTCGCCGTGATCGAAGCCATCCCGCGCGGGGGAAGCCTCCGCTCCGGGACCTAAACGGGAAATTGCCGACCGCGCCGGGCCAGCTTTCCAAGGTGAGCTATCGCGACGTGTACCTACGCCGAGGCTCGGGACGGGACAATTCGAAAACCTGGGGTTGGCTTAGGACCTCGGGCTGAGCGTCGGATCGAGGAGGCCGCTGACCACCTCGTTGAAGAGCAGGTCGTCCGCAAGCTCGGCTAGCCATTCCGGGGAGTACTTCACGCTCCACGCGTGCAATCTGTCCGCCCGCGGGATGTCGTCGTACGACGCTTCGAGCTCTGCAAGACCTGGGTCATCGGTGAGAGATCGGCTCGGATCCGCGCGGAGAGCCGCAGCGAGTTCGTGGAAGCGCCGCCGAAACTGGCTGACCTCCGGTCCATCGACCGTGGCGAGCAGCTCGCGTCGGGAAAGGTGCGCTCGCACCCAGTCCGCCCGGCCTTCCACGTGTGCGATGAGCGCCCTGATCTCGCTCTCGTACTTCTCGACCAGCGCAGCGGCCTCAGCGTCGGACTCGACGGTCCTCAGCTCCTCGATGTCGACGGACTCGCGGATGGCGAGCAGGTCCAGGGACGCGTTCAGGATTACGGGAATCGTGTAGTGCAACATCTGATCGAATCCGGATGCGATCAGGTCGATCGACCCACCGACGTCGGCGCGCGCATCGTCGTCGGCGGCGGTGTAGACGTGGAAGGCAGCTGATGCCGCACACTCGTTCACGACGTTGACGAGGAAAATATAGGAGTCCACGAGCCCGCCCTCGGTCGGGAGATTCGGAAAGCGCACACGCCAGTGGGTCACGAGGTCGTTGAAGGTGGTCGGAACGTTCCAGAGCTTCGTGCGGAGATCCGCGTAGTCCAGCGTTCCGGGCGAGCTGATCCTCGTCGTGAGCGCGTAGAGCTCGGTCCACGCCTGGGATGTCAGTGTGATCGTCTCGAGCCTCGCGTCACGGCGCGCGTCCTGCGCCTGGCGCGCTCTCTCGACTCGGCTCGCACGCACCGATTCCGCGACGTTGAACCGGCCTTCGACGACGAAGATGAGGAGTGGCAGGATTAGGGTCGCCGTGATCAGCTTCGCGGTATCCGATTCGGCGTACGTCCACAGCTGGAGCGCTACGTCCTGCTTTGGGAAGGCGGCGGCATAGAGGGCGAACGCCAGGGCGTTCAGCACGATGAGCAGGACCACGAGCAGCGTGACCCAGAAGCGCGTGTTCCGGAAATCGATCACGCCGACGAGGCGACGTCCGACTCTCTGCGACTCCGTTTTCCGGGGTTCAGTCATCCCGCTTGGGCAATCGTCGCCATTGCGTGCACGAGACTCAAGGTCCGCTTTCGCTGACGGCGAATGCAATCGGCCTCCGTCTTCAAGTTCGGAGGGGTGCCGATGGCCGAACCCGCGACCTCCGGCGTGACGGTTCTGCTTGGCGAGCCATCGCTAGTTGTCGGTGGCCGCCGTTAGACGCAACCCCTGGGCGTCCGTCCCTTCCTGCTCCGCCGGTGCAGTGGCGAGGCGTGCGCGTGCGAGTCGCGCGCCGTCCCGGGGAGTTTCAGGGTCTCCATTGGGCCCGGTGCGCTGAGCGCCCGAGCTTGGGGCATGGCCGCGGATGCCCCAAGCTCGTTTGCTCAAGCCGGTTTCGGCTCAGTCAAGCGGAGGGGGAGGGATTTGAACCCTCGTCGGACCCAGAGGCCCGAAACGGTTTTCGAGACTCGTACCAAGAGGGGAGGTTTGCAGCGTATTTTCCTATGAAATGGCCCCCGCGCGCCAGTTTGCGCGCCGGTCTTGCAGCGGCTCGAACCGTCGCTCCCAAGGCGCTGCGTCCCGCAAGGCCGGGGATGTGAGGCGGTCCTAGAGCCTCCAAATCGGGCTCCAACAGCAAAGTTGAGTCCATACAGGTACAAGGGGTCACTAGATCGTTTATGAACTCGTCGTTCCGGTCGGCGGCGGAAGCGGGGCAGCAGGCGACTGCATCGTCGCCAAGGTCGTCAACCCGGGCGTGAGTCATCGGCGTCCAGTCAGAGGCGGCGCCGGCCGCCTATCGCTCGTGGCGAGAGCGCCGCCTCGTCGAGGACCGGATGGAGACGTTCGCCGAAGGCCTCGCCACACGCACGGCCTTCGAGCTCCCACAGCGGATCCTCTGGCGGTGGCTCGACGACTTCGTTCTCGTCAGCGACGACGAGATCCGCGCGGCGCAAGCAGCGATGACCGAGACGACCCGCAACCTCGTCGAGGCGGCGGGCGCTGCACCGCTCGCTGCCGCGCTTCAGCTACGCGAGCAGCTGGCTTCGAGACGCGTCGCCCTGATCGCGACCGCGGGAACGTGAGCCGAGAGCAGATGCTCGACGTGCTGAGCAGAGAGCACGCGGCCGCGCCCAGTTGAATCGGCGCGGCTCGTCGCGATCTCACGGGTTTTCTCACCGGGTATTCGTGAGGTCGCGAGTGCGCCGCGGCGTGATCCTCGGGCGCAAAGGAGTCGATATGCACCAGCCCGACCATCAGACGGTTGCCCAGATCGAGCACATCGCGCTGGCGACCAACGATCTCGAATCCATGTGCGCCTTCTATCGGCAGCTCGGGGCGGTCGCTTCCGGGCCCTCCACGGATCCCGAGAATGGTCTTCGCAGCTGCGTGCTTGATTTCTGCGGCGGCCGCCTGGAGTTGTTCGAGGGCCCGCCCGGTCGCCAAGGTGCGGTAAGGCGTTCGCAGACGCTCCTGCAGCTCGGCTTCGCGCTCGGATCCGCCGACGCGGTGGACGAGCTCAGTCGGGCCTTCGCCGCGGCCGGCTACCGGGTGGTCGAGCCGCCGCACCGCACCAGCGAGTTCGGCCGGTACGAGAGCGTCGTCCTCGACCCTGATTGCAACCGGGTCAAGCTAACCGTCTGAACGGCTCGACGACGCCGGGAGATCGGCCGGTGTCGCTCTAGAATCACGTCGTGAGAACACAGCTGGCTCCGCTCGTGGAGCGCGAGCTCGAGCTGGAAGCGGTGGAGCGGTTGCTCGCCGGTGCCGGCGCGGGCTCAGGCGGAGCTGTGGTCTTCGAAGGGCCATCGGGCATCGGGAAGTCGAGTCTGCTCGCCGCTGCGCGGACTGCCGCGGCGGCAGAACTGCGCGTTCTGTCGGCACGGGGAGGCGACCTCGAGCGCGAGTTGCCGTTCGGTATCGTCCGGCAGCTGCTGGAGCCGGTGGTCGTAGCCGGCGACGCGGAGGAACGTGAAGCCCTGCTGGCCGGGGCGGCCGCGCTGGCGAAGCCTGTCATTCTCTCGGCGGACCCGGAAGCCGGCGCTGAGCCCTCGTTTTCCGCTTTGCACGGGCTCTACTGGCTCACCGTCAACCTGACCGACTCGCAACCGGTGCTGGTGGCCGTGGACGACGCGCACTGGGCGGATGTCGCCTCTCTGCGTTGGCTGATCTATCTCGCCCGCCGGCTCGAGGGCGTGCCGCTTGCGCTCGTGCTGGCGACAAGGCCGGCCGAGCCCGGCCCTGCGCAAGAGTTGCTCGACGAGCTGCTCGTCATCCCCGAGGTCGAAGTCCTCCAGCCAGGCGGGTTGAGCGAGCAGGCGATCACCACGCTCGCGGTACAGCTCATGGCCGCCGAGCCAGATCCGAGCTTCGTCACTGCGTGCCGGCGTGCGACGGGCGGTAACCCGTTCTTGCTCATGGAGCTCGTCGGCGAGCTCGACCGGCGGGGAATCACGCCGAGTCGTGAGAACGCCGGCCTGGCCGGTCGGCTGAGCTCGCAGGGAGTCGGCCGAGCGGTGCGCGCTCGTCTGAGGCGTCTGCCACCGGGATGCGACGCCCTCGCTCGCGCCGTCGCCGTTCTCGGCGACCGGGCCGAGCCGACCCTCGCCGCGCAACTTGCCGGTCTCGACGACGAAGCGGCCTCTGCCGCCGCCGATGCTCTGTCCGAAGGGGCGATCTTCGAGCCCGGCCGGCGGCTTGCCTTCGTGCACCCGCTCGTGCGCTCGAGCGTCTACTCCGAGTTGAGTGCTCAAGAGCGTGCTCGACACCACCAGCGCGCCGCCCGCCTGCTCGCGCGTGCGGGAGGGGCAACGGATCGGATCGCCGTCCACCTGTTGGCGACCCACCCCACCGGCGATGCGGAAACGGTGAACACGCTAAGACAGGCGGCCCAGGACGCAAGCAATCGCGGCGCCCCCCAGGTCGCCGTCAGGTACCTGCAGAGAGCCCTTGCCGAACCGCCGTCGGCGGAGCTCGAACCGGTGCTCGTCCACGAGCTGGGCGCCTCCGCCCTCAGTGCCGGCGAGCTCGAGCTGGCAATCGAGCAGCTCCGGCGGGCAACCCGGGATCTTGTCGACGGGCCGGTGCGCGCGGAAGCGGCGAACGCACTGGGGTCGGCGCTGTTCCTCGCAGACCGGCCGGAGGAGGCGATGACCGACCTCACTGCCGTCATCAACGCATTACCAGAGACGGAGCGCGAGCAGGGATTGCGGTTGCAGGCGACGCGCTGGGC
>Ga0137374_10011088_pt1 | contig 10565 bp, 14 predicted proteins | sample SagtaG_20_FD_104811 | JGI IMG/M metagenome (GOLD analysis project Ga0137374, IMG submission 104811) | Vadose zone soil microbial communities from Sagehorn Ranch, Mendocino, California, USA - Sage1_R_100_16 metaG | ecosystem: Environmental > Terrestrial > Soil > Vadose zone | place: USA...
CAGCCGCGCCGCCGCCTGCGCGACCTGACGCGCGCGGGTCAGGTCGATACGCGGCAGGTCAGCTCACCGGCGAGATGGCCCCCGTCTTGACGTCGTAGACCCAACCCGTCACCTCGATGCCGTCGGGCAACAGGGACGACGCCTTGACCGTGGCGACGTCGTCACGCACGCTCTGCTCGAGGTCGGGGAACGGAAGAAAGTCGACGCCGGACGCGTCGACGCCACGCTCGTCGGCCAACTTCTTGCGCAGGTCGTCGTTCGTGAACGTGAGCATGCCGCAGTCCGTGTGGTGGATCACGGCGAACTCGCTCGTACCGAGCAGCTCCGTCGAGATGACAAGGGAACGGATGGCGTCGTCCGACGCACGGCCGCCAGCGTTGCGGATCATGTGCGCGTCGCCGATGTCGAACCCGAGTGCCTGCTCGGGATGGATACGCGCATCCATGCAGGTGAGCACGGCAAGGTGTTGGGCGGGCGGCATCGCCTTGTCCCCGTGGCGGAACTTGCTCACAAACTCCTTGTTGCGATCGATGAAGCGCTGGATCACGCCCATGCGGAACCTCCAAGACCGGGTGACAAAACCCTACCCATTAGGTCGGGTTTTGGTCCAGGCCCAGCACTCACGAGCGCGGGACGACATCGCCGAGCTCTCGCTGTGCGGCGAGCCGGCCGGCGTCGAGGCCGTCCAGGGAGCCGTCGAGTGCTCGAACCGCGACCCCGCTTACACGAACCCGAAGACCGGCAGCCACGCCCCGCGCAGTGTCCCCGCCTCGTCCGAAATCAGGAACGCGACCATCGCCGCAGCGACGTCAGGGGCCACCCATCGAGTGAAGTCCGCCTCGGGCATGGCGCGCCGGTTCGCGGGCGTATCGAGCACCGAGGGCGCGATCACATTGGCCGTGACGCCCGAACCGCAGCACTCCTCGGCGATCACGTCTGCCAACGTCGCCACGCCTTCTTTGGCCACGGCATAGGCAGATTGCCCGACGCGCCCCTCCTTGGCCGTACGACTCGACACCAGCACCACACGACCCCAACCCGCCTCGAGCATCTCGGGCAGCACGGCCCGGCAACACAAGAACGCCGACGTCAGATTGAGATCGACGATCCGTCGCCAGGTCTCCAGCGAGTGCTCCTGAACCGACTCGCCGCCGTGCCAGCCGCCGACGAGGTGCACGAGCACCTCGACCGCTCCGAGTTGCCGGTGCACCTGGGCGACCGCTGCATCCACCGAGCCCTCGTCGGTGACGTCCGCTTTGACGACCACGAGGCTCGAGCCCGCGTCGCCGAGGTCTGCTCGGAGCCTCTCGACTTCTTCGTCGTGGACGCACGTCACCGCCACGCCGTGACCATCCTCGAGCAACCGCCGTGTCATCGCGGTTCCCAGCGCACCGGTCCCGCCGGTCACGAGCGCTCTACGACCCACAGCTCGGCCCTCCACTCGACAAACGTCCACCACGCGAGCGAAACACGGTCTCTCGATGACTCGCATTCGCGGACACTCGCTCGCTCGACCCGAATTCTTCCCCAACGGAAGGCACGCTTCCCCCCAAGCAGGCGTCCCCAGATCAGCGATGCGCGAGCTGAAGTACGACTCCATTGCCTTTAGCCAGCGCGCGGTATGACCCTCATCGGCCGTTTCGTCCGGCCGGGGCGGGACCCCCGCCGATCTCATGGAGCGCGCTGAGAACAAGTCGTGCGATGCTTCGGCCGTGTCCGCCGCTCTCGCCGTCACGCCGGTCCGCATCTCGAGCCACACAGGCCGATGACGGATCAGCGACAAGCCACGACGATTCCGAGCGACCGCCAAGGTGGCGTGCGCATCGACGTCCAGGAGTTGACACGTTCCGTCAGGACGAAAGACCGCCGGGAACTCACGTTGCTCGACACGGCCTCGTTCAGCGTCGCGCCCGGCGAGCTCGTCGCAATCGTCGGGGGGAGCGGGGCGGGCAAGACGACACTGCTGGAGGCGATGGCGGGCGTGACCCCGCCGACGTCCGGGTGCGTCTGCTTCGACGGCGCGGACTTGTATTCCAATCTGCGGACGTTTCGCTCCGTGCTCGGGTACGTACCGCAGGACGACATCATCCACGTCGACCTGCCGCTCGACCACACGCTTCGCTACGCAGCTTGGTTGCGACTCCCACCATCGGCTACCGCCAGCGACGTGGACATGGCCGTCAGCGAGGCATTGGCCGCGGTCGATCTGACCTCGCACGCAGAGACGCGCGTGGCCTCGCTGAGTGGCGGGCAGCGAAAGCGCGCCAGCATCGCCGTCGAGCTGCTGACCTCGCCGCATGTGTTCTTCCTCGACGAGCCGACGTCCGGACTCGACCCGGTCACCAGGTCCGAGGTCATCGGCCGGCTGCGCCACCTGGCCGACTGCTCGACAACCGTGGTGTTCACGACCCACTCGGTCGAAGACCTCGCGGTGTGCGATCGCATCGTGTTCATGGCGCAGGGAGGCCGGGTCGGCTTCGTCGGTTCGCTGGACGAAGCACGAGCGCACTTCGGTGTCGGCTCGGTCACCGAGCTGTACGGACGCCTCGCGACCCTCGAACCGTCCGCCGTCACGATGGGGCCCGCCGTCGTGCTCCCCGACGTGGGTGGCGCCGACCCGGGCGTGACCCGACGGCCGCCCCCGGGTGCTCTGCGGCAATGGGCCGTGCTGACACGCCGGACGCTGGAGACGTTCGTCCGGAACCGTTTGACCCTTGCGATCCTGATCGGGTCGCCGGCCCTGGTCGTCGGGATGTTCGCCGTGCTCTTCCGCCCCGGCGCATTCGACTTCCAGCACCCGAGCCCGAGCTCGATGGTGATGATCGGGTTCTGGGTTGTCTTCGCCGCCTTCTTCTTCGGCCTCACCTACGGGCTCCTGCAGATCTGCACTGAACGGACGATCCTGCGTCGGGAGCATCTCGTCGGTCTACGACTCGGCGCCTACGTGGCGTCGAAGGTGACCGTCCTCGTGCCGTTCCTCGCGCTGGTGGTGGTCGCGATGCTCGGGGTGCTGCGAGTGCTGGATCGCCTTCCTGCACGCCCGTTCTCGACGTACCTTTCGATCGGCGTCACCCTGCTGCTGTGCGCGCTCGCGGCGCTCGGGCTCGGACTGCTCACTTCCGCGGCTGTCGGCAACGTCGCCCAGGCGACGCTCGCGTTGCCGATGCTGTGCTTCCCTGCTGTGCTGTTCTCGGGAGCCATCCTTCCCGTCCACCTCATGGCGGGCGCAGGCGCTGTGATCAGCCTGGCAATTCCGTCCCGATGGGCGTTCGAGGCGATCGGGCACGACCTCGGTGCGCGCCGCATCCTCGCTGACGGCGGCTCACCGCTCGGGCCTCCACTCCTTGCGTCATACGGCGACGCCGGTACCAGCTCGGTCGGGATCTACTGGGCGATCCTGATTGCGTTCGCAGTCGTCTTTCTCATCGGCACGTGGGTCGTGCTGGTTCGCTCGACTCGACGCGCGACCCGCTGAAGGGGAGCGCGGCGCGGCGAAGTCGCTACTTGAAGAGCTTCCAGAACATCGACCCGACCTTGCGCTGTCGGCCGGATTTCGTCCACGGGATGCCAGTCGTTCTCGAGAGGAGTTCAGGCCCTCGAATCCGATGCGCCAGCGACGCGTTCGCGCACCCAGGCGAGGCTGTTGGGCTTCGGCATCGCTTCCCGCCATCCTGCGAGCACCGAATTGATGGCGTCACGCCCTTTGATGATGCCCAAGACCTCCACAGTCACCGACGCAGTAGAGAGCTCCCGCCGGCTGTATGGCTCCGCCATGACGTACAGCTCGCCGGTGTCGGCAATCCAAGAAACTTCGAATCGCAGATCATTCTCGGACCACTCCCGACCGAACTCAACTTCGTCCGAAGCTCGCCGTCGCGGGTCCCGATCGTAGAACTCTTCGATATCCATTACGGGCGCAGGGCACGGAGGTGAGTTGGTTACATCGATGTGACGTCGGTGGACGAGCGTGTGCGGTTGCCGTCCTGTTCGACGGCGGCTCCGAACGCGTCGGGCGCCGGTCCGGCCTCGGCCGCCTCACCCGGGCCCTGCTCCTGGCGTGAACGCCAGCCCAGATATGCGGCGACGCCGCCGGCGACGACGACGAGGAACAGCACCGTTCGTCGACCGCGACGGCGCCGTTTCTCGATCGGCATCGCGACCTGCAACCGCTTCGCCGCGGCCGTGACGCGCTTCTCGAGCTTGCGAGCTTGCTTCTTCGTCGTGCGGCGATACTTCCTGCGGCGCCTCCGAGCCAATTGCTGTGCGTTCTCGGCCGCCTGATCGGAGAGGTCCAGGGCCTTCACGGCCGCAAGGCCTAGGACGGTTCGCGCCGCTTCGCGGCTTCCCTCGCGGACTTCCTTCGCCGTGCCCTTGTCGATTTCCGGCACCGCCGGCAGTGTCAGTTCCATGTCCCACTCCTTCACGTCCGCAGGCGCCCGCTCGCGCGCCTACCCGTCCCGCATCGGTCGGAAACGGCCAAGCTGTCGCGCGTTCCCGGACCGTCGGCGTCGCCGGCGGCGCGTGCCGGGTGGGTCTGACGCCCCGGTTGTCCGATACGAACTGATCAATCAGACTGTCCCCCGCCAGGCGCTCGGGGGGAGTCGCCGATGGTCGTGCTCGTCACGATGTTCAGCGTGGTCGTCGGCCTACTCGCGCTCCTCGTCGCCGGTTTGCTCCGCAGCCACGCCGAGATCGTGCGGGCCCTGCACGAACTGGGGGCCGACATCGGGACTCGTCGGTCGGCACGGACCCTCCCCGAGCCCGCCTCGGGCCGGCAGCCGGCGGACGTCGTCGGCACGAGCCCGGACGGCGACGCCGTCAGCATCGGCGTCGTCGGCGCCCGGAGCTCGACGTTGCTCGCCTTCCTGTCGAGCGGCTGTGACACGTGCGCCGACTTCTGGCGCGCGTTCTCGCATCCCGACGGTCTCGACGTGCCCGGTGACGCCCGGCTCGTCGTCGTGACGAAGGACGCCGGCGAGGAGAGCATCTCGAAGATCCGGAAGCTCGAGCCGGCCGACGTGCCCGTGGTGATGTCGAGCGGCGCGTGGCGGGCATACGACGTGCCGGTCGTGCCGTACTTCGTGTACGTCGACGGGCCGTCGCGCCAGATCATCGGCGAAGGCGCCGCGGGAACATGGGCGAACGTCGACTCGCTGATCGGTCAGGCGCTCGAGGACGCCGGTCTCGTCGACGGAAACGGGCGACCGAGGCGCCGTGCGCGAGTCCGACGGCAAAGCGAGCAGGATCGGGCGTCTCGCATCGACGCCGAGCTGCGCGCCGCCGGCATCACGCCGGGAGACCCCAGCTTGTATCCGCGCACTGCGGAGGACCTGCAGGCGCCCGCCGACGGTTCGGACGTACACCGATGATCGCGGTGACGGTCGCCGGGGTGATCGTGGCGGTCGTCGCCGGCGTGCGCTCGAGCTGGTCGCCCTGAGGAGAGTCGATGCTGGCGAGCATCAACCCGCTCGGGGAGCGGGCCCGGAACCAACGATGGGGCGTGACCTTCGGCTGGTACCTGGTGGGGTCGGTCGCGGGCGGTGCGACCGTCGGGGCGCTCGCCGGGCTCGCCGGCGCGGGGCTCCACCGGCTCGTGCAGCCGGCGCCGGCGGCCGTCGCCGCGGTCGTGGTCGCGGCATGCGTCGCCGCGCTGGCCGTCGACCTGCACGTGGGACGGTTGCGCGCACCGACCGTGCAGCGGCAGGTCAACGAGAACTGGCTCGGCAAGTACCGGGGTTGGGTCTACGGCCTCGGATTCGGCTATCAGCTCGGGCTCGGCGTCGTCACGGTGGTCACGACGGCGTCGGTGTACCTGACGATCGTGCTCGCCTTCCTCACCGACTCGGTATGGGGCGGGCTGATCGTCGGGGCTGCGTTCGGTCTCGCCCGGTCGCTGCCGCTGCTGGCGGTCGGCGGAGTGCGCGGGCCGGGCCAGCTGCGGCAGGTGATGCGGCGCGCGACCGGCCAGGACCGGCTGGCGCGCTGGACGACGCTCGGCGTCGTCGTGGTCGTGGCCGTGGTCGCCGCCGGCGTCGTCGCGGGAGCTCCCGGTGGGTGAGCTGACCGGCCACGGCGTGACGGTGGACCTGCCCGCCGGGTGGGACGGCCGGATCTTCCGCCGCCCGGAGCAGGGTGAGACGAACGCGGCCGACGCCGGGTCGCCGGCTCCTTCGGGCGCGACGACGCAAGCGGTCGTCCACCTCGCCAGCGTGGCGTTGCCCTCGACGATCGGCGACTTCGGCAGCGGCGCCGTCGACCAGCTCGGTGCGAACGACGTGTTGGTGGTGCTCTTCGAGTACGACGCCGCGAGCGCGGGCACGAAGCTCTTCACCGGTCAAGGGCTCCCGCGTGCACTGGACGCGACCGCCTTCAGCCCGAACGTCCTGCAGCGGAGGCTGCGCGGCCAAGCCGGCACGCAGATCTTCTTCACCGAAGCAGGCAGGCCGTTCTCGCTCTACGTCGTGCTCGGCAGCTACAACAACCGAACCGAGCTGGTGCCCATGGTGAACGACCTCCTCGGGACGATCCGGGTGGATCCGCAGTGAACGCGCTCGCCGGTCCCTGGACGATCGTCACGGGCTTGCTGCTGCTCGGCGGCGCGCTCAAGGCCGCGCAGCCCGCCGATACCGCGCGCACGCTGGACGCGCTCGGTGTACGCGTGTCGAAGCCATTCGTGCGCGCCGGGGGTCTCGTCGAGGTCGGTATCGCGGCCGGCGCGCTCGTGACGGGCGCGTGGCCGTTCGCGGCGTTGGTGGCCGCCTCGTACCTGGTGTTCCTGGCGTTCGTGGTCGCGGCCTTGCGCAGCGAGACGCCGCTGATCTCGTGCGGATGCTTCGGCCGCGCCGACACCCCGCCGACGCTCGTCCACGTGGCGGTGAACGCCGCCGCCGCCGGGGTCGCGCTCGTCGTCCTCTTGACGCCCCTTCCAAACTTGGCGTCGATCGTCGCGGATCAACCGGCGTGGGGAGTCCCCTTCCTCTTCCTCGGCGTCGTCGGCGTCTACGTCGTGTTCCTGATGTTGAGCGCGCTGCCGCGCGTGTTCGCCGATCCCGGAGCGACCTGATCATGCAGCACTTCACGGACCGGCTGATCGAGAAGGCGGGCGACGTCCTCGCGGGTGCGCGGACGACCCGCCGCAACTTCCTGATCGGGTTCGCCACGATCGGGTCGGCGTTGGTGGCGTTCGCATGCTCTCCGTTCAAGCCGGGGACACCCATCTCGCGACCAGGTGACTGCCCGCCGGACTCGTTGTGCAACGACGGGTTCACCGAGTTCTGCTGCACGATCAACAACGGCGTCAACGCGTGCCCGGACGGATCGTTCGCGGGTGGGTGGTGGCGCGCCGACGGCTCGTCGTTCTGCGGCGGCGGCACCCGTTACCTCATCGACTGCATGCAGGACTGCTGCGGTCCGCAGTTCGGGTCCTTCTGTGCAGCCTGCGCCGACTGCACGTGCGCACCGTCGTGCGACAGTCGCGTGATCTACTGCAACTACTTCCGGTACGGGCAGTGCCACCAGGAGATCCCGATCAGCGGCCCGATCGTGTGCCGGGTGGCGAGCTGCACGCCACCGTACGAGTTCGATCCGTCGTGCACGGCCGCGGATGCCGTCGACAACGAGACGGCCGAGCACACGAGCCCGTGCATGACCACGTGAGGCGCGGCGTCGTTCCGAGAATCCGCCGCCTGGGTGTGGCGACGATCGCCGCCGTTGTCGTCGCGGCGCCCGGCGCGGGGTCGGCGCAGGTGACGCCCGCACCGCAACCGTCGCTGACGGGCAACGTGCCGCCGAACTTCCCGGCCGGCCCGTCCGGCCGGGTCGCGGTCGTGACGTCGGGAGCCCCGTACCGGAACACGGTGTCGTTCGTGGTGCGCAACGGCTCGTCCACCTCGGTCGATCGGCTGAAGGTCTCGGTGACGGCACGCTCGCCGGACGGGAAGGTGGCCGGGCGTGGCTCGACGACGACGCTGGTGCCCGCAGCCTTGCGGCCGAACGACCTCGCCATCGGCAGCGTCCGTGTGACCGGGAAGCCACCGGCCAACGCCAAGGAGGAGTTCAAAGTCTCGAGTCACCGGCTCCGGAGGAGTGCGCCGATGCCCACCCTCGCGGTGACCAACACGGCGTTGGGCAGCCCGACGGTCGGGTCGGTGGCGCAACAGCTCACCGGCGAGGTCGCCAACACGGGGCGACGCCGCGTGCGCGGTCTGGTCGTCGCGCTCGCGTTGTGTCTCAACCAGGCGAACCATCCGGTGCTCACCGCGTCGTCGAAGGTCGCCAAGGGCGGCCTCGGTGCCGGAGCCGGCACACCGTTCACGATCGCATTCCCGGCGCTGTGCCCCGCGTACCTCGTCGGTGCGCGATCGCGATGACGCAAGCCCGGCTCGGGGCTCAGGCTTACGAGAACTCGGCGGTGCGCGGGATCTTTGACGGGCGACGCCCGATGACGAGCGCGATCTCCTTGTGGTCACTCAGTGGGATCTGGGCGGCCTCGGCGAAGGGCTGCCGGCGGCCGTTGACGTAGACGGCGATGCGCGTCTTTGGCGAGCAGAAGGTCGCGACGCACTGCGGAGTGAGCGGGACGTCCCACTCGGTGAAGAACTGGCCGAGCGTGTTCTCGACCCGGGTGGGCGACTCCGTGTGAAGGATGCCGGTGACGTCGTGGGTGTGCAGGGGCGAGATGCAAGGCTGTGCGCACGGGACGGTGATTCCCCCGTAGGCGGGTTGGCCGTCGATGGTGCCCTTGTGGACGCTGGGATCCGTTGTGACGATCCCGATACCCGCCGGCACCGTCTGGTGGCGGCCGTTGACGAAGACGTCGAGGTGCGCGTGCACGTGGTACTGGAGGCTCTCCGCCGTCTCGGGGACGAGACCGGCGGCGGTGGCCAGCTCGACGACGCGATCGGGAGAAGGAGCGGGCCAACGGGGAGCTCGACTGGACGCCGACGCTGCGACCCGATCGCCCGAGGTCGCGGCGGCCGGGGTCGGGCCCGAGATCAGGGCGACCACCACGAACCCGATCACCGCCCATCCGGTGAGTGCCTTCCGCACGTCCAACCCCTCGATCACTCGAGACGCCGCCTCTCCTTCTGCTACCCCACCAACGGCCGTGACCCGAACCCGATCCGCGAAGTCTGCCGGTCCATCGGCACCTCCAGCCGCGCCGCCGTCCGCGCGGGCTGACCGCCCGCGAAATCATCCGCGCGATCGCAATTCACCCCTTGACGGGGTGGGCGCGGGTGTTGGAGCCTTGCGCCTGTCTTCAGGGAGGGGTGGACATGAAGCGGATTGCCAACGGCACGACGAAACGGCTCCCGCCGCCCTTCCCGTCCATCGACGAGCTCTCCGACGACGAAGACGCGATCCTCCGCTTCCTGCGTCTCCAGCTTCTCCAGCAAGCGTCGCACGCCCAAGTCGCTCACAACGACCGCTACCTCCGCTCCGAGATGAAGGACGACGCGGATGCGATTCGTGCCGTCCTCGAGCAGCTCGCTGATCGCGGCTACGTCGAACGACGAATCGGTCGGTTCGCCGGCGACGCGCCCCGGACGTACGCGTACCGTCTCACCGAGGCGGGCGAGGAGGCCTTGCACGGCGCCAAGTGAGTGCCGTGGCCGCGAGCGAGTCCGGGATGTCAGCGGGACTTCGCTCCCACCGCATCCTTCAGCTTCTTGAGAGCTGCGACCTTGGCGGTCTTCGATGCCGGACGGGCCTTGAAGGTGGTCGGCTCGCCGGTGAACGGATTCGTGCCTTTGCGCGCCTTGCGCGCCTTCACATCCTTCCGGCTCACCTTGATGAAACCGGGACGGATGGTGACCGCCTCACCCTTACGAACGTTCTTCGTGACGATCTCCTCGAGCGCATCGAGCACCGCCGCTGCCGTGCGCTTCTCCACGCCTGCCGCATCGGCGACGGCGCGCTCCAACTCGGTCTTCGTCATGTCGCTCTCTCCTTCTGGTTCGCCGTGCGGAGGCACGTCTAGCACGCCCGGCACGCGAACTACGCGATACCCACGCTCGCCGCATCGGACACCGGTCGTGCGGCGCATGCGACGTCTGGGTTTCAGGCCGTCTCCAGCCACGCCACCTTCTGCGCCAGCTGGCCAGGTCGCACCTCGTCATCCGGCCGCGGCGACCGTCGCGACGACGTCGTTCACGATGACCTCGGGCGATTCTGCTGCCGCGAAGTGTCCGCCCGTCTCGTATCGGCGGTAACGGACGAGGTTGTAGTAACGGCCGATCACGTCCGGGTTGGCGAGCACGTCGGGCATGTCCACCGTGAAGTGACTCACGCCCGTGGGCGCCTGGACGACCGGCTTCTTGTCGTGAGAGGGCCGCCACGGATTGATCGCCGCCTCGCGGTAGTACCGAACGGACGACACGAACGATTCCGTGGCCCAGTAGATCGTCAAGAGAGTGCACAGGTCATCGCGGCTGAAGCTGTTCTCGAGCTTCCCGCGGCAGTCGCTGTACATGTAGCGGCGGACGAGGAACCAGGCGGCCAGCGCTGCAGGCGAGTCGTGCATCCCGTAGGCCAACGTCTGCGGGTCGAGAACGTGCGCGGCAACA
>Ga0137374_10011089_pt1 | contig 10565 bp, 4 predicted proteins | sample SagtaG_20_FD_104811 | JGI IMG/M metagenome (GOLD analysis project Ga0137374, IMG submission 104811) | Vadose zone soil microbial communities from Sagehorn Ranch, Mendocino, California, USA - Sage1_R_100_16 metaG | ecosystem: Environmental > Terrestrial > Soil > Vadose zone | place: USA...
CGCCTGCTGGGTCGACGTGCGGCTCGAGCGGAGGCGGCCCGTCTCATCCACGGTCCGAATCGGACATGCGCTTGCGGCTTATGTCGTCGTGCGCGCGACGACGGTGGTCTCACACGGCATCGTCGGATCGTCGGGGGCGCCGGCGCTGAAGCTCCTCGCCGTCGTCTTCGTCATCGTCCTGCCGGGCCTCGTCTACGCCTTCCTCGCAGGCCTGTGGCTGATGCGCACGCTGGCCGAGGTCGCACGGCTTTCGCGTCACTGACGTCCTGGCAGTCGGTCTGCTGGTAGGAAGACCTGCCTCGCCTAGCCGTTGGTGGGGACTTCGCCCCTCAGCTGTTGCGTGACGCTTCGTTCGACCTACAAAGTGACCGATGAGAACGTGGACTCGGCACTTGAAGACACCGCGGCCCTTCCGGGCGCCATTCAGGTAGTTCACGTTTCTCGCCGGGACGCGCGCTCGTGGCCGTCGGGGCCATGATCACTGTCGCGTTGACTACCGGCGGCGGCGGAGCCGTTGCGGCGGCGGGCGCAAGCGGCGGCGCGCAGACGGTTGTGTCGCTGACGTTCGACGACGGCCCAAAGACGCAGTATTCGGTCCGGCAAACCCTGCGCAGCCACGGCATGCGCGCGACGTTCTTTGTGAACAGCGGACTCACGAGCGACGACCCCGGCGCATGGCGGATGACGTGGACCCAGCTGCACAATTTGGCGGCCGATGGCAACGAGATCGCCGCACATTCGCTGACCGGCCAGAACCTGACGCTGCTGACACCCGATCAGCAGCGTCAAGAGATTTGCGGCGACCGGTTGAACCTGATCAAGAGGGGATTCGCGCCGGTCATGAGCTTCGCGTACCCCTACGGGGCGTACAACAGCAGCGCGAAGTCGATCGTCCAGGATTGCGGATTCACATCTGCCCGCACGGTGGGCGGGATCCGCTCGAGGCCTGTGCGCGAGCTGCGCGCTTGCCGAGACGATTCCGCCCGCTGATCCGTTCGCGACGCGAACGCTGCCCGACATTCGCAGTACATCGCTCGCGACGATGGAAGGGTACGTCACGCAGGCTGAGAGCAACGGTGGCGGCTGGGTTCAGCTCGTTTTCGGTGCGATCTGCTCCGACTGCGGCGAATACGGCACCACGCCAGAGCGGTTCACGGCATTCCTCGACTGGCTGCAGCCTCGAGCCGCAAACGGAACTGTGGTCAAGACGGTGTCCGCGGCGATACGCAGCGCTCCGTCCACGCCACTGCCGCCGAAGAAGTAGCAGCCCCAAGAAAGAACAGCGCCTGTAATCGGCGATGGAAGCGGCCGACGTCTACGCGTCGGCGTACGCCCATCGCACGAGACCAGGAGTCCTCCGTTCGTATGGGTCCGTATAGCCCTTTGGCTCGTTCGCGCGCCGTGATCGAACGCTTTGTTGATGAGTAGTTCTGCATCTCAAATGAAAGCCGTCTCGATCTTGCACGGCGGCAACGTCGACCGGCGCGAAGGGCGGGAGTGAGTTGAATCACAGGGGAAAGGGTTTGCGGATTCCGGATTGGATCAACCGGCGTCCGTCACGGGCGATCTTCAGTGCCGCCGTCGCAGCGGCGGCGATCGTGGTCGTGCTCGCAGGCGCCGCAGACGCAGCTCTCGGGCCGACCTCCGCCTCGTTCACGTCCGGCGGCGTCGTCGTCAACGGCACTCGGTACGCGAAGAACGGTACGACGCTCACTCTGAGGGTCGATACGGACAGCAAGGCGGCCTGCGTTCAGGTCACCGGTGCGCACACGGCGACTCAATCCAGTGGGAGCTCTCCCTGGACCTTCACGTTCACGGCCGGCGGCGGCGACGGTCCACAGACTGTGACCGTTACCGCCTTCGACAAGGTGAACGGGAACGGCATCTGTAGTGGGTCCACCTCAACGACCACCGCCTCGTACTCGCTGGACAACACGCCGCCGTCGGTCACGGGCGCCACGTCGCCGCCTCGGAACGCCGCCGGCTGGAACAACGCGGACGTCACGATCGCCTGGACGGCGACCGACTCCGGCTCGGGCATCGCGAGCGGTCCCACGCCGTCGAGCGACACCGTCGCGAGCAACACGATCGGCGTGACGAAGTCGGCGACGGCGAGCGACCGCGTCGGCAACACGGGGACGGGCTCCGTCGTTGTCAAGCTCGACAAGACCGCTCCCACGATCACGCATGCGCTCTCGCCCGCTTCCACGCCGTTCGGGTGGAACAACAGCAACGTCTCCGTCGCCTTCACCTGCTCCGATGCGACTTCAGGGATCAAGAGCTGCCCGGCCGCGGGGACGGCGACCGCGGCGGGACTGACGACGTTCGGCGGAACGGCCGTCGACAACGCGGACAACAGCGCGGTCGACTCCGCCGTCGTCATGATCGACAGGACCGCGCCGGTCCTAAGCGGTGCGCCGACGGCGAGCGCGAACGCGAACGGCTGGTACGACGGCGACGTCATCATCCACTGGGCGGGCGTTGACAACATCGGGCTCGACGGCTCGGGCCTCGATCCCTCGACGCTGCCGGCGGACACTGTGATCGCCGGCGAGGGCACCGGCCTCACCTCGACCGCAGGCCCGATCAAGGACCAGGCCGGCAACCTCTCCGCGTCGGCCGCGAGCCCCGCGGTGAAGATCGACCGCACTCCCCCGAACACGCTCGCGACGGCGCCCACCACGGACTGGAACAACGTCGACGTCACGGTCGTCCTCAGCGCAGCCGATGCGCTTTCGGGCGTCATTGCCACGCAATACTCCGTGGACGGCGGCCCCGAGCAGACGGGCACGAACGTGCCGGTCGAGAGCGACGGGAGTCACTCGATCCGGTTCTGGAGCGTCGACAAAGCGGGCAACACCGAAGCCCCTAAGACGGTTGGAGTCAAGATCGACAAGACGCCGCCGTCGATCAACCACACGCAAGCGCCGGCGGCGAACGCGCACGGTTGGAACAAGACCGACGTTACGGTCACCTTCGTCTGCAACGACAGCCTGTCCGGCATGCAGAGCTGCACCTCGCCGCAGCTTCTCTCTACGGAAGGCCGGAGCCAGCCCGTCACGGGCACCGCCCTGGACAATGCCGGCAACAGCACCACGGATCCGGCGACCGTCAGCATCGACAAGACGAATCCGAACGTCGCGGCGGCCGCGGACCGCCTGCCGGACACTTTTGGGTGGTACAGCGCGCCCGTGACGATCTCGTTCACGTGCACCGACTCGCTCTCCGGTATCGACAGCTGCGACGGGCCGAAGCTGCTTGGCGAAGGTGCGGGCCAGTCCGCGCGTGGGGACGGGCTCGATGCGGCCGGAAACCCGGGCGGCGCGACCCTCGGCGGCCTCAACGTCGACAGCACGCCGCCGACGCTGAGCGGTGGCGTGACCACTGCGCCGAATGCGGACGGCTGGTACGACGGCGACGTCACCATCCGCTGGACGGCCACCGACCTTCTGTCCGGAATCGATCCGTCGACGATGCCCGCGGACACGGTCGTGACGGCGGAAGGCGCAGAGATCTCGGCCGGGGCCTCCGTCAGCGACGAGGCCGGCAACACGACGAGCGCGACGGTCGGCGGACTGAGCATCGACCGCTCGGCGCCGTCCACGGACGCTGCGCTCAGCCGTGATCCTGACTTCAACGGCTGGTACGCAGGGGCCGTGAGGGTGACGCTGACGGCGACTGACGGTCTCTCCGGCGTCAAGGCGACGTACTACAGCCTCGACGGCGGCGACGCGCAGACGTACTCGGATCCCTTCGACGTCGACCGGGGAGGCATCCACACGGTTCGCTTCTGGAGCGCCGACAAGGCCGGCAACGTGGAAGCCCACGGCGACGACGCGCACGCCGCGACCATGAAGATCGACGACGTCGCGCCGTCGATCGCCGGGACGCGGATACCGAACGCGAACGACTTTGGCTGGAACCACGGCCCGGTGACCGTTCTCTTCAACTGCGCGGACGACGAAACCGGCATCGACAGCTGTCCGACGGCCGTCGAGCTCGACCGGGAAGGCGCCGGCCAGAGCATCACGCGCACCGCGAAGGACCGGGCCGGCAACGCGGCGGACGCGACCGTCGGCGACATCAACATCGATCTGACGTCGCCGACCCTCGACGGTACTGCGACGACCGACCCGAACGAGAACGGCTGGTATCGCGGCGACGTCACCGTGCACTGGACGGCGGCCGACGCACCGTCAGGCATCGATCCGGCGACCGCGCCGGCGGACAGCGTCGTCACCGGAGAGGGCGCGGACCTCAGCACCGGCGTCGCGCACGTGCTGGACAAGGCCGGCAACCGGGGCGAGGCCAGCGTCGCCGGCCTCCACATCGACCGGACACCGCCGCAGACGACCGCCGCCGTCCCCGAGCCGTTCCGAAACGGCTGGTATGCCGGGCCCGTCGAGGTGAGCCTCGGCGCGGGGGATCTGCTCTCGGGCGTCGAGGCGACGTATTACAGCGTCGACGGGGGCGAGGCGAGGCTCTATGACGGCGCGTTCACCTTCGATACGGGCGGCATCCACACGATCGACTTCTGGAGCATCGACAAGGCAGGAAACGTCGAGGACAAGAACGCCCCAGGCAACTCGATCACGCTCGAGGTCGACAACCTCGCTCCGACGATCGAGGGTGCGCACACACCCGCTCCGAACAATTTTGGCTGGAACAAGGACTCTGTCAGCGTCGCGTTCAGCTGCGAAGACGCCGAGACCGGCGTGAAGAGCTGCGTCGGCGACAAGACGCTGACGGACGAGGGCGCGGCTCAGAGCGTCACCGGGATCGCGACGGACAACGCGGGTAACAAGGCGAGTGCGCAGGTCGACTCCATCAATATCGACCTCACCGCGCCCGGCCTTTCGGGGGCAGCCACGACTGCTCCGAACGCGGCCGGTTGGTACAACGACGACGTCACGATTCACTGGACCGCGACGGACGTGCTGTCCGGGATCGACGGCTCGAGCGTGCCCTCCGACAGTGTGATCAAAGGCCAAGGGGACGACCTCGGCGCGGGTCCGGTGACGGTGTCCGACCGGGCGGGCAATTCTCGGTCGAGGTCGGTGGGCGGCATCAAGATCGACCGGACCCCGCCGACGATCTCAGGCGCGCCGACGACGGCCCCGAACGCGAACGGATGGTACGGCGGGCCTGTCAGGATCACGTTCAGCTGCGCCGACGGTCTGTCCGGTGTCGCAACCTGTCCGACCGAGAAGGTCTTGAGCGATGACGGAGCGGATCAGCAGGTGACGAGCGCGCCGGCCTTCGACCTCGCCGGGAACAGGGCCGACGGCAGGGCCGTCGGGGGAATCAACATCGACGGGACGCCGCCGGTCTCGAGCGCCGATCTTCGCTGCACGAGCCGGAACGACTGGTGCAAGGGGGATACGGCGACCGTCGTCATCACGGCCGGGGACCACGGGCTCTCCGGGGTGGGGGAGATCCGCTACAGCGTCGACGGTGGACCGAGTCAGGTCGTAGCAGGCGCAGCCGCCGTGGTCAACGTCCCGCTCGACGGGACCGGCAGGGGAACCGTCTCCTACCGCGCCGTCGACCGCGCCGACAACGTCGAAGGCCAGAACAGCGTCGAGATCAAGTGGGACAACCTCGCTCCGATCGTCACGCACACGCTGAACCCGGATGCAAACGCCGCCGGCTGGAACCAGTCGAACACGACGGTTCACTTCTCCGCCGTCGACGAGCTCGGCGGATCGGGAATCGATTTCATCACGCCGGACGTGTTCGTCGACCAGGAAACGGCAGGGCGCATCGTCCAGGGCCGTGCCGACGACATCGCCGGCAACAGCGGCACCGACGCGGCGACGGTCAGGCTCGACAAGACGCCGCCTACGATCGACGGTGCTCCGACCACGTCGGCGAACACTTTCGGCTGGTACGACGGCGACGTCACCGTGCACTTCTCCTGCGCGGATGCGCTCTCGCGCGTAGCGGTCTGCCCGAACGACGTGACGCTCACCGACCAGGGAGCCGACCAGAAGGTCACGCGCGTGGCGAGGGATTCCGCCGACAACACGGCTTCGGCCACAGTCGACGGCATCGACATCGACAGGACCCAGCCCGACCTGGTCGGCGCCCCCGCCGTCGCTCCGAACGCGAACGGCTGGTACAGGGACGACGTCTCGATCCAGTGGAGCGCCTCGGACGACCTTTCCGGCATCGACCAGAGCACGGCGCCGGCGGACACGCTGATCGCCGGAACCGGCGACGACCTGGGCGCCTCCGCGAGCGTCTCCGACCGAGCCGGCAACTCGCGGCACGCGTCGGTGCGCGGGATCAAGATCGACCGCCACGACCCGAACACGGCGATCGTCACGCCGGAGCCTCTCGCCAGCGGCTGGTACGCGGACACGATCCCCGTGCAGCTGAACGCCGTGGACGATCTCTCCGGCGTCGACACGACGTACTACAGCGTCGACAACGGCGACGCGCACCGCTACGACGGCGTCTTCGACTTCGGCGACCGCGGCGTTCACACGCTCCGGTACTGGAGCGTCGACCGGGCCGGCAACGTGGAGGCGAAGGCGGCCAAGCTGATCAAGATCGACAACGTCGCGCCGTCGGTCGAGTCGAAGCGGGATCCCGCCGCGAACGCGTTCGGGTGGAACAAGACCCCGGTGACGATCCACTTTCTCTGCGCCGACGGCGAGTCCGGGATTGCGGGCTGCGACAAGGACATCGTCTTCCAGAACGAAGGAGCGAACCAGAGCGCGACCGGCAACGCGATCGACAACGCCGGCAACACCTCGAGCACGCTGGTCGACGACGTCAACATCGACTCGACGAAGCCGACTCTCGTCGGGCACGCCACGACCGATCCGAACGCCGGCGGCTGGTACAACGGCGACGTCACGATCGCCTGGAGCGCGACCGACGGCCTTTCGGGCGTCGATCCGGGAAGCCTTCCGAGCGACACGCTCGTCACCGGCGTCGGTGACGACCTGAGCGCCGGACCGGTCAGCGTGTCCGATCGGGCCGGAAACTCTCAGTCCGCCTCTATCGAGGGAATCAAGATCGATCGTGAGACTCCGACGATCCTGGGCGCCCCAACCACGAGCCCGAACGCCGCCGGCTGGTACAGCGGCCTCGTTCACGTCCACTTCACGTGCACCGACGATCTGTCGGGCGTCGCGAAGTGCCCGGACGACAAGACGCTGGACGGCGACGGAGCGGACCAGGCCGTGGCGAGCGATTCCGCCCTCGACAGGGCCGACAACGTCGCTCCCGGAATGACGGTCAAAGGCATCGACATCGACAGCAAGGCGCCGCAGTCGACCGCCGCGATTCGCTGTACGAGCATCAACCAGTGGTGCACCGGCAGCACGGCGACCGTCGTGATCACCGCGGCCGACCAGGCGGATCTGTCCGGCGTCAAGGAGATCCACTACAGCGTCGACGACAAGGCCGCTCAGATCGCGGCGGGCGGCTCCGTTTCGGTCGCGGTTCCGCTGGACGGATCGGGGAAGGCGAGCGTGACCTTCTACGCGGTCGACAATGCAGGCAACGCGGAGTCGGCGAATGCGGTCTCGCTCAAGTACGACAACATCGCGCCGAAGGTCACGCACACGCTCGACCCGTTCGCCAACGCCGCGGGCTGGAATCAGTCGAACACGACCGTGCACTTCGATGCGTCCGACGAGCTGGGCGGCTCGGGTGTCGATCCGACGACGGTCACCCCCGACCAGACGATCAACGGCGAGACGTCTTCGTCCGGCCAGGTCGTAAACGGGCAGGCCTACGACTACGCCCGCAACCTCGGGACGGACTCGGCCACCGTGAGGCTCGACAAGACTGCGCCGACGATCGCCGGCGGTCCGACGACCCAACCGAACGCGAACGGTTGGTACGGCGGCCCGGTGACGGTGCACTTCGCGTGTGCGGACGGGCTGTCGGGCCTTGGGGTCTGCCCGAAGGACGTGGTGTTGACGGCGAACGGGGCGGACCAGCAGGTGAAGGGCACCGCCGCCGACGTCGCCGGCAATACGGCAGACGCAGTCGTCAGCAACATCAACATTGACACGACGAAGCCGATCATCGGCTTCACCGGCGTCGCCGGCGGCGGGATCTACACGCTCGGCAGTGCTCCGGTCGCCGGCTGCAACGCGACCGATACATACTCGGGACTCGCCGCTCCATGCACAGTGGCGATCGCAGGCGGCTCCGCCAACGGCGTCGGCACCTACACCGCGACTGCGACTGTCACGGACAAGGCAGGGAACAGCACCACAGCCTCGATCTCGTACCGGGTCGTCTACCGGTGGGACGGCTTCCTCCAGCCGATCAACGACACCGCGCATCAGGTCGGCCTGACGACCAGCATCTTCAAGGGCGGCAGCACGGTGCCGGCGAAGTTCCAGCTGAAGCGCGCCGACGGCACGATGGTGCAGGCGAACGCCGTGCCTTCGTGGCTCGCGCCTGCGAAGGGGAATGCGACGTCGGCGGCGGTGGACGAGAGCGTCTACACCGACGCGACCACCAGCGGCGACACATACCGATGGGACGCGACCGAACGCCAGTACATCTTCAACTGGGCCACTAAGGGCTTTGCGACGGGGTACTACTGGCGTGTTGGCGTCAAGCTCGACGATGGCCAGGTGTACGACGTGAATCTCGGGCTGCGCTGAACGCCGGCTTCAGCCGGTGCTAGCTCCGGCGGGAAGCCCACAGCCGAACTGAGCTCGAATCGTCGCTCAGCTTGCAGTCTCGGAAGTGGGTCGATTCGTGCTCACCCAACCGGTTGCGACCAGGGGCGTAGGGTGCGCGACCCTCAAACGAGGGTTAACGCCAATTTGCGAACCGCCGACTTAACCGTTACTGGTCAGCGGAACGCCCGGAAGGATGGACCGAAAGGCCTTCCTAGCTACGAAGCCGCTCTCCGATGTCCCACCGGGCGGCCCCACCTCCACGTCTGGGGCCGCCCTCCCCATCTTGAGCGGCGAGGTAGCCATCACGACAGGATCGCGCTCAGGTCGCCGGTTCGAGTCCGGCTATTCCAACGGACCGGACTCGAACCGAATCGCGTTCTGCGCATCAAGCAAGGACGTGGACCTCAACGAAGCGATACGCGGTCGCAGGTGTCTGTTCAAATCCTGCCCCGGCTATGGAAGATTCGCGGATTGCCTGTTCGGGCGGTCGAGGTCTTTGTTGGGCCGAAACGCGTTCGGGCGTGATAACCGCCTCCATACGAGCTTGCGGTTCTCGTTGTCGTAGGTGGCGGCGACGTCGAGGAGTTCGAGGAGGTCGGCGAGTTCGCCGGGATCAGAGGTCGCGAGCGCGGGCCGGAGGTCGGGCACGGCTTCAAGAATCGTCTCGATCTCTTCGGGACGAATGCCTTCCGGTCGCGCGGCTGAGTCCCTGCGCGGGATCCTTGCCGAGGCGAGTCTTCGCGGCCATTGTTCCGAGCGTGGCCAGCCCGATTGTCGGCAGAGAGGAGGAGCTCGCTTCGCTCCACGCCTGGCTCGACCAGGCGTGGGACGAGCCGAGAGCTCTCGTCCTGGAGGGCGAGGCCGGGATCGGGAAGTCGATGCTGTGGCTCGCCGCCCTCGAGATGGCGCGAGCGCGAGGCCTCCGTGTTCTCTCCTCGCGGCCGGCCCAAGCCGAGCGCGGGTACGCGTTTGCCGGGCTCGGCGATGTCTTCGAGGACGTCGTCGACGAGGTCCTGCCGTCGCTGCCTGCGCCGCGGCGCCGTGCGTTGGAGGTGGCGTTGCTGGTCGAGGAAGCCTCGGGTACCGCGGATCCGCGGGCGCTCGGTGTCGCCGTTCGAAACGGTCTGGAGATCCTGGCCGGAGACGAACCGCTCGTCGTCGCGGCCGACGACGTCCAGTGGCTCGACCGCTCGTCGGCGAGCGCGCTCGCCTTCGCCTTGCGACGACTGAACGAGCCCGTCGTCCTCCTGCTCACCCGTCGCCTCGGTGAAGAGATCGAGCCGTCGGAGATCGAGCAGGCGCTCGCCCGCGACTCCGTCGAGCGGCTACCGGTCGGCCCCTTGAGCGTCGGCGCGATGCAGCGGCTTCTGCAGGGTCGGCTCGACCGTGTGTTTGCACGCCCCACGCTGCTCCGGATCCACGAGACCTCGGGCGGCAACCCCTTCTACGCGCTCGAGCTTGCTCGCGCGCTCGGCCCAGACGTGCGACGCGGCCGCTCCCGGTTCCCGAGTCGCTGGACGCGCTCGTGGACGCGCGCCTCGGGGGACTTCCGGAAGCGACGCAGGAGGCGCTCGTGCTCGTTTCCGCGCATGCGCGGCTTACGCCGGCCCAGCTCGGCGAGGCCGGTATCGAGTCGAGCGCACTCGACCCGGCGCTCGGCGAACGCGTGATCGAGCTCGCGCACGGCACCGTTCGGTTCACGCACCCGCTGCTCGCCTCGGTCCTCTACCAACGGCTGTCCGCGAGCGAGCGGCAGCGTGCGCACCGCTGCCTTGCGGAGCTCGTCGAGGATCCGCTCGGCCGCGCGCGTCACCTCGCGCTCTCGACGGACGGGCCGGACGCCGTGCTGGCAGCGGCGCTCGAGCAGGCGGCAGCGGCTGCCGACATCCAGGGCGCGCCGATCGTCGC
>Ga0137374_10011095_pt1 | contig 10561 bp, 7 predicted proteins | sample SagtaG_20_FD_104811 | JGI IMG/M metagenome (GOLD analysis project Ga0137374, IMG submission 104811) | Vadose zone soil microbial communities from Sagehorn Ranch, Mendocino, California, USA - Sage1_R_100_16 metaG | ecosystem: Environmental > Terrestrial > Soil > Vadose zone | place: USA...
CGTGGAATACCTGTTTGAGCTGGCGACGGTCAGTGTGAAGCCTTGACCCGCCCTGGCCTCAGGCCTGCGGAGCCGGAGCCAACTGGAAGCGAACATCGAAATCCAACATCCAACGCAGAACATCCAAGAGGATGCACTGCCATGGCACATCGGGAGTTGGATGTTGGATATTCGATGTTGGATGTTGGATGTTCGACGTAAAATTCCTGTCCCGGAGGGAAAAGCGAGGCTTGAGTGCAGTGATAAGTCGGCGTCAGCGTTGTCTCATTCGTGATGGTCGCCCGTTTTTTGTTGTCGCTGCTCATCGGGTTCGGCGCCGCGATCGGCTTTCTTCCCGCCTTACGCCTTGACGCGCGCAAGCGAGCCAGGGTTTTGCTTGCGTGCGCGGCGCCGATTCTCCTCTCGCCGTTCACGGTGCCTGGAGATGCGTCGTTTGTGCGGTTCCTGGCGGCGGTCTGTTCGTTCCTTATTTTGATCAAGATTTACGACCTGCATCGGGATGCCGGGCGGACCTCGCGCATCGGCTGGCGGACGTTGCTGGCGTTTCTTCCGAACTGGGGCTCAATGGTCCTGCGGAAGCTCGATGCTGAACCGCGCCTCCCGAAGCGTGAGAACATCGCCCGGCTCACGTCGGGCCTGGCCGGGTTGGGCGCGGGCGTTGCGATCAACCTCTGGCTGTTCCGGCTCGATTGGTCTGCGCAGCCGTTTGTGATCGAACACGCGGCCAAGGTGGTGGGCCTCTTTTGCGCGCTCATGCCCGCCGGTACGATCGCCGGGGCAATCTGGCGATTGGCGGGCGGCCAGACGCGGGAATGGTTCGCTTCCCCTTTCCTGTCCCGCACGCCGGCGGATTTCTGGCGGCGTTACAACCGGCCCGTGGGACAATTTTTTTTCGAAGACACGTTCAAGCGCGTGGGAGGCTTACATTCCCCGGTGCGCGCGACGCTGCTGACATTCGCTCTCTCCGGCGTGGCTCACGAGTACGTCTTCGGCATTGCCAGCGGCCAAGTGCACGGTTATCAACTGGCTTACTTTCTGGTCCAGGGATGCGCGGTGGCCGCGACGATGCGCGTCAGGCCCGGGAGGCTGCAAGTGATTCCGTGGATCGCGGGAACAGTTGCCTTCAACCTAGCGTCGTCGATGATCTTCTTTGCAGACCTGAACCGGTTGGTCCCATTTTACTCGCGTGCCCTTCCGGGATGGCTGAGGTGGTGAGTTGAGCGGCTTCATCGAGCGCCGCGATTGCTTCGGCGGGCAGCTTGATGGTCACGCGAGAGCCGAGCCGAGGGCGGTCCGGGCCCGGAGTGTTCCCGGTCACGGTCGGCCGACGCGCCTTTTGCTACCCGGGGTTTCGTTGAGCTTTCACCCACTCGATCAATTCCTCACGCAGTTCGCGTTGTTCGAGCTGTGGCAGGGTTATTTCCTCGAGTGTTTCCTCCCAAATAAGAACAAAACATTCCTCGGGCAAAAATCCCTTTTGAAGACAAATGCCCATGGCGTTTCGGAATCTGGCCCGGAACTGTTCCCCGGCCTGCGAGTCCGCCAGCTTCGCCCCGAACTTTCCTGCCGCGAACACGTCTTCTGCAAGTTGAAAGTGCATGCCTCCACGAGACAAAAAAGGCGCGGTAACAGTCAAGCCGCCAGGCCAGAATATTATTCACGATCATTGCACAGATTGTTCACTGGATTTCCTCCTCCTTCAAACCGCCCAGGATCACTGCGCTTTGGGGAGACCCACTGCAACCGTGGTGCCCTGGCCCGGTTCCGAATAAATCTGGAACGTGCCACGATACAATTCGATCAGCCGCCGGGCGATGGCGAGGCCCAGGCCACAACCGTGCTGCGCGAGCAACACCTGTTCCAGTGGCGCCGGCGCGCCGGCCTGGGCGATCTGTTCCGGCGACATGCCGCAGCCCTGGTCGCTGATTACCAAAGTGACCTGCGCCGCGTCAGCCGTTGTCTGCAGATAAACCGGGCTGCCGGGGCGCGAATACCTGAAGGCGTTGTCCAGCAGGGCCTGAGCGACCATCAGGAGATGATCGGCTGAAACCGCCGCCGACGTCTCTTCAATATTCAAGGTGAGATCCGCGGCGCGTTCCAGCGACACCGCCTTTTGTCTGGCCGCGGGCTCGACGACGGCCCGCATGCCCGTCCCGTGCTCCGGCAGCGCCGCCAGCCATTGCCAGTCGGAAGCGAGCCGCTTGACCTCGGCATATAACAGGCAATTCTCGATCCGCTGGTGCAGGTACGCCGCCGCTTGATGGATCTGGCCGGCCAGGTCCATGATCTCCTTGGATTGGACCGGCGGGCGCGGGGCGCCGAGCAATCGAGTTATCTCCAGAATTCGATTCAGCGGCTGAAGCAGGCCGGGCGATGAATCCGCGCCCGATTCCAGGTCCTCTGCCGGAACCGATCCGGGTTGCGCCTCGCCGACGCACTGCTGGATCGTGGAGAGGAGTTTTTCGGGGCTGAACGGCTTGGTCAGAAACGCATCGGCGCCCCGCTCAATCCCGGCCGGCGTCGCTCCCTCAGTGAGGAACCCTGACATTAAAACAAAAGGGATGTGCGCGATCTGCGGATCCCGGCGCAAGGCGTAGAGCGTCAGGTTGCCGCCGATGCCCTTCATGTTCACATCACAGAGAATGAGATCGGGAAAATGCGTGCGCGCCATCTGGACCCCCTGCGCGCCCGTGGCGGCCTGAATCGCTTCAAACCCCTTCTTTTCCAGAATTGTGGCCAGATTGCTCCGGAACGCATCTTCGTCATCAATCACCAGAATCTTCGTCATACCAAACCGGACCGGAACTGACAGAATCGGGCGGTGGCAGGAGGACTGCCGCCACCTCGAGTCGATGCCGTCCAGCCCACCCTGTTCCCGACTGGCAACCGGCCGTGGCATTCAACCACGACCGTCCAACAACGTCGCGCGTTGTCCGCGTCATTCGACTTTCTGAATTCGATAGTAATGCGCCAGGTTCCGGGCGTGATCAACCCCAAAGGATGCCCGCCGCTGTCCCGAAAGTAAACAGGGATGCCATGAACGTGATGGAATCTCATGTGGTCTCCCGCCTGGACGCCGGAATGGTGTGTCCGGCAGGTCGAACAGTAACACGCGGCTTTGCCGCCCGCCACTGCAAACGACGGGCGGAGGGAATCGGGCCGCCGCGATTCAGTCATCCCCTCGGACTCAGCCCGGGCGTCGCGATCCCCGCCTTTTACGCGTGAGTGGACATCTCTATGCTTTACGCTGTTGCAATTTTCGGTACACTGCCGCGCGTATGGTTGTCCTGAGAAGCAATAAGCTGTTCAGCGGCCTGCTCGCCGCCGAATTGCAGGCGTTGGAACAGACCGCTCAGCTCAAAGCCTACAAAGCCGGGCGCAACATTTTTCAGGAGGGCGACCCGGGCGACGGCCTCTACATTGTGGTCGAGGGGAAAGTGCAGATCACCTGTCTGGTGGGCCAGGACCAGCGCCGCGTGTTGTCGCGGCTTGGACCCGGCGATTTTTTTGGCGAGATGGCCGTGTTGGACAGCCAGCCGCGTTCGGCCACGGCCACGGCCGAAGTGGACACGCAGGTTTATTTCATCTTCCGCGATGACCTGCTCAAAATCCTGGCGCGCTCACCCAGTCTGTCCGTCAGTCTGGTGAAGGAATTCAGCATGCGCACGCGCGATTTCAATCATCACTACACCCAGGAAGTTCTCCAGGCCGAACGGCTCACGCTGGTCGGACGTTTTGCCCGGTCCATCGTCCACGACTTTAAAAACCCGCTTAACATCATCGGCATCTCGGCGGAAATGGCCGCGCTGGAGCAATCCACGCTCGACATGCGCCAGGCCGCCAAAAGCCGCATCCGCAAACAAATTGACCGGTTGAGCAACATGATCAACGAACTGCTCGAGTTCACGCGCGGCGCGGCCTCGACCGTGGTCCTCGCCAGAGCCGATTACTCGGTTTTCGTCAATCAACTCCTCGAAGACATCCGTCCGGAAGTCGCCGCCAAGTCGGTGACGATCGAACTGGAAAACGGGCCGCCCGCGATCGCTGTGTTGATGGACCCGGCCCGCCTGACTCACGCTTTCTACAACATCATCAACAACGCGTGCGACGCCATGCCCGATGGCGGCAAAGTCAGATTCCGCTTCCAGCAGAATGAAAAAGAAGTGATCACCGAAATCGAGGACAGCGGCAAAGGCATTGCCCCGGAAATCGCCCCGCGCCTGTTTGAGGCCTTCGCGACTTACGGCAAGGTGCAGGGCACAGGCCTTGGCTTGTCCATCTGCAAGAAAATTATCGAGGACCATCAGGGCAAAATCAGCGCGCGCAACGAACCGGGGCGCGGCGCGGTCCTGTCCTTCAGCCTGCCGCTTCGACGGGAAAACGTCCCCAAGGCTTGAGCCCTCGTCCGACTGGACCCTGTCGCTGGTTCCCCGCGCGCTCTCCGGATCTACTCGCGGTGTCACCCAGGCCGCGGACCTCTTCAAATCCGGCGGCGGTGGCCCATCCGGATCAAACGGGACATCGCGGGAAATTTCCGTTCAATTTTCTCCGCGTTGGTCTTAATTTACCGCCATGAACCGCATCCGCCTCCTGCCCGAACAGGTCGCCAACCAGATCGCCGCCGGCGAAGTGATTGAACGACCGGCGAGTGTGGTCAAGGAACTGGTCGAAAACGCGCTGGATGCGCAGGCGAGCCGCATCACGCTGGAAATTCAGGCGGGCGGCCGCAGCCTGATCCGCGTCATTGACGATGGCGTGGGCATGAGCAAGGACGACGCGCTGCTGTGCCTGGAAAGGCACGCGACCAGCAAGATTCAGAGAGCCGAGGACCTCGCCACCATCGCGACTCTGGGCTTTCGCGGCGAAGCGTTGCCGAGCATTGCCAGCGTCAGCCGCTTCACCCTGACGACCCGCGAACGCGAGGGCGGCTCGCCGGAGGCCGCGCAAATCATCGTTCACGGCGGAAAAATTCTGGAAGTGAAATCCGCCGGTCACGCGCCGGGCACCAGCGTGGAAGTGCGGCAGTTGTTTTACAATCTGCCGGCACGCCGCAAATTTCTTCGCAGCGAAGAAACCGAACGCGCCCACATCCAGCAGGGCCTGACCGTGGCGGCGCTGGCCTTTCCCGAGGTGGGATTCACCTTCCTGCAGGACCAGCGCCTGGCCTGGCAACTGCCGCCGCTGACGGGCGGCGGCCAAACCGCGGCCAGACTCGCCGCGCTTCAGGAGCGTTTGCGCGCGCTGTTGGGAGCCGAAGTGAAATTGTTGCCGGTGGATTTTTCTGCGGACCTTGCGGGGCCGGACGAGCCGGGCGCGATTCCCGAACCGTCGCCGGCGGACTTTCAACCCGCGCCCCTGCGCATCTGGGGCTTTATCGGCGCGCCGGGCGTTTCGCGAGCCACCCGGCAGGACCAGCACCTGTTCGTCAACCGCCGGCCGATCGAAAATCGAGCGCTCAACTACGCCTTGCTCGAAGGCTATCATACGGCCCTCATGAAAGGACGCTACCCGGTCGGCTGCCTGTTCCTCGAACTCGATCCCGCCGAAGTGGACGTCAACATTCATCCCGCCAAACGGGAAGTCAGGTTTCACCGGGAAAAGGAAGTGCGCCGATGCCTGGCCGAAGCCGTGCGGCGGACGCTGCTCAATTTTCACGCGGAACCGGCCAGGGGCGGGTTGCCCGTTGAGAGTTCGAAGGGGGCGACCGGGAACCCACCCTCGTTGCCGTCCGGCCCCCCAGCGTCCGCGGTCAAACAGCCTGAGCCCGCCGTTCCGTCTTCACGGGATTTGCCCGATCTCCTCTCGCCGACGCCGAGCGGGCCAATCGCGGATTGGCCGTCGCCCGCGCCCGCGGCCACATCCTCTGCTCCGGTTCCGCGCCAACCGGCAATCGACGCCCCGCATTCCGCGGTCCACGGTCCGCATGCAACGGCGCCGCCGGTTTCCCCCGTAGCGGTGCCGCTGCTCAAAGTGCCGCTGCGTCTGATCGGCGTCGTTGGCCGGCTTTATGTCGTGCTCGAATCCGACCGCGGCCTTGTGTTGATGGACCAGCACGCCGCCCACGAACGGATCCTCTACGAGCAAATGCTGCGTCGCCTGGAACAGGGCGACGCGCCCTCGCAACGATTGTTGCTGCCGGAAACGGTCGAGTTGTCGCCCCGTGACGCGCAGTTTCTGCGCGAGCACCTGCGGATTCTGGGACGGCTGGGCGTCGGCTTGAGCGAATTCGGCGAACGCACGTTTCTGCTCGATGGCCTCCCGCCGTTCGTCAAGGTTTCGGATGCCCGTCGCTTCGTTCTGGAGCTGATCGATGAGCTGATTGCCGCCGGCCAGGAGGTGAATTCACTTCGACTGGGCGAGCAGACCGTCGCCCGCACCGTCTGTCGCCACGCCGTGAAAGCAAATGACCCTCTGGCCGGTCCCGAGCTGGAAAACCTGCTGAACGACCTGCGCAATTGCGCGATGCCTTATACCTGCCCGCACGGCCGTCCGACATTGATCGAGATGAATTACCGCGAGCTGGAAAAGAAATTCGGACGAACGCAGTAAATCACCGGTTTTCCGCGATTTGAGGGGCGCAACATTTGGATCCGCCCGGAAAGTTCCCGGCACGGAACTACGGCAGCCAAAGGCGCGGAGCTCGCGAGCTGCAGCCTGTCCGCGTGCTGAGGTGCGTTGGGTTTAATCCGGCACTCAACTCGCGGCCAAACTACTCCCGGTCACAGACCCCTTGCAGACCCGCAGGACGTCCGCCCGCGATGGCGTTGTGGAGTCCTTCAACGGTTTCCCTGCTGGCGAAATGTTCGGCGGTGGTGTTGAATTCCAGACATGAACCCACTCACCTATCTCGCGATGAAACGATGTTGGCGGGTCGTTCTTTGTTTTTTTGCCGGTTTCCTGAGTCTGCCGCTTTCCGGCGCTGCTCCGCCGTCCCCGCCGAATATTGTCTTGATTCTGGCGGATGATCTCGGCTGGACTGATCTGTCGTGTTACGGCAGCGACCTGTACGAGACGCCGCATATTGACCGGCTCGCGCGTGACGGGATGAAGTTCACGCAGGCGTACTCAGCCTGCACCGTCTGTTCGCCCACGCGCGCGGCAATCCTGACCGGCAAATATCCCGCGCGCCTTCATGTCACGGATTGGATTCCCGGCTTGCCGCCTGAAAATCCGAAGCTGCTGGTCCCTTCGTGGACGAAATATCTGCCGCTCGAGGAAACCACCATCGCTCGCGCACTACGATCCGCAGGCTACGTCACCGCCAGCATCGGCAAGTGGCATCTCGGGGGTGAGGAATATTATCCTGAAAAGCACGGCTTCGACATCAATGTTGCGGGCAGTTCCGCGCCTTCGCCCCCGAGCTACTTCGCGCCTTACAAGATCGCCACGCTGCCGGAGGGTCCCAACGGCGAATACCTCACGGATCGGCTGGGCGACGAAGCCGTGCGGTTCATCGAGCAGCACAAGGACAATCCCTTTTCCCTTTATTTTCCGCACTTCGCCGTCCACACGCCCATTCAAGGCAAGGAGGCGCTCATACAAAAGTACCGCGCGAAAAAGCATCCCGGCCTGAAACAGACCAACGCAATTTATGCGGCCATGATCGAAAGCATGGATGATTCGATCGGCCGCATCCGCCGCAGACTGGATGAACTCAAGCTGGCCGATCACACCATCGTTATCTTCGCTTCCGACAACGGCGGCCGCGTGCCAACGACCTCGAATCATCCGCTCCGCGTCGGCAAAGGTTCCTGCTACGAAGGCGGCACGCGCGTTCCGCTCGTCGTGCATTGGCCCGGAGTGACGAAGCCCGGCAGCGTGTGTGAGACTCCGGTCATCAGCATGGATTTGTATCCGACTATTCTCGAGATCGCCGGTTTGCAGGAAGCTGCCCGCAAAGGCGTGGACGGCGCGAATCTTGTCCCGTTGCTGCGCCAGAACGGCGAGTTGCACCGCGAGGCGTTGTTCTGGCATTACCCGCATTACCAGCATTACCAACTCGGCGGCACCACGCCCTACGGCGCCATTCGCGCAGGCGATTTCAAGTTGATCGAGTTCTTTGACGACATGCGGGTGGAGCTTTACAACCTGCGCGAAGACATCGGTGAGCAGCGTAATTTGGCCGCCGAAATGCCGGCGAAGGTCAATGAACTGCGCGCCCGATTGCACGCCTGGCGCAAGGAAGTCGGCGCGCAGATGCCCTCACGCAACCCGAACTACGATCCCTCGAAACCCGAACACGATCCCGCCACGAGGAAAGAGGCAGAGGCCGGCAAGGGATAACGCCGTGCGTTTTACATGTGCCGGAAGAGCAATTCCTGGCTCTCCCGATTCAGGTCGGCGAGGTTGCGGATGTCGTAGCGATTGCCGTCAACGTCGTTGAGGAGGATGCGGCCCGGGGCGGGCCGCTGGACGTTCTCGCGCAGGTTCCGCGTCGTGAACCGGCACACGCCCCGGTCTGTCTCCATCGTCCAATCCACGGTCCCAAAACGTTCCTTCGCGGCGACGATGCGTTTGACGGCCGGCACGAGATAGCGCCGCTCCAGATCCTCTTCAACCCGCTTCCGGTTCTCGACGCTCAGCTCCGCCGGATCGACGATCAGGCCTGCTTCCTTGTTCGCGTCGTCGCGGACACTCAGGAAGCGGCTGGGTTCGGAGAGCGGGAACGCGCGCAGGATGCCGACCTTCAAGTAGGAACGATCTCCTTCAACCGTCAGCCGCAGCGTGGCCCCGTGCTTGAAAAAGCGCAGCCTCTTCACGTCGAGCAGGGCCAATTGCGAGGCTTCGACGAGAGCGATGGAGTCCTCTTGCTGTTTCTTTTCGTCGGCAGGCGTGCTCATATCGTGGTGCTCCTCTATCCCGTAATCTCGATGATTCTGTTCATCTCCTGCTGCATCTCGACGAGGCGATAGAATTCGCCTTTCTTCTCGATCAATTCCTCGTGGGTGCCGACTTCGGCGACCTTGCCATCCTTGAGCACCACGAGCCGCGCGGCGTTGCGCAGTGTGCTCAGGCGATGCGCGATGGCAAAGGTGGTGCGCCCTTTGATCAGTCGCGCGATGGCGTCCTGAATCTGTTTCTCGGTGTCGGTATCGACGGAGGCAGTGGCCTCGTCGAGGATCAGGATGCGCGGGTTGTGCAGAATCGCGCGGGCGATGCTGACGCGCTGGCGCTCGCCGCCGCTGAGCGTCTGGCCGCGTTCGCCGACTTGCGTGTCGTAACCGTCGGGTTTCTGGACGATGAAGTCGTGCGCGTTGGCGGCCTTGGCCGCGGCCATGACGTCCTCGCGCGTGGCGCCGGGCCTGGAAAAGACAATGTTCTCGTAAATCGAACCGTTGAAAAGAAACGGTTCCTGGAGCACCACGCCGATCTGCGAACGCAGGTCTTTCTGCGCGATCAGTTTGATGTTCACGCCGTCGATCGCGACCTCGCCCTCCGGCACCTCGTAGAAGCGGCAGATCAGGTTGATCGTGGTGCTCTTGCCCGCGCCGCTCTGGCCGACGAGGCCGATCATCTCGCCCGGCGCGACGCTGAAGCTGACCTCGTTGAGCACCGGTTTGTGGGGTTCGTAGCCGAAGGTCACGTTCTTGAATTCCACACGCCCTTCGATGCGAGGCAACGGCACCGGCTTTTCGGCGTCCCGCACGTCGGACCCGGTATCGAGCACCTCGAAGACGCGCTCCGCGGAAGCCAGCGAGCGCGAGAGAAAGTCCGCGACGCGGCTCATGAACTGCAGCGGGCCGTAAAACTGGGCCAGATAGCCGAGGAAGGTGAAGAACTGACCCAGCGTGAAGAGCTTCCGGTCCGGCAACAGCCGCGCGCCGAGCGTGGAGTCCTGAATGACCTGATACCCGCCGACGTACCAGATGATCAGGTTACCGATGCTCATGATGAAAAACAGAACCGGGAAGAACGTGACCCACATGTGTTCGGCGGCCACGTTTGCGTCATAGAGGTCCCGGCTGTGCTTCCCGAACCGCTCGACTTCGCGGTCCTCTTTGGCAAACGCGCGGACGACGCGCACGCCGGACAAGCTGTCGCTGACGGCCGCGGTCAGGCGGCTGTGCAGGTGCCAGGCGCGCCGCCAGACGTTCATCATGCGATCCCAGGAGAACTTCGAGAGCAGGAGAACCACCGGCGCCGGAATGAAGACCAGAAGCGTGAGCTTCCAGTTCATCCAGAACAGCACGATGCCAATGCCAACGAAGAGCAGGATGTTGGAAAAGAATATTTGGATGCTTTCGACGAGCACGGCCTCCAGCGCTTGCGTGTCGTTGGTCACACGCGCGATCAGCGCGCCCGGCTGGCGCTTGTCGAAATACCTGAGGGAAAGAGTCTGGAGGTGGCGGAAGACCTCGTTGCGGAGATCGTGCGAGATCTGCTGGCCCAGGCGCACGGCCATCCGGCCCCGCCAGACGCCCAGCGCCTGGCCGAAAAACTGCACTCCCAGCAAGGTCATCACCAGCCAACCCAGCAGCCGCAGCCGCTCGTCCAGGGGACGCGGGGCCTGGACCGGATTCAAGACCTGGTCGGTGAGCGGCTGGGTCAGGTACGGCGGGAC
>Ga0137374_10011097_pt1 | contig 10560 bp, 7 predicted proteins | sample SagtaG_20_FD_104811 | JGI IMG/M metagenome (GOLD analysis project Ga0137374, IMG submission 104811) | Vadose zone soil microbial communities from Sagehorn Ranch, Mendocino, California, USA - Sage1_R_100_16 metaG | ecosystem: Environmental > Terrestrial > Soil > Vadose zone | place: USA...
CCGTTCGGGAAATCACCTACTTGCGCAGGCTCTGGGTAACGCATCGCCGCCAGGTGACGTTTTCGCATGCAGCTGCGGCCTTTCTCGAAGTGTTGCGTCAGCGAGCTACCGGTGAGTGGCGCATGCAGTCGCGTACAATTCCAGGTCAAACCGATCCAAAGGATCAAACGAAATGACGCCAACAGTTGTCCCTTTCGTTCAGGGCTTGCTGTTAACGAGAAGTCTACTCAGCAAGTTTACCTGTGGATAAATAGAGTGATGTTGGCTGGCAGGTTCAATATTCCTGGGAGTTTGTCGGGAACAGAGCTTCTGCCTTCTCATTCACACTGCGGCTTTAGCCCAGTGACACGAATGGCCAAAACGAGTCGAAGGAACCGTTTCAAAGGTTTTTCTTGGGAGGTGCTCAAGTAGCGCGGGATGTCAGGTTGCTGGCTCTTCTGAACTTTAGCGACAAGTTTTCGCAAGTGCATCCGCAGCTGGTTTTATCGCGCCCCAAATCACCGGGCTAAAGCCATGGTGTGAATGAGAAGTCAGCAGAAACTCTTTTTGCGTACTGATTTTGTTTATGAAAAGGCCACAGAACAACGGCGCTCGTAGATCCATCGCCTCCAAGCCCAGGACACCGCAAGAGGCTGAGGCGCGAAAGCTGGCTACCTTCCTCGAAACCGGAGAAATGTTGGCCGGCACCTTCGAACTCAAAGAGGCAATGGCTCGGGTGCTGTCAATACTGGGGCGGCATCACGGCATGTTGCGCAGCTCGATTATGCTGCTCGACCAGGATACGAATGAATTGCGCATCGTTGCGTCTCATGGGTTGGACGAAGGGGGAGTGCGCCGCCTGAGATACCAGCTGGGTGAAGGCATTACTGGCAAGGTCGCGCAAACAGGAAAGCCAATCGTCGTACCGCAAATCAGTCGTGAGCCGATGTTCCTTGATCGGCTTGGAGCGCGTAAGAAACCTCTCAAACAGCAAGAGTTGAGTTTCATCTGCGTGCCGGTCCTGGTTAACCGAAAAGCGGTAGGCGTGATTGGGGTCGACCTGCCTTACAAGCCCGATCGTGACTACGAGCGAGCAACGAGGTTTCTGTCGATCATAGCGACCATGATCGCTCAGGCAATCAAAGTCGATCACCTCATCGAGACGGACAAGCAACGCCTGCTCGACGAGAACACGCATCTGAAACAGGAGTTGCGCGAACGCTACGACTTCAGTCATATCATCGGCAACTCGGGCCCTTTGCGTCAGGTCTATGAACAGGTAACCCAGGTTGCACGCACAAACACTACTGTACTTCTGCGAGGGGAATCGGGGTCAGGCAAAGAACTGATCGCGCATGCGATCCACTACAACTCTCTACGGGCGAGTAAGCCATTCATCAAAATTAGCTGCGCGGCGCTGCCCGAAACTCTTATCGAATCCGAGTTGTTTGGTTACGAGAAGGGCGCGTTCACCGGCGCTCAAACTCGTAAGAAAGGACGCTTTGAACGGGCTGAGGGTGGCACACTCTTTCTTGATGAGATCGGTGATCTGAATGTATCGACGCAAATCAAGCTGCTGCGCGTTCTTCAGGAGCGTGAGTTTGAACGGCTGGGCGGCACTGAGACGATTAAGATCAATGTCCGGCTCATAGCTGCCACCAACAAGAACATGGAGGAGGCAATAGCCAACGGAGAATTCCGTGAGGATCTGTACTATCGCCTTAACGTGTTCACCATCTTCGTCCCCCCCTTGCGCGAGCGCAAGTCAGATGTGCTCTTGCTCGCCGATCACTTTCTTGAGAAGTACGCGCGCGAGCACGGCAAAAGCATCAAGCGCATTTCTACACCCGCCATCGATATGCTCGCTTCTTACCATTGGCCCGGCAATGTGCGTGAACTTGAGAACATCATCGAGCGTGCAGTGCTCGTGTGTGAGACAAATGTAATCCATGGCCATCACTTGCCGCCGACTCTGCAAACAGCGGAGGGGTCAGGTACGGTAACGCGCCTGTCACTCGAATCCACGGTTGGAGCTTTCGAACGAGACATTATTTTGGACGCCCTGAAAACTACGCGCGGCAATCGCAAGCGAGCGGCAAAGCTGCTTGACACAACCGAGCGGGTAATTGGTTACAAGGTTAAGAGGTACGAGATTGACTGCGGGCGCTTTCGCAGTTAACTTCACTCCGTAGGAGTGAAGAATCTGGTAACCGCTTCGCGCTACTGCTATCCAGATACAGACTCAATCGATCCACGAAACTACACGAAATCGATTACGCGAACTATCACGAAATGTTCGTGGCGCCTTTCGTGTGATTTGCTAAGGTGATTTCGTGGATCTTTTTGGTTGCTGTCAGGGCCACTGTGCCATCCGCGCTAATCTGCAGCGAATTTCCATTCCCTGCCTAGACCACAAAGGTGTAGCCGGGGTTGATCTTTTGGAACCCGACCAGGATTTCGTGAATGCTGTAAGGATGTGTGGCGTTTCCAGATAACTTATTGCGAAGAACCTGAAACACGTGCTCCAGACCGTCGGCATCGTCAATATCTACGTCAGCGACACAATCGTAGCCCTTCATGAAGAAGGTCAGTTGGAGGTTTCCGTAGTGATCGGGTGTCTTAAAACTTCCGGCGTGTGAAAAGCCAGCCGGAGGGTGATGCAAGATTCCATCAACAGGATCGAAAATACCGTGGGCCACGCTATTCTTTGTCTCCTCGCGCAACTCCTTCGGTACAACTGCAAAGAATCGATCACCCCGGATCTCCTTCAGTTCCTGGATATAAGAAAGAACGTTTTTCTCGTTACTCAATCCCGTAACCTCAGTCTTCGCGGCTATGTTCAAGAGACCTGCCCGCCGAATGTCATCGAAAGCGTCATAGAGTACCTTTCCTTTCTTTCCTTCAAAGGAAAAGACCTTATCGCTCCTCTCCAACAGGTTTTCCAAATCCTGTGGAGTTTTGAGTAGCCGGGAAAGTTGACCTTCTTCACCTTACTCGGGTCGATCGGAAATGTAATAGAGAGCTTCGTGGTTCCGCTTGCCTTCATGCTGATGAACTGGCTTAAATACTGATAGGAAGGCGGGTCCACTTCAATCCGATAGAGGCCCTGTGGAGCGCCGCGCAGCCCGGTGATCTCAATCCCGTTTGCAGCGTTAGCGTTTGCTTTAACGACTTCGCTGAGAACTTGATGACGAAGGATGATGTCGATCTTCTCCGGAATCGGTTTCCCATAGACATCGAATACTTCCAAACGAAGCTTGATCTCATTAGCCATAGGGTGCCTCCTGCGTAAATCGATAATTCACTGAACGGCCAATTCCATAACGATAAAACGTAAAAACATAATTCACGAAATCACACGAAGTCAGTTCATGTCTTTGGTTCGTGTGGTGCGCGTGGATCGATTGTTTACACAAAAGACCTACTCGTGCTGTCACTTAAGCACTCATCCGCAGTCTAAGCCTTATGAATTCTCGCTGCGAAGCCGCCTCCCGCAGCCATCTTGAACTTGAGCCTAGTTGTCCTGTCGACAACACTCTTCTCTCTATTGTAGTCACTTCCGAATCGGTCGGCATTAGCTCCATCCTGGTAACTCTCCATCTGGAACTTACCGTCCGGCAGGAACGACAGATCGATTTCTAACTCGCGCGGAGTCCAATCCGTCATCGCACCTACATACCAGTCACGGCCGTGACGCCGCGCGATCACAACGTAATCGCCAATCTTTGCATCGAGCACCTTCGTTTCATCCCAAACGGTCGGGACGGGACCAAGGAACTCCATCACTTCCGGTTCGCGCAAATAATGTGAAGGACTGTCCGCCAACATCTGTAGCGGGCTTTCATAAACCACGTACATAGCCAGTTGATGACAGCGGGTGCCGAGGCTCATTGGCCGGTCAAAGATCGCCGCAAAGTTCTTCTCGTTTCCGCTGTTAACCATCGCGCCCGGCGTGTAGTCCATCGGCCCGAGGAACATTCTGGTGAACGGTAGGGTGACGTTGTGCTCAGGATTGGAGTACTTGCTCCACTTGTTTTGCTCGAGTCCCCTGACGCCTTCGGTATTGATCAGGTTGGGCCAGGTGCGGGTCATTGTCGCCGGTCTAATCGCGCCGTGAAAATCAACTAGCATCTTTCGTTTGGCAGCTTCGCGGCAGACCCTGTGATAAAAGTTGATTACCACCTGATCATCCCGCTGCATGAAATCAACTTTGATACCTTTAATGCCCCACTTTTCAAACTGGTTGAGTGCTGGTTCAAATTGATCGTCGAGCGTCTTCCAGACAACCCAAAGGATGATGCCGACGTGCCTTTGCTTACCGTAGGCGACGAGCTCTTCTATGTTCATCTCGGGAACCACTTCAAGCACATTGCCGAGTTTGTACCAACCTTCGTCAAGGATGATGTACTCAATGCCATACTTCGAAGCGAAGTCGATGTAATACCTGTAGGTCCGCGTATCAATGCCCGACTTGAAATTCACGTCGTAAATATTATTTGCGTTGTACCAGTCCCAGGCCACCTTCCCCGGTCTGATCCACGACGTATCCTGCACCTGCGATGGTCTGGCAAGCAGATAGACCAGGTTGTTCGTTATCAACTCACCATCTTTTTCGGCAATGCCGATCAATCGCCAGGGAAAGGTCCGCGTTCCGTTGGTGACCGCAATGTAATCGGCTGCTTCGGTTACCCTGAAGTCACGATCCTGGTTGCGATCTTTTCGCAGCTCTTGTTTCAGCGGGTAGGGTGGAAAGACCGCCGAGAGGCTATCGTTACTATTGCCTCGCAGCCACAATCCGGGATAATCATCGACGTCAGCTTCACCGATGACAATTTTCGTACCTTCCTTTGTGTCAACCACGGCAGGCAGACTGGCGAGCGAATCTTTCGCAACATTTCTCAAAGGTAGATAGAGAAACTCCCTTTCATTGTGTGAAAAGAAACTGTCTTCTTTGGGATAATAGACTCCGTAGTCGCCGGAGAAATTGAGAAGCACTTCTTCGCCATAGACCTTTACTTCTCGCTGTGGCAGCGATGTCTCGAGCCGGTAAGCCACGCCGTCGTTGTAGGCACGGAAGACGACTGCATAATCGCCCTCCATCTCCAGTCGCAGCTCGTTGTAGTGCTCACGCAGCTTCGCAAACTTTTGCGGGATCGCCACCGTGAGCTCCCGATCAATGGTGTCCCGCTTCGTCGATTTGATCTTGGGATCAAGTCCAATTGTCTTGTGATCGATATCGATCGAGAGTCGGCAGTCTTTGAGCAGCATCTTACCGTCAAAGATGACTTCGTATTCGATTCGCTCGGCAGCTCGAATGTTCAGTCGAACCTTGCCATTCGGCGACTGGAGTTCGTAGTTTGACATCGCAACCGCGCGGTCTGTTAGGAAAAACAATTGCAGCAGCGCCATCGCGAGCAAGAATGACCTCGCTTTTGAGGCTCGAATCCAATTTTCATTTTCCATTTTTCTACCGCCCCAACGCTTTAGTGCAAGAACATTCCAGGCTTCTATGAACTCAATGAGTTAGGTTTTCACCCCGCTAGGGGTGAGATGTCTATAGCCTCGGAAAGCAACCCCCTCCGGCGCCGTTCGGAGGAGCGGAACGTGTCTCGACGATCACCAGTCCCGTTGAGTTCCGCTCCTCCGAACGGCGCAGGTTTCTGTTATGTTCCGCCCTATAAACATCTCACCCCTAGCGGGGTGAAAAACCTGGTAATCAATGAAACCATGTTTCCTTTCAACGTATGATTGACCAATTCGTCCTGACTCGGTTACTTTTCCGACAAACCCTGGCGGGGTGAAACCTGTTCCACTGAACTCTCTTGAACTACCTAATTCAACCAATGCGGCAGTGATAACGCAGCCCGATAATTCGATTCGTTGTAAGTTGGATTGCGAATTGGTGCGTAGAGATGCTGACCCGAGAACGGCCGGTCCTGGGTATAGATCCAGACACTCTCCTGGTCCCAGATAACGATTTCGTCGCGTGTGTCGCCGGTGAGATTGGTTGCATAAGCAGCCAGATCGGGATGGCCATCATCCGGAAATACTACGACTCGACGCAGGTAGCCATTGATCATCCCACCCTCGCGGACGTTACCTGACATGAGGGCAAACTCCTGACCGTCTCCGCGCCAGTTTACGGGCAACAAGGGACTACCTGAATAGCCGATTAGTACTTCGTCGAGCCCGTCGCCGTCGACATCGAACGGGATCGGAAAATGTCCCGTCATGGTTGCGCCCTGCCAAAGTGGCTTCAGCTCGTTATTGAAGATCCAGAAATTGTTGTAGCGATCCTTGACGAGGATGTCGCGGCGGCCGGGTTGGCCGGTAAGGTTGAAGAAGGCCAGCGAATCACCATTGTTTAACTCATACGGCCTCGTCTGATTCTTCACTGGCGCGGCCGGCATCCACGCCCATCGTTTCAGTTTGCCGGTGCTGCCCTCCAGAATCGGCAACTTGAAGTCTCGTGCCATGATCACTTCATTGCGGACATCGCCGTCGATGTCTTGAATTTGAAAACGGATTGTCGTTGGTCAGCAACCCGTTGCGAGGATCAGGCCGCCCCAACTGCCACAGCACCTTCCCATCCAATGTCACCGCAGTCAAATGTATACAGTAACGATCTTTCAACCAACCCAGAATCCGATCCAGAGGTAGTTCACCATTGTTGCGTATTCAGAAGGCTCAGGAAATTCTCCCCGCTCATTTCACTTCGTTCACAAATCTTCCATATTGCTTCTCCACTTGATCCGTACTGGTGGGGCCGGAAAGGATCAGCAAACGATAGCGAAACGTCACCGACTGTCTGGGTTCAAGGGTGAAGTTGAGCTTCTCTTTGCCATTGCTGAAAACCTCCTGACCCAGCGGGTTAGCAGCGAAAAGGCCGTACCCGCGCGCGTGCCAGTAAGTCGGGAAGCCGATGTTTTTCGGATGGTCAAGCATCACAAGCGTGACGGATTCCTGATCGACTTTACCAGCCAACATCATCCAACGGCCGCGCGTGCCCCAGGCAGCGTCGCCAGTCTTTCCTTCGCTGCTGCGGTACAAACCGCTGACGCCGGTGTTATCCATCACCTTTACAGCTGTTGGTCTTCCGCTCGAGTCCGTAAAGATTAGCGGCTCGCTTGAAGGTTGCTCGAGCTCGCGCCGCACCCGCATTCCCAACATCCCTTCTTTGTCGTCATGGAAGAGAACCCGTTTATCTAACGCGGTCAAGGTGGTGATGCGGTCCACCCCTCTCAGGTTTGGGCCAGCTTGAAAAACAAACGTTGTGACCTCGCGCAAGATTGGCTGACCATCAGGCATAATCCAGTCCATCTCCACTTCCAGCTCGCCATGATCTCTGCCGTCTTTCGTTCGCGCTATCCGCCGCTGCACGACCGTTCCCATCTTGCGCTGCTGTTCCGCAGGCAAAGTTGTTGAGTTGTTCCAGAAATCAACTCCGTTTACGTCTCCATAGTTGAGCCAAAATCCGGCATGGTGCGGATGGTCTACGCGCTCCCCTGGCCGAGGCTCGAGCGGAAAGCCGCGGGTGACAACCGTGCCTTCGGACGTGCGCAACGGGTAGAGCACCGGCACCTTCAATGATTCAGGCCAAACGTAAGAAGTGAAGGGCCTCGCATCGATGAACACATCGACTCGACGCGCGGCCTCATTCTTGACAATGCGCACGCCACGCTCTTGTTGTTGTGCTTGTGTGGTCATCGTGCACAGCATCACGAACGCTAAGGACAATTCCACGGCTAACGGGGTTCGGGAAAGAATGTGACGAAGGTGCATCGTTGAAGTTCTCCAGTCTGCGAAGGAGGGCAAAGGGCGTTTGCCGGGGGCGACGATCCACGAAAAGATACGAAATGACACCCATGGGAAGAGAGCTCCAAATCCCACCCACGGCAGTTACGGCAGTGGGTGGATTGTTCAGATCCTTTCTACAGGGAGTCATGGAAAGAGAGCTTCTGAAATCCCACCCACTGCCCGTTGGTGGGATTTCGGAGTTTTTACACAGTAAATCCATGAATCTCGATTCGCCACCGCAGATGAAAATAGAACAACACTGGTCAATCTGACTCGAGCTGATTCTATTTTCATGAGAATCTCTGCCGTGAGTGGGATTTCAGAATAACGTTTTGTGTTGGTTCGCGTGTTTGCGTTCGTGTACTTTCGTGGATGGTGTTCATCGTCCGGGCGACCTGTCCAGACATATCGCCTAACCCGTGACGACTTCTTGTTTGGCTTCATCGAATGTAACGCGTTTGCCTGTTTGCAGTGCGGCAATGGTCATGCAAAGTGCCACCGAGTGGTTGTAAGCCGCGTGGATGTCGGCATTCGGTGTCTTGCGCGAGCGGACGCACTCCATCCAGTTTCGCATATGGGCCAGAGTCGACTTGTCAACTCCCGTACTAGCCTCGGCTTGCACACCGCCATTGTCGCTCGAATTGGTCGAGTCAAGGAGCGACGCCTCATTGAGTCGAAACGGTTTCATCTTCATTGGCTCGGCATACTTTGCTTCCAAACCTCCGGTGGGAGTGATTTTGTTCGTATCAAGATCGATCATCCCGCCGTTGGAGTAGTACAGCTCACGAGTGCCACCGGCGCTGTTCGTTTGACGCGAAGAATAGACTACCTGGAATCCTTTGCCACCGTTGTTCGCATCACCGTAATCGTAAACCGCGGTCATGGTATCGAAGTTCCGACGGCCATCACGCCAGAGATAGATCCCGCCGTTAGCCACAACGCTGGTGGGATGACCGTGCCCGGTGAACCAGTGCACAGTGTCGATCTGATGGACCAGCCACTGGTCAGGGATACCGGACGAGTAGGGCCAGAAAAGACGGAACTCGACGTACTTGCGCGGATCAAACGGCTCGTAGGGTCGGTTGATAAGAAAGCGTTTCCAGTCGACGTCTGTCTCTCGCAGTTTTGGAACTAGATTGGGTCGTCGCCAACGACCAGGCTGGTTGACGTTCCAGGTCATCTCAACCATCACGATGTCGCCGAACTGGCCCGACCTGATGAATTCGTTGGCGCGCATATAGCTTGGAGTCGAGCGACGTTGCGTGCCGACCTGCACAACACGATCCGAGGCTTTTACCAGTTGCAGCGCCGCGCGCGCATCGCTCATGGTGTTTGCAAAGGGCTTCTCGACATAAACATCTTTTCCCGCGCGCACTGCCTCCATACAGTGATAGGCATGCTGAAAGTCCGCGGTGGCAATGATCACAGCATCGACATCTTTCATGGCATAGAGCTCGTCATTATTGCGCACCTGCGTCACGTTCTTTCCTGCCTTTTGAGTGATCTTCGCGGCGGCATCGTCGCGACGGAGTTTCCATAGATCAGAAATCGCGACTAGCTCAAAGTTGAGCTCATCGGCAAGCCGAAGAAAAGCCGGAATCAAAGCATCATTGGCGCGATCACCCGGTCCAACGACGGCGATTCGCACGCGATCATTGGCTCCGAGAATTTTCGCGTAGCTCGATGCGCGCGAACCGATCATTACCGCGGTGGCGCCCAGGGTTGCAGTCTTGATGAAATCTCGTCGTGAGTTTTTTTTGTTCATGATGTTTCTCCCGTCAGAGTCCGACAAACTTCAGTTTGTCGGACGGTTTCCGCTAAAGGTCTCTTCGCTCAGTCCACGACAACCTGAAGTTTGTCGGACATAGCCTTAAGAGTCACGAGTCGGGAGTCTGGAGTCCCGACTCTTATTTTCATGCCCAGCTGCTCTTTCTAGATATCTGATTCTTGACTCCCGACTCCCGACTCCCGACTCCCGACTCCAGACTCCCGACTTTCAGCTCATATTTTCATTCCGAGCTTATCTTCCAGATATTTCTTGCTTATGAGCGCAGAGTCTTTTGGAGTTCTTGAATTGTCGGGCACACTGTCTAATTCCACCACTGCCCAACCACGAAACTTAACCTTTTTTAGCGCCTTGAAGACCGCCGGAAGATCAACTCGCCCGCGACCGAGTTCGACCCAGCGGTAAGACCGGCCACGACTGTCCGGGGTCGCAAGGTTCTCAACATCCTTGATGTGCAGAAAGAGCAGCCGGTCCTTGTATTGCCTGATCGCCTTTGCCGGGTCACCGCCACCTTGCTGGTAATGAGCTATGTCCAGTTCAAGTTTGATGTAGCGTGGATCAGCCTCTGCCATGATGCGATCAACTTCGGCGGGCGCTTCGCCCAGCGAGTCCATGTGATTGTGGTAGCCGACGGGGACACCCAGGTCAGTGGCTCGCCTGCCAATTTCCGTAAGCAGTTTTCCGAGCTGTTTGAAATCGCCGGCCATCGGCTGGCGACTTTTTGATCGGGCTGAATCGGTTACCTGCAGGTAATGACCACCGACGTCACGGACGAATTTTGCATTGCGAACGTGTTTGGCGATCTCGTCTGCCTCTGTGCCGGCGGTGATGCTGACTCCTCCGCTCGAAAGAGCGACCATCTCGAGGTGGTACTGGTCCAGCAACTCGCGCAGGGCCTTTGGCCGTTCACCGTATTCCTTCAGGATATTGTTCCTTATCTGAATACCTCGAAAGCCGACTTCAGAAACATCCTTTATTGCCTGTGTGTCGTTGCCGTC
>Ga0137374_10011100_pt1 | contig 10558 bp, 8 predicted proteins | sample SagtaG_20_FD_104811 | JGI IMG/M metagenome (GOLD analysis project Ga0137374, IMG submission 104811) | Vadose zone soil microbial communities from Sagehorn Ranch, Mendocino, California, USA - Sage1_R_100_16 metaG | ecosystem: Environmental > Terrestrial > Soil > Vadose zone | place: USA...
CAGGGCGGCCCGCGGCAGCGCACCGTTGGTCTCGTCGAGGGCGATCGTGTCGTTGCCGCCGGCACCGAAGACGGCGATCAGGTCGACGTTCGCCACGGTCGCCGTAGCGCCGTGGATGTCGACGGCGCCGCCGTTGACCCGGATGGCGCCGGCGGCGTCGCGGGATACGACGATGGTGTTGTCAGCCGCGTCGCCCGCGATCGTGAGGATGCCGAGGCCGTGGATGAAGGTGGCCGCGGTCGCGGCCTGTGCCGGCGCCGCCAGTACGGCGGCGGCGACGGCGGTGCCGAGCGCGGTGGTCGTTGCTACGACGGCACGCCTGCGTCGTGAATGTGTCATCTGCTTTCTCCTCGAGAGATGGATGGAGTTCCGGCCTGTGCAGGGGGAGGCGTGCCCGGCCGTACATGGGGTAGAACGGGGCCGCGGCCCCGCGGGTTCATGCGACGGCAAAGGTCGGTGCCCATGGCTCGGGCGCGAGGCGGGTGGCGCGGGCCACCGAGCTGATGGCGCGGTACCACCCGCACAGCAGGACGAGATCGAGCAGCTGGCCGTCGTCGAACTCGCCGCGCAACTGCGCCCACAGGCCGTCGGACAGGTCGTTCGTGTCGTACAGCTCGTCGGCGGCGCTGATCAGCAGCCGGTCGCGGGAGTCGGTCCAGCACGGGTCGCCGGGGTCTCCGGCGGTGAGGGAGGCGATCTGCGTGCCGTCCAGGCGCGCGCGGTCGGCGAAGAACGCCACGTGCACGCCCCACTCGTACTCGCAGCCGCTGCGCGCGCAGGTCCGGTCGATCAGGATCTCGCGGTCGCGCACCGTCAGCGACAGGGACCGGGAGAGCTCGTAGCTGCCCCAGCCATGCATGGCCCGCGCCATCGGCAGGTTCATGGCGAACATCCGGAACAGCGCGATCGGCGGCGTCCCCGGCGGCATCATCCGGGTCAGCTGGTCCTCGACCTCGGGTTCGTAGGGCGGTTCCAGCGGTTCGATCCTGGCCACGATCATCTCCTGTTACGATTTCAGTAACGCGCTACTGCTGAGGCTATGTTTCTGATTCCGTAACGTCAAGGACGGAGAGTTGGATGACGCAATCCCCGCGCCGGCGGGCGGTCCGCGGTTCGACGACGGGCCGGCCGCTGATGGCGGCCCTCGACCTGCTGGGCAGGCGCTGGGCGTTGCGGATCCTGTGGGAGCTGCGCGACGGTCCGCTCGGCGCGCGTGAGCTGCGAACTCGCTGTGACGCGATGTCCCCGAGCGTCCTCTATCAGCGCCTGGCCGAGCTGTCCGAGGCCGGTCTGGTCGCCAAGAACGGTGATGGCCGCTACCAGCTCACCCCGATCGGCCAGTCCCTCGGCGCCGCCATAGAACCCCTCAGCAACTGGTCCCGGCAGTGGGCGGGGCAGACCGAGTCCCAGAGTCGCGCCGAGCGCTGAGTGCGGGCTGTGGATAACCGCCCACGACGCGCGGCGGTGTGTGGCAGGTTGGTGCGATGCCGCAAAGGGGGCACCATGTCAACCATGACCGTTCAGTCCGGCCTGCCGTGGGGACGAGCCCTGACGGCGGACGATCTCGAGACGATGCCCGATGACGGGCACCGTTACGAGCTCATCGACGGGACGCTCGTCGTGACGCCGGCGCCGGGCTGGCCGCACCAATCCGTTCAAATGCGGCTCGCCGCGCTGCTGTACCTCGAGTGCCCGCCGGGCCTGCGGGTCATCGGCGCGCCGTTCGAGGTGCGGCTCGCGATGACCACCGCGGTGCAGCCGGACATCGTGGTCGCTCGGTTCGCCGACATCACGCCGAAGAACCTGCCGGTCGCGCCGCTGCTGGCGGTCGAGGTTCGGTCGCCCAGTACGGCACTGGTGGACCACAACCTGAAGCGCGCGACGTACGAGCGGTTCGGCATCCCGTCGTACTGGCTGGTCGATCCCGACGAGACGGCGCCGAAGGTCACCGTGCTCGAGCTCGAGAACGGCCGGTACGTCGAACGCGCGACTGTCGAGTCCGACGAGACGATCGACGTGGAGTCGCCGTTCGCGATCCGGCTGTGCCCGTCGGATCTGACCCGCGACCTGCGCCCCCAGTCTTGACTCTCCCTCCCTCGGGGCTGCCTGATGTTGCGAGGTCAGGTAGGTTTCGGCGGGTGCCGGAGACACCGCAGGACCTCTACGCCCGCGCGATGGCGGCTGCGGACGACGAGGGCAGGCTGCCGCTGGGCGAGATCCCGTACTGGGACGTCTTCCCGTTCGAGCTGGACGGTCTGCGGCTGAAGCCGCTGGAGCCGCCGCTCGAGACGGAGCCGCAGCGCAACGGCGAGGGCGGCCAGGAGTGCGCGAGCTGCAAGAACCGCGACGACGGCTGGTGGCTGGACGACAACTGGCGGATCTTCGCGCCTGAGCCGTCCGGGTCGCCGCTGGTGCTGATGCTGTGCCCGCGCGACCACTACGACTTCACCGAGCTGCCGGACGAGCTCGCCGCGGAGTTCGGCCGGATCACCGTCAAGCTCGGCGCGGCGATCGAGGAGCTGCCGCAGGTGGCCCGGGTGCACATGTCCAAGTGGGGTGACGGCGGCGTGCACGCGCACGTGTTCTTCATCGCCCGCCCCTACGGCATGATGCAGCTGCGCGGCACCATGATGGCGGTCTGGGACGACTTCCTGCCGAAGGTGCCGCAGGAGGTGCGCGACGCCGACGTCCGTACCGTGCTGGAGCGGCTGGTGGAAACGTACGGAGGCCGGCTGACCGTCTGACGTCAGCGCCAGTCGAGTGGGTCGGACGGTCGCGGGAGGTGTGGTGGAAGGGCAGTTGCTCGCAGGACGGTACCGGTTGCTGAGCCTGCTGGGCCAGGGCGGCGCCGGCGACGTCTGGCGCGCCGAGGACGTCGAGCTCGGCCGGTTCGTCGCGGTCAAGATGCTGCGCAGGCGCGAGGGCGACCCGGTCGGCGCGGCTGCCCGGCTGCGCTCCGAGGCGCGTGCGGCGGCCCAGCTCTCGCACCCGAACGTCGTCTCCACGTACGACGTCGGCACCACCGCGGATCTGGTCTTCCTGGTGATGGAGCTGGTCGGAGGCCGCGACCTCGCGCAGCTGCTGCGCAGCGAGGGTCTGCCGGCGCAGGAGCTGGTCGCCGACGTCGCGGTCCAGGCCGCCCGGGCGCTGGACGCCGCGCACGCCGCCGGGATCGTGCACCGCGACGTGAAGCCCGGCAACCTGCTGATGGCGGCCGACGGCACGCTCAAGATCACGGACTTCGGCATCGCCGAGGCCGCCGGGATGCCGAACATGAGGCCGAACCAGGTGGGCGGCGCGGTGTTGTTCGGGACCGCGGCGTACGTCGCGCCCGAGCAGGTGCGCGGCGAGCCGGCCACCCCCGCCAGCGACCGGTACTCGCTCGGCTGCGTGCTCTACGAGCTGCTCGCGGGCACGCCGCCGTTCACCGCGGGGACGGTCGACGAGGTGCTGCGCCAGCACCTGTACGCCGATCCGGTGCCGCTGCGGAACGTCCGGCCCGACGTCGAACCGGGTCTCGGCGAGGCCGTGATGCGGCTGCTGGCCAAGGATCCCACCGCCCGGCCCGCGACGGCGGCCGCGCTGCTCGCCGCACTGAACGGAGCCGCACTCAACGGAGCCGCCGGACCGGCGCCGGTGCCCGCCGAGCACACGCAACTGTTGCCGCTGCCGACCGAGCCGCCTGCCGGGCCCACGTCGTACGGGGTGGTGCCTGAGGAGGAGGGGCGCAGGCGGTTCCCGGTGCTGCCGGTGCTGATCGCGCTCGCGGCGGTGGCGCTGCTGGGCCTGATGATCTTCCTGTACTCGGGCGGTTCGCCGGAGCCCAGCGCGGAGCCGGCCAGCACGCCGACCTCCACGGTCAAGCCCTCGGCCAAGCCGAAGACGCCGACCCCGTCGCCGACCCCCACCAGGTCGCCGTCGCCGACCGCGAGCAAGACCGCCAACCCGGTCACCGACCTGCGCACGCTGGCGCGGCTGCTGCGCGAGACCCGGGGCCGCGGCATGAAGGTCGCGCACGCGGCGGCGCGGGACATCGACGCAGCCGCGGACGCGTACGCCGCGGGCGACATCGACAAGGCCGCGGAGAAGTACCGGGACGCGCGCAAGCGGCTGGCCGAAGCGCGGGACGACGGCCGCTGGCAGCCCACCCCGCAGATCGCTGACCTGCTGAGGAAGCTCGACGGCGTCCTGCGCCAGGAGAACTGATCGGCGTACGTTAGCCACGCCACCGGTTGCGGGTGGCCGGTGTCACAGCGCGCGCCGACGTCGTACGGCGATACTCGGCAGTACGCGTCCAGGAGGGCAGACAAGCATGAGCAGGTTGCAGCAGACCGAGGGTTTGACCGACGTCCAGGAAGAGATCATCAAGACCGTCCGGGCGTTCGTCGAGGCCGAGATCCTCCCGGTCGCGACCGCGCTGGAGCACAGGGACGAGTACCCGACGAAGATCGTCGAGGGCCTCAAGGAGCTCGGCCTGTTCGGGCTGATGATCCCCGAGGAGTACGGCGGCCTGGGCGAGTCGCTGCTCACCTACGCGCTCTGCGTCGAGGAGATCGCGCGCGGCTGGATGAGCGTGTCCGGCATCATCAACACGCACTTCATCGTCGCGTACATGCTGCTGCAGCACGGCACCGACGAGCAGAAGCAGAAGTACCTGCCACGGATGGCCACCGGCGACGTCCGCGGCGCCTTCTCGATGTCGGAGCCGGGCTGTGGCTCGGACGTCGCGGCGATCACCACGAAGGCCGTGAAGAACGGCTCCTCGTACACGATCAACGGGCAGAAGATGTGGCTGACGAACGGCGGCTCGTCGAACCTGGTCGCGGTGCTGGTGAAGACCGACGAGGGTGCGGAGTCGGTCTACAAGAACATGACCACCTTCCTGGTCGAGAAGGAGCCGGGCTTCGGCGAGGTCGACAAGGGCCTGGTCGTGCCGGGCAAGATCGACAAGATGGGCTACAAGGGCGTCGACACCACGGAGATGGTTTTCGACGGCTACGAGATCTCCGAGGACCAGATCCTGGGCGGCACGCCGGGGCGTGGTTTCTACCAGATGATGGACGGCGTCGAGGTCGGCCGGGTGAACGTGGCCGCGCGCGGCTGTGGTGTCGCGCGGCGGGCGTTCGAGCTCGGGATCAGCTACGCGCAGCAGCGCGAGACGTTCGGCAAGAAGATCGCCGACCACCAGGCGGTGCTGTTCCGGCTCGCCGACATGGCCGTGAAGGTCGAGGCCGCGCACGAGCTGATGGTGAAGGCGGCGCGGAAGAAGGACTCCGGCTCCCGCAACGACTTCGAGGCGGGTGTCGCGAAGTACCTGGCGTCGGAGTACTGCTCGCAGGTCGTCGAGGACTCGTTCCGGATCCACGGCGGGTACGGCTTCTCCAAGGAGTACGAGATCGAGCGGCTCTACCGCGAGGCCCCGATGCTGCTGATCGGGGAGGGCACGGCCGACATCCAGCGGATGATCATCGGCCGCCGCCTGCTCGAGGACTACAAGCTCTGAGCTGACGTTCGACCGACCGCCGGTGAGCCCGGCACCCGTCACGGGTGCCGGGCTCTCACGTGTTGGCGAGAGGCCACTTCGACCTGGATCGAAAGCATGGCGAAGCGTGATCGCGGCTGCCTAGGTTCGAGTCCGGAACCGCCGAACGTAGGGGGAGTGGAAGTTGCGCACCAGGGGGATCGACGAAACCAGGCACGACACCCTTCCCGACCTGCTCCGTGAGCAGGTCGCGGCACGACCGGACGCGCCCGCGGTCGTGCACGACGACGTCACACTGACCTACCGCGAGCTTGCGGCGGGCAGTGCCGGCCTGGCCACCTGCCTGCGGCGGCTCGGCGTTGCGCCGGACGACTGCGTCGGCCTGTACGTCGAACCGTCCGTCGACCTGATGGTCGGCGCGTGGGGGATCCTCCACGCCGGCGGCGCCTACCTGCCGTTGTCGCCGGAGTATCCCGAGGAACGCCTGCGCTACATGATCGAGGAGAGCCGGGCGACGGTGTTCTTCTGCCAGCCGAAGCTGGCCGCGAGACTCGCCGCGCTGGCTCCGGCGGACAGCGCGATCGTCACGATGCGGGACGTCGTCTCACACGGGATGGAGCCGGCCGTCGCGGGGCCGCGGGACCTGGCGTACGTGATCTACACCTCCGGCAGCACCGGCAAGCCGAAGGGCGTGATGATCGAGCACCGCAGCGTCGTCAACCAGCTGCGCTGGCTCCGCGACAGCTACCGGCTCGGTCCGGAGACGCTGGTGCTGCAGAAGACCCCGATGAGCTTCGACGCCGCCCAGTGGGAGATCCTCGCGCCCGCCTGCGGCGCCACCGTGGTGATGGGCGACCCGGGCGTCTACCGCGATCCGGAGCGCCTGGTCGAGACGATCACCGCGCACCGGGTGACCGCGCTGCAGTGCGTGCCGACGCTGCTGCAGGCCCTGCTGGACGTCGACGAGATCACCGGCTGCACGTCGCTCACGCAGATCTTCAGCGGTGGTGAGGCGCTGTCCCGCAACCTCGCGCAGCATTGCCTCCGGACGCTGCCGTGGTGCGAGCTGGTGAACCTGTACGGGCCGACCGAGTGCACCATCAACTCGTCCGCCCTCACCGTGGATCCGCGCACGGTCGCCGAGGGCCCGCAGGCGGTGTCGATCGGCGTGCCGGTGCGCGACACGAGCTACCACATCCTGGACGCCGGGCGGGCGCCGGTCGCGGTCGGCGAGGTCGGCGAGCTGTACATCGGCGGCGTCCAGGTCGCGCGCGGCTACCTGCACCGCCCCGACCTGACAGCGGAGCGGTTCGTGCCCAACCCGTTCGGCGCCGGCGTGCTGTTCCGCACCGGCGACCTGGCGTCGTGGAACACCGACGGCACGGTCCAGTTCGCCGGCCGCACCGACAATCAGGTGAAGCTGCGCGGGTTCCGGGTCGAGCTGGACGAGATCAGGCTGGCGATCGAGACGCACGACTGGGTGCAGAACGCCGCGGTGATCGTCGAGGACGACACCCGCACGGGCTTCCAGAACGTGGTCGCGTTCGTCGAGCTGGACCCGAAGGAAGCGGCCCTGATGGACCAGGGCAACCACGGCGCGCACCACCAGTCGAAGGCGAGCAAGCTGCAGGTCAGGGCGCAGCTGTCGAACCCGGGCTGCCGGCGGGACGCCGAGCTCGCCGGCCTGCCGGTCGTCGACCTGCCCGGCGCGGTCCCGACCGCGGCGCAGCGGCGGCTCGCGTTCGCGCGCAAGACGTACCGGTTCTACGAAGGTGGCGAGGTCGGCCGGGCCGACATCCTGCGGTTGCTGGCGAGACGTCCCGCCGCCGGCGAACCGCGCGGCGTCGCCGAGCTGGGCCTGTCCGAGCTCGGCGAGATCCTGCGGAACTTCGGGCAGTACCTCACCGACGAGCGGCTGCTGCCGAAGTACGCCTACGCGTCACCGGGCTCGCTCTACGCCACCCAGCTGTACGTCGAGCTGTCCGGCGTCGCCGGGATCGCGCCGGGCACGTACTACTACCACCCGCTGCGCCACCAGCTGGTGCTGATCAGCACGACCGCGCCGGCCGGCGCGGCGATCTCCCTGCACTTCCTCGGCAAGCGAAGCGCGATCGAGCTCGTCTACAGGAACAACATCCAGGAGGTCCTCGAGATCGAGACCGGCCACATGGTCGGGCTGTTCGAGCACGTGCTCCCGTCGTACGGCCTGGACATCCGCCCGGCCGGGTTCGCGCCCGGCGTCAAGGAGTCGCTCCGCGGCGCACCCGACGACTACCACCTCGCCAGCTTCGAGATCCACCCGTACGACGGCCGGCCGGACGAGGCGGTCGACGTCTACGTGCAGAGCCACCCGGGCCGGATCGCCGACCTGCCGGCCGGGCAGTACCGCTACACCGGCACGGAGCTGGAGAAGGTCTCCGGCGAGCTGGTGCTGAAGAAGCACGTGATCGCGATCAACCAGCAGGTCTACGAACGGTCCTCGTTCGGGATCACGGTGTTCAGCCGGAACCCGGATCCGCGGCTGGCGTACGTCGACCTCGGCAGGAAGCTCCAGCAGTACCAGCAGAACGATCTCGGCATCGGCCTGATGTCGTCCGGGTACAGCTCGAAGTCCGGCAACGACCTGCCGTCGGCGAAACGGATGCGGGCGATCCTCGGTCGCGACGCCGGTCCGTCGTACTTCTTCGTCGGCGGCCGGATCAGCGCCGAGCAGCAGCTCAGTGAGGGCATGCACGAGGACGTCGTGCACATGCGCGGCCCGACGGAGATGATCCGCGACGACCTCGCCACCTTCCTGCCGGCGTACATGGTGCCGAACACGGTCACCGTACTGGACCGGCTGCCGCTCACCGCCAACGGCAAGATCGACACCCGCGCGCTCGCCGAGCTGCGCGCCGCCGAAGGTCCCGTCGAGCGGCCGGTGGTCGCGCCGCGGACCCCGACCGAGGAACGGGTCCGCGACATCTGGGCGAAGGCGCTGCGGCGTGACGTGGTCTCGGTGCGGGACGACTTCTTCGAGTCCGGCGGGAACTCGCTGGTGGCGGTCGCGCTGATCAACCGGATCAACCGGGAGTTCGGCACCGCGCTGCCGCTCCAGGTGCTGTTCGAGTACCCGCGGATCGAGGTGCTCGCGAGCGCGATCGACCGCGACGACGCGGCGCCGGCGAACCGGCTGGTACCGCTGGAGCCGAATGGCGCCGGTGCGCCGGTGTACTGCTGGCCGGGCCTGGGCGGGTACACGATGAACCTGCGGCTGCTGGCCGGCCGGCTGGACGTCGGCCGTCCGTTCCACGGCGTCCTGGCGCACGGCATCAACGAGGGCGAGACGCCGTACCCGACCATCAGCGCGATGGCCGCCGCGGACGTCGAGCTGATCCGGGCGCAGCAGCCGGACGGGCCGTATACGCTGTGGGGCTACTCGTTCGGCGCCCGGGTCGCGTTCGAGGCCGCCTACCAGCTCGAGCAGGCCGGCGAGCGGGTGCGGGACCTGTTCCTGATCGCGCCCGGGTCGCCGCGCCTGGACATCGAGCACGCCGGCGCCGCCGGGTACGGCAACCCGGCCTACCTGACGATCCTGTTCTCGGTGGTCGCGGGAGCCATCACAGACCCGGCGCTGGACGACTGCCTGCGGCAGGTCACCGACGAGGACGGCTTCGTCGCGTTCATCCGCAAGCGGGTGCGCAACCTGGAGGCCGGCCTGATCCGCCGGATCGTCCGGATCGTGCGGGAGACGTACTCGTTCCAGTACACGTTCCGCGAGCTGGCCGAGCGCCGGATCAGCGCGCCGATCACGATCTTCAAGGCCAGCGGCGACGACTACTCGTTCATCGAGAACAGCAGCGGCTACTCGGCGAAGGCGCCGGTCGTCGTCAAGCTGCAGGCCGACCACTACAGCCTGCTCAAGTACCCGGACGTCGACGAGCTCGCCGAGACGATCCGGCGCCGGCTGTGGGCGGACGAGCTCCAGCATCTCGAGCCGGTCATCGCGGCCACAGTCAACGAAGGAGACAGACATGCCACACGTCAACATCAAGCATTTCCCCGTCTCGATGACCGAGGCTGAGGAGGCGGAGCTGGTCGCCACGCTCACGGCTGCGGTCGGCACCGCCTTCCGGGTCGACGAGAGCGTCATCTCGATCGCCCTCGAACCCGTCGAGGCCGACGTCTGGAACGACCAGGTCTACGTGCCCGAGATCGTCGGCCGCCGCGATCTGCTGCGCAAGCAGCCGAACTACTGAGTGCCCGGACCACCGGGCACCCGCACCGAGGAGAGAGATGAAGAACGCAACCGTCGCCCGCTTCCTGCTGCTGGCCACGCTGTGGGGGAGCAGCTTCACGTTCATCAAGGTGTCGCTGGAGGGCCTCACTCCCGGTCAGCTGGTGCTGAGCCGGCTGATCCTCGGTGCCGCCGTGCTGCTGGCGATCACCGGCCTGAAGAAGGTGGGCCTGCCGCGGTCCGCCGTCGTCTGGGCGCACGTCGCGGCGGCCGCGCTGTTCGGCAACGTGATCCCGTTCCTCGCCCTCTCGTACGGCGAGCAGACCACCGGCGCGGGGATTGCCGGGGTGCTCGTGGGTAGCACCCCGCTGCTCACCCTCACGCTGGCCACCGCGGTCCTGCCCACCGAGCGGCCGACCCCGCGCAAGGCGGTCGGCCTGCTGGCCGGGTTCGTGGGAGTGGTGCTGGTGATCGGGCCGTGGCGGGACTCGCTCGGCTCGATGGGCGGCCGGCTGGCCTGCTTCGGCGCGGCGCTGAGCTACGCCGCCGGGTTCGTCTACGTCCGCCGGTTCCTGTCGCCGCGCGGCCTGCCGCCGCTGGCGCTGGCCGCGTCCCAGCTGGTCGCGGCGGCCGTGCTGCAGGCCGTGGTGACGCCGTTCCTGGCCTGGCACGCGCCGCACTTCACCGGCAGGGTGGCGGGCAGCATCGCGTTCCTCGGCCTGCTCAGCACCGGCCTCGCGTACGTGCTGTACTTCCGGCTGATCGGCGACGTCGGAGCCACCACCGCGTCCGCGGTGAACTACGTCGTACCGGTGGCGGCGGTGACCGTCAGCGTGCTGCTGCTCGGCGAGCCGGTGACC
>Ga0137374_10011101_pt1 | contig 10558 bp, 12 predicted proteins | sample SagtaG_20_FD_104811 | JGI IMG/M metagenome (GOLD analysis project Ga0137374, IMG submission 104811) | Vadose zone soil microbial communities from Sagehorn Ranch, Mendocino, California, USA - Sage1_R_100_16 metaG | ecosystem: Environmental > Terrestrial > Soil > Vadose zone | place: USA...
CACACCTGCCCTGGCTCTGGTACACGTATCGGACGGCGGACGGCTGGCTGGCGATCGGGGGCGTCACACCCGGGCGTCTGCCGAGGTTCTGGAAGGCGGTCGGTTTGCCGTTAGGAAATGACGAAAGGTTCGACTCGATCGGAAAGCTCATCAGAGGGCGCGATGAGTTGAACGCGCTGCTGGACGATCACTTCTCGACGCGCAAGACGGAAGAGTGGCTGCCGGTGTTGGAGGCAGCGGACATCTTCTGCGCGCCGGTCCTAGACTACGAGGAAGTCACCGGTTCGGAGCAGGCGCGGGTCAACGGTTACTTCGCCACGCTCGAGCACCCTCGCGTGGGCGAAACGCGCGTCGTGCCGTGCCCAATTTCGTTCAGCGAGACGCCCGTGACGATCGCGGGGCCGGAGCCGTCGCTGGGGGAGGATACAGTGGACTTGCTAGGCGAGTTCGGATATGAGGCAGATGAGATCGAGGCGATGCGGGCAGAGGGTATCGTCTGAAGCAATCGGGGAGGCTTGCCATGGATGCAGGAGAAGCGGCGCGAAAATGGAGAGATGTCTGGTCGCGGGCCTGGTCTGAGCACGATATTGAAAGGATCGTAAGTCTGTACGCCGAGGGCACCGTCTTCCGGTCGGCCCCGACGCGGGAACCGCACCGGGGGAGTAGCGGGGTTGCTGAATACGCCACGTGGGCGTTCGAGCGGGAAGAGTCTGTCGAGGTGCGATTCGGCGAGCCGGTGGTGTCAGGGAACCGCGCAGCAGTCGAGTACTGGGCGATAGTTCGCTCGAAAGACAAGGAGGAGACGCTGGCCGGTATCAGCGTCCTGCGTTTTGCGTCCGACGGCAGGGTCGAAGAAGAGCGAGGCTACTGGATGATCGAAGAGGGAGGACAGGCGCCGCCTGACGGCTGGGGAAAATAGGCGCGTTAGCTGCCAAAACCCTCCAGCGCCACCTCATGTTCGCGGATCCGCCCGACCGGTGACGGCAGCGGCCCGAAGACCACCTCCGCCTCTCGGAGCGACGCGATCTCCTCTCGCGACAGCCCCAGCAGGCCCGTAAGCACCTCGTCAGTGTGCTCGCCGATGGCGGGCGGCGGACCCTGGATGCCGCCCGGTGTGCGTCCGAGCTTCACCGGGGTGTCTGCGATCTTCAGCGAGAAGCCGTCCGGGTGCTCTACATCGACCAGCATTCCTCGCGCCTTCACCTGAGCCTGCTCGGCTGCATGCGGTATGTCGTTGAGCCGGCCGCAGGGCAAGCCGATGGCGTCGAATTCGCGAAGCCATTGATCGGTCGTCTTCTGGGAGAGCGCCTCGTTCAGCATTGGCTCGAGGACTTCGTGGTGCTTCGTCCGCAGGCCCGGCGTGTCGAACAGCGGGTCGTCAATAAGGTCTGCCCGGCCAATGGTGACGCAGAACAGCTCCCACTGATTCTCGACGCCCCACGAGAGGGCGACGACGATCCAGCTGTCCTTCGTCGGAAACGCCTGGAATGGCGTTGCGAGCGGATGGCGCGTGCCGATTGGTTGCGGCACCTCGCCCGTCGCGAAGTAGCGCGCGAACGCGTTCTCGAGGATCGCGATCTGGCAGTCCAGCATACTTATGTCGAGCATCTGCCCCTTACCGCTGCGCTCTCGTTCCTGGAGCGCCGCCAGAATACCGATAGCGGTATAGAGACCTGCCGTGATGTCCCCCTGTGAGACGCCCGGACGCACGGGCGGCCCGCCCGGCTCGCCGGTGATGCTCATGATGCCGCCCATCCCTTGCACGATGATATCGAGCGCCGGACGGCTGCGGTCTGGCCCTGTCTGTCCGAACCCCGAGGTTGCTGCGTAGATGAGCCGCGGGTTACGGGCGCTGCGCACATCATCGCCAAGCCCCAGGGCATCCATCGCTCCCGGCGTGAAGTTCTCCATCACAACATCGGCGCGTTCGGCGAGACGGAGGAACAGCTCCTTCCCCTCAGACTTCTTGAGATCGAGACAGATGCTTCTCTTGCCGCGGTTAATCGAGAAGAAGTACGTGCTCTGATCGCCGATGTAGGGTCCGGTTGTCCGCGCCACATCTCCGAACGGCGGCCGCTCAACCTTGATGACATCCGCGCCCAGATCGCAGAGGATCATCGATGCGAAAGGGCCGGACAGAACCCAGGTCAGATCGAGGATGGTTAGGCCGATAAGGGGCCCGCGACGTTCGGCTTTCGTCATGCGTCAATGATACGAGGGCCCCGCACCCCATCGCCAGACATTGGGCGAAGGCGGGGCGTAGGGGCGGGGCGGGTTTCGTTCCCGAAAGCGGTGTCGTTCATGCGGGAGACGTGGGATCGCGAAGATGGCATGCAGTGGGATCGACGCCAAACCCGCCCCTACCCGCGCGCGCCCTAACGAAAGCAGGGCGCCGTATTGGCGCCCTGCCTGGATTATTCGGTTGAGCGAGCTACCAGCTGCCGCCGGAGCGGGCCGGCTTCATCTTCGAGAAGCAGTCACTACAGTAAACAGGACGGTCCTGGCGTGGCAGGAACGGCACCTGTGTGTTCGCACCACAGTTGTCGCAAACGGCGTCGTACATCTGCCGGGCGCCGCCATAGCCACCTCCACCGCCGCCTCCTCCGCGGTCCGCTCGGCGCGCCTGCCGGCAGTTAGGGCAGCGCTTAGGTTCCTGGTAACCCTTGCGGGCGTGGAACTCCTGGTCGTCTGCTGTAAAGGTGAACTCAGACCCGCACTCAACGCAGGTAAGCGTTCGATCCGCGTAAGCCACTCGATGACCTCCTTTGTGGCCTGGTTATCGTCCGGTCATCGAGCTGCGGGGTGCTGCGGGTAGGAGCCGACGCGGGACTTTAACCTCGTCTCCAGCGACTGAACGCCGCAGAAGGTGGATAATCTGCATCGGCCGTATGGTATCACACGTTCCAGAGGCTGACAACGCAACACTTTCGGCCGTTGTAGGCGATTTTTGGTTAAGAGCGTCTACCCGGACGCAAGTGCCGCGGACTTCACCCGGGCTTGAAGGCAGGCCGCCCGTCGTTCTCCGGAGCGATGATTACGGGCTCGGCACTAACGGATCGCGCGACCAAGGCCGCCAACTCGTTCATATCGTCCTTGGAAAACCCATGTGTCGAGTAGATCAGCCGGCCGCTCGAGTCGGTCAGCAATAGCGTGGGCGTCGCTGGTGGGTCATACAGACGCGAAACGGAGTAGTCGGGCGCATCTATCAGTACCGGATAGCCCATGCTGTGAGAGCGGGCGTAATCGGAGGCTGTCTGAGGGGGGTCTTGCGCGATAGCCCACAGGTGCCACTTTTCCGGATATGCATCGCGAAGCCGGTTGATGTAAGGGAAGGCGAGATCGCAGGTCGCGCAGCTGGTCTTAAAGAAGACGAGTAGGATCGGCCGCCCCGCAGTATCTCCCGGCAGCCCGTACTCGCGGCCGTCCGTCCCGAGTAGCGTAAAGTGAGGAGCCAGAGCGCCCGTCTCAACCATCGTCATGATCGTCGCCTATAATACCGACCGACGAGACGGGGGATAAAGGGCGGAATGACCCTTACACCTCGTTCGCGCACCTAGTCCGCGAACGTCGCGAGCAGCGCCTCCCGGTAGCGATCGGTCTCCGCCGGCTCTATGAGCTGGTCGGGTGGCATCAAGCAAATGCTGTCCGCGAGCTCGGCATAGGGCGCCAACCTCCGCCTTACATCGTCGGGCCGCCCGACTACCGCAAACGCATCGACCATCTGATCCGTGACGGCATCTACCATGCCCGGGGTATTGCCCGTCATTAGCGCTCTTCTTACTTCCTCCACCTCCCGTGGAAAAGGCGTGAACAGCGGCTCGTACGTGTTCACGGTGGCGTAAAACGCTATAGTGGCGGCAGCCGCTCGCTGTGCCGCGGCGATGTCCTCATCCACGGCGCAGCAGACGGCGAGGCAGAGCTGGAACATCTCGCGCTGTCTGCCACTGTCCCGCAGGCCCCGCGCCAGCGAGGGCAACACGACCTCATTGATCCAGCGAAGCGAGTAGATTGGGTGGCCCAGCAGCCCATCCGCTACCTCCGCCGCTGTTCGGATCATGCCTTCACGCACGCCGGCCAGGTATATCGGTATCTTCTCGCGCACCGGACCCAGCGGCCGCCGCCAGCCCTGGATGTCCACATCGTAGTACTGGCCTGAGAAACGAATCGGTTCGCCGGTGTGCGCGCGCTGGGTGATCAGCCGGATCACCTGGACGCACTCACGTATGTGCGGCGTGGGTTTGCCATACGCCACGCCGTGCCACCGCTCGTTCAAGCGCTTGAGACCGGTGCCCAGACCAAGCACGAACCGTCCGCCCGATAGAACATCGAGGTCGAGTGCTGATAGCGCAGTTACCCAAGGACTGCGAACAAACGCCAGGGCGATCGATGTGCCAAGTGTTATTCGCGAGGTACTTGCTGCCGCGGCGGACAGCGGAAGGAACGGGTCGTGGAACATTTCGGATGTCCACAGGGCGTCGAACCCGGCATCTTCGGCCCGCCGCGCCAGCCGGGCGACGTCCGCGGCAGGCGCCATCCCAGCGGCAACGGAAAAGCGGCTCATGTCGTCTCGGCCATAGTGTATATTGGTCGCGATAAGCGTATTCTACGTCTGCCGACGGAGCCAGACTCGCCGCAAGCCCGATTTGAATGATCCGCGCTTCATTAGCGGAGCGAGCGGGTGTATGGATTGATGGGTGTACAGTTTGAGAATTGAAAACCCGCGCCTATTCATCATCGGTGGTTTGGTATCTGCATCGATTTTCTTGGTTTACATGATCGTGGTCGCTGCCACCTCGGGAATACGGGTCCAGGGCATCGCGTTTCTAGCTTTGATTTGGGTTGTGACTGTCACTGCGTGTGTACTCGCGACGTTTTGGTTTGGGAGCAGATCGAAGAAAAGCAAATAGAAAGATCGCGCATGGAGGCGAACGATCTCATCTCTCTTGCCCGGGAGGCGCTCGCTCGCTTGGAGACCAAAGGATTGAAGCTGGCAATCGCTGAATCGCTGACCGGAGGACTCATCGGTCACATCCTCACTGAGACTTCGGGTGCCTCTCGGGTTTTTCTCGGCGGCGTCGTTGCCTATGACAACCGCCTGAAGGAGCGGATCGGCGTTTCCCGCCAAACGCTCGACCAACACGGCGCGGTAAGCGAACAGACTGCCGCTGAGATGGCGCAGGGCATCCGCGCCTGGACGGGAGCGGACATCAGCCTTGCCGTCACCGGCATCGCCGGACCCGGCGGGGCTACCGAGACGAAGCCCCTGGGCCTCACGTACGTCGCCGTCGCGGACGAAAACGGGATAGCCTGCGAAAGGTTTCAATGGAGCGAAGACCGCTCCGCCAACAAGCGCAGCACGGGGGAGGCAGCGCTGAAGCTTGTGATCCGGGCGATTGCAGAACGGTGAGAAGGGTCCTACTTGATGCCCTCGAAGGAAGAGTTCCGTCGAGCCATGGGCCGCTTCGCCACAGGCGTCACCGTTATCACGACGCGCCTGGGTGAAGATCTGCATGGCATGACCGCAAACGCGGTAACATCCCTCTCTCTCAACCCAACGCTCGTGCTCGTCTGCGTGGACAAAACGGCGGACACGCACGACATCCTCTCGAAGGCGGGGGTCTTTGCCGTCAACATCCTCAACAAAGACCAGGCCGCAATCTCGGACCGCTTCGCGAAGAAGGAGTTCGATGGCGCCCACGGCCTGGACAAGCTTCCTCACACCTTCGCCGCCACCGGCGCGCCCATTATTGACGGCGCGCTCGCTTACCTCGATTGCCGTACGGTCACCGAGCACCATGGCGGCGACCACACGATCTTCATCGGCGAGGTGGTCGAAGCGAAGGAGTTGACCGAGGGCGAGCCGCTTCTGTTCTACCGCGGTAAGTACGGCGAGTTGAGCGACACGCGCCCGTAGGGGCGGGTTTCGTTCCCGGAAAAGACGCATGTCACCGTTAGCAGCCGCGACAGACGATCAAGAGGTCCGCAGGAAAACGAGGCCAAACCCGCCCCTACGTTGGGGTTTGGATCAGCGGCTTCACCAGGCCGTCGGCCACCAGACACACGAAGTCCAGACCGCTGTATAAGGACGGCGAGAACCCTCGCATCGCGATGCTTGCGCCCTCCTCATCCATGCGCGCGTAGTACCCGAGAAGAACGAGCGCCTTCAGCTCCACCTCCGCCTCCCGCAGTTCCGGAGCAGCCTCGCCGAAGATGCGACGAAGGTTGCGCCGCACGGTCAACCCCATGTCATGCGTCTCCGACGTAGGAACGCCGACGATAGATATGCCTGCGCCCTCGCCCAGGCGCTGCACCGTCCATGCGTCGCACGTCTCGATCTCCGCGATCCGGCCCGTCTCAAGTGATGACGCCCGCTCGACAATCGTATCGATCAGCGCCTCCAGGTGCTCCTGCGATTCCGGCAGCCGGTGCAGGCGCGTCGAATCGAGGTCATACGTGCCCCGGACGCGCTCCGTGAAACGCGCCCAGTGCGGGTTCAGCCCGCCGCTTACGGAGACTACGCCGCCGGAGTCGCTGTTCTTGCGCATGAAAAGCGTGACTGGAAGCGGAACGCATGACCGCTCGTGTGGCCCAAGTGTAATCGTAGCCTTCCGAACGTGCCCGATGAACTCCGATGTCGCAGGCTCGCCAGCCGGCAGTTCTGCTCCGGCGGGCACCCACAGCGCCAGCGGCACGGAAACGGCGGCCGCGATCCGATTCTCGAGCTGCTCACGCGCCTCGTTCCATTCATGCTGTTCGGTCGCTCCGAGAAGCGGCCGGACTTCGATCGCCAGCCGGTCGGAGTTTTCGACCGCGACCGCGCCAGACGCGCTCTGCTCAGCAATGCGGAAGCTGCGCGCATGCGTCTCGTTCCACCAGCGGAGGAAGAGTTCTAGAGCGATGGCGGATTCGGGCATGCAGGTAGGACTACAGACCGATCAACTTGCTTCTTCTCAGAGGGACGGCAGCAGCTTAGTTGACGCTCTCCACGACCATCGCGATGCCCTGCCCGCCGCCGATGCACAGCGTTGCCAGGCCACGCTTGGCCTCACGGCGCTTCATCTCGTGGAGCAGCGTTACCAGGATCCGTGTGCCGCTCGCCCCGATCGGGTGTCCCAGTGCGATTGCGCCACCGTTCACATTCACGCGCTCCCAGTCCCAGCCCAGCTCTCGTCCAACGGCGAGGGACTGCGCCGCGAACGCCTCGTTCGCCTCGATCAGGTCGATCTCGTCGAGCGAGAGGCCGGACTTCGCGAGCACCTTCTGCGTTGCCGGCACGGGGCCGATGCCCATGATGCGCGGCGGCACGCCGGCGCTGGCGTAGGAGCGCACCGAGGCCATCGGCGTTACTCCAAGCTCCTCCGCCTTCTTGCGCGACATCACGACGACCGCCGCGGCCCCGTCGTTGATGCCGGAAGCGTTCCCCGCCGTGACGGAGCCGTTTGCGGCGAAGGCTGGGCGTAACCTGGAGAGCACTTCCATATTCGTGTCCGGCCTGAAGTGCTCATCCTTGTCGACCATCACGGTCCCCTTGCGCTGTTTCACCTCGACCGGCACGATCTCGTCTCCGAAGCGGCCGTTGTCCCAGGCCGCCGCCGTCTTTTGCTGGCTGCGCAACGAGAACTCGTCCTGGTCGCCGCGCGAGATCTCGCGTTCGAGAGCGACGTTCTCCGCTGTGTTGCCCATGTGACAGTCCGCAAGGGCGCACCAGAGGCCGTCCTTGATCATGTGGTCGATAACCTCCCCGTGTCCCATGCGATAGCCGTATCGCGCCTTCGGTAGCAGGTACGGTGCGCTCGACATTCCCTCCATGCCACCCGCGACGACGACATCAGCATCGCCCAGAATGATGGCCTGAGTCGCCAGAGCGACCGCCTTCAGACCGGAGCCGCAGACCTTGTTAACCGCGGTCGCCGGTACGCTGTCAGGAATTCCAGCCGCGATCGCGGCCTGCCGCGCGGGGTTCATCCCGAGGCCGGCGGAGAGGACGTTTCCAAGAATGACCTCGTCCACGTCCTCCGGCTTTACGCCCGCCCGCGCCAGCGCCTCGCGTACGGCGGTTGCGCCGAGCTCAGTGGCCGGCGTCTCAGCGAAAGACCCGCCAAAGGTCCCGATGGGGGTCCGGACCGCTCCGGCGAGTACGACTTCATTCATATTGGGCCTCCCGAATCCTTCACACCGTATAGGAGTACCTCAGCTTCTTTCAACTGCCGACCCTTTGGATCGACTGACAGCCCTAAGGCCTCCAGCGTGATAACTCCCACAAGCGTCTTATCGATGGTGTCACTGATCAATATGGGATTGAACGCCCGGCGACCGTTGATTTGAACCACTGCGCCGCTGTTGTCCAGGTCTACGTCGCCGGTCGCCGTTCGCACCGTCAGACGCCCGATCACGGGCAGCTGCAAACGATCGGCCAGCACTCTCGGCACCACAGTGGATGTCGCGCCGGTATCGACAAGCGCGTCAACTGCGGCCGTTAGCTGCGAGTCTGCCGGATTCGAGAGGACCAGCTTGACGTACACGTGTCCCACAGATTGCCTTCGACAGCTAGCATATCACTTAGGCGAAGGACAGAACGCTACCGCCCCTGCTCCGGAAGCGCGACACCGAGCGAGCGCCACATGTACCACGTGCCCGCGCTGCGGTAGGGCCGCCACGGTTCGGCGACGCGGCGCATCTCGTCCGGCTTCGGGAGGTCGGGCAGCCCGTAAGCGATCTGCATGCCGCGACGGACGCCGAGGTCATCCACCGGCAGCACATCAGGCCGGCCAAGCGAGAAGATCAGGAACATCTCGCCGGTCCAGCGACCGATGCCCTTGACCGCCGAGACGCGGCGGATCACTTCTTCGTCATCAAGCTCGTGGAAGCCGTCTTCGCTCAGCTCGCCGGAGGTAAACTTCTCAGCGAGGTCCCGTACGTACACCGTCTTCTGGCGTGAGAGACCGGCTGTCCGCAGTTGCTCCTCTGTTGCTGTAAGCAACTGCTGAGGCTCATACCAACCCTCTTCGTCCGCGCCCAATGTCCCGAGCACGCGGTTCATGATCGCGCGGGCGGCAGGCCCGGCCAGCTGCTGGAAGAAGATCGCGCGCGAAAGCATGCGGAAGGTCCCCTCGCGCGGTTCCAACGTGAACGGCCCGACGCCGTCCATAATCCTCGCCAGCACGGGATCAGAGCCGCGCAAGTGCGCGACGGCAGCTTCTGCGTCGTACGTCAGCATAGTTTACGAAATGCAGCCGCTACATCGATCCTGCGCCTTCGCGACTTAGGCGATATTCCGCAGCTCGTGGGTCGGGAGTCAGCTTCGGGCATCCTCAAATCAGCGTGCCACCCACCCCTCTGTCACCGCTGTGTCGAAGGTCACAATTGCGGCTCCATCGTCGAGGCGGACCGATATTTGCTGAAAGCCATCCACAGGTGGCCGCTGATCTTCAGTGTTCGACATGCTGTTACACAACTGTAATACTCCGTCAATCTTGCGATATCGTAACTGTAATGCGACGGCAGCTATAATTAGGATACATTCGGGCGGCTCCGCGGTCTGCCGTTGAGGGGAGCGGATACCTTTGACTGGCCTCCGGCAAGATGCCGTCCGAATTGCTTTTGCGTTCGCCACCCACTGTTGTCCACCAACTCATTCTGATTCCCACGCCCAACGGTCGTTGCCATGTCGCAGAGCCCGGATGTGGTTGATCTCACCGGCGTGGTAGAGATCGTGCTGGATCAAAACGTTGACCAGCCAGCGCGTCTCATACTCGCGACCCCAATTGGCGCGACGCGGCCGCAGTAGCTGATCGTCGTCGTTCAGGTCCGCAATTTTTCCCCGCCAGCGTCGTTGCCCCTCGCGCAGCCACTCGATGACGGCCGGCCGCCCGGTCTCGCTCTCCACAGTGGGAACTGTCCCCGGCCGGTCCCAGCGCATCGAGGCGTCGCCGAAGGCATGGTTCACGTAGACATACTTGCACTCACCTACGTGGCGCACGATCTCGAAAATCGAGCGCGCGCCGCCGCTCGGCACCCAGTCCCAATCGTCCTCTCGCAACGGCCGCAGGTTGCCCAGCAGCGAGTGCTCTTGCTCCGCGCCCTCGAACGCCTCGTCCATGACGTACAGCAATTGCTCGGTAATGGCGCGTGACATTGCGTCACCCGCTGTCGTCGCGCTGATGCAGCGCTCGAATGTGGTTGATCTCGCCGGCGTGATAGCTGTAGTGCTGAATCATGACCGCAACGAACCAGCGTATGGCGTGCGGCTGGCCGTGATGGTTGGTGCGCTCCTCCATGAGCGCGGCATCGTCCAGCCGGGCCACGGCGTCCCGGAAAGCGCGGGCGCGCTCTGTGACCCAGGCGATGACGTGGGCCTTGGGTGGTTCGTTCTCGAGCCTCCGGTCGCTGTCGAGGTCTAAGGTGCCGACGCCCAGGTTGCCAGCGGGGACGTTCCAGTTCGTTATCGGATCGCCGAAGGCGGCGTGGTTACCGAACGCGCGGTCGTGGTAGAGGTAGACTGAGCCGCCGATATGGGAGGTGATTTGCCGGATCGTGCGGGCACCATCCGGAGGCACCC
>Ga0137374_10011115_pt1 | contig 10548 bp, 7 predicted proteins | sample SagtaG_20_FD_104811 | JGI IMG/M metagenome (GOLD analysis project Ga0137374, IMG submission 104811) | Vadose zone soil microbial communities from Sagehorn Ranch, Mendocino, California, USA - Sage1_R_100_16 metaG | ecosystem: Environmental > Terrestrial > Soil > Vadose zone | place: USA...
ATCGCCTGCGCAAGGTTCAAACCGGCCGCATCCAATCGTACGTGTACGGCCTCCTCGGAGGGGTCGCGTTTTTCGCCATCTTCCGGTACTTCCTGGCCAGATAAGAGAACGTCGTGAAACGAAATCACCTCTCCCGCCTTGCCCGAAGTCTCACGCTGCTCGCGCTCGCCCTCAGCGCGATGCTCGGCATCTCTCGAGCCGTTTTCGCTGCCGAGGTGGATCCGAACGCCCGAGCGATTCCTCGGCCCCAAGGCCTCGTTCAGCTATCGGTAAACGGAAGTTACGGGCCGGTCGAGCTGGTACGGGAAGGCGAAACGTTCAAGGGCACCTTCGACGTCAAGAACGTCGGCCCCGGTGAGCTCGATGTGACCCGCCTCTCGGTGCGGACATCGCCGGCCGACCCGCGCATGCCCGCCGGTGTCGACGCTTCGTTCGACGACGGCAAGCCGAACGCGCACCTCGCTCCCGGCGCCGCCAAGCGCGTCGTGGTTCGCTGGTCGCCGGCGAAGGTCACCGCGCTGAAGGAGCTTTACGGGCACATCGTTGTCGAGTCGAACAGCAGCGATCATCTAGCGGCGGCCATGGGAGTTCACGCCGAGCTCCCGGGCCCGGCGCCTTGGCTTTTCCAGCACATTCTCAGCTGGCTCACGTTTCTGCCGATGCTCGGCCTCGCTCTCATCTTCCTGGCTTACCTCGCCGGCTACAAGAACGACCGCAACATCCGCTGGTTGACCCTGGTGATCATGGGGATCAATCTCGCGCTCGCCGTATGGCTCTACGCCCACTTCGACGCCGGCGTGCGCAGGCTCGACGGAAACGACGGCTACCAGTTCATCGAGCGAGTCATCTGGATCCGCTCGCTCAACGTCGAGTACTTCGTCGGCATCGACGGCATCTCGGTGACGATGGTGCTCTTGACGGCGCTCATCTCTTTCGTGGGCGTCATCGCCAGCTGGTCGGTCGAGAAGCAGCTCAAGGGCTACTTCGCCATGTACTGCCTGCTGGTGACCGGCATGATCGGCGTCTTCGTCGCGCTCGATCTCTTCCTCTTCTACGTGTTCTGGGAAGTGATGCTCTTGCCGATGTATTTCCTCATCGGCATCTGGGGCGGACCACGCAAGGAGTACGCGGCCATCAAGTTCTTTCTTTATACGCTGGCCGGCTCCGTTTTCATGCTCTTGGCATTCATCGCCCTCTACTACAATGCGGATCCGACCTACCTCTCCGACGGCACGTCGGTGACCCACAACTTCAGCATTCCGGATATTGGTCGCGTCGACTACGCGGGCAAGAACCTCATGATCCTGGGGCTCAGCCTGGTCAAGGTGTGCTGGGTGGCGCTCTTCGTGGGGTTCGCGATCAAGATACCGATGTTCCCGTTCCATACCTGGTTGCCCGACGCGCACGTCGAAGCACCCACCGCGATCAGCGTGATTCTAGCGGGTGTGCTGCTCAAGATGGGCACTTACGGCATCCTGCGGATCAACTTCGGGATCCTGCCGGAGGCGACGGCCTGGGCGGCTCCGGCGATGGCTGCCTTCGGCACGATCAACATCCTGTACGGCGCCTTCTGCGCCATGGCGCAGGAGGATTTGAAGAAGCTCGTGGCTTATTCCTCGGTCAGCCACATGGGCTTCTGCCTTCTCGCGATGGCGTCCCTCACGCCGACGGGGATCCAGGCGTGCATCGTGCAGATGTTCAACCACGGCACGATCACGGCGATGCTCTTCACCCTGGTGGGGGTCATCTACGACCGGGCCCACACTCGCGAGATCGGCCGGTTCGGCGGCCTCGCCAGCGAGATGCCGCTCTACACTGCGTTCGTCGGCTTCGCGTTCATGGCATCGCTCGGATTGCCGGGGCTCTCCGGCTTCATCGGCGAAGTGCTGACGTTCATGGGCGCGTTCCCCGTCTATCGCGTGATGACGATCCTCGCCGCCACCGGCGTCATCATCACCGCGGCCTACCACCTGTGGGCGATGCAGCGCATGTTCCTCGGGAAATTCCGGGACGAGTGGCGCTCCAGCCATTATCTCGAAGCGTTCGGCGGAAAGTTCCCGGAGATCAACGCGCGCGAAGTCGCGTCGCTCGTGCCGTTGGCGGTCATCGTGCTGGTGCTCGGCTTTTATCCGAAGCCGCTTCTCACGCTCATCGACCGCGGCGTCATCGACCTTTTCAACGTCGTAAGTCCGCCGGGGCCGACGCAAATCGCCCTCGGGGCGCGTTAGTCATGCCGACGGTCGTTCTCTCCAATTTCGACAGCCTGCCTTTCTTCGCGCCCGAGCTCGGGTTGGTCGTGGGCATCCTTCTTCTCATCGTATGGGATCTGGCGGTGCGCGGGCCGGGCAAAGTCCAGGGGCTCGTCGCCATCGCATTGGTGACGCTCGCCTATGCCGGCAGCCAGGCGGCTCTCTATCTCGCCAAGGACGAACCGAGCCGCGTTCTCTTCGGCGGGCTCATGGCCTCGGACAGGTTCGCCCACACGTTCCGCGCCCTCTTCGCCCTGGTCACCGCGGTCATCGTTCTCTTTTCATTCCCCGGTCAGGAGAAGCTCGAAGGATCCGAGGCTCAAAAGGGCATTGGCGAGTTCTACGTATTGCTTCTCACCGTCGCCCTCGGCCTCGACATGATGGCGATGAGCCGCAATCTCCTCATGATCTATCTGTCGCTCGAGCTGGTCAGCATCATCTCGTTCATCATGGCGGGCTACAAGATCAACGACCGAAAATCGAGCGAGGCGGGGCTCAAGTACGTCATCTTCGGAGGCGTTGCATCGGGCATCATGCTCTACGGCATGAGCTGGCTCTTCGGGCTCACGCAGTCACTCAACCTCGCCGAGATCAGCAAGCGAGTCGTCACCCTTTCCGCCGCGGAAGGGCGGGTGCCCGAGGCGGTGTTCGTCGCCGTCATCTGCATGCTCGCGGGTTTCGGCTACAAGATCAGCGCGGCGCCTTTCCACATGTGGACGCCCGACGTCTACGAGGGAGCGCCGACGCCGGTCACCGCATTCCTGTCGGTCGGCCCCAAAGCGGCCGGTTTTGCCATCCTGCTCCGCTTTTTCGCAGACGGTCTCGCGGCGCGCGGCTCGATGGGCGGCTCGGTCGGCACCCCCTGGCCCATCGTGGGCGGGGTTCTGGCGATGGCCACGATGACCGTCGGCAATCTCTCGGCGCTCGGCCAAAACAACGTGAAGCGCATGCTGGCGTACTCGAGCATCGCTCACGCCGGTTATATGCTGCTCGGCTTTTGTGTGTTCAACGACGCGGGCACGGCGGCGATTCTCTTCTACGTCGCGACGTATTGTCTGATGAACCTCGGCGCCTTCTTGGTGGTGATTGCGGTCGCCGAGCGAAGCGACGGGGACGAGACGATCGAGGCTTTCCGCGGGCTCGGCACGCGCTCGCCGGTGCTCGCCATCTGCATGGCGATCTTTCTGTTTTCCCTGACCGGCCTGCCGCCCTTCGCCGGGTTCGTGGGCAAGTTCTACATTTTCGCGTCGCTGCTTCGCGTCGGCGGCAGTTGGAACTGGTTCATTGCCGTGATCGGCGTGCTGAACAGCATCGTCTCGCTCTTCTATTACGCGCGCGTGTTGCGGGCGATGTATCTCACCCCCGCGGAAAAGACCGAGGGCATCGAGGTCCGCACGATGTTCGGCGCCACCACGCTTGCCCTCGCGGTGCCCACGATCGTGCTCGGCCTCTACTGGGGGCCGGTTTACGACTTCGTGACGCGATCGTTGGTGATGGTGCGTTAGACGAAAGTCCTACTGCCGAAGGCGCTTGACGCGCCGGGACGGCGGCGGCATCCCCTGCCCCGTGCCTGAGGAAGCCGAAACGCAGCACGACGTCCACGAGGCCAGCCAGCCCGCGCACGCCGACGTCCTCGTGGAACCGGCCGACGAGCTCGCGCCCGACGAGCCACGCACGCCGCTTTGGCTCACGATGCTCGGAGGCGCTCTCTTCTTGCTGATGGCGATCGTTTGGCTTGTCGCACGCCCGTCCGACCGCGCATCGACCGAGCTCACGCCCGCGATGTCAGCCAGCGCATCCGTGGCTGCCGCGCCTGCACAACCCCCCAACGTCCTGCCCCCGCAAGCAGCGCCCCCGGCTACGCCGCCCGCCCCTCCGCCGGGGCCGCCACTCGCGCCGATATTTCGCGAGCTTCCCAAACCTGCGGGTAAACCGACGAAGGCGACCAAGGGCGGCAAACCCTGACCGACCACGCTCCCAACACCCAAGGTGCCCAACGATGACACGAACGATCCTGCGCTCCGCGATGCTGTTGGTTTTGGTGACCTCCGCTGCGCTAACCGTCGCGGCCCAAGCTCCAGCACAACCGAATCCGGCGCAGCCAGCAGTGCAGCCCCCGCCGGGGCAGCAACCTTATCCGGCCCAGCCCCCGCCGGCGCAGCCTCCCCCGCCGCAGGGCTATCAACAGCAACCCTATCCGGCGCAGCCTCCCCCGGGTCAACCCTATGCGGCGCAGACCTGGCAGCCACTGCCGCCGGCCTCACCGCCCGCGAGCCCTCCGTTCGGCGAGCAGGGGCAAATCATTTTGAGCGCGGATCGTCTGTTCGGGTTGAGCTTCTGGTGGTCGAAGCTCGAAACCGACGGCGGCATCACCTCATCCGCGAACGGAACGGCGATCAACTTGCTATGGGGCGATAGCCAGGACGTCACGATTTACTCGATTCCGCGTTTCGGCTTCGACTACGTCATCGTGCCGAACTTGTCGCTCGGGGGTTCGTTCGGCTTCATTCACCGATCCGCCAGCGGAGAGCTGAGCAACGGCACGGCGAGCATTTCGGTCGATCTCCCGAGCCGCAATGCTTTCGCCATCTCGCCCCGGGCCGGCTACATCCTCGCCATCAGCCCGATGATCGCCTTCTGGCTTCGAGGCGGCATCACCTATTTTACGGACAGCGTCGAGGAAACGGACCAGGGCCCTCCCGCCGCCACCGTGACCACCTCGGCGAATGGGTTCGCCTTGGATCTCGAGCCCCAGCTGGTGATTCTGCCGGTACCTCATTTCGGGTTGACCGTTGGTGTCGCCGGAGACATTGGCCTCGGGGGCAATTGGAAATCGGAGACGAAATCGGGAGGCTCGGTGGTCACCACCGAGCTCACGAGCAAAGTCACGAACGTCAGCGTCACATTCGGTTTGCTCGGTCACATCTGAGCGTCGAGCCTCCCGCTTCCGAGCGAGGATCAAGACGGGTCAAAACTTTCGCACCACACGGGATGCGCGCGAGCTGAATTGCTTATCGAGAAGGCAAATCGCTGGCGCACCCATTGTTGAGAGAGCCATAACCTTCAGGCCGCATCGGGTCCGCTGTAACTTTCGCGTCCAAACTGCGGCATCCCGGGAAGAATCGAATCATGGGCCCCATTCTTCGACTGCGTCGTTCTCTTTCGCTGGTCATCTCCGCGTCCGTCGTAGCGGGATGGCTGGTGCTGCTCGGCGCGTGCGGAGGGGATCAGGGTGGCGAAACAGGCGGCACGGCAGGTTCGAGAAGCACGACCAGCGCGTCGACTGGCGCAAGCGGGAGCCCTGCAACCGGCTCCGGCGGAACCACCGGCGGCGATACGACCGGCGGCGGTGACACCACCGGAAGCGGCGGCGATACCGGTGCAACGGGTGGGTCGAACCCCGCCGGCGGCGCGGGCGGGAGCGCGGGCACTGGGTTGGGGGGCAATGGCGGCGACACCGGAGATGGCGGGGTCAATTCGAAGACCACCGTGGTCATCTTCGTCATCGACGGCGTGATGTTCCAGGCCGTCCAGACCGCGGCAGCCAACGGCGGCACGAACATGAAGTTCCTCCTCGACAACGGCGTGCGTGCCGAGCTGTCCCATTCGTCGAGCCCCGCGGTCACCGTGCAGCTGCCCGATGGCTCGCGGCCCAACGGCGGCGCGACCTCCGGAAACACGATAATTCACACCGGCACGCACCTCATCGAGGCGCCCAGCTCGGGCATGGACGATATCTTCAAGGCGACTGCCGCGGCCGGCATCAAGTCGCTGTTCGTCGGCGATGACAACAACTACGCGATCTACACGACGCCGACCTACCACTCGATCGTGGTCGGCGACGACGCCGTCGCCAACTACGCGATCATGCAGCTCAAAACGAACCACGTTCGTCTGCTCCGTATCCACATGCAACGCATTCGCGACGTGTGGACGGGTCCTGCGGGCATGACCAATCCGAGCTCCCAGTATCTTTTGCACCTGTTGCAGAACGATGCGCACATCGGTTCGATCATCCAGGCGCTCAAGGACGAGGGTGTGTGGGACGCTACGTATTTCATTCTCGCTTCCGATCACGGCATGGGGACGACATCGGCGAGCGCGCACGTGCCTTCCCAGGCATCGTCGTGGAACAACCTTCTCGTCTTCTATGGACCAGGGCTCAAGAGAGGGACGACCATTCCGTACGCGGAGCTTCCCGACGTTCCGGTCACGGTGATGCACTTTTTCGGGTTGCCGCCGCTCAAGGGGCACACCGATCCCGGCGTGATGCTCGCGCAAAAGGGCGCGACCGGCGTGTTTCTTTCGAACCTCTACGCCGGCGCTCCTGCCGATCTACCGAGCCACCCCAAATACATCGATCAATATCTTCGGACGAGCTTCCCTACGACCGACGATTATGCGCCGTACCGTTTGGGCATGATCCGCCTCATCAAGTAACCCCTGCGCCTCGCGCGCAAAGCCGCCCATCCGGCGATGAGCAGCGGACCCGTGGCCGTCGCGGTTCGCCGCGACGGCCGTAGGGCGCAGCCGCAACCCGATGCTCCTGCAGCAGGGGCCGGTTCATCGGGTGCTGCGTCGGTGGTCGAGGCGCCCCCGTCTATCATCGCGTCCGAAGCGCCCGCGTCCGCCGGGCACGTTGCACCGACCGCGGGCCCGACGAGCGTCCAATCGTTGGCGCACGTCACCGTGGACGCCGCGTCGGATCCACATCCCGTTTCTCCGCACAATTCGCTGAATGTGAGCACTGGGTCGAACGTCGCCGCGCCGTCGCGCGAGCGACCGAGCGAGAAGCCATCGACTTTCATGTCGGCGCAGGCGAACAGCCCGTCGTCGCTCCAAGCAAGGCACGTCGGCCGCACATCCGAACGACGCAGAGGGTTGGTTCCATCGGAGGCAGCGATCCAGATGCCATCGCCGGGGCCACCGAACGCAATTTCATTGCCCTCTGGCGATATCGCGAAACCCAAAATTTGATCGGTCCCGGTGAACGCCTTGCGAAAGTTCACGCCGGCGTCGTCGCTCAGCCAAATCGTCGTACCGCTCGGGCCCCAAACACGGACGTAGATACGATTCGGATCCGAGGGATGGACCGCGGCGATGTACGCCAGGTGGTGCTCCGCAGACTCTGGAATCGCGGAACGTTCGAAGGTTTGGCCCCCATCGCTCGACCGCAAAACAGCCGACGCGTAGTTGTCGGCCGAGCTGAGTCGGCCGGAGAGGTAGATCCGCGAAGCATCGCTCGGAGCTGCGTCGATCGTGAGCGGCAGAAAATCGGTCGGCAGAGGGGGACCGAGTGGCAACCAGCTGCCGCCGCCGTCGTCCGAGCGAATGACTTGCGAATCGAAACCCCCGCCTAGCTTCGCGTCGACGTAGAAAGCCGCCACGATATTCGGTGCGCTGCGAAAGAGAGTGAGATCGCCGACGTTTCGCCCCGCGAGCTGGGGGGAAGATTCGAACGTGCATCCGTCGCTGGTCCTCACGACCCCGTCGTACTTCGCGGCGACCGTCGCGCCTGCCGAGGTGATCGCGATCATGAGGTCCTGCTGGCCGGCGACGCCGAGCACCGACTCGCAACTCCAGCGGAAAGTTTTTGCCCCGTCGCGCGACTCGAGCAAACCGAACGTGGCAGCCAGCACGATGTGGTCACGATCGACGGGATCGAATGCGAGCAGATTGGCCGCCGGATAACGACCGTTGGCGAACGCGGCCGTCGGGCACAACAGCGCGGCCCCGACGAACGCTGCGCGCGATCGGACGGACACGTGACTGAACATCGCTCCTCAGCTCATTGGGTGCCGGGCAGGCCGAAACGGCTCTTATTTTCAGCGAGAAATTGAACGTAGGCCTCTGCCTCGAGACGCGGCGCGATTTCTCCGGCGTCGATCGCCGCCTCGAGGCCGCGCTTCAGGTCCCCGATGAGTCGCGAAGGAGGGAGCTGAAAGGCCCGCATGATGGCGTCGCCGATGCCACTCGGAAGAGGAGGCACGAGGGCATCCTGCTCGGCCAGCGTGTGGATGCGCCGAGACAGCTCGCTGATTTGCTCGAGGCCGCGCCTTCGCTTCTCGGCCCTTTTGGTGGTGATGTCGGCACGCGATAGGCACAAAAGATCGTCCAGGTGCCCCCCCATCTCGCGCGCAAAACGGCGAACCGCACTGTCCGTCCAATCGCCTTCGTATTGGTTGGCACGAAGGTGATGCAAGATCAGGAACCGAACCGTTTCCTTCAGCGCGGGTTCCCTCGAGAACAGTGGAAGGCGGCGATTCAACCGGTCGAACATGCGCGCGCCGACCTCCGCGTGACCGAAGAAATGAACTTCACCGCTGGGCGAGATCGAACGTGTTTTGACCTTGCCGACGTCGTGGAGGAGCGCGGCCCAGCGCACCTCGATCCGGGGTACCGCCTGCCGCACGACCTGCTTGGTGTGCTTCCACACGTCTTTGTGCCGCCACTCACCGTCTCCGAACCCCACCATGCTACGCACCTCGGGCAGGAGGACGTCGAGCGCGCCGTTCGCCAGCAGCGCATCGAGGCCACCTTCGCGGTCTTTGCCCAGCATGATCCGATCGAGGCGCGAGCGGAGATCGGCCAGCATCTGGAGTGACGCCGAGTGCCAGTCAGTCTGGCTCGCCACGAGAATCGGTCGATCGGCGGCCCCCGTTTCGGCGACGACCACGGCCCGCTCGAGCGCCTCGATGGCGCGCGAAGCGTTCCCCTGTTCGGTGGTGGGCTCCTGCTCGGTCATCTCTCTCATCTTGACATCGGCTCATCGCCCGAGCCGGCGATGACTCGGCCAATTTCGCCGTGGGCAACCCTAGCATCAAGTCCGACAATCACGCCCGCTTCGCTACCTACGAGCTCGTCCGCTGTCGACAGAAAACAGCGGCGAAATGGGCATTTGGATCGACCGCAAGCTACGATTCCAAAAGGCTTATGCGGCGTAACACTCGTCGGCACCAGCGAAAACCCCGACGCGATTGGGGTCGTCTCGTCGCGCGTCTGTGGTGCGTTCTTTTCGGTGTCGTCGGCGCGGTCCCTTTTGGTCTTGGGCTTCTCGTGCGCACGCCGGTCGTGCGGGCCTGGGCATCGCGCGAGACGGCAGCCGTACTGGAACGAGAGCTCGGCCTCTTGGCCCGTTACCGCGTCGACGTTCAGGCCTGGCCGTTGTCGATCGCTCTTTCCGATGTCGTCATCGAGGGTTCCGATGGACTCGGGACTGCCCTCGAGGCCGTGCGTATCGCCGTCCGCCCGCGCCTCTTCGCGCTGATGGGTGGGCGACTCGATGCGGGGCACATCGAGATCGACGGACCGCGCGTGCGGGCGGTGGTGCGCGATGGTGAGCTCGAAAACGTCAAGTACAGGCTCCCGCCGACCAAGGACCGTGGTCCCGTTCGCCATGCCCCCTTCCTGTCGATCGCGATCACCGACGCGGCGATGGATCTCGACATCGAGGGTTTGCGCCTTCGAGGTCACGACATCGACATCGACGTATCGGCCGACGAGGGGCCCGTTTTTGACTTCGTCGTTCGAGCCGGTGAACAGTCGCTGGTTCGCGAGCGTCCGATCCTATCCATCGATCCTGACGTGGCTCCGGGTACCGCGACGGATGAAGACGCTCTCTGCCGCCTCGATGCACGCGTGCGCTTCGCCCGCGGCTCGCTACTCGTGCGCAGGCTTGCCCTTTCCGGCATGGTCGATGCGGATGAGCAACCGGGCACTTTGCCGTCTTGTGGCGCAGGGAGCGAAGACCCTCGCCGACTCGAGCTCGAGCTCGGCCACGTGCTCGTCACGTTGCCACAGTCGGGGCGGCCCGACGTCGAGGGGAGCGTCCACGCGAGGGCCCCGCTCGGCGTGATCAATCGTTTCATCCCCTTTCCACCGCTCCACGGGTATGTGACGGCCGATCTCGAAGGACACTTCGCAAGCACGTCCGCGCTCCCGGTCGTGCGCGGAAAGGTGGGCGCTGTCGGTGTCGAGCTCGAACGTTATCATCTGATGCAACAGTTCTCCGCCGACGTTTCGCTGGAGGGGGAGCAGATCCGGTCCGAACAGGTGTCGATCGCCTTCGGAGACGGCACGCTCGTCGCCAAGAACGTCGCGGTCGAACCCTTCAAGAAGGGCGCCCCCGTCCGCATCGGTTCGATCGATGGTGCGAACGTCAGCTTCGCGGCGATGATGCGTGACCTCGGGGTGACACCCCACGCCCACGTGAACTGGCTCTACAAGGCGACCCACGTCGGCAACCTGGAAGGCACCCTGGCGCCCCTCAATCTCGATTTCAATTATACGGGCACCACCA
>Ga0137374_10011122_pt1 | contig 10544 bp, 12 predicted proteins | sample SagtaG_20_FD_104811 | JGI IMG/M metagenome (GOLD analysis project Ga0137374, IMG submission 104811) | Vadose zone soil microbial communities from Sagehorn Ranch, Mendocino, California, USA - Sage1_R_100_16 metaG | ecosystem: Environmental > Terrestrial > Soil > Vadose zone | place: USA...
CGGGATTCAAACCAAGGCGTTGCAACGCCTGGCGCGTGATCCGATCCTGGCTGCTGTTCGGCTCGCCGGTGCCGATTTTTTTTCCTTTGAGATCTCCAGCACGAGTAATGTCCGGCCGAGCCACGAGCTTGAGCACGCTGTAGCCGGTGTTGGCGAAGAAAACCAAGTCTTTGCCGTCGCCAATGCCGGAAACGATCCAGTTCGCCGTCGCGACATAAATTTGCGCCTCGTCTCGTCCGATCCTCTCCACCAAATCCTCGCCGGACTTAGGCGCTTTGATTTCAACTTTTAAACCGTACTTCTCGAATAAGCCGGCATCCTGCGCAAGCCAGAGCGGCAATTTCGCCGGCCGGTCGGGATAAGAAAGGACAGTAAGAGCGTGTAAATCAGCAGCAATCAATGGTGTCGGGAGAAATACCCAAGCACAGAGCAGCAACACGTAAATAAGATCTAAGACGGGAGAGACAACTAACCCCTCGCCCACAACGTGGGAGAGGGCAGGGGTGAGGGTCCTTCGAAGAATAACCACCCTCACCTTCATCCTCTCCCTCCTCGGGAGGGCGAGGAGAAAGAAATTTGCAGGGCGTTTAAAAACCCGCATGGCTTTACTGAGAACCTCCCTCCGGCCGGTCTTCGATCGGCCGCGGCATGGGATTTTTATAATCGGCATGGAATGACGTATCGATCTTTTTCCCGTCAATGAAAACCATCTCCACATTCTGTGTATCCGAAATATTTTTCGTCGGATCTCCATTGACGATGAAAAAATCCGCCACTTTGCCCTTTTCAATGCTCCCGTAATCTTTCTCTTTGCCCCAAGCTTGCGCCACGTTGATACTCGCGGTCTGAATCGCTTGCATCGACGTTAGCCCGGCTTCGACGAGCATCTGCAATTCCGCGTGCACCGCATATCCGGGCACCACGTGATTGGGATCAGAGCCCGAATGAATCTTGCCGCCCGCCGCGAAAAACCGGCGGACGAAGTCCTGCAGCATCTTATAACCCGACATGACCTCGCTGCGTTTTTCCGGCGCCATCTTTTCGTACTTGGCAAAAAAACTTTCGGTGTCTTTGAGAATGTAAGCGGGCAAATATTTGAGTTGTGGATTTCTCAGCAGCGCCAGCTCGTGCTTCTTCATTTCGTCCGCATATGTCGAAAGCGGGCGAAACCACGTCGCCCAGGTCGTGCTCCAGTGCACATTCTTTTCGATCATCACTTTGATGATTTTTTCGAACATCGCCGGTTCCATATGCGCGTGCACTTCGGCGGTATCGACCTTCCCAAGCATGCGCCCGATGTCGAGATCGTGTTTCTTCTTCGGATCTTGGATCGACGTATAAACCACCGACCAGGAATGCTCGACGGACTGATAGCCGTTTGCCGCCGCGGTAAAAATATCGAGAGAGTGGCCAAACACGGGACGGCCGAGTTTGTGCGCCTCATCCGCCGCCGCCTTGGCAACCTGCGGTTTCAGACGCTCGAAGAGCTTGATTCCATCGACATCTTTTTCCACCAGACTGCGCACGGCTTTACGCGCTTCATCTTCGCTGTCGACAATGATGCTGGTGCGCTGGCGTCGGAGCGTACCGGTGCCTTCCGGCGGCGGCCCATCGATGATGTTCGCGGATGCCCACACCCGCGGCCCGCGCACGCTGCCGTTCTTCACGCCTTCCCGCTGCGCAACGATCCATTCGACTGGATTGTTGGAAATATTGGGGCAAGTCACGACGCCGTATGCGAGATAAATCTCCCCCATCCAGTCACGGTAATGACAATGTCCGTCGATCAAGCCGGGAAGAATGCTCTTTCCTTTCGCCTCGACGACTTCCGCGCCTTGCGGAATTGTCGCTTTGCCGCGCGCGCCGACTTCCTGAAATCTCCCGTCGCGTACGATGACAACGGAATCCGCAACCGCCGCGCGCCCGGTACCGTCGATCAGGGTGGCGCCGACGATCGCGATGGGTCGCGTTTGTGCCCAAAGACCAGGTGTGAAACTACTCAAGCAGAAGAGCGAAATCAAAATCGTCGCTCGACAAAAATCACGGACCTTGGCCATCAAAAACCTCCCAGCGAAACGAGCCGTGCCGAGCACGTATCACGCCATCACTCCAGCTCTGCTACCTAACACACAATTAGCAGCTTGGACAATTCACTGGACTGCGCCATGCAGTCCGAAAATCTCCCCTTCTCCTCCCTTCGACGGAGTTTATCCTGAGTGTAGCCGAAGGGCTCAGGACATGCTTTTCCAAAGAGGGGTTAGAATCACACGGAGAAAAATCCCCCTTTGAAAAAGAGGGACAAGGGGGATTTGACTTCAGCTCCAGTCTGGCGGCACCGTGCGGATTTTTTATGAAACTCTCAGACGTTCGAATTATGTTGCGAACCTTGGTTACAGACACTACTCGTTGTCTTTAGGAAACGCATCGCATACCGTTGAAACATCCTATGGAAGATTCTTCTGATAGTAACCGACCGGATTTCTGGACCGTCCGTTATGCCGCCGGTAAGACGCCGTGGGACTTCGGCGGTGTTCCATCGGCCTTGAAATCATTTCTTGAGAGATCTTCCGTTCCGGGCAGGGTACTGATTCCTGGATGTGGCTCCGGCTACGAGGTTCAGGCGTTCCATGCAGCCGGGTACGATGTTTCAGCAATAGATTTTTCGCCTGCTGCGGTCGAGCAGGCCAAACGGGTGCTCGGGTCTTTAGCTGAACGGGTTATTCTAGGAGATTTCTTTACGTACGACTTGGGCCAGCGCCGCTTCGACATCATCTACGAACGGACATTTCTTTGCTCGATGACTCCTTCCCGCTGGCCTGAGTACGTGAACAGAACGGCAGACCTTTTGTTGCCCAGAGGCAGATTAATTGGCGTCTTTTTATATGCTGGACAAAGGTCGCCGTCGGGGCCGCCGTTTCCTCTTACAGAGCCCGAAGCCGAACAGCTTTTCAATAAACGCTTCAAGCTAATGCGGAGTGAAGTGGTGACGGACTCCCTGCCCTTATTCCGTGGCATGGAGAGATGGCAGGAATGGTTGAAGATCGATTTAGCATAATCACTTCCGCTGCCCGGCTCCCCACTTGTCGCCAAGGATCGAGGCGCCAACCGGCGGCAAGAGGCGCCAACCTCCACGCTGTCCAACGCGAAATTGATCTGCGCTGTGAATTCCTGTGGTGACTGGAAGGCATTGAAAGCGGCTTTCCGCACCGATGACGGCAGCTTCGATTTAACGGCGTTCAAGGCTTGCCCGCATCGGTCGCTTCCGCATGTGCGCCGGTTTGATGCTGCGTCGCCACGCGGCGAAGGTTGGTTTCGTGATGATTGACGGCAACAAAATCGGGGCACGCGGCACGAAGAAGCGTAGAAGAAAAGCGAAGACAGCAGAGATTCGCTCGACCTAGATCGAGCAGGAAGGAATCGGCTTCGCGCGCCTAAATTCGCTAAAAGATTCTGTAAGCACAGTTAAGGCCGATTTCAGAAACAAAACGGCTATGGCGCCGCCGATCAGAACGTCCGGCCATATTGAGTGCGTCGCGTACACTCCAAGAGCCGCTATCAAGACGCCGACGTTTGCCATTATATCGTTCCGTGAACACAGCCAGGTCGAGCGCATGTTGAGATTGTCAGAGCGATGTTTAGACAGGAGTACAAAACACACCAAATTGGCGGCGAGCGCCAGCGCGCCAATGAGTCCGATTGTCTCATAAACCGGCACCTGGCCAGTCATACCTTTATAGAACGCCTCCAGCAGGACGCCGATTCCAAAGGCGACCATAATGACGCCCTTCGCAATCGATGCGCCAGCTTTCCATTTTACACTCCGTGACAACACAAATAGGCTCAGGCCGTAAACGAAAGCATCCCCGAGCATGTCCAGTGAATCCGCAAGAAGGGCGGTTGAGTGGGCTAAAATACCGGCGGTGAACTCAATCAGAAAAAAGACCGCATTGATCGCTAGAACAATCTTCAACACTCGACCGTGCGTCGTTTGCAACGCGGCAAGTTCGTGCTCTTTCTCCTGACAACAGGCGTCCATAACAATCGCGATGGGTTATTTCTTCTCTGAGGGCTGCTGATCTGAGCGGTTGCCCATCATCTGGCTGCACATATCCATCATCTTCGACATTCTGGCCATCATTTCCTTCATACCCTGCATCATGTCCTGCGACTGCTCACCCGGCTTCTGCTCTCCCATCATTCCCTTCATCCCCTGCGTCATTCCGCCCATTGGAGAACCGCTCTTATGCTCTTCGGCCTGATACGCGCCGACCGCCGTGGCAACCAACATGCCCGCGATTATTCCAAAAAGAAGCTTTTTCATAAATCCCTCACTTTCGTTTTACCCAAAATTCGTTAATCTTGGTCGAGTCTGCAGGAACAGGAGGAGTCGGAGTTGACGGTCCATTGTGACTGTACGTTTTCTCTATATATGCTCGAATGTTTTTCAATCTTTTGCCTTCATCCATCATCTTCATCACGTCACGCGTGATGCCGATACAGATTTTTCAACCAATGCTCATAGAATCGAATTCTGGCTTGTCTGGCGGGGAATTGTCCTTTACGTAGCATGATGCGTTGCTTGTGTGGCCGTCATTCACGCAGCCGCAGTAACAAGGAATGTAGCGGAGCGTTTCTCGATTGAGAACCGCAAAGCGATAAGCGTCCCGGATTTCCGGAGAAGTATTTCTAAGACCCTCGGCAAGGATCGACAGCGGTGCCAGTTTATAAACATGGCCAGCGGCGCCTAACGAGTGAGTTGGAAACAAGGAAACCGCGCCCGCCACAAGCAACCCGTTCACAATAAAATCTCGCCGATTCATGACACTACCGTATAATTTATTATTGAACCGGTCCAGACTGGGTGTCTATGCGTTGTCGGATGTACGGGAAACAAGAAAAGGTTCGCGTCCCCTTTTGTACTCCTCACTAGCTTTATGGACCCTGTTGTAGCCCTCGGAGCATCTTTAAATCGATCTCACCGCCGTTGAGTCCGGCTCGTTGGGCGCCGTACAGGTTTTAGATTCGAATATTCAGTCCTCATCATCGACTGAGTGGAGGCGCGCTTTAATATTTGCAGTGTATTGAACGGTATCTGTGATCCAAAAATCGCTTCAAACCTACCGTTATGGTCGTAGTGTACGACGTTTGGCTAAAAGCACGCCTTTACCTCGAATTTTACTCTTGGCTTTTGCCCAGGGCGAGGATAAAAAGAACACGCAGAGTCGCTGTTTAGTCAAAACTAAGAAGCAATGACGAAAAATCTTTGACCAGTGAAAGGCACAAAATGATGCATGCACGATTAAGTGGGATGATCATTCTGTTTGTATTAATGATCTCACAAACTTTGAATGCGAATTGTCGATGGTTCTATGGGAAAAGATCGAGACTCATACGTATAACCTGAAAACTGAGAAGGACACTCCGTGGCAACCAGAATGGAACGCCATAGAAGACATGCAAACAGGAGCTGAATGCACTCGCGTTAGCGATAAAGCTATTGCGGACATAGCAAAACGACTGAAAACTCGGCTAAGCCCGGATACAACAGTCGAGATTCTCGGCAGTTCGGTACATACCGTTACGAGACTAGGCGGCAAAGATAGCTCGCTAATGATGATGAGCAGGAAGCTTGCCTGCTACCCGGGAGGGACTTGACCCGAGACCAGCGCAAGAGAAATGAGCTTACGCTCAAGGTTTCCATCTTTTGCAAATCACTCGATTCTTAATTCCTTTGCTTTTGAGCAGCTTTGAAAAACGGTTCGAATGTTGAGCGCCACAAACAAAAAGAACGTTCTCGTTCGAGTGTGGCTCTAGTTTTTCAAACCAGAAAGTTTCTCGGATGTACCACTGTTTCCTATGAAACGCGGAATACACCGCGTTAATTATTTCACTACTTCCGGTTTCATCTTCGGGAAGAAATTCTTCCCACGACTTGTCTATATATCCGAGTTCTGTTTTTTCTAGTGAGGTCGGTTCACACATGCTGTGACTTATTCCGAGATCGCTGGCCATTTTTCGACATACTGATTCTTGAGCGTCGTTCTCCCTCTGCAGGAATTCGTCATTCATTTCTTCGGCGAGATGGTCAATCTTTTTGGCCTGCACGTGCTTTAGAACGTAGTCACGAAACTCATGTTCGTAGGGGTTGTTACTCGGATTGATTGCTTGATAGCGGTGCTCGTTCACGCCTAAGATGTAAATCATGAAAATCTATCCGTGGTCCGCACGCTTCCCTTAAACCACTGTCCCCGCCGTGGAGTGCGGCGTTTGGGTAACTGGGCCTCGGCCCTCAAACTTTAACTTCCCGTCCGATTTTTATACTCAAGATGAAGACGAAGATACTTACTGGCCAAATCGCGAATGGCCTTCACGGGCAAGGTTGCCTCGTCCACCGACTCGCCGTGAGAAAGTTCATCCCGAACGTTTTTTACCTGGAGTACCGTCTTCAAATCTTGGTCACCCATTTCTGGCGAAAGTTTGAAGCTGACCGCCGCGAACTTGTCAGCGAGCCGGTACTTGTCTTTCATGACATCCCGGATTCGCTTCAGGTACTTCCTTTGTACTTCAGGGTGCCCCTCCTCAAGCATGTTATCGAAGAATTCAGCCTCGTAGGCGCCAAATACCTTGTTCACAAAGATCTCGAAAGCCGACCATGCAGCAAGGAACGAGCGAAGAGGATCATTCTCAGTTTCAAATGAAGATATGATTAGTCGCTGAACTCGTTGTAACGTCGTATTCGCAGACAACAGACGATACATATCGCCGATGGCTGCGACTCGTGAATCGTCCAACGGTCCCGAAACGAAAGCGCCAACGCCGCGCACCGAGTGAGTGTACGAATATACTGGTTTGCCATCCTCCTGAAAGAACACAACGGGCTCTGTCAACCTTCTGACGCCGATAACACTTTCTGCTTCTGAAACGACCGAAAGTAATACAGCGTTAAGTTTGTCGCGAAACCGGGCGCGGATCTCACTCTTATCAACGCCATCGAAACAGATCATGAAGTCTTCGGCATCCCTTTCATGTGACGGGTTAAATGAAGCAACTTCTCCTTCACATATGACGACCAAGAACGGGCTGCCGCCAAACTCCTTCTCGCGCGCTGCCCTTAACTCTTCCACAGCACGTGCAACGCGTTGTTTAAATTCAGGTTCTGTAGGCTCTGAATTGAAAATTGCTCTCAGCATCAGCCCTGCCACAGCCAGGCTTTGGTCGCCATCGAAAGTATACGAATCTGGCTGGGATGTGAGGATAGCTCGCAGTCCAACTGCTGAATCAACGACCAGAAGCTTCTCCCCTTGTGTTGAATCGCGCGTCAGGCCTTCGATCGAGAATACTGCGGTGTAACAAAACTTCACGTGTCCCTCCGAACTCCAACTCCGGTTAACTTCTTACGTTATGGTAGTCAAGCCCTGCCGCCAAGAACACAAATGGTAGTCCGACTGTGGCGCAAGAGTCCGCTCAACTCATCCTCTTCGTCCGTAGTGAACGGCGTCTCGCTAGCGGCGAGCCGGTGCATTCCATTCCTGAAGCGAACCGGGCTTCCGCAGCGTAGCGTTGCTTGTTTGAAGTCGAGCCTGTCGTCGTGCGCTTCACTAATTCCCAACCCAGGAGCTGTAGACGGTCTTATGCGACATGGGCACTGAAGCCTCGTCGATCAGTCTCAGAAGCTCCCGGAAGCGATTCTTGCATTTCGGATAGGTTGTGATGCGGGATGCGAGCCACGGGTAGTGTGTCGCGGCGTCCAGCATAAGGGCAACCTCGCGAGGTGAGAAGCTTTTGATGATCTTGTTATAATGTGGGCTCGCCGTCCACGAATAGCCGTATTGATTTCCGGTTGCGCAAAGCACGACCACGTTCACGAACTCTGCCTGCGCTGTTTCGGGAATGCCGCCCTGAGCATTAATCTCCACGAGCCGTTCCGCGAAAGGGGGCTCATTGTGGAAGTTATTAAAGTCCTCATGGACAGAAAAAAGACGTTGACACGCACGGGAAATGATCGTGTGCCGTTCCGCATGAGTGAGAAGCGCCAGTAGGCCCAACTTCGAAAAAAAATCCTGAGATGCAACCTGTCGATCGGTCTTACCCTGGGCAATGTACTCGTTGTGCCGGTTGATGATCTCGGACTTGCCGCTAGTTGTAAACCTCGGGGCGACTTCCTGACAGACGGAAAGCGCGTTGAGCCGCGCTTCTTGCGATGAGTCTGGATCGCAGTAGATGCCATGGAGAGTTCCGATAAGGAGTTCACGTTGCGCATCGTGCGTTTGCTCAAGGCGCTCGATCCATTTCTCCCGCTGTTCCTTGGTGAATTTGGTGCCCTTGATTGCTGTAATAAAGGCCGGAGTGTCTACGCCTCGTGGATTTATCGCGCTTGAAAGGGCGTACTTGGCGCAGCGATTCAGGAACGTCAGGAACTCGTGGTCGTCCAGTGAGCCCATTGGAGGATGGGCTGAGGAGAAATTGTTCCGCACTTCCCTGCATTGATCGAGGAAGAAGAATCCGTCTTCGTCAATCAGGTTAAGGCTTAGGCACAGTTCAAGAAGTTCGATGTCCTTCAGTTCGACGAGAGTCTTTTCCTCAAAAGCCTTTCCGATTACCTGAGGAACAATATGGACACCGAAGTCTCGGACCTTGCGCTGTAGTTCGAGAATGGCTGAGTTCCATGCGTAGTTGATCGCTGCGTCCAGCAGACCAGCCGCGACTGCAACGCACATTCGCACGTGCTGCGCGGTACGAAGCTCGGGTGGAATCTTGGTGAGGACGCGCGGAAGCTCTGCCCACGCGTGCTGGATTTCATCTGCCGAGGCGAGAACATTGCGCGAGACACCTAATGCCTCGGTGAGCTGGTCAAGAACCGGTGACGTGGAGGTCAGCACAGCTGGGAGATTAACTTCACTCATCTTATCCCTTTCTTAGCTTTATGTCCTACAGCCGATTCGCAAAGCTATGCGGTGCACGACTTTTTTGAGCATCTGGGTCGAGCGAATAAGCTAGAACTAGATTATCCCAGCATCTGATCGATGATTTCGCCATGGCCTGGAAACTTCGATTTCAGGAGCTTTCGCAATTCCGCAGCATCAGCCGATTCCAAAAGCCGGTCAAAATCTCCAGCTGTCAACGCGAGTTGGCGGCAGTACTTGTCGAGAACCGTTTGAGGAAAAACTTTATGTTGTTTCGCGACAAAGCTCGTGGCGCTTGTTCTGCTATAAGCGCCACCGCGAACTAGGTGTGCAACCTCAAGGATCTGCCGCAGTGCTTGAGGGGTTCCGCCAGACAAAGGCGGCAAAATGATTGGAGTCTTTGCTGGGGCATCCTGAGCCAACCTCGACGAGCCCGTAGGACCTCTGAAGTGACCGTTGACCGGAAGAATACGCCTGAGAGCGGAGTTAAACGTATCAACGAGAGGCTCGGCCTTACCCTTCACGAATTCAAAGACCTCATCATCGACCTCGACTTGATGAAAGCGCATGTTAACTTACCTCCTTTTACGGAAGCAAGTATACTTCAGTAAGACAAGTAGGTCAAGTACTTTAAGTCTAGCCCTGGAGGTGCTCTACGACAACGATCAATTTGGATGCCTGTGGGGGATTATCACGGCTCTCCGAATGTAGTCCACGAAGCTTTGTTATGGCTTGTTCCTCTACTTGATCCGCTGGTTTAACGACTGCAGAACCCCTGCGTCCACCGCCGCGATGACATCTATCGCTGCATCCAATTCCTCTTCCGTCATTTCCGCTTTCCTTGCGTCCGCAAGGCGGCGTTCCACTCAGGGATCGCAGAGGCGCATCATGGCTACCGTCAAACCGATCAGCATTTTCTCGGGCTCGGTCAAGCATTCGACCGTCAGCTTGTTTGAGTACGAGGGATTGCCTGGTCAGTACGGCGTTCCGTCCTTGTGCGTAAACTGCCACTTTCCCTCAACCAGGACTGCTTGAAGATCGTCATCGGGATAGCTCCCTTCGTCTCCCGGTGTGCGGTCGCCGATCTCCAAGTACAGCACGTCTTCGACTGTCTCGTTCACCAAGTGATGCCCGTTGCCTGTGCCGGCCTTGAAGCCTGCGCAAATTCCGGGCGAGAGCTGCGTGCGGCCCTCATCGGTGTATAGCGTTGGGCGGCCCTGCAAAATATAGATGAATTCATCTTGCTTGGTGTGGGCGTGACGAAGAGCGGAGGCGGCTGTCGGCGCCAGGCGTGTGAGATTGACACCGAAGTTCGTTAGGCCGAACAGATCGCCGAGCGGCCGCTTCTCTCTCCCTGCCATCCGCGAAGCAAACGGCTCGGGGTAGTTCGACGGCTTGGCGCGCGCTGGAGCCTCCGGCGCAAGGATAGCAACCGATTTGCCTTTTTCTGACATGCATTGCACCTCGGGTGATGATTAGAATTAATCTGCAATTCAATAGATGAAGTTTCGTGATTCTAATATCTACAGAGTTTGTCTCCCGCGCGTTCGTCACGCTCCGGCGTCATTGTTTGTTTCGCTGCTTGATCCGCTGATTCAACGATTGCAGCACGCCCGCGTCCACCGCGGCGATCACATCTAC
>Ga0137374_10011125_pt1 | contig 10543 bp, 7 predicted proteins | sample SagtaG_20_FD_104811 | JGI IMG/M metagenome (GOLD analysis project Ga0137374, IMG submission 104811) | Vadose zone soil microbial communities from Sagehorn Ranch, Mendocino, California, USA - Sage1_R_100_16 metaG | ecosystem: Environmental > Terrestrial > Soil > Vadose zone | place: USA...
CAACGAACGACGTTGAAATAGAAAGCGCTAGTCTGTCGGGAAAGCAGAACCTCATTCTACCAGGCCCTTAGCCTTTCGAGCGTGGCAACTTTGACGTTGTTTCGTCCAGTCAAGTTGAAAGCTTTCGACGGGCGAAGTAAGCTCAGCACAGTAAACCGTAAGAATCTCAAGGGCAGGGCAAAACAGATTTGACTGACATAACCCTCGACAAATTTCGGGAAGAGTGTGGCGTGTTTGGCATCTATGGCCATCCGGAAGCCGCTCGGCTGACTTATCTCGGCCTTTACGCGCTGCAGCATCGTGGCCAGGAATCATGCGGCATCGTCGCGGCAAGCGGCCAGGATCTTCGTCTTGAGAGGGCGATGGGACACGTTTCAGAAGCCTTCGATCAGTCACGACTGGATCGTTTGCCTGGATCAAGCGCGATTGGCCACGTACGTTACTCAACAGCCGGCGAGGTCTCCATTCGCGAGGCGCAGCCGTTTCTGGTTACTTGCCAACATGGCCAGATCGCCGTTTGCCATAACGGAAACCTTCCTTTTGCTCGGGAAGAAAAACTAAAGCTGGAGCGCGAAGGTGCAATCTTTTCTTCCACCTCTGACACCGAGATCGTGCTACACGGAGTAGCGCGTTCGCGTGCCCCATCAGTCCGCGAAGCGATTCCAGAGGTGCTGCGCGAGACCGAGGGTGCATTTTCGATGCTGTTTCTAACGCCGTCAGAGCTCCTGGCCATTCGCGACAGCCGGGGATTTCGTCCTCTGGCATTGGGACGACTCGACGATGCGTGGGTAATCGCCTCGGAAACCTGCGCGTTTGATCTGATTGATGCGCAGTACGTTCGTGATGTCGAGCCTGGCGAGATGATAGTCATTGACGAAGAGGGTCTACGATCATCTCATCCTTTGCCAGAACGCAAGCATTCGATGTGTTTGTTTGAACATGTCTATTTTGCTCGTCCCGACTCGCTCATTTACGGGCGCTCGATTAATGAATCTCGCCACAAGATGGGCCGACGTCTTGCGAAGGAACAACCCGCACCTGCTGACATAGTCGTGCCCGTACCCGACTCCGGTACCGCTGCCGCCATTGGCTACGCCGCGGAAAGCGGCATCAGTTTCCGCTTTGGCCTGGTAAGGAATCATTACGTAGGGCGAACCTTCATCGAACCCAAACAGGCGATTCGTTCGTTCGGTGTGCGCATCAAACTCAATCCAGTACGGGATCTAATCGTCGGCAGGCGAGTAGTCTTGATTGACGATTCGATCGTTCGCGGCACTACGTCAAAAAAAATCGTACAGATGGTTCGAGAGGCGGGGGCAAAAGAGATACACGTTCGAATCAGTTGTCCACCGACAGTCAGTCCCTGTTATTACGGTGTCGATACGCCCAACAAATCAGAGTTAATTGCGTCGCAGATGTCGGTCAACGAGATCTGTCAATATATCGGTGCGGATTCGCTTGGGTATCTTTCATTAGAAGGAATGATTGAGGCGTCAGGTCTTAAGCCGAATAGTGTTTGCGTCGCCTGCTGGAACGAAGACTACCCGACGCGAATCACACCACAGGCAGAAACGATGTGGGAGCGTGATCACGAAATAGCGACGATCACGGAACTCTAAGGAGTTCACCTTGGTTCCTGATAGGTTCACGCTGTCCGATAAACTTCAGTTTGTCGTGATTTCGGCGGGGGAGGCTTCTGTGGAGATAACGACAAATTAAAGTTTATCGGATAATCCTCCGCTGCCGAACATCCTTAATTAACAGAGGTTACTTTTAGTGGCACGATCCACACGGGGCTGCGGGTGCGCAGTGGCAGTGATCTTGCTGCTTTTCGCCGCAGCCGGCTTTCTTGGTTACAAGTTCGTTTATCCCTGGTGGAAAACCAAGGCCCCGCCGCCTTCAGGAAAAGAGCTCCAAGTTGATGTGCTGGACGTTGGCCCCATCGACGGTGATGCGATCCTGATCATTTCCCCAACCGGGCAGACAGCGTTAATTGATGCCGGTGATACGAGCAAAGGTAAGGTCGTGCTTGAGGCGTTGAAGAAACATAGCGTGCAGCAGATCGACTACTTCATTGCCACACATCCACATCCGGATCACATCGGTGGCACGAGCGAAGTTATGAAGGGCATGAAGGTCGTTAATGTTATCGATAATGGCCTCAGTCCCAACCTGCCGGACAGTCTGAGGCCGCCGTCCCAACCGACGAAGGGCCCGGCCAAGGCGAAACCATTGCCCGAGAAGCGAGGCAAGAATCAATCGATCACGAAGTTTTATGACGACTACAAAGATGCGGTGGCCAGGAGCGGCGCTAATTACTCGCAAGCTAAACCGGGTACGAAACTCGATCTCGGGGGCGGGGCGTTGTTGACCATACTTGGACCAACCGAACCATTCTTCACCAAAGAACAGATGAAGGCGGGGGGAAACGAACCAAACGCAAACTCGGTGATCGCGCGCTTGGATTACGGTGACTTTTCAATGCTGCTTCCCGGTGACGCGGAAGAGCAGACGGAGCACCGGATGACCAGCAAGGATGTAAATTTGGCGGCCGCCATCGTCAAGATTGCCCATCATGGATCCAAGTACGCGACCTCGGATGATTTCCTCAAGCGCGCAAAGCCTGAAGTCGCCATCATCTCAAGCGGAGAATGGAATCGATATGGTCATCCGGCGCAAGCAGTGTTGGATCGCTTGCGTGCGGCGAATGTCAAACTCTACCGCACTGACCTGCAAGGCGAAATCACAATAACAACGAAGGGCAAATCGAACGACTATGTGATAAAGACGGCCAAGACCGCAGCCACCGATCCGTGGATCGGGCGAATCGCCCAGAAAGACGATTCGTCTCGCTCTGGCTTTATCGCGTATGGGGACTTTGGGCCACCACCAAAACCGCGACCTGAAAAGCCCTCGCGCCGTTAAGCTGAACATTAGAGCCCAGGAGACTGGTACGAACCTAGGCCAAAGCGCTGCCAGGCCTGCCAGGCCAGCGCACTCCAAATTAGATGAAACAACAAATTGCCTATAGCGACGCGGGCGTTTATATTTATGCCGCGACGCGCGCCACCGAGAGGATCAAGGAACTGGCGCGGCAAACATTCAACGAGCGAACGCTTTCCGAGATTGGCAGCTTCGGCGGAATGTTTGATGGTGCATTTCCTAATTTGCATCAACCCGTGCTGGTCGCCTCGGCCGACGGTGTGGGGACGAAGCTTAAGATTGCATTCACGGCCGGCGTTCATAATACGATTGGCCGGGACCTGGTTAACCATTGCGTCAATGACATTCTGGTCCAGGGCGCGCGACCCCTTTTCTTTCTCGACTACATTGCGACAGGAAAGCTTTTGCCAGAAGTTGTCGGCAATGTGATTGAAGGAATCGCCGGCGCCTGTCGCGAAAACGGGTGTGTGTTGTTGGGTGGTGAAACGGCTGAGATGCCGGGTTTTTACTCGTCAGGTGAATACGACGTCGCAGGTTTTATTGTTGGCGTTGTCGATCGTGAGAAGGTGATCGACGGCAAACAGATTCGGTCCGGCGACGTCGTGCTCGCACTCCCTTCGGTTGGTCTGCACACGAATGGTTATTCGCTGGCGCGGAAGCTGTTTTTCGAGGTTGCCGGGCTTGACGTCGGCACGTACGTTGATGAGTTAGGTTCCACTGTCGGCGAGGCGCTCTTGCAGCCCCACATTAGTTATCTTCGTCCTCTCGCAGACCTCGTCGATTCCAGAATTATCAAAGGGTTGGCACACATTACCGGCGGCGGTTTGAAGAACAACATTCCCCGCATTCTGCCCGCTGGAACTGCGGTGCGGATTAAGATGGGTTCGTGGCCAGTCCTCCCAATATTCAGCCTGATGCAGAAAATCGGAAACGTTTCCGAAGCTGAGATGTACCGCACATTCAACATGGGCGTGGGAATGGTGATTGTCTGTGCGCACGAAGATTCTTCGAGAATTCAGGACCACCTCGAGCAGCAGGGTGAAAAGTGTTATGGGATCGGTGAGGTGATCGCAGGGAACGGTCAAGTAGAGATTGGCTGAGCTGGCGCCCAAAGGCGAAAAAAAAGACAACGAGCCACAGATGAACACGGATAACACGAATTAGAATTGACGACCGACGATGATTCCATATCAAACATGCCGGCCTCTGAATCTCGCTTGTTCTAATCAGTTCTTATCTGCGTCGATCCGCGTTAATCTGTGGGTTCTCTTCGGCCTCGTGAAGCGGCCTATCGTTGGAGCTACCACCTGCCTAACACGAGAATCGCGATTTTGATTTCCGGCCGTGGATCAAATATGGCCGCGCTTGCTGACGCGATGCGCAAAGGCGAGATTCCTAACGCCGAAATCGTGCTCGTAGTCAGTGACCAGCCTGACGCCCCTGGCCTCGAACTCGCTGCGAGCCGCGGACTCAAGACTGTTGTCATCCGGCGCGACGGCCGGAGTCGCGACGAACATCAACGAGAGATCATCGCAACTCTCAAGCAGTATGAGGTTGATCTGATTTGCCTGGCCGGCTACATGCGTCTGCTATCGCCCGCTTTTGTAGAGGCTTATCAGGGACGCATCCTCAATATTCATCCCAGCCTGCTACCGTCATTTCCCGGACTGGAAGCGCAAAGACAGGCGATCGAACATGGCGTGAAATGGACGGGCTGCACGGTTCATTTTGTCGATGACACCCTGGACGGCGGGCCCATCATTGCTCAGCGTGTAATCCCTGTCTTTGACCACGATACTGAACAATCTCTCACCCATCGTTTGCTCGACGAAGAGCATCAACTCTACGTTGAAGCCTTGGCGCTCATTGTTAGCGGGAAGTATGAGGTTGTCGGCCGCAGGGTTTTACGCAAGAATTGGCCATGACCATCGACGAACAACTCGAGTTTCTGCGAAAAGGAACCACCGAGATCATTCGCGAAGATGATCTGCGGGGCAAGCTCGAGAAATCCGCAAAGACCGGAAAACCGCTACGAGTCAAACTGGGGGTTGATCCGACCGCTCCCGATATCCACCTTGGGCACACGGTTGTGATTCGAAAGCTACGAGCGTTTCAGGACTTGGGACACACCGTAATTTTTCTTATCGGCGATTTTACGGGACTCATCGGCGATCCATCGGGTAAGAGTGTGACGCGTCCCCAACTGACACGCGAGGAGATTGAGGCCAACGCTGAAACTTACAAGGCGCAAATCTTTAAACTACTCGACAAAGACAAAACGGAAATGCGCTTTAATTCCGAGTGGATGAACAAATTGGGGTCAGATGGTTTTATCCGCCTAGCCTCACACATAACGGTCAAACAAATTCTTGAGCGCGACGACTTTGCAAAACGTCTCTCCGAGGAGCGTCCGATCGCTTTACACGAGCTGCTTTACCCGCTAACGCAGGCTTACGACTCAGTCGCGCTGGAAGCGGATGTTGAGCTTGGCGGCACGGACCAAAAGTTCAACTTACTAATGGGACGCAATTTACAGCGGGAGTATCGCCAGGACGCGCAGATCTGCGTCATCATGCCACTGCTTGAAGGTACTGATGGGGCGCAGAAAATGTCGAAGAGCCTGGACAATTACATTGGTATCAACGAACCGCCCCAGGAGATTTTCGGAAAGGTGATGTCTATTTCGGACGACTTGATGTGGCGGTATTACGAACTCTTAACGGACGTGAGCGTGGAAGAGATTGATTCGTTGCGTAAGGCTGCGGCGAACGGCGAACGCAATCCACGCGATATTAAGGTTCAACTGGCAAAATCAATTATCACAGACTTTCATTCGCCTGAGGACGCTAACCGTGCTGAAGAACAATTTCGTCGAATCTTCAGCCTAAAGGAGATGCCGGAAGAGATCGAAGAGCGCGCTGTGGCGTATGGGACGTGGGAGTTGAAACAATTATTAGTGCAACTCGGCCTAGCTTCTTCTAAAGCAGAAGCGCGGCGGCTTATCGAGCAAGGCGGCGTATACGTTGATGGGGAGCGTTGCGACCCTATGATCAATAAGTACTATGCTTTCAACCCAGATAGGCCGGGTTACGATATAAAAGTTGGCAAGCGGCGATTTCTACGAGTGCGGGGAGCATAGAAGTAGAGAATTTGATTACGTGATATGGGTTGGGAACGTAACCTGGTTTTAACCCCGTAGGTGTGACATGTTTATACTCAAAGGACCGAGAACCTCCGGCGCGGTTCGGAGGGGCGGAAATCAACGTGACAAGTACCAGTCTAGTTTCATTCCGCCCCTCCGAACCGCGTCTGGGACTTCTTAGGCGACGGTCTATAAACATCTCACTCCTCCGGAGTGAAGATCCCTTGGTGCTTGCTAGAAGCCCAATTAGCTCCGACAGGACGGGTTCAACGTGCGGCCGATTCGGCATCTTTCCACTGCAGCCAGCTATGGATGAGGGCGACTGGCTTTCTTCACTGTTCAGACGCCGTCTCCCAACGGTTGAAAAGTAAGACTCAGAAAAAGGTAGGGTCCAGTGTCCGCCGTAATTCCCACCGAAGAAATTCTCATCATTGAAACGCCTGAGCGTGTGCCCCTTCACTTCGCCCTTGCTTCAATCGGTAACAGATTTCTAGCATGTGCCATCGACCACGCTTTGCAGGCATCCATCCTAATCGTCATCGCCATCGCGTCGTTGGTCGTGGCCGATTATTCAGGGATCGAGAACATGCTTTCGAGTGCTCCTAAATGGGTGCTGGCGCTTTCGATTGTAATTGGCTTCCTTATTCTTTCCGGGTACTTCGCGTTTTTTGAATGGCTTTGGAATGGCCAAACACCCGGCAAGCGTTGGCTGAAGCTTCGTGTGATTCGTGAAGATGGCCGACCGGTGACTTTTTGGGAAGCAGCAGTTAGAAACTTACTGCGCAGCTTTGACATCATGCCCTGGCCCTTCTACTCAATTGGCCTGATCTCGGTTTTTATCAGCTCTAGAGATCAGCGCGTAGGGGATATGGTGGCCGGTACGGTTGTCGTGCGCGAGCGTGAAGCCGAGGCGCCGGCGTTCGCTCAGGTGTTTGGGGCTTCGGTTATTGACCCGGCGCTGCGTCGTTCTTTCAGACCGGTCGAGTTCACCGCCAGTCTAGCCGCTTTAACTGAGTCCGAGATCGAAGTCGTCGAAACCTTTTTGCGCCGGCGTTGGGATCTCGCTGATGGTCCAAGACAATGGATGGCATGGAGAGTTTCAATGCCGATAATGTTTAAGATCCGACCCGACTACGATCTTGCAACGTTCACCTACGAGGGCTTTCTGGAAGAGCTGCTTCATCGCTATCATGCAATCCACCGCTTCAGTGAATAGCCTTAAATAGTCTTGAAGTCTGGAGAGTCTTGAAGTCTTGGAGTCTAGAGAGTCTTGGAGTCTAGAGAGTCTACTAGAAGTCCTGAGGAGACTTTCAAGACTTCAAAGACTCCAAGACTTCAAGACTTTCGAGACTCTCCGGATTTTCCAATGAAAATCCAAATTCTTGACTTCTGCTTCGTGACAATATTTGGCTTGGTTGAAGTTAACTATTGAAATATATCGCGCTTAACAGTTATGGTGCTTGTGTGAGTCACTCGGCACAACTATTGCGGAAAAACAACTCAGATCTTCTGGCGCCGAATCGGCGCGCTTGGCACCGAGTTGATTAAGGAAGATTTAATTAAGGTTAATCGGCACTCAGACTTGCGCAAACGCCTGTAAGCGTGGTAGAAAAACGCTTCCACAGTGCGGATTTCGCTCGTCACTTTCCCTTTTGTATCCCGAGATTCCAGTTGCTCTCGAGTCCTACGTCAAAAGACTGCGCCGCCCGTTTGGGTCGACGCGTGAAACGTCAAACCAAATGCCTAAGGAGTTCCCCTGTATGTCGAAAATTGTCAGGCTTTCTTTTGCAGTTCTAATAACCCTCGCTCTAAGCGCGGTGGTTATGGCCCAGTCAACAACTACGGGCGCGATTGGAGGCGTCGTAAATAATCCGAATAAGGAGGTAGTGCCTGGGGCAGCAGTCGCGATCAAGAACGTAGAAACGAACAAGGAAGATTCCACCACAACCGATGGCCAGGGACGATTTCGCATCGTCAACCTGCAGCCGGGCAACTACTCAGTTACGATCAATGCCGCGGGATTCGGCCAATACTCGCAGGATAATGTGGTTGTTGAAGTTGGCCGCGAGACAGGAATAAACGCAAACCTATCGATTGGCGCGGTACAGGGGACCGTCGAGGTAACCTCTGAAGCGCCCGTTATCAACACCACTCAGCAGGACTTCTCGAGCAATATCAATCAGACCTCGATCAATGAGTTGCCGATTAACGGCCGCCGCTGGTCCAACTTTGCTCTGCTTACGCCCGGCGCTGTTCCGGATGGAACGTTCGGTCTAATTAGTTTTCGCGGGATCTCTGGTCTGCTGAACAACAACACTATCGATGGTGGCGACAACAATCAGGCCTTCTTTGCTGAAGAGCGCGGCCGTACCCGCATCAGCTATGTGATTAGTCAGGCCGCGATTCGTGAATTCCAGGTGAATACTTCCAGCTACTCTGCCGAGTATGGTCGTTCAGCAGGCGGTGTTGTGAACGCGGTGACGAAGTCCGGCACAAACGAGTTTCACGGCTCGGGCTTCTACTATCAACGCAATAACAAGTGGGGTGCGCGCAATCCACGTAGCTTCCTCTCGCAGTTTGTAAACGGCGTGTCTCAGCCGGTCGCCTTTAAACCGGAAGATGTGCGTCACCAGTTTGGCGGCACTATCGGTGGGCCAATTGTCAAGGACAAGGCTTTCTTCTTCTTCAGCTACGATCAACAAAGACGTAATTTCCCGGGTGTCGCGACCTTCACGGCATTGGACTTCTTGAATCGTACGGATACCTGTTTGCTTACAGCCGCAGCGGGTGCAGCGGTTACGTTGGCTGCGTGTCCGGCATTTGCCGGCACAAGCAATCCTAGTCGGACAGGTTCACTCGCAACCGGCAAGGGCTTAACCTCGACGCAAGTCAACACTGCGCTTAGCTTCCTGAATAGTATTTCCGGTGCCGTTCCCCGGCGCGGCGATCAACTCTTGCTGCTGCCAAAGATTGATTGGCACATCACGCAGAACCACACCTTCACGGCTACTTATAATCGCTTGCGCTGGGATTCACCGGCCGGCATTCAGACCCAGGCCATTAACACCCGCGCTCGCGACAACTTCGGAGATGACTTTGTAGACGTGGATGCGTTGAACCTGCGGCTGGCTTCTACCTTCCCACCGAATATGGTCAATGAGCTTCGCTTTCAATGGTCACGCGACCTTGAGACTCAGTTCAGCCAGCCGCCGCTTCCCGGTGAACCAACCACATCGATTGGTGGTCGGTCACCGCAAACCTTCATAACCAACGGGTTCAGCTTCGGCATTCCGGAGTTCCTCGAGCGTCGCAGCTTCCCGAACGAAAAGCGAATTCAGGTTGCGGACACAGTCACGCTGACTGCCGGTAACCACACTGTTAAGTGGGGTGGCGACCTCAATTGGGTCTCAGACGGTATCAACAACCTTCGTTTTGAGGGTGGGGAGTTTAACTATACTGGCGGCTCGAACGCAGCAGGGTACAATGGTGGACTGAATGATTTCATCATTGATTACACCAACTTCTTGGCAGCACTACCGGCGACCAGCCCTTGCTACAGCAGCACCAGGACTCGTGGTAAATGCTACGCAGGTAACTTCAATCAGGGATTCGGCGTGCTTGGGCTTACGATGAAAACTCAGGACGCCAACCTGTTCATCCAGGATGATTGGCGCATTTCGCCGAAACTCACCTTGAATCTCGGTTTGAGGTACGAATACCAGCGAAATCCCAAGCCGATAGCTGCCAACCCAGCGCTGCCGCAAACGCAGAACATAGTTAATGACCGTAACAATTTCGGACCACGCTTTGGTTTTGCTTACGACATCAACGGTGATGGAAAGACCAGTTTGCGGGGCGGTTATGGTATCTACTACGGGCGCGTAATTAACTCAACGGTCTACAATGCGCTCATTAACACTGGTGTCGGCCCAGATAGGGCGCAACGGCAAGTAGGCATACTTGCTTCGAACGCCGCGGCCCCGATTTATCCGAACCTGATACCGCCCGGGACGTTAGTGGCGCCCGCGGTGCAGTATTTTGCCTCTAATTTCCAGTTGCCCCAGATTCACCAGGTAGACGTTGTCTTTGAACGCGAGATCGCTCGCAACACCATCGTATCGGCGTCCTATCTCTTTAGTTACGGCCGTTATCTGCCAAACTTCGTGGATACAAATCTGAATCCTCCGAGCACCTTCCAAACTTTCAACGCAGTCGGCGGTCCTTTCGATGGGCAACAGTGGCGCATTCCTTTATTCACGGGCAGTAGACCGAACCCAGGTTTCGCTCAGATTACTGAGATTCGCAGCGACGTGTTCTCGAAGTACAACGCTCTCGTGCTTCAGGCAAACCGTCGTTTGACGAATGGGCTTCAGTTCCAGACCAGCTACACGCTGTCCCGGGCGCAGGATAACGGACAGAGTTCCGTTACGTTCACTTCGAATAACCTGCCGCTCAATG